>Ga0137409_10006709_pt1 | contig 11914 bp, 15 predicted proteins | sample CZODoug1_16funga_FD_122059 | JGI IMG/M metagenome (GOLD analysis project Ga0137409, IMG submission 122059) | Vadose zone soil fungal communities from Angelo Coast Range Reserve, California, USA - CZODoug1_16fungal (Hybrid Assembly) | ecosystem: Environmental > Terrestrial > Soil > Vadose zone... | reverse complement strand
CATGAAATCGCTGTCCGCCTGTTCGGCCGAAAAAGAAAGGCCAGCTCGTCCGCCAGCCGGACCTATTGGCATCTACTCAACTTGATCGACGCCGTGGAAACGCCATTCGGCGGGGAAAAGAAAAGCGTCGCGGAAACACTGGAAGTCGAAGCCGTAGATGCAGCAAGCATCTACGAAGACGTCGTGCCCGCGCTTGCGGAGCTAAAATCCATGGGCATCCGGCTTTTTGTGGCATCGTCGCTTTCGCGCAGGGCGGCGTCGAGGTTCGTCGAGCGGAATTCGCTTGGCGAGTTCTTGTCCGGAGTGCGCACGCGCGATGATGCAGGGGGCGTGAAGTCGGCGCCACTACTCAACGCGCTCGTCGGCGCGTCCCTTCCACGGGAGAAGACAATGTTTCTCACGGATACCGTGGAGGGCATTAAGGTCGCCCGTAGCGTCGGTGTGCATCCCATCCTGATGATGAACGACCCCGATGAGTCCCAGCGCCTGGCAATGCACAACCCGGCGGGGGGCGTCGTCTCCTTGCACGAAATGCCCGACTTCATCCGCCTGATCGCGGCGCAAAATCAGAGAGGCTGAACCGCTTACTCGTCCTTCAGCCGCTTGCTCGCGCCGATTCGATCCAGGCGCGTATCACGTGCATTCCACACTTCTCCCATACTGCTCTCGCCAATCGGCGCGAGGATCTCGTAGGGCCAGTACGGATCTGTGCGGGGGCAATCAGCGATGGTCATCCCTACCGCGACATGTGGGGATTTCCAGCAAGTGCGACCCGGGCCAGTTTCCGATACTCCCATTTCTCGGGACTTGGGCATCGCAACACTGCAATCTCCGTTGAGGCTTGCTCAGATGGCAAATTTATTGTGACGAGTGCAGAACAAGGGTATTCTGTGCCAACTACAAGTCTAACTTGGAAATTCCGGTTGAAGTGTGGGCGGGAGGTTTCGAAAATGCGAAATCCCTTCAGAGTTTCGGTGATCATGCTTTCTGCAGCATTGACTTTGTCCCTCCTGGCGTTTACTCAGAACGCTCGGTCTCAGCAGTTAGGGCCGCCCAAAGACCGGAAAGCAACCACAGCCCCCGCTCCACTCCATGACATTTCTGGAACCTGGGAGCCGGCCAACGGGCCGAACGATGGAATCCAGCCTTATGGTGTAAAGGCCGTGCCGAACGACGGGAAGCCGGAGCATCAGCTGCCTTACACTCCGCACGGGTTGGAAACTTACAAGTCGCATAAGGCGCCTATCGGAGCCGATGAGGTTCTTCCTACACAGTACAACGATCCTCGGGATAGGTGCGAGCCTCTGGGGTTCCCTCGAGCAGACCTTTATTATCTGAGAGAGACTCAAATCATGCAGAACGAGTACAAAGTGGCAATCTTGTATCAATATGGGGAGGCATGGCGCGTAATCTGGACGGATGGGCGAAAGCTCCCGCAATTGGTGGATGGAGGCGTGCTAGTGGGGAAGGAAGTTCGGGAGCCACGCTTCTATGGCTACTCGGTCGGTAAATGGGTGGACGATAGCACGCTCGTCGTGCAGACAGTCGGTATGATGCCGGAAGACAGAGTCTGGCTGGATCTGACTGGTCGTCCAATCAGCGACGCCTTGCATGTGGAGGAGCGTTTCCATCGGGTGAACCATGACCGACTGGAACTGACGGTGACCATTGACGACCCGAAGATGTACACCAAACCCTGGATTGCAATGAACAAGTTCCCGATGCGGTTGGAGGATCCCCACAGAGATGTGATGGAGGTGTACTGCTCGCCGTCTGAGATGGAGAAATACAATAAGCTATTCGCCAATCCTACGAGTGCACCGGAAGGCGATACGCCAGAGCGATAGTTTGCGCTGGTGTGCTTCAGCGTCGAGGAGCCTCTCGCGTCCGCAACGTAGAGCGATGTGGCTTCAGCGAAAGATATTCTTGTGACGGAGGGAAATACAATGGAAAAAAAGACTGTTTTGGTCGCCGCGGTGACGGTCGTCCTTTTGAGCATGTCAATGTCACTATTCGCGCACCACGGAACCTCGGTGTTTGATACGAGCAAAACACTCACGATGAAGGGTAACGTCACGGAATGGGACTGGTCCAATCCTCATTGCCTTCTTCAATTTGACGTAAAGAATAATGAGGTCGGCCAGGTGGTGCACTGGATTGCAGAGACTCAAAATCCCGGAAACATGGTCTACGCAGGTTGGGCGAAGGCGTCCTTCAAGCCTGGGGATGAAGTTACCGTCACTTTGTTGCCTGCCAAGAATGGCCGGCCATTCGGACGAATCAATCAAGTTGTGCTTCCCAATGGCAAGACGTTAGACGCCAACAAAGGGACCCTGACCAAGAACGATTCCGCAGGCGCGTCGGGCGGTGCGAAATCGGACAATTACTCCAAGCAATGAAAGGTGGTTTGGGCAAATGGGGCCGGCCAAGTCCCGTTATGTAATACCTAAAAGAATCCTGTGGATCATCGTTCGCCATCGGGACACTGTGCGGCAACGAGCCACTGCCTAGTTCTTCCAATTCCGCCCGAGAAGTCTGATTTTCGGAATGTGGTCCAGGGTATCCGGTGTGAATTGGTCACTTTCAGATGTCCATGGACCTTCGCGGCATGTGTCACAGGTTTGCTAGACGCACTTATTCGCTCGATTCGACCATTCGAGCTGCACGGCGTATTTGCCCAGTTTCTTGGTCTTCCAGGCGCAGATATCGCCGATCTCTCCGTTGGCGTCATCGTACCAACCTTGGCCGGGAATCGGATCGGTGATCGCTTCGCAAAGCTCGTGGGAACTCGTTGAGGTCAAGGCATCGAGCTGGGCCACGCCGCCCAGGCATCCGGGGCAATCTGGGAACGGCATGACCGCATAGAAAATTCCGTTTCCAATCGCATCGTGATAGCCGCAGAATTGTTGACAAGAGCTGCTCCCACCTTGCACGACGGTTGTTCCTGAAGGCAAGAAGACAAAGTACAGAGTGTTTGGAGACGGCTGAGGAAACGCGGCATTGCTGGAAATTTCGCGTTGCAGGAGTTGCTGAATGGCCTGGTCTGTCACGGAGGCGGACGGCTCGGGCGTGGTGAGCGCAATACTTCCCGTTCGCATTCCATGCCCAATGGATTGTCCCGCAACACTGTATTCGCTCAATTGGTCCATCAGGTTACTTGTGAGGACAAAATCGAAAAACTGGTTCATCTGCGCGAGGATTCCTGCCGATGGCTCCTGTTGCCAGCCGGTGCCCCAGAATATTGTGAAGACCTCAACGGTTGTGAGTAGAGGGCCGTTGCGGTAGACCAACTTAGCGGCAGCGGCCGGCGCGAGCGCCTGCGCCTCGGGTTTGTGAAGCGGAACAATTCGGATGGCGTCCTTTGGTGAATGATGCAACGTCTTTCGCGATTGATTGTCTATTTTCATGTGCATCTCGCTTTTTGGCAACTCCGCACTCAGGAATCGAATCTATTAAGGGCCATCAAACAACCTTATGTGATTGTACCAACTGAAATGTTCGATGTGGTGCGTCTTCGATGCACAACTCTGCGTTAGGTCCAAACATGCACTGGCGCCATCCCGGAGACTTTTTAGGGATCGGTCCTGGAAGTCGCCTGATTGGAATCTGACTTGCAGGCTTTGTTGTCGCATCCTGGGACGCTATCTGACAATCTTCGGCGCCCCCTATACCACTTTTTGGCATTTAGCCGCTTGTGGCAAGTAGGATTCCTCCCCTGACGGTCACTCGGCACATCCAAACTACGCCTCTAAGTCCCAATATTGCTGAGGTTTCCTCTATGTATGTAGGACATATTGCCGAGAGATGTGCGGATGGCATGCGGTTTGCTCCCTAATCCTGTGGGGACTGACCCACGCAGACCGTGGAAGTTGGCGGCTCTAGGTGGCCCTGAAATCGGTCAGTCAGACATGGGAGGGGTGGCAGATGATTCGAAAGCTTATCATCACAGTCTTCGTGTTCCTCGGTGCTGTTCCTACTTTTCCTCACACCACTCAACTCCCCACTGGGCAGACTCATCCGGCCCTCCATCTGATGAACGACAGTGAATTCGCCATCTTTCTAAAACGGCTGGATACGGATGTGCTTCGTTCGCAAGCGCAATTGAAAAAGATGGATGTGAAATCCCTGAGTCTTGATCTTCAGGAAGGCGAGGAACTTGAGAGAAGCTACAACCGGTGCTTGCAAACGCTCGATAACGCCAGGGAAGAAATCCAAAAGCTATCACAGAAACAGACACTCAGACTTGACTTATACCTCCTGATTGACTTGAACGAATTAGCTCGCAACCTGGATGCGCTGGACCAGGGTTTGATGAATCCTGCGGTCGGCGGAAGCAGCGGGACCCAGAAGTCACTGAGTTATGCAAGAGAAGTCCTGGGCATTGACGTGGCGCTTGCAACGGACATTTCCGCATTTCAGCACCACTTTCTTGCGTTTACGGGAGTAATCGACGCGACCCTTGACCAAGCCGAATCTGATGCGTCTCAACCCCAGACTCAGAAATAAGACCCCGCCGTTGCCCTCCATCAAGGTGAAGTTAGCCTCACGGCTTCCCCGCAAGCGGAAATACAGCTTCTGATAAGCGGTGTGAGCTCAACAGGTCGATGCAACACCAGCAAATCGGTTGATCCCAGGATTCCATCCTGTGGAGTGAATGGCGAAACATTCATCTACAAGGAATGAAGCGCGATACAATTCCCGCCGAAGGAACAGGAACACGGGTTGCACCTTCCAGGCCTATCTCCGTGAGGATCTTATGACCGCTGACAAGACAGCACAGACGGACGAGGAATTCTTTCGACAAAGGGGCTTTGGTCTCCGAATTGGATTCGGTGACCGGCCCGCACTCCTCGTAATCGATTTGATCAAAGCGTTCACTGATGCGGGGATGATGCTGGGTGCGAATTTGGACAGCCAGATTGAGGCGGCGAATTCCCTTTTGAATGTCGCGCACGATCGGAAGATGCCCGTCATCTTCTCCACGGTCATATACCAAGACGCTGATTTTAAGGATGCTGGAATTTGGGCTCTCAAACAAAAGGGAATTGTGACGCTGAAGGCCGGCACAAGTGGGGTCGAGCTCGATCCCCGATTGAAGGCGCAAAAAACGGACACGCTGCTCATGAAAAAGTATGCTTCCTGCTTTTTCGGAACGGATCTAGTTTCGCGGCTGCTTGCCCACCGAATCGACACGCTGCTGATCGCCGGCTGCACGACGAGCGGTTGCGTACGAGCCACCGCGGTCGATGCATGTCAGACCGGCTTTCGGCCGATGGTTGTTCGAGAGGCGGTGGGGGATCGCTCCTCGGCGGCACACGACCAAAGTCTGTTTGACTTGGACGCGAAGTACGCGGACGTGGTCTCTCTTGCGGAAACACTGGAGTACCTCGCCACAATCGGCCGCACCGCTCACGCGGCCACCGACTGAGTGAAAGGTTTTTCGATGGCCCAATCATTCTCGCAAGCGCCGCAGGAACACGATCGGTTCCCCTACTCCGCGATTGTGGACCGCGAGCCGTTACGATGGCCAAATGGCGCGCGCGTCGCCTTGTGGGTGATTCCCAATATTGAGCATTTTTTGTTCGACCGCCCGTCGACTCCAGTAACCCTGGCAACAGTAAACTTGGTGCCGGATGTGTTGAACTACTCCTGGCGCGATTACGGCGTTCGGGTGGGAATCTGGCGGCTCATGGAGATCATGGAACGCTATGGCGTTAAGGGAACAGTGGCGCTCAACTCGGATGTGTGTGCGCAGTATCCGCGCGTGATTGAAGGAGGAAACCAGCTAGGTTGGGAGTGGATGGGACACGGGACCAGCAATTCCATTTTGATTAATAAGCAGCCGGAGGACGAGGAGCGCGCGCTCGTGCGCGGCGTTGTCGATACGATTCACAAGAGTACGGGGAAGCGCCCGCGTGGTTGGTTGAGTCCTGCGCTCAGCGAATCACATAGAACACTCGATCTACTCGCCGAATGCGGAATCGAGTACGTCTGCAATTGGGTTAACGATGAGCAACCCTACCCGATGCGCGTCAAAACGGGCTTGATGATCTCGATTCCGTATTCGATTGAGATCAACGATATTCCGGCCTTTCTGGACCTCAAACAAAGCGCGGAGATGTTTGGCCGGATGATTTGCGATCAATTTGACGTGCTCTACGAAGATGGCGCCAAGACCGGACGAGTCATGGCCATCAGCCTGCACCCTTTCCTCATCGGGCATCCCTACCGGAGCAAATACTTCGCCAAGGCGCTCGCTCATATCACTTCGCGCCAGGAAGTTTGGATTACCACTGGCAGCGAAATAGTCGATTGGTACCGGCAGAACTATCTCAAGCTCTAGGCCATAACGATCACAACCAGCAGACCATCAGATGGCGGAATTCCGAGTTTGGCTGCTGCACCTCACGGCCCCGACACTTGGCCTCTCGTTTGAGCCAAGGCAGAGCCAATCATTTCTCGATCCCTCATCGCGGTCCTCTTGTCAGCGAAAATTGCTGGAGAGATCCGCTACAGTTCGTGCCGCGCGGCCTGGCGAGAAGGAGCGTGGCGGGGTACGTGAGGTGTCGGGGGTCCTTGCATGTCCCAAGATGTCCGCCTGGGCTTGGGACATCCAGGGACTTGCGTGTTCGGCTTATCCGGCTGTGCACCTGGCGGAGCATCAGCATTAAGCCGTTGCTACCAAAGATATCAAGTAAGGAATCGGTTCACAGGCGGACCGCCGCGATTCACTTCCCCGACTTCTCATCATATGGGGCGCCAGTGCCGGACGAGCCGAGAAACAGCTTTCGCCCATCGGGGAACGTGACATCCCGGCCGTTTGCCCTATTCGAACCATCCTTGGATACATAACCGTCGACGAGAATCTCCATTCCAGGCACCAGGGAATCCTTCGTAAAGCCTCGCCTGAACAGAGTGTTCGGGGTACCGGCTTCAATCATCCAATTGACAACGTTCCCGTCTGGGCCTTTCACGTCGATGTGGATCCATGCATGGGGATTTATCCATTCCATCCTGGTGATCGTTCCCCGCAACTTGACCGGCCTTTTCGCGTCAAATTCCGCCGCAAATGAGTGATGCGCGAACACCGGCTCTACGCTCAGAAGTAGACCGATACCGGCAACCACAACGGCTAGCTTTCTTCGCATCCGATCGTCTCCTTTTTCTTCGAGTCCTCCGTGTTATTCGACGTCAAGCTGCGCCTCTCCGACTCACCTGGATCCCTTCTTCGCGGCTTCTTCCGCCGCGGCCTTCTCTTCGGCGCGAGCTCCACTGAGCAGATTCGCCATGCCGTAATTCCCCTCGTGACACGCGTACTCATAGATCGGCCCCGGTGCCCTCGTCAGGGGAACTGCTACCGTCCAGGGTCTCGTAAATGTCGTTGGATCGTCGACTGTGTATTGGTAGTCGATCGTGTCAGCGTCGACTCGTGTGAAGCGTTCGACCAGGTGCAAGTTCGCGCTGGCCCCTCCACAGCAATTGTATGAGGTGGATCGAACCTGGTCGTTGAAATTAGTTGTGTCGACAACCAGCGTGTTGCCCTCCCAGTGGCCGCGCGAGTCCCCCAACCACTCGCGGATGTTTTTGACGACATGCGGACGCCCGTCCAGGGGAATGATGCGAACTTCGTGAATCATCTCCTGGAGAATTGCCACGGTTCCAGGAATCTGCACTATCATAAAATTATTATTGTAGCCGCTAGGAAGCTTGGGCGCACCGCGCGTGATACAACGCTCCCCTAAGTTTCGGTCCTCCCATGAGTCGGCGGGGCCACGTTTACTCCTGGCCTCTGCACGGGCGATCTCTCTCTTCTGCGCCTCCGGCGTCAAGGCGGGAATTCTCCCATCCGGCGGATCCACAATCAGCGAAGTGCGCCTGGTCGGTACGACCTTTGTTCCGCGATCGTACCAGGAGTCGTTATAAGCGAGGGCGACGTCGGCGTCGGTATTTGGGTTGTCGCGGCGATCCGCATTATTGTGCTGAAGGACTTGCTTTTCATATTCAGCCGCTTCCTCTTCCGTAAAAAACTGCTTCCCCGCAAGCTCACGGGGTCGTTCCAAGGGGGTAAGGGTAGCGTTCGACCATATTCCCTGCAGGTCCGGCTGGCCATCCGCTGTACGTGGCTCCGTCCAGGACTTTGCTGCGGTCGTCGTGTTCGCCGTAGACGATTTCGCCTGGCCAGCGATGGGTACCGGCGCTAGCAACGCGACCGCGATCATGACTGCCAGAGCACCCATTGAAGCGATAAATCGATGGCTCATCTCAAACCTCCTTTTCACTTGCTTGGCTGCTTGCGAAGATGCCCATACATGAGCTCTTCCGCGAACTCCACGCACTTGAATTCCAACAATTGGGCGTTTTTTTCCAGCCGACGATAGACGGGCATGCTCATCTTCCAGGGTCGCGAAAACACCTTCGGGTCCTCGATGGTGACTTCGTAGGTGAGGGCGTAAGGGCTGATGGGAGTGTAGCGTTCGACCACATGTAAGGCGTCGCTATGAAAATTCCCGGCCCTGTCGAACCAGGTCTGGTCATTGAAACTCGTCACGTCGACGACCAGCGTATCCCCGTCCCAGCGGCCGACCGAGTGCCCCATCCAAGTATCGAAGGGACTGGCAGGAGGATTGTCCATGTAGATCGTGCGGCTGGCGCCCGCATACTCATAGGCCATCAGGATGTACTTCGGAGTCTGAACAATTTGAAATGGATAGGGCATATACGTGGCCCGCGGCACACCCGGCAGATAACACCTGATTTCCGGGTCAGCCTTCAAACTGTTTTCAAAGTTCTCCTTCTTTTTCGCCGCCGCTGGCGGCAGGTAAGGGATCTCATCACCCTCCACCACGCCTAGACCAGCGGGAACTGCGCCCACCGCGCCGAGTGCGACCACCTGTCCCGCCCGTGCCGCATGGCCTTGGATGTCCCAATTTGCTGTGTTGAGAGTCTGCCAAATGCCGTTCAAGTTGGGTTTGCCGTCCGGTGTACGCGGCGCCACATAGGCCTGGGCCTGACCAGCGGACGGTATCACAACCAACCAGAGCGCGGTTATCACGGCGGCTGCAGCACTCGAAAATATCGCGCCTCTCAACGGATTCCGCATCTGTGTCTCTCCTCCGAACCCGCCACCCGGCATTTCGGTCCGACCGTCCATCGCCCGACCCGCTGGCCGCTCAATATGACGATTTTCAACGTATATTCAAAGAATTTCGATGTCAAGGAACGCTACCAGCCGGAATTTCCAATTTCAACTTTATCTTTCTGCAAAACCATATTCCAGCCAACCTCCCGTGTCAATCTCCCATCGCCCTGGCCACAGTTGCGTGGCAATCGCGCCTCGTTTAGCCGTTCAGCTGAGTGGCGTTGTCTGTTTCTCGCCTTCACACAGCCTCCGCGCGAACACTCCTTCGCCTTAGATTGGCTCTGAGCGCTCCATTCGCTGTCTCTCCTGCTTCGCTAGCTTTGTAGCGTCTCTTTCAGGCGGAACAATCGATACACGGAAGGGGCGCCTGCAAAACACCATGCGGCGATTACGGGGTCACAAATTGCGCAGCCCAAGGAAGAGGTTGGCGCGAACGGGACGATGGGATTTCCGTAAAGGTGATGCAGGATGTCCCAACCGGTATGTAATATCCAACCAACGCCAATGAACCCGTAGGATTGAAGCCCTTTGTATGCGAACCATGTAACGATGGTGGTGAATACAAACTCCCACTTGCCAAGACCTCCATTCAGATAGGCCGCGCCTGCACCAGCTATCATGATGGCCATGAAATTGCGCCTCTTGGGCTCTTTTAACAAAGAGCATAAAGAGATGAAGATGAGAGCAATCAGGATTGGTCCCAAGACATCCATTATCCGAAGACCGTGAATGAACGGGTTTGCCACGACTTCTACTCGCTGGAAATCACATTGCGCGCTGTGACTTCTGATACGCATACGATTAAACCTTTTCATCCGTCGCCGTCAACAGATACCAATCATCATTCAGCCCGAGTGACGGGTATCCGGAAGCGATCCTCCTAGTTGGGTAAAACGGAAACTGGTGAACTTCGAGATGAGGTTTACGAACAGGGCTCCCACGATCTAACCTGGTTAAGTCCCGAGAAACGGGATTGTCGGTAGCTGGCCCACGCCGTCATAGAGCAGAAACCAGTTTCCGAGAAGAGTTGACTCGGTAGTGCGGGTTCAGTTCTGTGTGCTCGCGGTCCGGCTATTCCGGCCACTTTGCATTCGGATCAAAATTGATAATTGTCTGTGGTGGAGCCGTGGGAACCATGGGGCGCAGGAACGGCTTGTCCGACGCTTTATGACAGGAGTAACACTGTACGAGTGTCTCTTTATACGTAGCGGCAAACTGTACGCCGTCCTTTTTGTCGATAGCCTGCTGCAGCCGGATCATGACACTATCATCGACGCTGTCGTAGATACCCTTCAAATCCACTGGATCACCCGCGAGGTTCTTTCGGATCGGGCGGACCCGGATTGTCCACCTTATATGCTGACGCGCTTCATTCAAGAAGAATGCCGCCAGCGGCCAGTTCTCGTGTCTTCCCGCAAACCAAAGATTCGCGAATTGGTAGCCCACATCGGTCATCGTGTGTGACTGGGACGGTACAACCTCTTTGAGGTGCGCAATGTCCGCTTGCATGGCAGCGATCTCGGAGACCGGGTTTTTAGTCCCTGTCTGTGCCAATGCAGTTCGCGCCGGAAATAGGTGTTGTCTCCACAATGAAAACCCAAATCCACCCACGAGAACGCCAAAGGTGAAGAGTAGGAGGCTCCGGAGAGCTGCGGTGTTCGTCATCTGATGGCACCTCACTTCAATTTCGATTAGAAGAATCAATCGGCAGGAAGCTTGCCGCGAAATTGCACTTAATCGGACCCGTCATTTCATTCGCCAAAATGCTTGCCGACGGAACAATCAGCGATATACGGTCTTGGTTCCTACCCCAGTCTCCTATCATTCCTGCTCATGTGCACCGGAATCTGCGATTTGGACCTCTAGCTCGCACATCGTATGCTTCTCGTGTCATCGACACAACGAATTTGCCATCAGAGACGGCCCCAGCGCCAATCGCAAGGTTCCAATGGCCACATCCCCTTTTATAGAACGGGATTCTCGAAATTCGGTACACGTTTGTTCGACAAGCCACTGGTTCCCGGAGGCCGCTTCCCTCTGCAGAGCTTTGGTCATTCGGGAAAGGCCCGATGGATCGGGCCAAGTGCGTCGAATTCTGGCGTTCCGAGACCGACGCCCGTAAAGAATTCCCGAAATGGATTCCGTTGAAGATCAGTTCATTTCGTCGAAGGCATCCAAAACCAAACGCGCAAATCGGAACGAACTCTAGTCGAGCGGTTCGACCTTGACAATCGATGCGCCGTGGTTGCTGCCGATCCAAAGCGTGCCGGGGTTCTTCGAATCGTCGACATAGACGCGGCGGATGTTGGTCGGGCGCGGCAGCATGTATTCCGTATACTGGCCGCTCTTGATATCAAGACGTGCCACATGGTCGGTTAGCATGGACCCGGTCCAGGCCTCACCATTGCGGCCGGCCACGGCGTCATACGGCGCACTCCACGCCGTCGGCACCTTCCACTCGGTCATGCGTTCGGTCTTGGGATCGAACATGCCGATCGCGTTGCCCTGATATTCGGCAAACCACAACCGGCCTTCGCGATCGACACGACCGCGCCGCGGGCGGGAGTCCGGGGTCGGAGTCTGGTAGACGGTCGCATTCTTCGTCTTGGCATCGATCTTGACGATATTACCGGCCGAAAAATCGAGCAGATAGGCGTTGTTCTGCGCGTCCGAGTGGATGCCGTAGGTTCCGATGCGCTTGCCGGTCTGCGGATCCTTGAAGTTGCCAAGGTTCTCCATCTTGTTGGAGATCAGATCGAGCCGGTAGATGTTGCC
>Ga0137409_10006708_pt1 | contig 11915 bp, 8 predicted proteins | sample CZODoug1_16funga_FD_122059 | JGI IMG/M metagenome (GOLD analysis project Ga0137409, IMG submission 122059) | Vadose zone soil fungal communities from Angelo Coast Range Reserve, California, USA - CZODoug1_16fungal (Hybrid Assembly) | ecosystem: Environmental > Terrestrial > Soil > Vadose zone... | reverse complement strand
CAGTCCGGCAACCAGCTGTGGCACACGGACAGCTCGTTCAAGCCCGTGCCGGCGATGGCGTCGCTGCTGTCGGGCCGCGAAGTGCCGCCCGTCGGCGGCGAGACGGAGTACGTGAGCCTGCGCCACGCCCACGCCACGCTGCCCGCCGAGCTGCCGCGCCGGCTCGAGGGGCGCGTGGTCGTCCACAGCATCCTGTACTCGCGCAGCACGATCGCGAAGGGACTCTTCGACCCCGAGCACGAGCAGGAGCTGCCGCCCGTCCGCCAGGCGCTCGTGCGCGCGAACCCCGTGAACGGACGCAAGGCCATCTACATCGGCTCGCACGCCTGGTACGTCGAAGGCATGGACTACGGGGAGTCGCGGCGGCTGCTCGACGATCTGCTGGCCCACACCGCGCGGCCGGAGTGCGTGCTCCAGCACCGCTGGGCGCAGTGGGATCTCGTCATGTGGGACAACCGCGCCGTCCTGCACCGCGGCCGGCCGTGGGACGCGGAACGCTATCGCCGCGTCATGCGCCGGACCACGCTGGCCGGCGACGGCCCGACCGCCGATCCACCGTACGCGGCGCGCACGGCCGCCTGGGACGGCATCATCGCCGAAGGCGTCGGAGTCTGAGAGCGCTCGTCGCGATCGTAGCCCTCGCGGCGCTCGGCATCGCGCCATCAGCGGCCCGCGCCCAGGGCAACTTCGAGATCCAGGTCTACGGCAGCGAGCTCACCGCCCCCGGCCAGACGATGGTCGAGCTGCACAGCAACACCGCCGTCCTCGGCACCACGCGCACCGAGCACCGCATCGTCCGCACGCAGGACGCGGCGCACGAGACGCTGGAGGTGACGCACGGCTTCACGCCGTGGTTCGAGACCGGGTTCTATCTCTTCACGAGCATCCAGCCCGACGGCGGCTGGGAGTGGGTCGGCGACCACATTCGCCCGCGCGTGCGCGTGCCCGAGTCGTGGAACTGGCCGGTCGGCGTGAGCCTCTCGCTGGAGGCGGGCTACCAGCGCCGCGCGTTCTCGGCGGACACGTGGACGCTGGAGATCCGCCCGATCGTGGATCAGAAGCTCGGGCGCTGGTACTGGGCCTTCAATCCCGCGCTCGAGCGCTCGCTCAAGGGTGAGAACGCGGGCCGCGGGTTCGGCTTCACGCCGGCCGCGAAGGTCTCCTACGAGGTCACCCCGCGGGTCGCCGCCGGCCTCGAGTACTACGCTGACCTCGGACCGATCGACCACATCGATCGGCCGCGCGACCAGCAGCACCTCGTCTTCCCCGTCCTCGACATCGACCTCGGCCCCCGCTGGGAGCTGAACATCGGCGCCGGCGCCGGCCTGACGTCCGGCAGCGATCGGGTCATCGTGAAGGTGATCTTCGGCTATCGCTTCGGTCCGCTGCCCCCGGCGCCCTGACGCGGAGCATTTGCCGAGCGCTCCGCCCTCGCCTATCCTTCCCGCGCGGCGGCGACGAAGCCGCCCGGGAGGATTCCCCATGCGCTCTTCCACCATCGGCATCGCCCTGGCGCTGACGCTCGGGCTCACGAGCACGCTCGCTTACGCGCAGTCCTGGCGGCCGCCCGCCGATAACCAGCGGTGCCCCTCGAAGTGGGGCGCCGGCGACGAGCGCGGCGCCGCCAACCACATGAAGCCGGCCACGGTCATGCGCGCGGCGCAGCTCATCAAGACCGGGGAGGTCATCGAGCTGGGGCATGTGCTCTCCGCGGACATGCCGATCTCCTCCACGCGCCAGTTCAACGTCCACACGAAGCGCACCTTCATGAACCCGCAGTCCAACCGGCGTGGCAGCAACGAGGAGCTGCTCACGAGCGAGATCGGCCAGGTCGGCACGCAGTTCGACGGCTTCGCCCACCAGTCGATCGAGTACAGCCACTACAACTGCTTCAAGACCGACGAGATCTCCACGCGCACCGGCTTCACGAAGCTCGGCATCGAGAAGGTGGGCACGCTGATGACCCGCGGCGTGCTCATCGATGTGGCCGCGCTCAAGGGCGTCGACATCCTGCCGGACACCTACGAGATCACTCCTGCCGATCTGCAGCAGGCGCTGCAGCGGCAGAACGTCACCCTGCAGCCCGGCGACGCCGTCCTCATCCACACGGGCTGGGGCCGGCTGTTCGCCAAGGACAACGCGCGCTTCATGAAGTCCTGCCCGGGCATCGGCGTGGCGGCCGCGGAGTGGCTGGCGAAGCAGGACCCGCTGCTCGTGGGGTCCGACAACTGGCCCGTGGAGGTCGCGCCGAACCCGGATAAAGAGATCTCGCTGCCCGTGCACCAGATCATGCTGGTGGTGAACGGCATCCACCTGCTGGAGATCATGAAGCTCGACGAGCTGGCCGCGAAGAAGGCCTACGAGTTCGCGTTCGTGATGCAGCCGCTGAAGCTGAAAGGCTTCACGGGCTCGACGGTGGCGCCGAGCGCCGTGCGCTAGCCGAGCGACTTCCGGACGAACACGCCGGCGTCGAACTCCTCGGCGACGCGGTTGTCCTGATCGAGCAGCGCGTCGCTGTCGACGTCGGCGAACTCGATGGCGCCCATGTCGGCGAACGCCTTCTGCACGCCCGGGCCCCAGAGACCGATGTCCTTCACGGTGGGCACGATCCGGCTGAACAGCCGCTTGCGGAACAGGCGCATGTTCTCCGAGGCCATGGCGACCTCGATGGCCTCCTTCACCGGCAGGCCGAGGTTCTCCCACAGCTCCTTCTGGTTGAAACGATCCCGCATGTGGTAGCAGGCCTCGACCACGAACTCCTCGCGCTCCGCGCGCTCGCCGTCGGAGAGCTGCGGGTAGAAGTCGCGGAGCGCGAGCCGCCCGAAGGCGACGTGGCGTGCCTCGTCCTGCATCACGTAGGCGTTGACGGAGGCGGCCAGGCGGTTCTTGGCGAAGTCGCGGATGCGCTGGAAGGCGGCCAGCGCGAGGCCCTCGATGAGGATCTGCATGCCGAGATAGGTCATGTCCCAGCGCCGGTCGGTCAGCACCGTCTCCAGCAGCGACTTGAGCCCCGGCGTGATCGGGTAGGCGATGCCGAGCTTCTCGTTCAGCAGCCGCGCGTACGCCTCCACGTGGCGCGCCTCGTCCATCACCTGCGTGGCCGCATAGAACTTCGCGTCGAGATCGGGGACGGTCTGGACGATCCGGGCGGCGGCCATCAGCGCCCCCTGCTCGCCGTGCATGAACTGCGAGAGGGTCTGCGCCTGCTGGTGGTGGCGCAGGTGGACCTTCTCCTTGTCCGTCAGCTTGTCCCAGAGCGCCGAGCCGAAGATCGGGATCAGCCGGTCGTCGATCTCCTGGGGATTCTCCGGGTCGAGGTCCTGCGACCAGTCGATGCGGGTGGCCGCGTCCCACTGCTGCTTCTTGCCCTTGTCGTAGAGCGCCAGCAGCCTGGACCGCTCGTCCTCGTACTCCCAGGTGAAGGACGTCTGGGTCTCGCCGGACAGCGTCCAGCCGGTCTGCTCCACGGGCAGCTGATAGCGGTACATCGTCGCCATGCGCGCCTCCTGACCGGCCCATTGTCGCCGACCGGCGGCGCGTCCGCACCCGGCAACTTCGGCGAAGTTTGACCGTACGGCGCCCGACGCCCTAAGTTGGTCATCGGTGAGCTGGCGCGCGCTCCTCCCCGCCTTCGTGGTGCTCCCCGGCGTCTTTGCCTGGTGGAGCGGCCGTCAGCTGGTCCGCCGGCGGGACGAGGCCGCGCTCGCCGAGCGGGTGTTGGCCCGGCAACAACACGCCCACGACGTGTTGTTCCTCAGCTCCGTCCTCGTCGTCGTCGCCGCCGGCCCGTACTCCTGGTTGGCGGTGCTCGCGCTCGTCCTGGGCTCGTGGATCGGTGATTATCCGTCGCGCCGGGTGCTGCTCGACGAGCGATGGACGCTGGCGACCTGTCTGCGCTGGCAGGGACGCTTCAGCGTCGCGTGGCTGGGCTTGCCATTCATGCTTCTGCTGGCTCCCAGCGTGATTCAGGCGGCGGGGCCCTCGCGGTGGCCGGTCGCCGCTGCCCTGGCGTTGGTGCTGGGACTGTGGGCCCACCAGTACACGCCGACGTTCCTCTGGCTCGTGCGCGCAGCGCCGATGCCGTGGCCGCCCGGCTGGCAAGCGCTCAGCGAGTCCTCCCACGCCCGGCGTCCGCACCTGCTCCGCATGCCGGTGCCAGGCGGCCGATTCGTCAACGCCTTTGCGTTTCCATCGACGCGAGTCCCGAGCGTGCTCTTCACCGATCCCGCGCTCGAGCTGCTCAGCGCCCGCGAACAGACCGCGGTCTTCGCGCACGAGCTCGCGCACCTCGAGCACAACGATCGCCGGCGCTGCCTCATCGCCTCGGCCATCTCCTATGCGCTCGTCGCCGGCGCCACCCTGGGCGCCGCCCTGGTCTTCGATTGGCTGCCGCCCGGGCTCTTCATCTCCTTCTGGTCGATCGCCTTGATCGTTGCGTTCGCGTGGAGGCTCGCACGCCAGAAGGCGTATGAGACCGAGAGCGATCTGCGCGCGCTCGCCCTGTGCAACGACGCGGAGGCGCTGATCAGCGGCCTCACCAAGCTGACCATGGCGGGCCGACTCCCCCGCCGCTGGAGCTCCGAGCTCGAGCACGGCGCGTCGCATCCGAGCCTGGCGCGGCGACTGCACGCAATCCGGCGCGCCGCCGGGATCGCGCGGGCGCCGAACCCGCTCGAGGAGCCGTTCGTCGTCCCGACCACGCGCGCCGGTGCGTTCGTGACCCTCGATCGCGAGCGCGTGTGGGTGAACGACGTCCGTTATCCTGCGCAGAAGGCTCCCAAGTTCCTGCGCCGGAAGACAGGGTCCGCGTGGTCGGCCGCCTATCCCGACCTTGTCGAGCTGCGGATCCGGGCCTCATGGCAGGGTGGCGCCTCCCTGGTCGCTCGCGACAGGACCGGACGGTCACGCGTGGTCACCATCGCCGCCGACGACGTGGCGGCGCTGCAGCAACGGCTCGATGCCGTCGAGCCCCGGCTGTCACACGACGTGCTGCTGCCCGAGCCCCCGGCGCTCGTCGGCCGCTTCACGGCGCTGGCGCTCTGGATCGTCTCGGTCGACGTCTTGTTGACGCTCGGGGTCATCATCGGACTCATCGGCATGATTCGCCCGAGTCGCGCCGCGCTGGCGGCGGTTGCCGGGGTCGCCGGTGCGTGCGGTCTGATCCTCGTGGCCGATCTCGGCGTGCTCGGCGATCTCGGCGTGCACGGCGACGGCTGGCGGAGCGTCGCGTATGCCGCCGGCGCCGGGCTCGTGGCCGCGGTCGCCGGCTGGCTCGCCGTGCAGCCGCGCACGTTCGACTGGCGCCCGGCCGACTACCTGCCCGTCGTCGGCGCCCTGGCCGCGATCGTCGCGCTGACCTGGGGACCGCTGGCCGCGTACATCGTGCGGACGAGCGCGCCCCCGGCGGCCATCGTGCAGACGCTGAGCGGCGCGCCGCTGTTGTGGGCGGCCCTCGTCGCGCTCGGCGCCGCGCTGCTGACGGCGCCCCTCCGTGGCCTGCGCTGGAGCGGCGCGGCTCTGCTCGCCGTCTCCGTGCTCGGTGGCGCGGGGACGACACTGGTGGACCGCCTCGCGGTCTCGCGGCCAGTCGTCGTCGGGGCGCCCGCGAGCGACACCGGCCCGCTGCCGCGCATCGCCCAGATCGAGCTGCCGGCGCGCATCGGCGTGCTGCGCGTGTCGCCGCTCGGGAGCCGCGTCGCCGTGTGGACCCGGGAGGCGCGCGGGACGCCGGACCGCTTCCTCGTGCTCGGCCTCGCGGGGGAGCGATCCCAGATCGAGGCGCGGGACCTTCGGTTCATCGACGAGAGCAATGCCCTCGTGCTCGTCGAGTCGATGTACCGTAACGTGCTCCAGCACCTCGAGCTGGATGGCCCCTCGAGCGGGTCGCCGGGGTGGAGCCTCGATCTGCCCCGCACCACCGGCACCACGGTGTCCTCCATCAGGGGATCGGCGTGGGCGGTGGTGGGTTACGACACCGCGACCCAGGACTTCATCGGCCTCGTCGGCAAGCTCGGCGATGCCGACTTCAAGAAGCAACGCTGGGCGTTCGACGACTCCGAGCGCGTGGACGGAGAGACGGTCGAGATGTCGCCGGACGGTCGCGGCTTCCGCGCCGTCAGCGAGCTCGCGCCGCTCGCGCAGCTTCAATGGGGACCGCTGATCTACGGGGGCCGCGTCGCGCGGCAGTCCCGCGTGTGGCGCCTGGACGCCGGCCGTCAGGATCTCGTGGCGACCTGGCCCGTCACGGCGGCCTGTCGCCTCGTCGGGCCGCGCGCCGAGGACGTCGTCTGCATCGGCGATCACAGGACGCGGACCCTCATCTGGCGGTTCAGCCTCGAGACCGGTCCCACGCGCCCGCTGGTCGTTCCCGATATCTCCTGGCGGTCGGGGATCAGCCCGGACGGCCGCTTCGTGGCGCTCTGGGGGCGCGACTCGATCGTGCTGGTCGATCTCGATCGAGGCCAGGCCGTGCGGCGGCCGCTGCCGCAGGAGCCGGGACTGCCGCTGCAGCTGATCCCGCTGGCCGACCGTCTCATCACGCTCTTCAGACGGCCGCGCAGCGCTCCCGTCGTCGAGGTCTACGACGCCCGCTGGTGAGATGCGCGGTGGTACACTCGGCATCCTCACAAGGAGAGTGGGCCCCATGAAGATTCTCTTCGTCGGCGCGGGCGCGATCGGCAGCTATCTCGGCGGGTTCCTCACGCGTGCGGGACACGACGTGACCTTGATCGATCCGTGGGCGGAGCAAGTCGAGACCGTCCGCCAGAAGGGCATCTCCGTCACGGGGCCGCACGACCCGTTCGAGGCGCGGCCGGCGATCTATCACCTGCACGAGGCGCAGCGGCTGCCGCGCGACTTCGAGGTGGCCTTCGTCGCGATGAAGGTGTACGACACCGCGTGGGCGGCTCAGCTCGCCGTGCGTCACCTGAAGTCCGACGGGTTCGTGGTGGCGGCCGAGAACTGCTGGCCGGATCCGATCGTCGCCTCGGTGGTGGGCAAGGAGCGCGCGGTCGGTCTCGTGATGTCGAAGATCGGCGTGGCGTCGTGGAAGGCGGGTCACGTGGAGCGCGGGCACGAGCGCGGCGGCGCCACCGGCCACGACGTCTTCCGCGCCGGCGAGCACGACGGCAAGATCACGCCGCGCACGCAGATGATCGCCGAGATGCTCAAGGTCGTCGACGGCTCGAAGGCCACCGACAACCTCTGGGGCGAGCGCTGGTCCAAGCTCTGCGCCAACGCGATGGGCAATCCCGTGCAGGCGATGTCGGGACTCGGCTCCCACGAGATCGCCTCCAGCGAGGTCGGGCGCGCCATCACGATCCACCTGGCGTCGGAGTCCGCGCGCGTCGGGCTCGCGCTCGGCTACACGATCCCCAAGATCAGCGGCGCCCCCGTCGAGCAGTGGGCGGACGCCGGCCGGCGCGAGACCTGGCAGGCGCTCGACGAGATGCTGACGCCGAAGTCGGCGGGCGGGCGCAACTGGAGGGCGTCGATGGCCCAGGACGTCGCCAAGGGTCGGCCGACCGAGATCGACTACATGAACGGCTTCGTCGTCGAGAAGGGCCGCGAGAAGGGCGTGCCGACGCCGGTGTCGGCCGCCGTCGTCGAGACCGTACGCGAGATCGACCGCGGCCAGCGCAAGCAGGCGGCCGAGAACATCGGCCTCACCCTCAAGCGCGCCGGAGTGTAGCGGCTAGCTGTACTGGATGCCGATGATCTCGGCCACGAGGGCCGGGCGCTCCTGGCCCTCGATCTCGACCGTCGCCTCCGAGGTCACGCGAAAGCCGTTGCCGTCCATCGGCTCGACGGTCTTCAGCTTGAACGACCGCAGCCGGATGCGCGAGCCCGCGGGCACCGCGTTGGTGAAGCGGACCTTGTTGCTGCCGTAGTTCAGCCCGCGCTTGCGCCCGGTGACCTTCACCAGCGTCTGCGCCATGCGCGGCACCAGGGCGAGCGTGAGATAGCCGTGGGCGATGGTCTTGCCGCCCGGCATCTCCTTCCTGGCCCGCTCGACGTCGACGTGGATCCACTGGTGATCGCCGGTGGCCTCCGCGAACTTGTCGATGATCGCCTGGTCCACTGTCATCCAATCCGACGGCCCCAGCTCCTTGCCCACGTGCTGCAGCAGCTCGGCGGGCTTCTCCACGGTGAGCGTCATGCCGGCAGCCGCTCGTACATCCCGTGCACGTCCTGTCCGTGGAAGCGGGCGACGTGGTTGGTGGGAGCCAGCGGCTCGTTGTAGAAGAACGCGGGCAGCTCGTCGTCCTTCTCGGTGAAGCCGGCGCGGCGGTTGAACTCGTGCTCGAGCTTCAGCGTCTCACGTCCGAGCGCGGGGAAGAATTCCTTCGTCAGGCTGGTGCCGAGCGCGCCGTTGAGGGCGTTGGCCAGCCACTCGGTGTTGGGCTCGGTCACGCTCCGGCCGAAGATGCACAGCCCGAGCGAGTCCGTGGCCGCGCAGTTGACCTGCGCGACGAGGCTCTGCTCGAGCAGCGCGTTCAGATCCATCTCGCGCGTCTTCAACCGCGGCAGGTTGCCCGCCGTGTGGTCGGCGCCCTGGGCCGTCGCCATCATCGAGATGCCGGTGGCCTCCACCACGCGCGGGTCGTAGGCGCTGATCGCCTGCTTCTTGATGACCGGTACGCGGCGTACCTTGTAATGCTCGCCCACGCGCGCGGTGCCCTGCGCCCAGATCTTGCCCTGCGGGGTGCCCTGCATCATCTCGCGCAGGCAGGCGGCCATGAACTTCGCGTCGCCGAATTGGCCGAGCCCGGCCTCCATCAGCACGCCGAGGGTGGCGCCGGTCTCGATCGTGTCCACGCCCATGTCGTTGGCGATCTCGTTGAGCCCCGCGAGGTCATCGGGATCGGTGAGGCCGCAGTTGGAGCCGAGCAGGCCGAGCGTCTCGTACTCGACCGGCGAGACGATCTCCTTGCCGCTGGCGTCCACGTAGACGTTGCTGCACTGGATCACGCAGCCCGGCATGCACGCGTGCGTCTGCTCGCCGCCGCGCCCGGTGTTGAGCGGCGCGATGAACTGGCCGCCCATCTTGAACGTCTCGCCCGCCTTCACGTCCGCGAGCTGGCCGGCGCTGAAGTTGCGCACGGGCAGCCCGCCCATCTGGTTCTGCACGTCGGCCATGCCCATGGTGCCGAGCGGCTGGTAGAAGTTCGTCACGATGCCGTCGGCGAGCAGCATCTTGCTGTAGTCCTTGATCGACGCGTTGGTCTTCTTCGGATCCGCGAACGGCGGGATCTTGTCGAGGTCGAGCACGATCGCCTTCACCTTCTTGCTGCCGAGCACCGCCCCCACGCCGCCGCGCGCGGCCAGCCGCGAGGGTCGCAGGTCCTTGTCGGTGAACGCGATGCCCGCGATGAGCCCCTGGTACTCGCCGACCGGTCCGCACAGCGCCGTCGCGACCTTCTTGCCGTATTTCGCGAGCAGCATCCGGTTCGCCTCGAAGTTGCCCTTGCCGAGGTACGGCCGGGCGTCGTCGAAGTCGAGCGTGCCGTCCTTCTTGAAGTGCAGCACCACCCAGTCGGGGGACGCGCCGTGCAGCGTGAAGCCGGCGATCTTCAGCTGGCCCATCCCGTAGCCGAAGGTGCCGCCGCCGTTGGCCTCCTTGACGCCGCCGGTGAGCGGGCTCTTGCAGCCCACGCTCGTGCGGTTGGCGTTGGAGAACGACGAGCCGGCGAACGGCCCCGCCGAGAAGATCAGCGGGTTGGCCGGCGACAGCGGGTCCACGGCGGCCGCGCCGAGCTCGAGGAGGGTCCTGGCGATGTGGTTCCGGCCGACCTTGACGAGGTCCTCACCGGCCAGCTCGCGCCTGGTGATCGTCCGGTCGCCCAACTGGATGTCGTAGTACGTCCGCATTTCGAGGGCTCCTTTCGGTCCCAGAGTATACTTGATCATGATGCCCCTGCGGCTCGACCCGGGCGTCGCCGAGCAGATCCTCACCTACGCCCGACTCCTCACCGCGCGCGGCTACGTCCACAACCAGCTCGGCAACGTCGCGATCCGCGTGCCCCACCCCGAGCACGAGCACGGCGTCATCTACACCAAGCACGCCGGTGTCTCGCTCGAGGAAGCCACCGCGGACAACATCGTCGTCACCGACGTCCCGACCGGGGCGCTGCTCCATGGCCGCGTGCCCACCAGCATCGGCCACCAGCTCAACCGCGAGATCTTGAAATTGCGCCCGGACGTGGGCGCCGTGATCCACGTCCACCTCGACGAGATGATCGCGCTGTTCGCCTCGCGCGCGGTGAAGGAGCTCCGGGTGCTGTCGCTCGAGTTCCCGCTGATCATGGGCCGGCCGCCGCTGCTGCTGCCCTCGCACGTGGACGTCGAGCAGGACGTCGGCCCCGTCGGCGGCTTCATCCAGGACACGAACGCGATCATGATGGAGAACCACGGCGTGACGACGCTCGGCGCGACGCCGGCCGAGGCCTACCACCGCCTCAACACGCTGGCCGCCGAGATCCGGCGAGTCATGCAGGCGGAGATGCTCGCGCGTGCCGCGGGCACCGAGGTCGCGTATCTGGCGCCCGACGCCGTGGACTTCATGTACCGCAACGCGCGGGAACTGCAGTACGCGTCACGGGATCGCCAGGCGCCGCCGATGTAGCACGCTCTCAGCGTGCAGAACGCGCGAAACGAGGCGCGCCCCGGGTTCCCCGGGGCGCGTCCGAGCGTTTGGGGGGTATGGGGGCCATGTCGGGGCCCCCCATCCTCAGTTGGCTACGTTCACCACCCGCACCGCCTGGCCGGTCCCGCCGGCGGAATCCCGCACGCTGATCGTGACCGAGTGGCTGCCGTTCGGCGTGCCGTTCGTCGTCCACGGCATCGACACCGGGCCGTTGGAGGTCGTGTTGGTCGGCGTGCCGACCACCGTGCCGTCGACGCTCATCGTGAAGGTCCTGTTGCCAGCCGCGGCGTTCTCGATCCAGATCGTGAACCACGTGGTCCCGCTCACCGTCGCCCCGTCGGCGCCGGGCTGGGTGATGAACACGTTGATCGTCGACGGCGGCGGCTGCTTCACGGTGATGTTGCGGGCGGCCGACGCCGTGGCGCCGGTGCTGTCCTGCACCGAGACGTTCAGCGTGTGCGGCCCGTCGGGCACCGTGGTGGTATTCCAGGCGAACGAGATACTGGTCGCCGATCCCGTCGACGTGAAGATCTGCGTCGTGTTGTCGACTTTCACCGTCCACGTGAAGGGCGCGGTCCCGCCGCCCGTCAGCGAGGCGGCCACCGTGATGGTGCCGTTAACGGTCGCGCCTTCCGCCGGGCTCGTGAACTGGACACCCGGCGGCAGCGGCGTGGTCACCGTCACGTGGAGCACGGCGGTCGCGGTCCGCCCCGCCCCGTCCTGGACCGTGAGATTGAGCGTGTGGGCGCCATTGGGCACGCTGCTGGAATTCCAGCCGAACGACGCGGCGGTCGCCGTGCCAGAGGTCGAAAAGACCGGGGCGCCGCCATCCACCGACAGCGTGAAGCTGATCGGCGTGCCGCTGGCGTTGGTCGCGGACATCCCGACGGTCACCATGCCGCTGACCGTCGCGCCTTCCGCCGGGCTCGTGAACGACGCCGTCAGCGTCGCCGGACCCTGAATGACGACCGTCCGATTCGCGCTCCCGGTGTTGTTCACCGAGTCGCGCACGCTCACGGTCGCGGTGTGCGTGCCGCCCGACGCACCACTGCTGTTCCACGGCATCGAGATCGGCCCGTTGGACGTGGTCGCTGTCGTGGCCACCGCCGCCCCGTCGATGCTCAGCGTCAGGTTGCGCGTGCCCGCCGCCGCGTTCTCCAGCCAGATCGTGAACCACACCGTGCCGCTGACGGTCGTGCCGTCGGTGCCGGGCTGCGTGATGAACACGCGGATCGTGCCCTGCTGCACCGTCACGTTGCGGATGGCGGTG
>Ga0137409_10006706_pt1 | contig 11916 bp, 11 predicted proteins | sample CZODoug1_16funga_FD_122059 | JGI IMG/M metagenome (GOLD analysis project Ga0137409, IMG submission 122059) | Vadose zone soil fungal communities from Angelo Coast Range Reserve, California, USA - CZODoug1_16fungal (Hybrid Assembly) | ecosystem: Environmental > Terrestrial > Soil > Vadose zone... | reverse complement strand
GCGCGTCGGGGTAGTCGACCCAGTGGTAGAAGCAGCGCCGCTTCACCGCGTCGTGGATCTCGCGCGTGCGGTTGGAGGTGATCACCACCACCGGCGGCTCGGCGGCGCGCAGCGTGCCGATCTCCGGGATGGTGATCTGCCAGTCGGAGAGCACCTCCAGCAGGTAGGCCTCGAACGGCTCGTCGGTGCGGTCGAGCTCGTCGATCAGCAGCACGGGCGAATGGCCTTCCAGCGCCTTGGCCAGCGCCCGCTTCACCAGGAACTTCTCCGAGTAGATGTCGGCGGCGAGCCGCTCCTTGCTTTTCTCGCCCGCGGCTTCGGCGAGCCTGATCTCGATCATCTGCCGCGGATAGTTCCACTCGTAGGCGGCCTGGCCGATGTCGAGCCCCTCGTAGCACTGCAGGCGGATCAGCTCGCGGCCGAGGCCCTCGGCGATCACCTTGGCGATCTCGGTCTTGCCCACGCCCGCTTCACCCTCGAGGAAGAGCGGCCGGCGCATCGTCAGGGCGAGAAACAGCGAGGTCGCCAGGCTGCGGTCGGCCACGTACTCGCCGGCGGCGAGCAGCGCCTGCGTCTGGTCGATCGACTTCGGTAGCGGCTGGGACATGAGGGGACGCGAAAACGTGCATTTTCGGGCATTCGACGTCATGCCGCTAGCCCGGTTCGACAGGGGGGAATATAGTTGGCCCAGGAATGGCGTCGAGAAGAATCTTCCTGGCAGGGCTGGGCGGCGCGCTGTTCGCGCCGCGTTTCGCATGGGCGCAGGCGCGCAGGATGGCGGTGGTGGCGCTTTTTCCGGGCGAGGAAGAGGACGACCAGCCCGCGGGGCAGCCGTTCTTCGACGAGCTGCGCCGTCGCGGCTGGGTCGAGGGCACCAACATCGACTACGAGCGCCTCTACGGCCGCGGCGCCCGCGAGTACATGGAAGGCCTGGCGAAATCCGCGGCGAACCGCTCCCCCGACCTGATCTACGCCAGCACCGCCGCCATTGCTCTCGCGGTGCTGAAGGAAACCGATTCGGTGCCAGTCATTTTCACTTCGGCGTCCGATCCGGTGGCGAGCGGCCTCGTCTCCTCGCTACGCGCCCCGGCACGCAATGCCACCGGCGCATACCAGTCCGCGGGCGACGGCCTGCGGCGCCGGATGCAGCTGGTCCGCCAGGTCGTACCGGGCATCTCGCGCGTCGGCCTGGTGCTCGATCGGCGCGCTACCGAGTCGGCGCGGCAGCGCACCCTGCACGAGGATGCGGCGCGCGCCGCGGGCCTGCAGCTCGCGGTATCCGAGTTCACCAACTTCGAGGCGGTCGCCAAACTGCTGGCCAACTTCCGCCGCGAGGGAATCCAGACCGTGTTCCTCAGCCCGTCGGTGACGCTGATCGGCCGCCGCCGCGAGGTGACCGACACGGCGATGCGCAACAAGGTGGCGCTGATTGGTCACCGCCTCGAATGGGCGGAAGCCGGCGCAATCTTCACCTACGGCCCCGACGTCACCGACACATTGCGCCGCAGCGCGTCGCTCGCCGATCGCGTCCTGCGCGGCGCCAAGCCGGCCGAGACCGCGGTCGAGCAGGCGAGCCGCTTCGAGCTGATCGTCAACAATCGCAGCGCCAAGGCGCTCGGTCTTACCGTTCCCCGTGAAGTCCTGAAGGCCGCCGACCGCGTGATCGAGTAGCAGCTACTGATAGAGCTGCCGCTCGTGCTGCGCGATGTCCTTGAGCCCGATCTGCTCGAGGAGCGCCGCACGATGGCGCCCTGCCACCGCGCCCGCGCTGTCCGCGGCGCGCGACACTTCGTCCAGCGCGTCATACCAGACGCCCTCGCGGGCGAGCAGCGTGTAGCGGCTGCGCCCTGAGGGAACGCCGTTCAGCTTGCGCGCCAGGTCTTGCGAGGGCTCGATGCGGCGGATCATCCCCGTCGAGCTGGTGCGCGAGTCGCTCACCGTCCAGCGGTACTCGGTCCCCGGCGCGAGCGTCACGCCCAGCGCTTTCAGCTCCAGGCGCTGGATGCCGGTTTTCGCCGGCGGCGCGAAATCCTTCTCGAGCAGCGGCTGCGCAGTGGGCTCGTTTGCGAGGCGCACCGCCACGCGCACGCCGGAGCTGGCGGGCAGGAAGTAGTACAGCGCCGGCTGCGCGCTGAGGGTCAGTCCGGTGTGGTCGGGCGCGAGCGCCGCGAGCGGCAGGATCCGCAGGCCGCGTGTTCCGCCGCCGATGCGGCCGGAAGGCGCGCCGCGGGCCGGCGGGTTGTATTCGGGCTCGTCTGCCTGCTGTGCGCCGACCGGAAGCGCCAGGCAGAGCGATGCAAGCAAAAACCAGCAGTGCTTCATGTCAGCCTCCCACAATACGATACACGCTCACGGCTTCGCTACGCCCCTTGAGCACGAAGGATCCGATGCGCTCGCCCGGCTCGTGCACCGGCAGCAGCGCGCGGGTCGTGTCGCCGATCAGGATGCGGCCGCGCTCGCCCTCGTCGCCGTCGGGCAGCGCGAGCGCCTGCAGGCGCGCGGCGACGTTGACCGCGTCGCCCACCACCGCGTATTCGAGCCGCTGCCGGCTGCCGATGTTGCAGCCGACCATCGGCCCGCTGTAGAGGCCGATGCGCAGGCCGGCGGTCGGCTTGCCAGCGCGTCGCCAGTCCTCGTTCAGCTGCTCGAAGCGGCTGCACATCTCGCGCGCGCACGCCACCGCGGTGCGCGCATCGCGCTCCTGGAGCTCGCGCGTCTCGCTCGGGATCGGCGCGCCGAACACCGCCATGATCGCGTCGCCGGCGTACTGCCGGATCACGCCGCGGTGCGCCATGATGATGTCGGCCATCGGCGCTAGGAACTCGTTCAGCCAGCGCGCCGTGTCGGCCGGCGCGAGACGCGCCGCGACCGGCGAATAGCCGTGCAGGTCGGCGAACAGCACCGTGGCGTCGAGATGCTGCGGCCGCAGCGCATAGCCCTGGGTCATCTCGTCGCGTCGCCGCCAGAGCTCGCGCGCCACTTCCGGCGCGACGTGCCGGGAGAACATCGCCATCATCGCCGCGCGCTCGCGCGTCTCGTGCAGCGCACGCAGGCCGGCTGACGCCGAGGCGGTGACGACGAAGCCGAGCAGGAGCGGCAGGATCGGGAACCAGACCGAGGTCGCCGCGGCCGCGTACCAGACGATGGCGAGTGCCGTGAGCCCCCCGGCGATCAGCGCGGCAAGGCTGGCGGCGCGCGTCGCGGTCCAGGCCGCGAGGCCTAGCAGGCAACTCAGCGCGAGCAGCAGCACTTCGAGCGCTTCGGGCAGCGTGCGCACCGGCCTGGCGTCGCCCTGCGCGAGGCGCAGCAGCTGGCTCGCCTGGTGCGCGTGCAGCTCGCTGCCGGTGATATGGGGCAGTGCCGCCGAGCTGAACGGCGTCTGGAAGTAGTCCTTGAGGCTGGTCGCGCTCGAGCCGACGATGACGATGCGGTCGCGCACCAGCGCAGCGTCGACCTTGCCGTCGAGCAGCTCGCCGAGCGTGAAGCGCGGGAACGCCGCCGGGGCGCCGCGGTAGTCGAGGAGCATCTGGTAACCGGATGCGTCGGTGCCGGCGTAGCCGCCGTCCCAGGCTTCGAGCGGCGTGAGCGTCGCCGCGCCCAGGCGCATGCGTTCCGGGTCGGCGGCGTCGGCCTTCGGGCCGATGCCTTCGGGCGCGAGATAGGCCATCGCCATGGCCAGGGCGAGCGAACGCTGCGGGCGGTCGCCGTCGTCGAGGTAGAGCAGCCCGCGGCGGACCGTGCCGCCCGCGTCCGGAAGGACGTCGTTGAACGCCGCCTGCGAGGGCCGCTGCAGCCACTGCGGCGCGGTGATGCGGCGCGAGCCGTGGCCGCCGAACTGATAGATCCAGAACACGTTGCGGTTGGCGTTGACCGCCCGCCCGAGCGCCTCGGTACCGGGCGGCACCGGAATGTCGCGGAACTTGTCGACGCCGAGCACGCGCGGCTTGAGCGCCACGACGCGCTCGACGACGCGCGCCAGCGTCTCGTCGGAAAGCGGGTGGCCGAAGCGCTTCAGGTCGTCCTCGGTCTCATCGATGATGACGAAGCGCTCGTCGAGCGCCGCTACCGGCCGCGCCCGCAGCCCCAGGTCGTAGATGCCGAGCTCGACGCGCTCCAGCGCGCCGGCGAAGCGCAGCACCAGGACCAGGACGAACACCGTCCCCGCCGTGATCGCCGCCTGCGCTCTCAGAGACCGCATGCCTGAATTCTCCCCTGCTGCCCGGTTGTGCCCTGCGACATCCTTAATGCCGGGAGTGTGTGGTATTCACAAAAAAGCCCGCAAAAGCGGGCTTTTAGCTCAGGCCGAGGGGGCACCTAGCACTTGTGCTTGGCCTTGCCGGCGAGAATCTTCTGCCGCTTCGACTCCAGCTTGTGCAGGCGCGCCTCGCTGGTCGTCTTCCTCTTTGCTTCCTCGATCTGCGCGATCTCTTCGTTGTATTTCGCGCAGCGCTCGGCTTTGGTCGCCGCGGAAGCACCGGCGACCGATCCGGCAAGAATGAGAAGAACGAGCAGCCTCACCAGCAGGACGAGCCCCCTCACTTCAGCGCGGCCTCCACGGCGCGCTTCGCCATCACCGTGATCAGGTGGGCGCGGTACTCCGGCGAGGCATGCAGGTCGTTGTTGAGGCCGTCGGGCTTGACCTTGATGCTCGCGACCGCATCGGGTGCGAACTTCGCGCTGAGCGCCTTTTCCATCTCGGCCTGGCGGAACGCCGACGGGCCGGCGCCCGTGACGCCGACGCGCGCCTTGCCGCCGAAGTCGGCGACGAAGACGCCGACGATCGCGAAGCGCGACGCCGGGTTCTTGAACTTCATGTACGCCGCGCGCTTGGGCACCGGAAAGGAAACCGAGGTGATCAACTCGCCCGCCTCGAGCGCCGTCTCGTAGAGGCCCTTGAAGAACTTGTCGGCTTCGATCTTGCGCTTGCTGGTGGTAATGGTCGCGCCCAGGCCGAGCACCGCGGCCGGATAGTCGGCCGCCGGATCGTTGTTGGCGAGCGAGCCGCCGATCGTGCCCATGTGGCGCACCTGACGGTCGCCGATGATGCCGGCGAGGGCGGCGAGGGCGGGAATCGCCTTCTGCACGTCCTTCGATCCGGCGACGTCGGCGTGGCGCGTCATGGCACCGATCTCGACCGCGCTGCCCGAGACCTTGATGCCGGCGAGATCCTTGATGGTGCCCAGGTCGATCAGGTCGGTCGGCGACGACAGGCGCAGCTTCATCGCCTGCACGAGGCTTTGACCGCCCGCGAGGTATCTGCCCTCGGTTTTTTTGGCAGCCAGACCAAGGGCGTCTTTGCTCGAGGACGGGCGGTGATATTCAAACGCGTGCATGGCTTTTCTCCTGGAGATGTTTCCACACGGTCTGCGCGGTGGCGGGCATCGCCACGTCCTTCACGCCGAGCGCGTCGGTGATCGCGTTCATCAGCGCCGCGGGCGAGCCGATCGCGCCGGCCTCGCCGCAGCCCTTCACGCCGAGCGGGTTGTGCGTGCAGGGCGTCTCGCGCGTGTCGACCTTGAAGGAAGGCACGTCGTCGGCGCGAGGCATGCAGTAGTCCATGTACGAGCCCGTGACCAGCTGGCCGTTCTCCAGGTCGTACCGGCAGCCCTCGGTGAGCGCCTGGCCGATGCCCTGCACCAGTCCGCCGTGCACCTGCCCCTCGACGATCATCGGGTTGATGATCTTGCCGAAGTCGTCGACCGCGGTGAAGCGCTCGATCTTCACCACGCCGGTGTCGCGGTCGATCTCGACCTCGCACACGTAGGTGCCGGCGGGGAAGGTGAAGTTCGCCGGATCGTAGAACGCGTTCTCGTTCAGCCCGGGCTCGAGCTTGTCGTGCGGGTAGTTGTGCGGCACGTAGGCCGCGAACGCCACCTCGCCGAACATCTTCTTCTTGTCGGTGCCGGCGACCTTGAACTCGCCGCGGTCGTACTCGATGTCGCTCTCCGCCGCTTCCAGCAGGTGCGCGGCGATCTTCTTGCCCTTGGCGATGATCTTGTCGAGCGCCTTGACGATCGCCGTGCCGCCGACCGCGATCGAGCGCGAGCCGTAGGTGCCCATGCCGAACAGGACCTTCGAGGTGTCGCCGTGCACGATGTCGACGTTCTCGATCGGGATGCCGAGGCGGTCGGCGACCACCTGCGCGAAGGTCGTCTCGTGACCCTGGCCGTGCGAATGCGAGCCGGTGAACACCGTCACGCTGCCGGTCGGGTGGACGCGGACCTCGCCCGCCTCGAACAGGCCGGCGCGCGCGCCGAGCGAGCCGGCGACCGCCGAGGGCGCGATGCCGCAAGCCTCGATGTACGCCGCGTAGCCGAGGCCGCGCAGCTTTCCCTTCTTGATCGATTCTTCTTTCCGCTTCTGAAAACCAGGGACGTCGGCGAGTTGCTGCGCGGCCTTCAGCGTCGCCTCGTAGTCGCCGGTGTCGTACTGCAGCGCGACCGGTGTCTGATAGGGGAAGCTGCGGATGAAGTTGCGCCGGCGGATCTCGGCCGGGTCGAGCTTCATCTCGCGCGCCGCGGTCTCGACCAGCCGCTCGACGACGTAGGTCGCCTCGGGGCGGCCGGCGCCGCGGTAGGCGTCGACCGGCGTGGTGTTGGTGAACACCGCCGTCACCTCGCAATGGATCACCGGCGTGGTGTACTGCCCGGCGAGCAGCGTCGCGTAGAGGATGGTCGGGACGCAGGAGGCGAAGGTCGAGAGGTACGCGCCCATGTTCGCCGTGGTCTTCACGCGCATGCCGAGGAACTTGCCGTCCCTGTCCATCGCCAGCTCGGCGACGGTGACGTGGTCGCGGCCGTGCGCGTCCGAGACGAAGGACTCGCTGCGCTCGGCGGTCCACTTCACCGGCCGGTTGAGCTGCTTCGCCGCCCAGGTGACGACCACGTCCTCGGCGTAGAGGTAGATCTTCGAGCCGAAGCCGCCGCCGACATCGGGCGCGACGACGCGCACCTTGTGCTCAGGCAGGCCGAGCACGAAGGCGGTCATCAGCAGCCGCTCGACGTGCGGGTTCTGGCTCGCGACATATAAGGTGTAAGAATCGTCAGCCCGGGAGTACGCGCCGATCGCGGCGCGCGGCTCGATGGCGTTCGGGATCAGGCGGTTGTTGACGAACTCGAGCTTGGTGACGTGCGCCGCCTTGGCGAAGGCGGCGTCGCAGGCCGCCTTGTCGCCCAGCGCCCAGACGTAGCAGGTGTTGTCGGCCACGCCGTCGTGGATCTGCGGCGCTTTGCTGGCCTTTCTCGCTTCGGTATTGGAAGGCAGCACCTCATAGTCGACATCCACCAGCTCCGCGGCGTCCTTCGCCTGCGCCAGCGTCTCGGCGATCACCACCGCGACCTGGTCGCCGACGTGGCGCGCCTTGCCCTGCGCGAGGCAGGGATGCGGCGGCTCCTTCATCGGCTGGCCGTTGACGTCGGTGATCAGCCAGCCGCACGGCAGGCCGCCGACTTTCGCGTCAGCCAGATCCTTGCCGACGAAGACGCCGATCACTCCCGGGGCCTTTCTCGCTTTTTCAACAGATATTTTTTTCAAAGACGCGTGTGCATGCGGCGATCTCACGAAGACCGCGTGGGCCTGGTTCGGCATCTGCACGTCGTCGGTGTACTGTCCAGCGCCGGTGAGGAAGCGGTAGTCTTCTTTGCGCGCGACGCGCGCGCCGATAAGAGGGGCGTTCATGATGAGCCTCCCTGAAGTTTAGATTTTCCCGTTCATGGCTTTCGCGCCGGCCATGATGCTTTTCACGATGTTGTGATAGCCGGTGCAGCGGCAGAGGTTGCCCTCCAGCGCCTCGCGGACTTCCTGCTCGCTCGGGTTCGGGTGGCTCTTCGCGAAATCGAGGGCGTTCATCACCATACCCGGGGTGCAGAAGCCGCACTGCAGGCCATGGTTCTCCTTGAACGCCGCCTGCATCGGGTGCAGCGTGCCGTCGGCCTTCGCCACGCCTTCGATGGTCATGATGTCGGCGCCCTCGGCCTGCATGGCGACGATCGAGCAGCTCTTGATCGCCTTGCCGTTCATCAGAACGGTGCACGCGCCGCACTGGGCGGTGTCGCACCCCACGTGGGTGCCGGTCAGGCGCAGGTTCTCTCGGATGTAGGTCACGAGCAGGGTGCGCGCCTCTACGTCGGCGGAAACGGGCTTGCCATTGACCTTCATGGATACTTTGAGCGTCATGCGGGTCTCCTCGGGGAAAAATATGCTAGCGCGGCGGTATCATCCCTGTCTATGCGTTTGCTGATCGTCGAGGACGACGCGCCGCTGGCCTCCGGGCTGCGGCGCATGCTGGAAGCCGAAGGCTATGCGGTCGACGTCACGGCGCGCGGCGAGGAGGCGGTGCTCGCCGCCTCGCAGGAGCGGTTCGACCTCGTGATCCTCGACATCGGCCTGCCGCAGATGGACGGCTTCGAGGTGCTGCGACGCCTGCGGGCCGCCGAGAAACCCATGCCGGTGCTGGTGCTCACGGCCCGCGACGCGGTCGATGACCGCGTGCGCGGCCTCGATCTCGGCGCCGACGACTACATGGCCAAGCCGTTCGCCATGCCCGAGCTGACCGCGCGGGTGCGTGCCCTGCTGCGCCGCTCGCAGGCGCACGGCGATCCGCGCATCGTGCACGGGCCGCTGGCGATCGACACGGTGGCGCGGCGCGCCTTCCTGCGCGGCGAGCCGCTCGAGCTCGCGGCGCGGGAATGGGCGGTATTGGAAGTCCTGCTGGCCAAGGTCGAGAAGATCGTCTCCAAGGAAGCGATCATCCAGGCGGTCGCGGGCTGGGGCGACGACCTCTCGCCCAACGCCATCGAGGTCTACATTTCACGCCTGCGCTCCAAGCTCGAGCCGGCTGGCATCAAGATCCGCACGGTGCGCGGCTTCGGCTACATGCTGGAAGAATTCAAGGAACCGTAGCAATGGCGGCCCGCAGCCTCCGGGCGCACCTGCTGCGCATGCTGCTGCCGCCCATCGCCGCGCTGCTCGGCCTCGGCGCGGTCATCGCCTACTACCCGTCGATCGAGCCGGCGACAGAGGCCTACGACCAATCGCTGGTCGACATCGGCATCGCACTCGGCTCGCACATCCGCGCGTCGGGAGGGGGCTTCCGCCTCGAGCTGCCGCCCGCGGTCGAGCAGGTGCTGCGGGCCGACCGCTACGACTCGGTGTACTACAGGGTCGGCGGGCCCGACGGCCGGCCGATCGCCGGCGACCTCGACCTGCCGGCGCCGCCCGAACCGGGACCGGGGCTGCACTACTACGACACGAAGTACAAGGACCGCACTGTGCGCGCAGTGTCGATGCCGGCGCAGTGCGGTGCCGGGACCTGCAGCGTAGTGGTCGCGGAGACGACGGTGAAGCGCACCCGCATGGCGCGCGAGATCCTGGTGTCGAACGTGCTGCCCGAGGTGCTGATCGCGCTCGCCACGGTGGCCATCGTCTGGTTCGGCGTGAAGCGCGGCCTCGCGCCGCTGGCGCGCCTTTCCGAGGAGATCAAGGAGCGCTCGCCGCTCGACCTGCACGCGCTCGACGCGGGGCGCGCGCCGGAGGAAACGCGCCCCCTGATCGCGGCGCTGAACGGCCTGCTGGAGGAGCTCGCCGCCGCCAACCGCAACCAGCAGCGCTTCCTCGCCAACGCCGCGCACCAGCTGCGCACGCCGCTCGCTGGCCTGCAGGCGCACACCGAGCTCGCGCTTTCGCAGCCGATGCCCGACGCCTGCCGCACGCAGGTCGAGCAGGTGCACGAGGCGACCATCCGCACCGCGCGGCTCGCCAACCAGCTGCTCGCGCTGGCGCGCGCCGAGCCCGGTGGGCACACCGAGGCGCCGAGCCGCGTCGATCTCAAAGCGATGGTCGAGGGCATCGCCGACGAATGGGTTCATCGCGCGCTGCAGCGCGACCTCGACCTCGGTTTCGATCTCGCGCCGGCGGGCATGCGCGGCGACGAATTCCTGCTGCGCGAGGCGCTCGCCAACCTGCTGCACAACGCGATCGAGTATTCGCCGCGCGGTGCCCGCATTACGGTGCGCACCGGGACGCGCGACGGCAAGCCGTACCTCGAGGTCGAAGACGAGGGCCCCGGCATCCCCGCCACGGAGCGCGAGCGCGTGCTCGACCGCTTCTACCGCGTGCCGGGAACGCCCGGCACGGGCAGCGGCCTGGGCCTGGCCATCGTGCGCGAGATCGCCGCCGGTCACGGCGCCCGCATCGCGATCGGCGACGGCGCAGTCGCCGCAGTTGCGTCTCGGGGCTGCCGGGTTGCGCTAACATTTCCCCATGGATCGCGTCCCGATGAGGATGTAGATGGATAGCGTAGATATTGAAGTCCTCCGCACGGCGGAGGGTTGGCGCAAAGGCGGGCACAAGGCTGCGCTCGGCACCATCGTCAAGACCTGGGGTTCGGCGCCGCGTCCGGTGGGCGCGATGGTGGCGATCCGCGACGACGGCCAGATCGTCGGCTCGGTCTCGGGCGGCTGCGTCGAGGACGATCTGGTCGACAAGGTCAAGGAGCGCCTTGCAGCGGCCCGCAAGGATGAAATGCTGCCCGCGCTGCTCACTTATGGCGTCACCAACGAGGAAGCGACTCGCTGGGGCCTGCCGTGCGGCGGCACGCTGCAGCTGGTCCTGGAGCCGCTGACCGAGAAAAGCGGCATCGAGGAATTGCTGCAGAAAATCGGCTCGCAGCAGCTGGTGAAGCGTCGTGTCGAGATGGACAGCGGCCGCGCCACGCTCGAGCCCGGACGCTGGCAGGACGTGCTCGAGTTCGACGGCCGCGTACTCTCGGCCGTGCATGGGCCGCGCTGGCGGCTGGTGCTGATCGGCGCCGGGCAATTGACCCGCTATCTCGCCGAGATGGCGCGCATGCTCGATTACCACGTGGTCGTGGTCGACCCGCGCGAGGAATACGCCGCAGGCTGGGATCTCGCCGCGGTGCCGCTCGACCGCGGCATGCCCGACGACGTGGTGCGCGAGATGAACCTCGATGGGCATAGCGCCATCGTCGCGCTCACCCACGATCCGAAGCTCGACGACCTGGCGCTGATGGAGGCGCTCAAGTCGGCGGCGTTCTATGTCGGCGCGATCGGCTCGAAGAAAAACAACGATGCGCGCCGTGAGCGGCTGCGCGGTTTCGACGTGTCCGACGAGGAGATCGCGCGCCTGCGCGGGCCGGTCGGGCTCTACATCGGCTCGAAGACGCCGCCGGAAATCGCCGTCGCCATCCTCGCCGAGATGACCGCGGTGCGCCACGGCGTGAGCGAGCCGTCGTGGGCGGCGAAGCCGGAGCGGCGCTTCGACGCATCGGCTTGCGAAGTCAAGCAAACCTGAAAATCGTCGGGCTTCTGCTGGCCGCCGGCTCGGCCAGCCGCTTCGGTTCCGACAAGCTGCGCCACGCTCTGCCGCACGGCGTGGCGATCGCCGTGCAGGCAGCCCGGCATCTGAAATCCCAGGTCGATGTCGTCGCCGTCGTCCGTCCCGGCTCGACGGAGCTCGCGCAGGCACTGAGCGGCGAAGGATGCGAAGTCGTGATCTGCGACAACGCCGCCGAAGGCATGGGTGCGAGCCTCGCCTGCGCCGTGCGCGCGGCCGACGGCGCTGATGCGTGGCTGGTGTCGCTCGGCGACATGCCGTACGTGCGGCCTTCGTCGATCGCCGCGGTGCGCGCCGCGCTCGAGGGCGGCGCACCGCTCGCCGCGCCCTATTTCCACGCACGCCGCGGACATCCCGTCGGCATCAGTGCAAGGTTCAGGCAAGAGCTGCTCGCCCTCCGCGGCGACGAGGGCGCGAAGGCGGTTGTTTCGCAGCACAATGCGGATCTGTTAAAAATTCCCGTCGGCGACCCCGGCGTGATTCGCGATATCGACCGACCCGAGGACCTCGCGCCACCGCTGCGCGTATGATTGAGGAAAAAAGGAAGCTCGAAAATCGCCGAAA
>Ga0137409_10006705_pt1 | contig 11917 bp, 6 predicted proteins | sample CZODoug1_16funga_FD_122059 | JGI IMG/M metagenome (GOLD analysis project Ga0137409, IMG submission 122059) | Vadose zone soil fungal communities from Angelo Coast Range Reserve, California, USA - CZODoug1_16fungal (Hybrid Assembly) | ecosystem: Environmental > Terrestrial > Soil > Vadose zone... | reverse complement strand
GCTCATTGATAAACTTCCATTAGCCGCGGAGGGATGTGTGAGCGGTTGAAACAGTCGGTCTTGAAAACCGATGTACCTGAAAGGGTACCGGGGGTTCGAATCCCTCTCCCTCCGCCAGATTTCTTTGCGGCCTACCTTCGTCGTTTGCGCGCCTCCGTGGCCGCAGAATGCCTCTCCCCGTCGATTGTCAGAAGCTGAACGAAGCCTGCAATTCGACTTTGCGATTGGATGCCGCGCTCGAAAACGGTCCGCCCGCCAAGCCATTCGATTGTCCGAACAGCGGTGAGCTGAGGTTCCCGATGGGAGTTGCCAGGTTCACGTGGTTCAGCAGATTGCGGGCATTCACGCTCAAGGTCAGACTGTAGCGACGATTGCTGGTCGCGCCGAAGCCGCCGCCGCCCCCGCCGCGTCCGAAACCACCTCCTCCGCCCCCTCCGCCACGCGGACCGCCCATACCGCCGCCAAAGGGACCGCCTCCGGGCCCTCCCCCCGCCTGAGCGCCCGCCGTTCCTTTGCGCTCCGGACCAAAGCCAAATGTCTTGGCGAGCCGCAGGTTCAGGGTGAAGCGCGCCGGCCCAGTAAGGTAGTTGACGGGTATGAGGGTATCGGACGCTGTGGGGGATGGGTTGTAGTGGCATTTCGCAGTCAACGAAAGGCACGCAGGATCATTCGTCGTCGCGAGTGCCGGGCGAACATTCAGCAACGAGTCGTTGCTCAAGTCCTGCCCAACGGTGACGTTGTAGGGCGAGCCGGAGTTGGCGATCATGAATGGGCTTACTCGGAACCCGTGGGGCAAGCCGAATGTGCCGCCCAGAAAGAGCCGATGGCGGACGTCGAACGAAGCGCGGCCGTAGTCAGCGGCGAGGTCGTACTGGTTCGATGGAAAGCTGGACGCGCCGGAGACGTCGCCGTTTGCGTAGCTCAGAGAGTAAAAGCCGAACAGAGTCAGCTTCGTGCCGGCTCGAATATTGAAATTGGTGATCAGCTGATTCTGCTTGAAAAGTCCCTCGGAGGCGTACTGGTAAATGTACTTGTCCGGGGCCGGACCTGAACCGGGCCCACCGGGGAGGGGCGCATTGGCAACCAGGGAGTGGAACTGGTGTACGCCCCGCGCATTCAAGTACGAAACTGTGACATTCGCGATCTTCGTGACCTGCCGTTCCAGACTGACCGCGCTCTGGAGGATGTAAGGCGACCGCAAGTTCGGAGCGATCTGATAAATGGTCGGCGTCGTCTGGGACGGCAACGCACTCACCGGCGGCACGATTGGGAAAAAGTCGATGGCCACATTCGAGTTGGGGTTCGCCGATAAGAGGAATTGCTGCTGGGTAACTCCATTCATACGTTCTGTATTCAGGACCAAATCCTGCGCGAAGCGATCGTAGAAGATGCCGTAGCCCACGCGCAAAACGGTCTTGGCGGCACTCTTTCCGTTTCCGCCGATGCCCCAGGCAATGGCCAAACGCGGCGCCCAGTCGGCGTGATCGTGAATCGCGTTCTGCGTTTCAAATCGCAGCCCGTAGCTGAGCGTGACGCTCGGTCGCACCCTCCATTCATCTTGCACGTAGAATCCGCCGTCGGCTACGGTGACGGGAACAGTGGGCACTGCGCCAGTGGGAGATGCGTTCAAGGAGAACTGGATCGCGCCGGGAGCCGTGGCTGCGCCGCCGGCAAGCGCTTGCTCCGCTGCCTGGTAGGTCGGGAGGAGGTCGGGGAAAACAAATGTGCCGTTGAACCCCGCACCGGATCTGCTGACTTCGTGCCCCACGCGCAGACGTCCTCCGAACTTCAGAAAGTGTGTGCCCATCGCAACCGAAGTGTAGTTCTGTAGCTCGTAGCGGTCGGTGTGGTCAGACTGGGCTCCGGCGCTGCTCCCACCGCCCGTGAAAGCTCCAATCACACTGATAGTGGGATCAGTGCTCAAGGGAGTTTGCTGGCTGTTGGCCCGGATGTATTGGAAGCGGGTCTCGTTCACGGCCTTGGTTCCGAGAATCTGCGAATCGCTGATTTGCACGGTGTGTTCGGAGGAGTTGGAATCGTACCCGGCGGAAGGAAGCGTAAACCCCCCGATGCCGGCGTTGTCCTGCGTGTCTTTATAGAACTGGTAGCGGGCAGTGAGCGTGTTGTTCTTGCTGACCTGGTAGTCGAAACGCGTGCCGACGTTGGTACGCGTCCTGGGGTTGGAGACACTTTTGTTGAACGGAGTCGAATCGCTCAGGTCCCGGGTCAGCACGATCGCGTTCACAATCGCGACTTCGTTGATGTTGCGCCGCTGAAAATCAAAAAAGAACGATGACTTCTTGTTGATCGGGCCACCAATGTTCCCGTTATATTCGGTTGAGTAGTAGGGCGACTCGTTGCGGACGAACGGATTAGGGGCGTTGAATGCCGAACTGTTGCCTTCCACGGAGACCTGTCCGTGCAATTTGTCGGTGCCAGGTTTGGTGAAGACTTCAATGCGGCCGTATCCCAGCTTGTCGTACTCGGCGGAGAACGGGTTCTGGTTGACTCGGATTTCGCGAATCGAAGATTTGGGCGGAAGCTGTCCGCCCGTGAATCCGTCAATGTAGATCTGTCCGCCATTGGGCCCCGCGGATGGGCCGGCTAAGGCTTGCAGATCCTGCTGTAATTCGTCAGGATCGTCGGGGAGCGCGTCGAGATCAGCGCCCTTGAGCACGATCGCGCTCGCGTTGTTCGACGGACTGATCTGGACCTGGGAACTCTCGTCCTGAACCTCGACCTTTTCCTGCTCCACCTGAATGTCGAGTGGAATATCGAATTGCTGCGGCGGGCCCGCCGTGACGGCAAGATCAAGTTGCGTGAAGTCCGCGAATCCGCGGGCTTTCACAGTGACCGTGTACTTGCCCGGCGGCAATCCGCTAATTTCGTAGGTACCAGTTTGGCCGGTCTTCGCAGAGTACGTTTGTCCCGTCGCTCCAACCGCTGAGACTTGAGCGTTCGTGACTACGGCTCCAGAGGGATCCTTGACTTGTCCGCGCAAGGATCCCGTGGAATTCTGCGCTGGAGCAGAGACAACAGTGACTACCAGAATTGCTAACGCTAAACCTGATTTCAAGAGTGCCGTCAGTCCGTGAATGCGCGGGACTGCAAGGGCTAAAGCCCTTTCTTTTGGGAGCTCTTGCGGCACGGCTGAAGCCGCGCCCTCCCGAGAACCTATTTTTTGTACAAGACTTAGCAACAACGACTCTTGCTTCACCTAGCACCCTATTCCCTTCCAGGCAGTAACTCTTCCGGTTAGCTTTTCCAGCGCACAAAACCTACGGAGCAGATTCGCCTTCTCCACCGGTTCCACTAAGACTCCAGGGCGAAAGCATGGCGCCTCGATTCGGTGCGGCAGTGAGAATGGGCTCGACCCCCGCCAGCACTGTGATCGCCGTAACGGTTCCTGGGACTTCTCCAAGAGTCGAGACGATCATGACCGCATCGCCTCTTGTCAGGTCCGTCAGAGTACTGCTCGGCATCCGGCCCAGGAAACGCTGCAAGTCGGGAGGACCATTTCCGCCCTGCCCGCTCATGCCGCCCGGTCCGCGAGAATATTGCGGGCTTCCTCCGGACGTGTTCCCGCCGGGCTGGCCCGGCTGTTGCCCGGAAGGAGTGCCCTGGCCGCTCCCTTCGCCCGCGCCGCCCCTCAGTCGGATGGCAATCCGCTGCGCCATTTCCGCGGGCAGCTTCTTGATTTGCGAGCCCGGCGATATTTTCACCATTACGGAACCCTTTCCGATCGCGTCCGCCACAGTCATCGAATTGGATGCCGCGTCGATCGAGGAAATCGTTCCGGCAATGTTCCGAAAGGTTCCGAAGACGATTTCCTCGGCCGTCAGTTCGTTGCCGTCTGTGTTTCGTGTGCCGCGCGCCCGTAACTGATCGCCGGCCTTGATCTGGTCGAGCGCAGCGGGCCGAGCGTCGTCGAACTTCACCGAATCGGGTGCGTAGCGGCGCGCGGTTGTGGCCTTGGCGGTGTGGATCACGATATTGTGATTTCCGCCCAGCCCGGAGGACAAAATTGTGATGGTGCCGACGGCTGCGTCCGCAGCGTTCACGAGCCCTCCGACGCCACGCTTTTGCCAGTCCTCGCGCTCGCGTTCCTGCTTGGCCGACACGTCCCCCTGCTTCATTACGATGACCGCCAGCGCCGTGATGGAGTGACCGTCCGTGGAAGCCTGGCCACGCACCAGCACACGATCTCCGGGCTGAAGATCCTGCGTCTGCAGCGGTGTCGCATTCTTCAGATCCTTTTCTCCGGGTGGCACGCGCAGGATTTTCGTGGAACTGCTGAGTGCCGCCGTGACCTCGCCGCCGGAATCGGGCGTGAGTGTGAGCGAGTCAGGCTGGGTGCTCTTGATGGTACCGACGGCGCGTGTGGTCTGCGCATTTGCGGACGTTTGCGGACCCTGGCTCTGCGCGGTAGCGCGGCATATAAGGCCGAGGATCACTATGGCGACGCACGCGCGCGCCGTTAGCAGGCTGCGAAAACACTCGATTTGGCCCGGCAAGGCGGCCGCTCTTAGACGGGGATAAATACATTCGGGAGTCCTTCCCCAGCCTCTCAGCGATCGCCGAAACCAGGACGCCATGTCTTCACTGTAGCATCGCAAAAAGCCCCGAAAGCTGGCCTTTACGAACTTTTACGCGCAGGAAAACTGCGCAGATATTGGCCTACCCTCGGTACGGTGCAGACTGGATCATGGAAGGGTAAGGGTGTGGACGGCGACGGGACTCACACCGATCGGAGTGAACGCTGGACAGACACCTGGGTGAGAATGCCAAGCGGAAGTTGGCAGCGTGTTGCCAGCCAACAGACCACCTCGAAAAAGTAGCGGCTATCCCAGCCGGGCTAATGCTTGTCCAATCCGCGCTATCGTTGTCTCACGTCCCAGCACCTCCAGCGTTTCGAACAATGGAGGCGCATTTTTTCGTCCGCAGACGGCGACACGAATCGGCTGGAACATTTGCCCGGCCTTCAGACCCAATTCCTGGGCAGCTGCGCGGAGCGCTTGATCGAGAGGGTCGTGCTTGAACTCGGTGTGCGCCAGCACTTCGCGTGAGCGGGTGAGGACTTTGACTGCCATCGCGGCATCGCCCTTCTGAGGAATGAGTTCCGCAGCGTCGTATGGTGGCAACTGATCCACGAAGTAGAAGTCGGCCGCTGTAAGCACGTCCCGCAACAGCTTGATTCGTTCACGAATGAGCGGCGTAATCGCGAGCATTCTTTCCGGCGTGATCTGGAATCCGGCGTCGCGCACGATGGGCAGCAGACGAGCACTCAACTCTTCGATCGAGAGTCCCCGAATGTGCTCGCCATTCAACCAGACGGCTTTGGGATCGAACGTCTCCTCCGGCGTAGGTGCCGGCTCCTTGAAGTTTACGACCGCGTTGGAGCGGTTAATGCCCTCCAGCGAAAATGCAGCCATTAACTCATCCCGCGTCAATTTTTCGCGATCGTCTTTCGGCGACCATCCCAGCAGGCACAGGAAATTGATGAAGGCCTCGGGAAGAAATCCGGCATCGCGATACGTGGTCACGCTGACAACCGGGCCGTGGCGGCGCTTGGAGAGTTTTGATCCGTCGGGCGCGACCAACAGCGGCAGATGCGCGAATTGCGGCGCCGTTCCGCCCGCCGCCTCGAAAATCAGAACGTGCTTGTAGGTATTCGAAAGATGATCCTGGCCGCGGATGATGTGGCTGATGCGCAGGTCCACATCGTCTGCGCACGAAGCCAGGTGATACGTCGGCATCCCGTCCGACCGCAGGAGCGCGAAGTCTTCGATATCGTCGGCGGCCTTGACCTGCTCTCCATAAACTGCGTCCGCGAAGCGGACGGATTCGCCCGTTCCGCGGGGGACGCGAAAACGCAGTGCAAAGGGCTCACCGGCCGCGGCCCGGCGGTCGCTCTCGGCGCGAGAGAACTCGCGCACGCCGGGATTGAACAGCCAGGTCTGCTGCGCGCCAGACTTCTCGCTGTCCCCGGTGTGCGCAGGTGTGAAGTCGCGGTAGGCCAGTCCCTTTTGGAAAATCGATTCTGCAATCTGCCGATGCAATCCGAGCCGCTCGGACTGCTTGTATTCCTCGTCCCAATCCAGACCCAGCCAGCGCAGCCCGTCAAAAATGGAATTGACCGAGGCTTCTGTATTACGCTCAACGTCAGTGTCGTCGAGCCGCAGGACCATCGTTCCGCCGTTCCGGCGGGCATACAACCAGTTAAAAATAAACGTGCGAGCGCTGCCCACATGCAGAAAACCCGTAGGCGACGGCGCGAATCGGACACGTAACATAACCCGCGAGTATAGCAAGTTGGATTGAAGCCTCGCGGAGCCGTTCCACATGACCGGGCCGTGTACGGGAACAAAGCGACGATTACTTTAGTAACCGTGTGACAGGTTACTAAACTCCCTCAAACCAGCGTCCCCGTGGCCGCATTTCGCGTCTGATACTTATGAGGAGACTCGTCCATTGGGGCGAGTTGAGGAAACGGCAACTCCGGAATACTGTCTATTGTTTTGTTACGGCCCGGTGTGCCACGATGTTTGGTTGCGGCTTTGGCCCAATTTGAGATACGGCGATGAACAACGTTACCACAGGCATGGTCTTCGTTCCCGGGATAGTCGCTCTGCTGGTATTTCTCGTCTTCACATACCTCTACGAGCAAAGCCGCCAGGGTTATTTTCGCGCCTGGCAGCTCGCCTGGGCGGCGTATACCCTGCACTACGCCCTGGAAGCGATTGGCCACTACCGGGGAACCTCCGCTTTCCTGTTTTTTCTGAGCTCGCTGCTGCTGGTGGCGATGGCCATATGCATCTTTGTCTCCACCCGCCTGATGCGCGGCAGGTTTCGGTTCCAGTGGTATGACGGCGCGCTGGCGCTGGCTGGCACGGGTCTTGCATACCTGAATATGCGCGCTCACATGGTCGGCGGCGTGTTCAGCGAGCGGGCCGTTCCTCCGATGTATTCCCGCCTGGAAATTGGCTTGGCCGCAGTCTTGTTCTATTGCTCGCTCCACTTCTACCTCTACGCGCACCGCCGAAATTCCCTCGCCTTTCGGCTGTTGGCATTCTCTCTCGCGCTGTGGGCTGCGCTCATGGGAGTGGGCCAGGTTCGTTTTCCGTTCTTCGATGTCCTTGGCCAGTCCGTGGACTTCCTCGGCCCGATCCCGCAGATGTTGCTGGCCATCGCCATGGTGATGGTCCTGGCTGAAAACCAGCGGAATGCGGTACAGGAAAATGCGCTCGCGTTTTCGACTCTCGGGGTCGACCCTCGCCGCCTGCTGTCCGCCCACGACCTTGTGCCGAGCATGCAGAGCTTCCTCGACCGGCTGGTAGCGCCGCTGCCGACGCATCGAGCCATCGTGTTTATTTCGGAGCCGTGGCGCGCCACGCTGCCCTCGGTACAAAAGGGATTCACCCCGGAATTTCTGGAGAAGTTGCAACGGTCCGGCGCCGGCGATTACCTCGCCGAACTGGCCTACCGCCGCGGCGGAGTGGTTACCTTCCACCGCCTCGCGGAACTGGACGAGCCTCTGCCCGCTTTTCCGGGAGGACGATTCGCAGCCTTCAAGGAGACGCTGCTGTCGGAAGGCGTTCGCGACCTGATGGCGGTCAGCCTGCAAACCCGCGAGCATAACTTTGGCGTCATTCTGTTTCCGCATGCTGAAAGCCGGATGTTCGGTTCCTCGAACCTGCGTTTGCTGATCGGACTGACATTGCAGATCGCACTGACTCTGGAAAATTACGTCGTGATGCACGACGCCCAGCGCCGCACCAAAGAGTACGAACTGCTCACCGAGATCGGGCAAGCTATCAGTTCCCACCTCGACCAGGATGAGGTTCTGCGTACTGTGCACCTCGAACTGGGTCAGATCTTCGACACCAGCGGTTTCTATATCGCATTCCAGGAAGACGATGAGATTCGCTTTGAACTCGAAATCGACGATGGCCAGGTCCTTCCAAAACGCTCACGCCCGGTGAGCAACGGCTTGACGGAGCACATTATCCGCACCGGGCAACCCCTCCTTATCCAGTCCGATCTCGAGCAGGTGCGAGCCAAGCTGGGAACGGATTTCAAGCCCCCCATTCCGGCTAAGTCATTTTGCGCGGTGCCGATCCTGCTGGGCGGCAAACCCGCCGGTGTCATGGGCGCTCTGAGTACGAAACGGGAATACGCCTTCGAAGCGCGCGACCTTGAGGTCATGCAAACTGCCGCCGGCCAGCTGGGAGTGGCGGTAGAAAACGCGCGCCTCTTCACCGAGGAGCAGCGCCGCGCCAGACATCTTGCGTTTCTCAACACCATTTCGAAGACCGCCATTTCCAGCCAGGACGCCGAGCAGATGATGGGCGACATCGTGCGCGAGATCCAGAAGAACTTCCACTACGACCACATCGGCATCGGCATCATGGACTACGCTACCAAGGACATTGAAATCAAAGCCGAAGCCGGAACAACCTCGCTGGCGTTGGGCAAACGCATTCCGGTTGGAAGTGGCATTCTGGGCCGAGTTGCGCGCACCGGTGCAAGCGCGCTCGTGCAGAACGCAGGCCAGGGGCATTTGTCGGGCGTGCTGCCTGAATCGCGCGGCGTCCTCTGTCTGCCGATCACTTACGGCGAAACATTGCTGGGGGTGCTTAACGTCGAGAGCCGCAACGAAAATGCCTTCGCGCCGCAGGACGTCCTGATCTTGAATACGCTCGCCGATCTTCTGGCAACGGCATTACACAATTCGTTCGTGTTCCAGAAACTACAACAGCAGTCCATCACCGACGGTCTTACCGGGATCAAGACTCGGCGCTTTTTCTGGGAAGCAGTCAGTTCGGAATGGAAGCGCGCATCCCGTTCCGGGCGCCCCTTCTCGGTGGTGTTGATCGATCTCGACAAGTTCAAAGAAGTGAACGACGGCCTGGGACACCTGGAGGGCGATCTGGTATTGGCGCGGGTCGGCAGGTTGCTGGAACAGAAGTGCCGCCAGTCGAACGTGGTCGCACGCTATGGCGGAGACGAGTTCGTCATCCTCATGCCCGAAACCGGCATGGATCAGGCGCAAATATTGGCCGAGAGGCTGCGGCTCTGGCTGGCTACCGATCCCATGCTGGAAGAACACCAGATCACGGGCAGCTTCGGCGTCGCCACGTTCCCGGTGCACGGGTTCACCGCCGAGGACATCATCCGGGTCGCCGACGCCGGCATGTACATCTCCAAGCACGCCGGCGGAAATCAGGTTCGTTCCGCGGAGTTGCTGGGTAGTGCGGAAGGCGCGGGCATACAGCGGCAGCTCGTGTCCGGTTACATCGAAGGCTTTCTGCAACGCGAGAACACCAGCCCCGACGATCTGGAGGAACTGGTCACCACGCTGCGCAAGCTGTGCGGCGGACAGGAAGAACTGGACCGGCTGGCCTTAAAAGAAGGCATCGAGACGCTGACGCGCGCCTCCGAGATGCGGGAGCTGCACGCTGACGGACACGGAGAACAGTGTGCCCACTATGCCGCGATCATCGCGCGCGGACTGAATCTTTCGCCGCAAGAAGTACAGGACATTACTTTCGCAGCCCGCGTCCACGACGTGGGTAAGCTCTTTATTGCCGAACGCGTTCTCAACAAACCTGGCCCGCTTACCGACAACGAGTACGACGTGATTAAGACTCATCCTGGAGTGAGCGCGGAAGTGGTGCGAGCGATTCCCGACGCTAAGATGATCGAGCAGGCCGTTGAATTCCACCATGAAGCCTTTGATGGCGCCGGCTATCCGGCTGGACTGCAAGGGGAGAATATCCCGCTGTGGGCGCGCATCCTCGCCGTTAGCGACGCTTATGTGAACATGACCAGCGACCGCTCCTTCGCCCCTGCGAAGTCCCATGAACAGGCCGTGGCAGAACTGGAAAAGTTAAGCGGCACGCGCTTCGACGGAATGATCGTCCGGCTGTTTGCGAGGCAGTTGAAAATGGAGAACGCGTCGAGCTTCGGGGGATAACTCGCTTTTCGGGAGGGCACGACTAATGCGGCACGACTGAAGTCGTGCCCTCCCAAAAATCTGCGCCTTGCGTTCTGACTATCGCGCATCCTAGCCCCCACTCACCCGCAAGCTCGCGTTCTTCGGTAGATAGCTTTTTCTCCGGAACCAATCCTCCATCGCCTCCCGGAGTTGCTCCAAAGGCACGTGCGTTCCGATCTCCATACTTCCGTCCGCCACCGGCAGCGTGTCGTCAAACATGGTCGCATTCGTGAAATTGCGCATGCTGAAACTGTCGAGCCATTTCAAAGGACACGCTTGCAGCTTCCCCTCCTGGAGGTATTCCACGCGAACTTTCCGGGCAAACATGCTTCGATTTAAGCACAGGATCGCGCATGCCGCCCGCGCAGTGACTCCGGACTCGCCTTTCGGTTACACTCTCTCCGCACTCGTCAATCGCGTACACGGGGAGGCAAGAAATGTTCTGGTTGCTCTGGGTCATTCTGGTGGGCCTGATTGCCGGCTGGGCAGCGGGCAAGATCATGAAAGGCTCGGGCTATGGCACGCTCACCAATATTGTGCTCGGCGTGGTCGGCGCCATCGTAGGAGGCTTCCTCATCCGGCTGGTGGGGTTTGAGCCGATGGGCGGATTGATTTCCAGTATCGTCACCGCCACGCTAGGCGCGATCTTCTTGATTTGGATCGCTCGCAAACTCAAATAATTACCGCATGGGCTCACAAGGCCGACGCTTGCTTCTTCGCTTTCCGCAGCCGCTCTTCGAGTTCGTCTATTTCTTGATTTAATCCCGCGGGCAAGCGGCTGCTAAACTTCGCAAAGTGTTCCCGGATCCGCGGGACCTCGGCCAGCCATCCGTCGACGTCGACGCCAAGCAGCTTGGCGACGTTAGCCGTCGACAGGTCGAGCCCCTTAGTATCGAGATCGGCAAGTTCGGGCACCCGTCCAATCGGCGTATCGACGGCACTTACTTTGCCTTCGCAGCGCTCAAAAATCCATTTCAGCACGCGGCTGTTCTCGCCATAGCCGGGCCACAAGTACTTCCCGTTTTCGTCGGTGCGGAACCAGTTGACGTAATAAATTTTCGGCAACTTCGCTCCGGCCCGCGCGCCAATCTTCAGGTAGTGCGCGAAGTAGTCGCCCATGTGATATCCGCAGAACGGCAGCATCGCCATCGGATCTCGCCGCAACTGTCCTACTTTGCCTGCGGCCGCCGCTGTGGTTTCGCTGCTCACAGTCGCGCCCAGAAATGTTCCGTGCTGCCAGTTCAAGGCTTCCGTCACCAGGGGAACGATCCCGGCACGGCGTCCGCCAAAAAGAATCGCGTCAATGGGTACACCGTTGGGATCTTCCCACTCGGGCGCGATCACCGGACACTGACTGGCGGGAGTGGTGAAGCGTGCGTTCGGATGCGCTGCCTTGCGGGACGAGGCCGGCGTCCACGGACGTCGCAGCCAATCCACCAGTACCGGCGGCTTCTCATCGGTCATCGATTCCCACCAGATGTCGCCGTCCGGAGTCATCGCGCAGTTCGTAAAAATCGAATTCCGGGTCGCCGTCAGCATGGCGTTCTTGTTCGACTTCATGCTCGTACCCGGCGCTACGCCGAAAAAACCATGCTCGGGATTGATCGCGTACAGCCGGCCATCGGTACCGAACTTCATCCACGCGATATCGTCACCGACCGTCTCCACCTTCCAGCCTGGGATAGTCGGGATCAGCATCGCCAGGTTGGTCTTGCCGCAGGCCGAAGGAAACGCGCCCGTAAGGTACTTGACCTGTCCTCCGGGGCTGGTCAACTTCAGGATGAGCATGTGCTCCGCCATCCAACCTTCGTCGCGCGCCTGCACTGACGCAATCCGCAGCGCGTGACACTTCTTTCCGAGCAACGCATTTCCGCCGTAGCCCGACCCATACGACCAGATCTCGCGCGTCTCCGGAAAATG
>Ga0137409_10006704_pt1 | contig 11918 bp, 11 predicted proteins | sample CZODoug1_16funga_FD_122059 | JGI IMG/M metagenome (GOLD analysis project Ga0137409, IMG submission 122059) | Vadose zone soil fungal communities from Angelo Coast Range Reserve, California, USA - CZODoug1_16fungal (Hybrid Assembly) | ecosystem: Environmental > Terrestrial > Soil > Vadose zone... | reverse complement strand
TGCCGCCGTTCACGTAGGAGCTGAGCACTGTGCCTCCCGCGACGGTTCCCACTGCGGCCGTGAGGACCATTAGGAGCGCTTTTAGATGGACGAGATTGCTGAATAGCATTGTCTTGCAATCCCCTACTCCTAAGGCCAACTAGCAGTCAGACGGCTTACGGGTCGCGTAACTAGCGACGGTTACTAGTCGGTTGAGTGTGGACAGAGGGCATGCCACTCCATAGCTCCAAGACCCAGGCGGGACTGGCTCTAATGGTAGAGTAAAGTCTGTACTAATTGTTTAACGACGAAAAACGCACAATAACGGCCGCCCCGAACGTTTTCAACCGTTGGCTTTCGCGCTGAGCTTCTTGAATACGAAAGTTAGTAATGACGTTTCAGTCCGTTATACGAATCCGTTGCGGTGATGGGTCACTATTCTAGAAACCCGCCTGACGTTCAGATCTAAGAACGCAATCGACTCCTAGTTCACTTATTTAAGCGAATTCCTAGGAGAATGGTCATGGTCTCCGACTCGGGCACATCATGTTCGCGGTGAGAGATGAAAAGTGTCGCTTCAAGAAACTCAACCCATTGCATCTAGTGGGTTCTCGGTAAGATCAATGCTGCTATTGGTACTTCTTCTCGGGGTCGGCGTCGGCGCGACCACTTATGTCCTAGGTAATGCTTTCGCAGCCGTCGAAGGCGCACCCATCACTGGAACCTCTCAGCAGGACACAGCGAACACCAGCACGTCTACGAACACACACAACTGTACTCTCACATGAACGTAGAGGCAGGCGACAGAGGCTGTTCAGATCCCTTTTCTTGGAGTCTAGGTGGTATCCACAGCAAATCTGGAACTGTCCTCCCCACCCCCCACTCCATATAGTCAAAGAACGATCTTGTCTGTTCTCAAGTTAGATACTTCTGAAATACTCCTACCTCCAACCGGCTCTGCCCGGGTTCCATAGTCTATGCGCGTAAATTGGTTCCTGATGCTGGCCTGCGTCTTGGCAAGCTTGTATGCGTGGCAGCAGGATCCGAATTGGGCCGAGCAGAATCTGGTCTTTAGTCTCAACAATCTCTACGCTGGACGCGACTGGACCCTTGTCACGGCTCTCTTCGTTCATGCAGGCTGGGAGCACCTGCTTGGTAACCTTCCGTTTCTATTCGTCTTCGGAAATACTTTGGAAAAGATGATCGGGAGAAACAATCATCTCCTGGTCTTCTTTCTAGGCGGATTCACAAGCTTCCTACTGCCGCCTCTCATCGGAATCTACGGCCCCGACACGGGCATGTTAGGTGCAAGTGCAGCAATCTTCACGCTCGCAGCCATTGTCATGCTGATGTCCCCTCTCAAGTTCAGCTGGCTCTTCCTCGCGCCACAGGGACTCGTAGCAATCATCTACTTCGTCCTGAACGTAGCACTCGTCTACGCCCCATCAATGATACCGGGCTACAATCCCAACGTTGCATATATCGCGCATGTCATTGGCTTCACGGTCGGAATACCATTCGGTATCGCATGGAGTCTTCACTGGAAGAAGAACCTAGTGATCAGCATCGGTCTCTTCAGCATTTACCTAGTGATACTAGCTTTGCTAGGCGCGCTGACGGGAATCCAGACGCCTTTCGGGGTCTTTTAGGAGAGCTGGTTCTCCAATAATGGTTTCAGCTTCAGAAAGACTTCTCGAGTCACTTTAAGATCGTCGAGACAGTGATCTCTAATCGACTTCAACGCCATTGCGTCTCCTTCCAATGCCTTGACGAACAATTGCGGTACTTCCAATCCCATAGGTCCTTTGTCCCGCTCTATCCCGAAGAAGTCACAAACGTGGTCGAGGTATGTGAATGTTAGACGGAGGCGAGATCTCACTACTTCGTTCAAATCCAGATGTGTCTTTGCTAGGAGTGGAAGAGGGTTCAGGCCGTGCTTCAAAAGGCGAGTCGTGAGAAAGGGAGTGTCGAAGCCTCGACCGCTCCAAGTCACGATTACGTCACATGCTTCCAATCGCTTGAGAAGCTTGACTAGCAGTCCCTTCTCCTGGTCTGTCCTCTTAGCCTCGAAGTATTCGCTCTTACCAGTCTCAGGCAACAGCCCTGCGCCAACTACTATTCCGGCGTCCGCCTCCAGGGAAGAAGTCTCAATGTCAAGAACAACGATTCTAGGCGCCATAAGACTCGACTCCTCGGTCCTAGTCTAAAGCGCTTCGTCCAAATTATCCGAACGTAGGTTTCATAGCCCAGAATCGTCTGCTAGTTACTCAATCGGAGACCACTTTTGCAAATCCCAGCGGTTGTGGAGCTAGAGAATCTAGAGAAGAGCTACCAGCTGGGAAAGGTCACGGTAAACGCACTCCGCGGAGTCACGCTGAAACTCCTGCAGGGCGAGTTCATGGTGATAATGGGACCCTCCGGGTCTGGCAAGACGACTCTTCTCAACATAATCGGAACTCTCGACAAGCCCAGTTCTGGCAGAGCCCTAGTGGACGGTGAGGATATCACTAGAATGAGTGATGGGCAATTGACGAAGCTTCGAAGGCACAAGATCGGCTTCGTTTTCCAGTTCCATAATCTCATTCCAGTACTAACAGCCTTGGAGAATGTTGAGCTTCCACTCGTAACGTCGGGAGCGAAACGAAAGATGTCCAGAGACAGGGCATTGGAACTGTTGCGGCGAGTGGGGCTTCAGGACCGGGCGGATCATCTTCCGGACGAGCTTAGCGGAGGAGAACAACAGCGAGTCGCCATTGCGAGGGCACTCGCGAATCATCCACGAATTGTCCTTGCAGATGAGCCAACTGGCGATCTCGACACTCAGACAGGCTCCGAAGTAGTTCAGCTAATGCATAACATAGCCAAGCAAGAAGGGTCCTCAGTTGTTGTGGTGACTCATGATCCTGTGGTCGCGGAGAAGGCAGATCGTCTTGTTGAGATGCGAGATGGGAGAATCATTGAGAAGGTCCCGGAACCCGTTCCGAGACAGAGGCATACGATCAGAACAGTGGAACCTCTGCCTCCTGAACCTGGACGCTCACTATCTCAGCCCAACTAAAGCCGGTGGATAGAGTCGCTCTCGGCGAAAATCGCTTCCCGAAGCCTTCCAAAACGCAGAGCGCGTACCATTCTGACCATCACAGCCGTCTTCCTGGGCGTCGCTCTGCTGGTAGGGATCAACATGGCCACGGCCAGCGCTTTCGGTGAGTTCAACAATTACGTCAACAAGTTCTGGGGCGCGACAGACATCGTAGTTACGTACGGCACCGAGGCTCCGTTCTACCCGAATCAGACTCTCAACAAAGTGTTGAGCGATCCTCTGGTCCGGCAAACGACTCAAAGGCTCAATTGGCTCGGAGCGATCGGTAACGCTGTCTCCAACAGCACATTCTTTCTGATAGGAGTTGATCCGAAGACCGACTTCGACTATGCCACCTTCAACATCACTGGATTGTCAAAGATTTCTTCTGGTGAGGCCGTAGTCGATAATGCACTGGCTCAGAAGTATGGACTAAGCGTTGGCTCAACTTTCGAAATATTCACTCTAACATCGCAAGGTAGCTTCAAACCGATACCTCTGAGAGTTGCAGGCATCAACTATCCCCTTCGAAACCTCGGCTCATCAATCTACACGTATCTGCCCGACTTGCAATCTGACCTTGTCCTAGGCGGACAGATAACCCACATCTACGCGACCCTCTACGATTCCACCAAAGCATTACAGGTAGCGAAAAGTCTCCAGAAGTTGCTCCCCCTCTACGACGTGAGTGCTCCAAAGGCGGAGGCCGTGCAGCGCATCAGTGCCCAGACCACCGGCTTCCAAATAGGACTGAACGTAATGATAGCAATCTCCCTGGTCGTCTGCTCCTTCATCGTCTTCAACACCCTATTCATGACAGTCGTCGAAAGAACCCACGAGATTGGAGTAATGCGTGCCGTTGGCACTTCTCGAGGCCAGATTTTCAGAATATTCTTCGCCGAGGGACTTCTGATTGGAACGATAGGAACAATCGCAGGAATACTAGGCGGCCTAGGACTAGCCCGGCTCTTCACATCAGTATTCGAGAACACCTTCAACGTTCCAAGCCTCCCTATCGCGCAACTAACACCCGGCATCGCTCTCACGGGTCTAGTCGCAGGATTCACAGCCGTCTTCGCGGGAGCTCTCTATCCTGCAATCTCGGCGAGCAGAATGAACATCATCCAGGCGATTAGACCTTCTGCCAGAAACGCAAGGAGACAGCTACCGCTCTCAGGAGTCAGCATAGCCGGAATTGTGATGCTCGGGCTGGGAGCAAGCGAGTCCCTCCGACTCACCCCATTCCACGTCGCCTACTTGGACGTGATACTCGTGCCAATAGGCCTCATTCTCCTCGGAGCCGTTTTTTTCGGGAGAAGTGGCCGAGCAATCATGCCGCTGGTGTTTCCTGTATCCAGGACAGTCCGGTATGTAGCGTCGCGGAGCGGCAGGAGAAGGCTATTGCGCAGCACGGTGTCGTTTGGGATGATTGCGATAACACTCAGCTTTGCCATAATGATTGGTGGGATCCAGAGCGGCGTCCAGGAGGCGCTCCAGCAGGGAATCCAAGAGGCGCTCGGGGCGGATATCATTCTAGTTGCGAATCAGTCAATTCCGATCAGCTTCACAAATAACCTCACAAGCCTGCCAAAGGTGGCCAGTGCAACCCCTCTCTCTCCTAGCGACCATCCGGCGAAGGCTATCGGAAAAAGTGGGAACAGCAGCATCGGGATTCTCGCAGTGGACCCGGCAGTCTTTCCAAGCATCATCTCGTACACGTTCGTAAACTCGGCAACTGTCTCTCAAGTGTACTCTCAGCTCTCCACCAATAATGAGTCGCTTCTGATTCCAGATTCACTCGCGTCCAAGCTTGGGGTCGTTGCAGGGAGTAGCCTTCCGATTCTTACGGATCTAAACAAGACCGTCAGCTTCACGGTCGCAGGGATCTTTACCGGTCCTGTGTTGCAGTACATTCAGTTCGGAGAGCATTTTGCCAGCGATTCGATCCTGGTCTCTTTCGCTTCTCAACGCCAATACTTTGGGGGAGAGGGCAGGGCGCCGCTCTTCCTTGTCGACCTGAAGCCTCAGTACAAATCTCAGGCGACCACGGTAGCTCATGACATTTCGGACAGTTTTCCACGTTATGATTTCAGCCAGAACTCTCTGACTCTCGGCGAGCTCTTGTCACTCGTGAAGGATACTATCAACAGGATTTTTGCCCTGATACTGTTGATTCTCTATTTCGCCTTGTTGATAGCGAGCCTCGGCATAGGCGCTACCATGATCATGAACGTATCAGACAGGAGGAGAGAGATCGGACTCTTAAGGTCACAGGGTGTGAGCAGGCTACAGATCACTGGGCTATTTCTCGGCGAGGGAACCCTTCTCGGGCTCTTCGGATTCTTGCTATCAATACCCGGTGGACTGCTGTTGTTGAAGGGAGCTACGAACAGCACTACTCTTGCCGGATTCTTCATCCCTTTCATAGTACCCTACGGTGCCATAGTTCAGGCCCTGATCCTTGCTCTTGTCGCTGTACTGATTGGCAGCCTGTATCCGGCCTTGCGAGCGTCTCGACTAGAGATTACCCAAGCTCTGCAACAAGTATGATCTGGGGCCCGAGACTAAATATCACAGCAAACACGTTCACAGGGAAACGGTTTGCCCGGTAACGCCCTACTCTCGGTCTACGACAAGACAGGGCTGGACCGGCTAGCCTGGATTTTCTCGAAGCTTCAGGTCAAAATGCTCGGGTCTGGAGGAACCGCTGAGGCTGTCCGGAAGCTTGGCTTCAACGTCGTAGAGGTTTCAGAATACACTAGAGTCTCGGAGATGCCAGGGGGACTCGTGAAAACGCTGCATCCTAAGATTCATGGCGGGATTCTTGGAGACTGGAAAGATCCAATGCAACGCAAGTATCTCGAGGCTAACGGGATTGAGCCTCTGGATTTTGTTGTAGTGAATCTCTATCCCTTCCAGGAGGTTGTCAAGGCCGATCCCCAGAATCTTCGAAAGGCCGTTGACAACATCGACATTGGAGGCGTGGCCCTAATCCGGGCCGCGGGAAAAGGCGCATTGTTGAACCAACGAGTTGTTCCAGTGACTTCTCCGGTCCAGTATGAGAGTGTAGTCGGAGAACTGGAGGGGAAGGGGTATGTTGGGAACGAGCTGCGGCAGCGGCTGGCCCGGGAAGCTTTTGTCCTAACATCAGATTATGACCGTGCAATACGGGACTACTTGATAGGGCAGGCTCGATGAGCAAGCAGGAAATTCGGAGAATCTATCGGACCGCTCTCAAAGAGGACTTTCCCCAAACATTGCGACTAGAGCTCGGGGGAAAAGTGTTCGAATATTCCAAGGTTCACTGGACGATTGGCGGAGAGAATCGCGGGTTACGATACGGGACGAACCCGCACCAGAAAGCCGCACTGTACAGGACTGAACATTCCAAAGGAGGGGTTGGAAATGTGGAGTGGATCAAATGGGGAAAAGATGGACCCTCAGCCACGAACATCGAGGATGGAAGTCATGGGTTGCGAATCGTCAGATATTTTCACGAACCCGCGGTGGCAGTAATGAAGCACCTCAACCCCTCAGGAGTCTCCGTGGGACACAAGGCCGAAGCGTTGTCCTCTGTATATGCGCGAGCCCGAGACGCGGATCCGAGGGCTGCCTTTGGGAGCGTTGTTGTTCTCAACCGTAGGGTCGACAAGTTGACAGCTGAAGAATTGTTGAAGACGTTTGTCGAAGTGGTCTACGCGCCTGATTTTGAAGACACGGCGATTACAATGTTCCAAGCGAAGAAGGAAATTCGCATTGGAAGGGTCCAAGTCCCCGACCAGGATTCAGATTCGCCTGACATCGTGGTGCTCGACGATGGGTCGCTGATCCTCGAAGATCCCTACCGAACTGGGCTAGGATCGCTGGAACAGCTGAAGACGTTGCCCGTAGCCACGAAACGCTCACCGTCCGAAACAGAGTATCGCGCCATGCTGCACTCATGGTGGGTAGCTTGTGAGGTCCGATCCAACGCTGTCGCATTCTGGAAGAACCATGCGTCTCTGGCCATTGGGACCGGACAACAAGACAGGATCGGCACGATTGAGTCCTGTATCGAGAAGGCACACAAGTTCGGCCACGACCTCAAAGGCTCAGTGATGGCATCCGACGGATTCCTGCCGAACATCGATAACGTCGAAGCAGTTGCAAAAGAAGGCGTATCTGGAATTGTCCAGCCCGGAGGTTCCATCGAAGACCAAGAGCTGGTCAAAGCATGCGATCAGCACGGAATCGCCATGGTCATGACAGGGGAACGTTCCTTCCGCCATTTCTAGCAGAATCTGAGTAATTAGCTGACCCTCAGGATCGACCAGGCTACTTCCGCGCACCCAATCGACATGAGATCCTTCTTACTTTAGCCCCTAAAACCCTTTTACGGACGCATTCAAGTTTCGGCCGTCTTCGAATTGCAGATTAGACGATCAGGGAACTTGCATGCATACTATGAGTTGATGAAGCCCAGGATCGTCTACCTGCTGGATTTTACAGCGCTCATCGCCTTTCTAGTTGCTGTTCCCAGTATCAATCTCCTTCGACTCGTTGCAGTCCTAGTTGCGGGGACGCTGGCCTCTGGAGGGGCGGGTGCACTGAACAGCTATGTCGACCGAGACCTAGACCGCGTAATGGGGCGAACCAGTTGGAGACCCATTCCTCAAGGAGAGATCTCGCCCACCCGTGCTCTCGTCTTCGGCCTGTCTCTCATCGGCATTAGCGGAGTTATCTCTGCGTTGTTTCTGCCATTGCTGGCTGGCTTTTTCATCATTTTAGGTGCGGCCATCTACGTCCTATTCTACACCAAGTATCTGAAGCCCAGAACCACACTAAACATTGTCTTAGGAGGTTTCGCGGGGAGTTGCGCTCCTCTTGCGGGATGGGCGGCGGCGACGGGAGAACTGACGGCCTTAGCGCCGTGGCTGATGGCTCTACTTGTTTTCGTCTGGACCCCCAGCCATTTCTGGGCACTGGCTATGAGAGCCGTCGGCGACTACTCGAAGGCAGGAATTCCTATGCTGCCGGTAGTAGTAGGGGAGAAGAAAACTGCACAGTATATCGCTCTCAACACTTTCTTGCTAGTCCCACTCTCTCTAGCGTTTGTTCTTCCCCCGCTAGGTGGATTTGGCATAATCTATCTGGTGACGGCTGGGGTATTGGGTTTCGGCATGATTCTTGTCGACCTTAAACTAGTCGCCAATCCGACCAAGGCGCAGGCGTGGACAGCTTTCAAGTTCTCCAGCCCGTACTTGGCTATCGTGTTTCTCGCGATGGTTCTTGACGTGAAGCTTCTTCCACACTATCTTCCTATCTAGAAGCGCGAGTCAGGCTTTCGCGGCCAGTTTCAAAAAGTTCTGGATGATGATGCGTCCATGAGGATGTTTCTCATCTGCTCTCTCTGGATGGAATTGGACGCCATAGATGGGGCGCTTCTGATGGCAGATCGCCTCAACCTGCGACGTTGATGACTCCGCTAGATGGCGGAATCCTTCGGGGACACTGGTTAGACCTTGGCGGTGCGACTCGGATACTCTGATCGAGCCGGGCAGTCCGTCGAATAGGGGATCCTTTCCTAGAAGTTTTACTTCTTTGAACTCTCGAATATTATGGCCGAGGTCCACGACCTGCGACCCGTAGGCGGCTCCCATGAGCTGATGCCCGAAACAGATTCCGAGAAAAGGCAAGTTCGTTTCCCTGACCAAGTCCATCTCGGGCCGGAATACCATTCTGGTGTCGGGTTTGGACAGCATAAAATTGGAGCCGGTAAGAATCACAATATCAGGATCTTTCTGCAAAACGGCGTCTTTTAGACGGGCGATCGTGTACTCCACCATTCCGGGCTGTTCGCCCGTACAGAGCGCTATGTTCTGAAGCGCCTGTCTCGCCTTTTCGGGTTCCTTGTAGTTGTTGACTACCAGAATCTTCAATCTGAGATGTCACAGGGCTGCGAGGAGCTTGTCTATTTCCTCCTCGGTATTGTAGTAATGGGGAGATACGCGTATAGCTTTGACTCTACTCGCGACAGTAATGTTCAGTGACTTTAACTTGTTGAACGTGGCTTGTGGATCTTGATCTTCGAAGACTACTATTCCGCTGCGACGATCAGACTGTAGCGGCGTTAGTATCTTCCGTCCTCTCTTCTTCAAACCATCGATTAGACGGTCTGTTATCTTGAGGATCCGATGGTATCTCTCCTGCTGATCATGCTTCAAAGCGTACTCAAGTGCTGCTTTAGCGCCGATGATTGAGACTACTCCCCAGCTTCCTCCCTCAAAACGAGTCGCGTCCAACGCAGGTTCTGCATCGTCGATGTTGAAGGGCTTGCCAAACAGATCTTCCTGCTTGGACATTCTTCTGACGACAGAGTCTTCGACGCCATGCCATCCGATGTAGTTGGGGTCCAGCTCTCTCAGCCTGTCACTATGTGTGTACATGTAGGCTGCACCGTGGGGTCCCTGCATCCACTTGTACATCCCACAAGCTAGCGCATCGACCCCGTCCTGCTTGGCATTGATCGGGAAGACTCCTAGTCCGTGGAACGAATCCGCGATGACAAACGCGCTGTGCTCATGGGCGATTTTCGCGATCTCTCGGATCTTTTCCCGGCAGCCGTTCGTCCAAGAGACATAATCGACTGAGACGATAGAAGTGTCATCATCGATCGCTCTCTCCCAAGCATCTAAGGGGACGACTCCGTCGGCTTCTTTTCTTAGTAAGCGGACCTCGTTGGCGCGTCCGTGCTTTTTCTGGAGATGCCAGAGGTAGATGTTTGTTGGAAAGTTCAGTTCGCTAATGACAATGTTCCCGTTGGGTTTGTACTTGAGACTGCTTGCCAGCGCAGTTAGAGCCGAGCTAACGTTCGGAACACTAGCGACCTCTTCGAGACCTGCTCCGATCATTTTCGCAAACAGTCGGCGCGATTCGATGATGATAGGCAGCCATTCCTCCCAGTTCTCGCCGTAGTCGCGCCAGTCTGTGAGATATTCGTGGATAGCGTTGATGACATTGATCGACGGGGGACCCGTCCCGGCGTTGTCGAAATATGCTCGGCGAGAGGTTACTGGGATTTCCTTTCTGACAAGGTCAATATTCAAGGAAAGCAGCGCCCTGTCATAATCCGCGTTTTGTTTTCCGAGTATAAAGGCAGTGCTAGGCAGAGTGGAAAGCTTCAGCGCCGGCCTCCGAGATGCAGTTCTTGCACCAGAACTGATTCTTCTCAGGACTATACTGCGCATAGGAGTCGGTGACCACATTTCCGCAACGACCGCATCGTAGGATCATGACTCGTCGCATCTTGTGATGGGGGAGGTCCTTCCTATGGATTGAAATGTCGGCGTCTTCTAGTTCTATGATGATGTTGCAGGTCTCGCAATAGTAGACAGTGTCTAGCACCGCCTTGTCTCGTTGGTCGGCCCAGTCCTCAACCATACCTGCGTAGTGTTGGTTCTGCCTGAAATAGTCTGTATTAGTGAACGCAGGGTTGGGGGCCGACTCTTCTTAATCCCCGGTCCTCAACGGTGACTACTGTTAGTGCATTTTTACGAATCAGAGTGTATTTTCTTCGGATAGACTTATTTGAACATGGGCCGATTTCTTGTCGATAAGAGTCTGCGGGCACCTAAATTTGAAGGAATTATTGTACATAATTGTCGTGCCCATGACAAGCGTTGTGGGGCTCGCGGCGTTCTCAAGTTGGTGGTGATGATCACCGACGCGCAGCCAGGGGGCTTTTGCTCTGTAGGCGATGGCGGAGCAAAAGCCCACCAATATGCATTGCAAGCAAAGACGCAATGCGCTAAAATTAATGCTATACAGGTAAGAGTGGATGGTGGAACCTTGGATCCGGCGGCACAAACGGTCATGCTCGACTATGAACACACCACCTGCGGATGGTTCTTCGACGTGCCCCACAACGGCACCGACATCGCCTTGGCGGTAGACTTGATGCTTTCTATTGCGGGCTACTGTAACTGTCCATGATACAGGCGGTCTAGCTGCTATGAAAACGATAACCACGGCCTCAATGTTTGCGTGCGTCTGCATCGCAGCCTGTTCTTATGCACAGGGGACAATGACGTTCGATGGACCCCCTTTGCAGCCTGCGGGCACAGCATACGGCGTCACCAACTATTATGAATCTGGCATGTCGTTCAGGCCCATCGGAGCCAGTGCCTTTGTTCGCGTCGGAGCCAATCCCAGGCCGGAACGCCCAGACGATGGGTCTGCTTACCTTCAAGCAACACTTGGCGACTCATTAATGTTCAGCTTGACCAACGGGTCTGTGTTTGGTCTGGTTTCCGTGGATCTGGCAGAATACAGCACGGTCGTGCCGTATGCGGTGACGGTTGCGTTCATCGGTTATCGGAGCGATGGCAGCACCGTGACTAACAGTTTCACTACCGACGGGATCATTGATGGCACCGGGCCGCTGGCGGATTTCCAAACGTTCCATTTCGACAATCAGTTCACTGGTTTGGCCCGTGTGCAAATCCCCACCTACGGCTGGTCATTGGATAATCTATTCGTTTCCGTCCCCGAGCCAACCGCCGCCGCTTTGTTGGTTGCTGGGGCACTGACGCTTGGTGCCCTGAGGTTGCGCAACCGGCGTAAAGGGATCTTGGGGAAGTGACATAGAACTGGCAGGTGGAATCTTGGATCCGGCGCCACAAGCGGTGATGCGGTGCGGTGATGTGGATGTGTAAAGGGGTCGGTTCTTAGTATTGATAATACTGGTACCTCTTGCCATACTTTCGCCATGGCTCGAAAACTCAGAATCCAGTACGAGGGGGGCCATTTATCACGTGATGAACCGGGGCGATCATCGCGAAGATATCTTCCGTGGCGACAAGGATCGCAAACTGTTCATTGA
>Ga0137409_10006701_pt1 | contig 11922 bp, 15 predicted proteins | sample CZODoug1_16funga_FD_122059 | JGI IMG/M metagenome (GOLD analysis project Ga0137409, IMG submission 122059) | Vadose zone soil fungal communities from Angelo Coast Range Reserve, California, USA - CZODoug1_16fungal (Hybrid Assembly) | ecosystem: Environmental > Terrestrial > Soil > Vadose zone... | reverse complement strand
CGGCGGAGTAGTGCCAGAGATAGCGCAGGCCGACGATCGCCAGGAGCGCCGCATTGGCGACGCCGAACCAGCCCGCCCAGCGGAGCAGCCGCCTTCGAGGGCTCACGTCGACCGGCCGCGCTCGTCGGCGATGCGGGCGATCTCTCGCGCCCCCACCTCGACGCTCCGGCCGACGTTGAAGACCCACTCTTCGCGCAACGCCGCGGTGCGCTTGCGGAACTCCGGCGCGCCGCGCAGCAGCTCTGCCACGTGCCGCGGCGCGTCCGCCACGCGGTCGAGCGGCAGCACAGCCCCGAGCTCACGGCGGATGCGCATCTCCATCGGCTCCAGGCCGAGCTCCGCGTACTTCGGATTCCGCACCCGGGGTGGGACATCGACGAAGAGCACCGGCTTGCCGAGTCCCAGGGCGTACTCGATCGCCATGGCGGACCAGTCGCAGACGAGGATGTCGGACTCCATCAGCGACGCGCTCTCCTCCATCCGGTCCACATGCCGGAACCGCGGATCCGGCCCGAACCGGGCGACCAGGCGCTGCACGACATGCGGGGCCTGGCGCGCGGTCTGGTAGTGCGGGCGCAGGATCACCCGCATGCCGGCCTCCAGAAAGCTGGCGATCAGGGGCACACCGCACACGTGCAGGATCGACTGCTCGCCCCAGGTCGGCGCGAGCAGGACGGTGGTCGGACTCGACAACCCGCGTGCGGGAAGGGCGGCGGCCGCGACCTCGACGAGGCGCTCGAGCCGGGGATAGCCGTAGGCGAAGAGGTGCTTGGGCGGCAGTCCCTTCAGCTGCTCCCGCCGGTGAATTTCCGCGACGTGGTGGGGCCCGGCGCACAGGAGACTGTCGTAATGGTCGTACGAGTTTTCGTGGTCCACCATGTGCGTGCTGCCCATGCTGTGGAACACGTAGGCGTAGTGGACGGGATGGACCGAGCGCTTGAGGTGGAAATTCTGCAGATCGAGCATCGTCAGCACCATCACGTCCGCCTGGATCGTCTGGAAGAACCAGGTGCACAGCGCGCCGGCCCGGACCCGGAAGGTGTGGCCCGCGTCGGGCGTGGGCGGCAGCGGCGCGGCGGGGTCGGAGGTGACGTGGCACACCGTCCGCGACAGCCGCTCGACCAGGAAGTCGATGAGCGGCTGCAGATGGTGCCAATCCTGGTGCGTCTCGGAGTAGAAGACGATGCTGCGATCGCGCGGCGGAAGCTTGTGGAAGCGGCGAAGGCTCTTCCAGTCCTGCCACATGCTCATGATCGGCACGACATTCGGGGCGACATGCGTCGCGGTCGTGCGTTCGCGCTCGTCCGCGCTACTTGTCCGCTGCGGGCCTCTTGCCGCGGAAGAACCCGATCAGCCGGTACCAGAACATCTTGACCGCGAGGGCGAGGGCCGCGGCCACGCCCAGCACCGCCGAGATGAGCATGCTGCCGGTTCCCGGATCGAGATAGGCGTACGCCGGCGAGGCGATCGACAGACAGGCCGCGAGGACGAGGGCGATGCGAAGGGCTCGGCTCACGATCATGCCGTGGTTTCCTCGCGTCGTGACTCAGACACGAAACGTGTAGGTTCGATTGGGATCTCGCTCGATGTCGGGCGGGAAGCTCTTCCGCTTGTCGGCGTAGTACTGCACGCGGTGGTCGCCGGCCGACCGTCGGTTGTAGGTGATGTAGAGCACGCGGCGACGCTCGCTGGTGAGATTCGGGGCAGAAGCGTGCGGCGTATAAGAATCGAAGAACACGGCGTCGCCCGGCTGCGTCGGCACCGCGCGGCCTCCGAGACGGCGCATGTCGTCGTCGGCGAGCGGCTTCCACTCTTCGCCGATGAGCCCGCGCGTGTGGTGTCCGGCGCAGAGCTCGAGGCACCCGTTCTCGGCGGTGGTGGAGTCGATGCTGACCATCGCGGTCACGAAGAGGTCGGCGTAGGTGCTCCAGCCGGCCTGCTGATCCTGATGCGGCTTGAAGCCGTCGCCGCCGGGCAGCTTGAAGTTGATCTTGTCCTTGAAGAGGACGGCGGGCCCGCCGAGGAGGCGCGACACCGAGCCACGGAGCTTGTCGCCGTCGCACAGCTCGGCGAAGCCCGAGTGAAACGGGCAGAAGTTCTCGATCCGCTGCAGCACGCGCTCGCCGGGACGCAGGAGGCTCGGCTCGAAGTACTTCATGGCTCGGCCGGGCATCTCCGGGAGACGCTCGAGCTCGTCGGTCCAGGCCGAGATTCGCGCGATTTCCTGCGCGTCGAACAATCCGGGGACCACGACGAAGCCATCTCGCCGGAACACGTCCCGCTGCAGAGCCGGGGCGGGGCTGACCGCCAGAGCCGTCTCGGACCGCCGGGTCGTCGTCTTGCTCAATTCCGCGTCAACCTCCCGTCACTGACCGTGGGCCACGCGTCGGACTTCCGTGTCGATCCTGCGTCGATTCGGTTACGCACAGGATACTATAGGCACCGAGAAGACATGCACGAACCAGCGAGCCGGACGCAGCGGGTCCTGGGGCCGAGCACGAAGTGACGGCGATCATCCTGGCCGCCGGCGTCGCCCGCCGGCTGGCGCCCCTGACGGACCACACGCAGAAGTCGCTCCTTCCGGTCGGCGGGCGGGCGATCCTCGCGCGGATGCTCGACGCGCTCCACGCGGTCGGCGTGCGGCGCGCCGTGATCGTCGTCGGACATTGCGCCGATCAGGTGCGAGCGCTCGCGGCGGCGGCGCCCGCCGGCATGACGATCGAGTACATCGACAACCCGGCCTACCAGAAGGGCTCGTCACTGTCCCTCTACTGCGCGCGCGACGTCTTCACGCGAGAGCCGACGCTCATCATGGACGCCGACGTCGTGTTTCCGCGGGAGTTCCTGCGGCGGCTCGTCGGCGCGCCGGCGGCGCAGGCGTTCCTGATCGACGAGGGCTTTGCCGATACCGGCGAAGAAGTGAAGATCTACGTGCAGGGCGGCCGGGTCATCGCGCTGGGCAAGAAGGTGGTTCCCCGCGCCTGGGACCGCGTCGGCGAGGGCATCGGCTTCTTCAAGTGCGGGCCGGGCGCCGGCCGCGAGCTGATGGGCCTGCTCGAGCAGGTCATCGACGACAGCCAGGGGATCTGCGAGTACGAAGATGCCCTGCACCTCCTGGTGAGCAGGCAGCACGTCGAGGCGGTGAGTGTGACCGGGCTGCCGTGGACGGAAGTCGACTTCGCCGAGGATCTGCACCGGGCGCAGTCCGAGGTCTTCCCGGCGATCGACAAGCTGGAGGGAGCATGACAGCGCGTGGAATCCGAGCCGTTCGAGAGCACCTGGCGAAGCTTCCGCCGTCGAGCTCGCTCACCCTGGCGGAGCGCCGAGCCCAGTACGATCGCGCCGAGCGTGTCTTCCCGACACCCGCCGATGTGGCGGTCGAGATCATGACGACGCCGGAGCGGCCCGCCGAGTGGCTCACGCCGCCGGCCGCCAGAACGGACGCGGTGGTCCTCTACTTCCACGGCGGCGGCTACGCGATCGGCTCGCCTCGCTCGCACCGCCATCTCGCCGCCGCGATCGCGCGGGCGGCCGGTACGCGGGCGCTGCTCCTCGACTACCGGCTGGCGCCGGAGCACCCCTTCCCCGCTGCGCTCGACGACGCGGTCGCGGCCTACGAGTGGCTGCTGGCACGCGGTATCGCGCCGGGCCGGATCGTGCTCGGCGGCGACTCCGCCGGCGGCGGGCTCACCGTGGCGACCCTCATCGCGCTCCGCGACCGGGGGCTGCCGCGGCCGGGCGGCGGCATCTGCATCTCGCCGTGGGTCGACCTCACCTGCAGCGGCGCGAGCTACGCGACCAAGGCCACCGCGGACCCGATCGTCACGCGTGACGGCGTCGAGGCGATGGCGCAGGCGTACGTCGGGACCGGCGACCGCAAGGCGGCGCTCGTCTCCCCGCTCTACGCCGACCTGAGAAATCTGCCGCCGCTGCTCGTGCAGGTGGGCAGCGACGAGGTGCTCCTCGACGACGCGCTCGGGCTCGGCGCTCGGGCGCGCGCGGCCGGCGTCGACGTCAAGGTCGAGGAGTGGCCCGCGATGGTCCACGTCTGGCACTGGTTCCTGCCGATGCTAGAGGAGGCCGAGAAAGCCATCGCGGATATCGGCGACTTCGTCCGCGCACGCATCGGCTGAGCGGGGACCCGGCGGCGCGGACGAGAGCGTTTCCGCGATGCGCGCCGGCGAGTCGCCTCCCGATCCCTCCGAGGTAACCGGCCGTGAGCCCTTCTCGGTGCTCGCCACGGTGCTTCTGCTCGTGCTGGCCGTCGTCGCATGGGTCCGCGTGCTGGTCTCGCCGATGGGGGCGGACGACATGGCCGGCATGGAGATGGCCATGGCGCCGTCGGTCACGGACGGTCTGGCCTACGTGACGGCCTGGGCCGTCATGATGACCGCGATGATGCTGCCGAGCGCCCTGCCGATGATCGGCCTCTACGCCGCGACGCAGCGGAACGCGGGGAGGGCCGTGATGAAGGCCACCCGGGTCGGGATGTTCGCGCTCATGTACCTCGGGCTCTGGGCGCTGACGGGAATTCCAGCCTACTTCGCGAGCGTCGTCCTGGGCGCGGTCAGCGCCAGCGTGCTCGCCTACGTTGTCGCCGGCGTGCTCGTGTTGGCCGGAGTGTTTCAGCTCTCGCGGCTCAAGCAGGTCTGTCTGCGCCACTGCCGGAGCCCCCTCGGATTCCTGTTCGGCCACTGGCGTGAGGGCTGGAAGGGTGGCCTGGCCATGGGTCGCGCCCATGCGCTGTACTGTCTGGGCTGCTGCTGGGCGCTCATGGTGGTGCTGGTCGTGGCCGGTGCGATGGGTCTCCCCTGGGTCCTGCTCATCGCCGCCGTCGTCGCCGCGGAAAAGCTTCTCCCCCGCGGCGAGTGGATCGCGCGGACGACGGGCGTGGCGCTCGTGCTCCTCGGCATCGCCGTCGCCGTCCGTCCCAGCCTCGCGATGATGCTGAGAGGCACCCACCCGATGTGACGGGTGTAGAGTCACTATCGAGAGGAGTCGTGATGGCGAACACGCAGTGGCAAATCAGCGGCGAATACTGCGAAGCTTGCAGCTGCGACTCCGTGTGTCCGTGTCCGACCTCGGGGCTCGCGGCCCGACCGACCAAGGGGTTTTGTGATGCCGGCCTCGTCTTCCGGGTCGATCGCGGCCAGTTCGGAAGCACCCGGCTCGACGGCTTGAGCTTCGCCGTCCTGCTGCATACGCCGGGTCCGATGATTCAGGGCAACTGGACGGTGGGACTCATCCTGGACGAGCGCGCCTCCAAGGAGCAGCGCGACGCGCTCACCACGATCGCCAGCGGCCAGGGCGGTGGTCCGATGGCGGCGGTCGCGCCGCTGATCAGCAATTTCGGAGGCGCCGAGGCGAAGCCGATCAAGTTCGAGATGAATGGCGTGCGCCGATCGGTGACGATCCCGGGCACGCTCGACATCGCGATCGAAGGTATCGCGGGGGCCAAGCCCGACGAGCCGATCTACTTCGACAACGTCGGGCATCCGGCGGCCCGTCGGCTCGCGCTGGCGAAGGCCTCCAGGAGCCACATGCACGGCTTCGGCATCAACTGGGACGACACGTCGGGCCGCAACAACGGCCACTTCGCGCCGTTCGCCTGGAGCTCGAGCTAGCCGACACGAGCTCCGATCACGTGCGTCGGAGCAGCTCACCGATCGCACGGGCCGCCTGATCGATCGCCGCGTCCGTGTAGGCGTACGCCGCGGCATCCGCGTTGGCGATGGCGATGCGGCCGAACGGTCGGCGCGCGGCCACGCACGGCAGCGGGCCGCCATCGATCCAGAACGGGTCCCAGAGCGAGTTGTACTGGTACGCGTAGCCGTGCGGCCAGCGGTTCACGGTGAGGGCCAGGATGTCCCGCGTCGCGTCGAAACCCCCCGCCCCCAGCATGCGCGTGAGCTGCCCGCGCACGTTCTGCTCGAACGTGTCGAACGTCGTCGTGAACAGCTCCTGGCGGCCGGCCCGGTGCTGCTCGCGCGCCGGGAGTCCGGGCCGGCACGGCGTGCGCATCATCTGGACGACGATCGGCTCGTCGGGCCGCCGCGGTGGCCGATAGCTTCCGACGTGTACGGGCAGGTCGAGGCCGACCGACGTGTGGAAGCTGCCCGGGCAGTGCGCCTGGCTGACCCGCAGCGTGCGAAAGCTGCTCCAGCTCTGCAACACCACGTTCGTGTAGACGATCGGGACTTTCGTCGCGTAGGCCAGCGCCTCGCGCTGGGCCTCGGGTAGCTCCGGACAGAGAAACGGGATCACGCTGCTCCAGCAAGCCAGCACACAGCTCCGGGCGCGCACACGTTGCAGTCGCCCGGAGCGCACGTAGTCGACCTCCACTTCCGCGGCCTCACTCGCCTGGCGGGAACGCACGACCGTGCTGTCCAGACGCAGCCGCGCCGGTCCCGGCTGGTCGAGCCGGGCGTAGTCGACGCGCGCGACTGCCACGTCGTCGGCGCCGCGGCCCGGGACGGCGGCCGGGATGAGTCGCTGGACGAGGAGCCGGGCGATGGTCGCGTTGCCGTCGGGGAAATGCAGGAACGGCGAGCGCGGGCCCGGGCGCGCGTCGAGTCCCATGCCCGGTCCAGCCGTCGATTCGAGCTTCATCCCGGCGAAGCCCGGGAGACCGAGACCCCACGCATCGAGCGCGGAGACCGCATCGATACCCAGACCGTATAGTGAATGGGGACGCGCCTGGAAGAGCGGGAGCACGTCGGGATGGCAGCCGGCGCTCTTCAGCAGGAAGTCGGCGTAGCTCATCCGCGCCAGCCGCGCCTTCCGCGCGCTGTCATCGAGTCCGGGAAGATAGTCGGCTGGTGACTTGAACAGTCGACCGATGTCGCGCCGGGCTGGCTCCGACACCGGAGCGTCGGCCAGAAACGCGGCGAGCGGATCGGCCTGGCCGGTCCCGGACGTCACCCCGCCCGGCTCCGCGATTCCGCCGGGTGCCTGCACCAGCCGGTCGACGCCGAACGTCTCACGGTCGAAGAAGATCGCCGCGCTCATGCCAAGCCCGCGATAAAGACCGCGCTCGAACATGCGCGCCCAGCGCGAGACGTCCACGCCCAGCTCGGCCAGCAGGGCGCTCGCGCCCGCGCTGTACGGCGCCGGGCTGTCGATGGCGAACGTGCCGCCATAGCCGATCAGCGTGCGCCCGCTGACCCGGAACTCGTTGCGGCGCGCGTGGCCGCCGAAATCGTCGTGGTTGTCGAGGATGAGGATGCGCGCCGAGGGGCCGGCGGCCTTGCGAAAGTACCAGGCGGCGGCCAGCCCGCTGATGCCCGCGCCGACGACGATCAGATCGTAGCGCTCGCCCGTGTCGGACGGCGCGCCCGCGGTGGCCCAGAACGACCCGTCACGCAGCGCGTGGGCGACCTCGAAAGAGCCGTCGTGGCTGCCTCGCAGACCGGTGAGCTTAGGCGGGTATCGGGCGGCGCTGCGAGCCTCGTCGAGGCCGAGCCCGAAGGCATCGCGCGGTGAGAGCAGCGCGCCGCCCACGGTGAGCGCGACGCCGTTCAGGAAATCGCGGCGCGCAAGCTGGCGCAAGGGCCGTGCCGCGTCCGGCGCTACCGGACGCCGGTCAGCGTGTTCCCGGACCCGAGTCCGGGTCGGACAGGACGCGACTCACCGCCGCGTGCGCCATGATCACGTCCGGCGAGTCTTGCAGCGCGAGATGGTATTTGTCCTGAAAGTCGCCGCCCGCTCCGGACTTCAGGAGCCGGTAGGCCTCGCGGAACGCGCTCTGCACGCTCTGGGGCGGGAGCGGCTCGTCCGCATCGACCACCTCGTCGATCTTCGCGATCATGCTCGAGAGCGAGCGTAGCCAGGAGAACTGCGCGTCGTGAAGCAGGAGGTGGAGCAGCTCGCGCGAGGCGACGGACCCGTGACGCTCCTCGTACGCGAGGCGCTCACGATCCAGGAGAATTCCATGGAGCCTCAACAGCCGGGCGCTGAGGTCGCGCAGACGGTCGCGATCCTGGTCCACGTTCTACCCTGCCTCCGAGGTATCCATCTTGCCCCAACGATACCGCCCGCGGCACTGAGCTGGGGCGGGGCACCCCTGGGGCTATGTCCCACAGAGTACTTGTAGAGTGGCTTCAGCGTGGCCTGAAGTATTTGGCGGGAGTTAGTCGGTGGTTTGCTGGCCTGGGCCGGCCGCACCGGCGAGCAGGAGGATCTAGTGCAGCGGGAGTTCAGGCTCGCTCGATCTGATCAGGTCGAGCATCTCCGGCAGATACGGAGCCTTCTCGGACAGCTCGATCCGCGTCACGCGCTCCATCCGCATGACGATCTCCTGGATCCGTGAAAGCGCCTCCAGGATTTCGTCTATCTGCCCTCGCGCCTGCGTGCCCACCTTGTCGGCCATGAGTTCGGCATGGCCTATGATCACCATCAGTGGATTGCTGATCTCGTGCGCCGCCGCGGCGGCCAGGCTCGCGACATATCGCAAGGTGTCCCGGTCCGGTGTCGCCGCCTCGGCCTCCTTGCGGTGCGTGATGTCACGGGCGATCGACGATGCCCCGATGATCTTCCCCCCGGCGCCCCAGATCGGCGACACCGTGACGGACACGTTGATGCGCCGCTCGTCCTTCCTCACGCCGACGGTCTCGTAGTGGTCGACCCGTTCTCCCCGTCCGACCCGCTTGAGGATCTGTGGCTGCTCGTCTTTCGGAATGGTGATCCCGATCGGCCACTGCCCGATGACTTCGCGGGCCGTGTACCCGTAGAGCCGCTCGGCGCCGGCGTTCCAGCTCGTGACCATACCGTCGAGTGTCATACCGACGATCGCGTCGTCCGAGGACTCCACGATCGACGCGGCGAAAGCCAGCGCCGCCTGGGCCTGGCGCCGCGCCTCCATGACGTGGTCAGTGGCAGCGCCACCATTGCGACGGTCCCGACGAAGGTCTACCGCAGGAGCGACTCGTGGTGGGTCTCCCGCAAGAAGGGCCCAGGTCCCCAGGCCGTTCCCCCGGTCGCCCTCGGATGAGACACGTCGAGCCATGTGGTGAAGGATCGTCCAACACAAGTTCTGATGCTGGTCAGAATTGCTCAGGTTGGACGATTGCTGCGGAGCCGAGGTTTTCGCGGGTCGGCTACACTGCACGAAGGGCCTGAGCGTGGAGGCACTCCAAGAGTTCGTCGACAACTTCACGTACCTCGGCATTTTCGCCGTGCTCTTGCTCGGTAGCCTGGGGGTGCCCATCCCAGAGGAAATGCCGATCATCGCGGCCGCCGTGCTGAGCCACGAGGGTATCGTCCAGTGGTGGCTTGCGCTGCCCGTCTGCCTGCTGGGGGTACTTTCCGGCGATATGGTGCTCTACTGGGTTGGCCGGCACTGGGGCGGGCAGGTCCTCAACTGGCGGATGGTCCGGCTCGTACTGACGCCCGCGCGCGAGCAGTGGCTCAAGGCAGCGTATCGACGGCATGCACTGAAGACGGTCGTCACGGCGCGGCACGTCATGGGACTCCGCGCCGCTGCGTTTCTGACGGCGGGCATCGCGCGCGTACCATTCTGGAAGTTCGTCGTGGCGGACGCGGGCGCCGCCGTACTCGGCATCCCGTTGGGGTTCGGTTTGGCCTACTTCTTCACCGATCAGATCAAAGCCGTCATGGCTGATGTGCACCGGGCAGAGCGCTGGCTTGGTCTCGCCGTGCTGCTGGCTCTTGCGGCGATCCTGGCCGTCGCCGTGTGGCGGTGGAATCGTCGCGTCGGGAAGGAGCGTCTCGACGAGGATCCGACCGAGGGACATTCCCCGCCCCGACAATCATGAGGGCGCGCACCGTCAGCGGCGAAAAGGCGGCGTCGAGCACTTCCAGGAGCGCTTTGCGCTGGGCCTCTCGCGCCCCGCGGCGTCGAACCTCCCGGGGGCCGCCCTCGACGACGGTGGGCTGCGGCGCCGGGAAGTGCCCGTTTTGCCCGTTGCGACCGCGGCTCATCTGCGAAGAGCTTTCTCCTTCAGGTTCCGAGGGTCGCGACGCCCTCGAAGCCCGGGCTGCTAGAGACGAGCGTGGCGCCCGTAGGGAGCGGACTCCCTCCCAGGCGACGTCGATGTGCCCCCGCCGAAATAGTCGATGGCGTCGTCGATCCGTTTCTTGCGGTCGACATCGACGTCGTATAGCTGCGCGTGCGCGATTTCGATGGCCGTGATGCGTCCGGACACTTCGGCGCCGACGTGGGCGAGGGGTCGCCGTGGCATACAGCCTCCCCAGAGGATTCGCTCCGATGATGCGGTGGCGGAAGCGGCTGTTCAGCCTTATGTCGCGCAATGCAAGTGCGGCGACCGACTTCTTCAACATCCGGCCAAACCGCGTCGTCGAGCTCGGGGCGCGCATCGAGTTCTGAGAGTCGAAATCCTTGCCGCCCGCCGATAGGACCAAGGTCCAGGCGGTTCTCGCGCCCACTCCCAGCCCCTGTGAGGTCATCGCTTTCGCGCATATGACGCCGCGCCGAGAAGGAGGCCAGCCGCCAAGCGCCCGCGAGCATGCGCCTCGAGCTCGGCGGTCGTAGCGCCACCGACCCCGTCGCGGCCCTCTGGGAGCCGGGAGAGCGCCGTCCCCATCCGCTCCAGGAGCTGAGCCACGGACGAGGTCCCGATGATCGAGTTGAACTGACTCCGATAGTTCGACACCAGGCTCACGCCGTCGAGCACGATATCGTAGACCGTCCACTGCGAGCCGCGTTGGGACAAGCGGTACACGATCGCGATCTCGGACCCTCGCTCCGGAGTGATCCGGGAACGCACCTGCGCGAAGGTTCCGGCGACCTCCTCATCCAGGGGCGCCACGTTGTCGCCGGTGTACCGTTCGACGATCGTCACGAAGGACTGCGCGAGCACGTCCCCGAACAGTCGAACGAACTCCTCGTGCTGCCGCGGAAAGAGGCCCTTCCAATGTTGCCCGAGGGCCCGGCGAGCCATGTCGTCGACGTCGAAGAGATCGTGGACCGTGTCGCGGATCGCAGCGCGCCGCGCCACGCCCGCGTTGAAGCCAATCCGCTGCGAACGCAGGCTCGCGAGCCCGCGCGCCATCGACGATGTCACGACATCGAGCGGTCTGATCGCAGGGCCGGCGATCGGCGCAGCGGCGGCGACCGTCTGGGTCTTGTCTCTGAAGCCCAGACTGGTGACCGAGAGCACGAGCACAAGGGTCACGAGTCCGAATCGGTCGACCACGCTTCAACCTGTACGACGTCGTCCCTCGGTCCGGTATTGGACCTTGGTCCAACGACCCCGGTCAGCCGCGGCGCCCCGCCGTCACCCTGAATTTCAGGGCTTGAGGGCCAAGATCCCCACGACGCCGAGCAGGCGTGACATGTCGAACGGCTTCGCGATGTGGTACTGGAACCCCGCCCGCAGGATGCGCGCCCGGTCTTCCGGATCGGTGCACCCCGTGAGGCAGGCAGCCGGCGTCAGACCACCCCGGTCCGGCGAGAGTGCGCGAACTCGCCTGATGAGCCAGTAGCCGTCCTTCTCCGACATCTCGAGGTCGCTGAGGAGCACATCCGGACGCAATCGCTCCAGCAGATCGAAGGCGCGTTCGGCGGTGCCAACCGCTGTCACCGTGGCGCCGTGCGACTCCAGCATCCGGGTGACCAATGCGAGAATCACGGGCGCATCGTCGACGACGAGCACGTGGACCGCTGGGAGCTGGTGAGACATCAGGGGCCCCAGTCGTCTCGGGTCGTCGGAAACGTCTTGCCGACGGCGGCAACGACGTCCGTGACTCCATAGGGCTCCCCGAAGATGATCTGAACGACGCCGGACGCTCCCACCGCCGCTTCGAGCGCCTTCTTGTCGGTGGTCGTGAGCACCCACGTGGCCGCCTTGAGCGAGTCGGTCTCCTTCAGGAGCCGAAGAAAGTTCCAGTGGCTCTCGTACGGGCGCGGTAAGTCATAGACCACCAGCTCCGGCCTGTGGAGAT
>Ga0137409_10006700_pt1 | contig 11922 bp, 10 predicted proteins | sample CZODoug1_16funga_FD_122059 | JGI IMG/M metagenome (GOLD analysis project Ga0137409, IMG submission 122059) | Vadose zone soil fungal communities from Angelo Coast Range Reserve, California, USA - CZODoug1_16fungal (Hybrid Assembly) | ecosystem: Environmental > Terrestrial > Soil > Vadose zone... | reverse complement strand
TGCGGCGCGCGCTCGCCGTCAACCGACCGGACCCCGGCGACGGTCTGGACGTGCTGGCGAAGGTCGGCGGCTTCGAGATCGGCGGCCTCGTCGGCGTCATCCTCGGCGGCGCGGCGCGCCGCGTGCCGGTGGCGCTGGACGGCTTCATCGCCGGCGCGGCCGCGCTGGTGGCCGCGACGATCGCGCCCGCGTGCGTCCACGCCCTCTTCGCCTCGCATCGCTCGGCCGAGCCGGGCCACGCCCGCGCGCTCGTGCGTCTCGGCCTGGCGCCCTATCTCGACCTCGGCCTCCGGCTGGGCGAGGGCACCGGCGCCGCCCTCTTCGTCCACCTCGCGCGTGCCGCCACGCGCGTCTACGCGGAGATGGCGACCTTCAAGTCCGCCGGCGTGGACGGTCCGGCGTGACGCGCGTTCTCGTGGTCGCGGGCACGGCGAGCGGCGTCGGCAAGACGTCGGTCACCCTCGGACTGCTGAGCGCGCTGCGCCGGCGCGGCCTCCGCGTGCAGGCGTTCAAGGTCGGTCCCGACTTCATCGACCCCGGGCTGCACGAGGTCGCGTCGGGGCGCGCGTCCTACAACCTCGACGGCTGGATGTGCGGCCGCGAGGTCGTGCTGGCCACCGTCGCGCGGCGCGCCGCGGACGCCGACGTCGCGATCGTCGAGGGGGTGATGGGGTGCTTCGACGGCATCGACGGCACCAGCGACGACGGCTCGACGGCGCAGATCGCCAGCTGGCTGGGGGCGCCGGTCGTGCTCGTCGTGGACGCGGGCGCCCAGTCGCGCAGCGCCGCGGCCACCGTGCTCGGCTTCGAGCGCTTCGATCCCGCGCTGAACGTCGCCGCGGTGATCGTCAACCGCGTCGGCAGCGACACCCACGCGCGCTGGGTGAGCGAGGCGATCCGTGCGGCGTGTCGCGCCGTCCCCGTCGGCGCGATTCCCCGCGACGACGCCTGGTGGGCGATGCCGGAGCGTCACCTCGGACTGCTCACGGCGGCCGATGGCGTCCTCGCGGGCGAGCGCCTTGTCCGCATGGCCGACACCGTCGAGCGCAGCGTCGACCTCGAGCGGTTGCTGTCACTCGCCAGTCCGTTGTCGTGGGGGGCCGGGCCCCCCACGTCACAACTTCGGAGCACCCCGGGGAACCCGGGGCGCACCTCGATGCCGCGGGCGACGATCGGGATTGCCCGCGACCACGCGTTCCAGTTCTACTACGCGGAGAACCTGGATCTGCTGCGCGAGGCGGGCGCCGACCTGGTGGAGTGGAGCCCGCTCGCCGACGGCGAGCCGCCCGACGTCGACGGGCTCTACTTCGGCGGCGGCTACCCCGAGCTCGATGCGCAGCACCTCGCCGACAATGCGCGGTGCCGCCAGAGTGTGCGTCGCTTCGCGCTGGACCCCGGCCGCCCCGTCTACGCCGAATGCGGCGGTCTCATGTATCTCGCGGAGTCGCTGGAGGACGCCGACGGGCGCGTGCACGAGATGGTCGGCCTGCTGCCGGCGCGCGTGACGATGCGGCCGCCGCGGATGTCGCTCGGCTATCTCGGCGTCACGCTCACGGCGCCCACGCCGCTCGGCCCCGCCGGCACGGTCGCGCGCGGCCAGGAGTTCCACTTCTCGACGCTCTCGCCCGTGCCGGCGAGCGTGCCGCGCGCCTACGGCGTCACGGCGCCCGGTGGTGCGACGCGGGCCGAGGGCTACGTGGTCGGCCGATCGCTCATGAGCTACGTGCACCTGCACTTCGCGTCCAACCCCGCGCTCGCGCGCGGCTTCGTGGACGCGTGCGCGGCCGCCCGGCGGTGAGGCTCGCGGCGTGCGTGATGGTGCAGGGCACCGCCTCCGGCGTCGGCAAGAGCCTGCTCGCCGCCGCCCTGTGTCGAATCTTCGCGCGCGCCGGCCACCGCGTGGCGCCGTTCAAGTCGCAGAACATGTCGCTCAACGCCGCCGTGACCGCGGACGGCGGCGAGATCGGCCGGGCGCAGGCCGTGCAGGCGGCCGCCGCCGGCATCGAGCCCACGGTCGACATGAATCCGATCTTGCTGAAGCCGGAGACCGACGAGCGCTCGCAGGTCGTCGTGCGCGGCCGTGCCGTCGCGAGCCTCGACTGGCGCGGCTATGGACGCCTGGCGCCGACGCTCTGGCCCGTGATCGTCGAGAGCCTCGACCGGCTGCGCCGCGCGCACGATCTCGTCGTCATCGAGGGCGCCGGCAGCCCCGCGGAGATCAACCTCGAGTTCGATCTCGCCAACATGCGCGTGGCGGCTCTCGCGGGCGCGCCCGTGTTGCTGGTGGGCGACATCGATCGCGGCGGCGTCTTCGCCGCCCTCGTCGGCACGCTGGCGCTGCTCGCCCCCGACGACCGCGCGCGCGTCGCGGGGCTCGTCGTCAATCGCTTCCGCGGCGATCCGAGCGTGCTCGGACCCGGGCTCGATCTCCTCACGGCGCGCACGGGCGTGCCCGTGCTCGGCGTCGTGCCGCATCTCGGCGAGGCGCCGCTGCCGGAAGAGGACTCGCTGGGGCTCGAGAGCGTCCCGCGCGACGTCGCCGACGCGTGGCTGAGCGTGGCCGTGCCCCGACTGCCGCGCATCGCAAACTTCGACGATCTCGAGCCGCTGGCCGCCGAGCCGGGCGTGGCCGTGCGCTTCGTCGCACACCCCGAGGCGGTCGATCGCTCGGACGTCGTCGTTCTTCCCGGCAGCAAGACGACCGTCGCCGATCTCGCGTGGCTGCGCGAGCGCGCGCTGGACGCGGCGATCGCGCGCGCCGCCGCCGACGGCCGCCCGGTCATCGGCATCTGCGGCGGCTATCAGATGCTCGGCGAGCGTCTGGACGATCCCGAGCACGTCGAATCGGACGCGGGGCGCGTGGCCGGGCTCGGCCTGCTCCCGGTCGTCACCACGTTCGCGCGGGACAAGACGACGTCGCGCGTGCGCGCTCGCGTGCTGGCCGGCGCGCCGTTCGGCGCGGCGGCGGGCGCGGAGGTCGCCGGCTACGAGATCCACTGCGGGCGGACGACCGCCCACGGCGGCGCGCCGGTCTTCGGCCTGACGGAGCGCGCGGGCGCCCCGACCGATGGCGTCGACGGCACGCGCGCAGGCAGCGTGGTCGGGACCTATCTGCACGGCTGCCTGTCGAGCGGTGCCCTGCGCCGCGCGCTGCTGACCGCGGCGGCGGCGCGTCGCGGCGTCGTGCCGGATCCGCGCTGGGGCGCCGCGGCGCTGGCCGATCGCTACGACCGTCTGGCGGATCGTGTGGCGGCGTCGCTCGACCTCGAGGCGCTCGGCCGGATCGCGCGCCGCCCGCTCGGCGCGATGGCGCCATGATCCGCGCCGTGGCGCTGTTCGTGCTGCTCGCGCTGACGTCGCCCGCGCAGGCGCTCGTCCTGCGCGACATGCTCGGCCGCGAGATGACGCTGGCCGTCCCGCCGGCCCGCATCGTGTCGCTCGTGCCGAGCGTCACCGAGAGCGCGTTCGCCCTGGGCGGCGAGGACCGGCTCGTCGGCGTGAGCGACTTCTGCGACTGGCCGCCGGCGGCACGGCGCAAGCCGCGCGTGGGCGGGATGGTCAACCCGAGCCTCGAGGCGATCGTCGCGCTCAAGCCCGATCTCGTCGTCGGCACCGACGAGGGCAACCGTGAGGAGACCTTCCTGCAGCTGCGGCGGCTCGGCATCCCCGTCTACGTCGTGCACGCCCACCGCGTGGCCGAGATGTACGATCTCATCGAGCGCGTCGGCGAGCTGACGGGTCGTCAGGCCGCGGTGGCCCCGCTCGTCGACGGCGTCCGGCGACGCATCGACGCCGTGCGTGCCGCCGTGAAGGCGCGGCCGATCCCGCGTGTGCTCTACGTCCTGTGGCCCGACCCGTTGCTCGTGCCGGGCCGCGACTCGCACCTCACCGAGCTGATCGAGCTAGCCGGCGGCCGCTCGATCACCGCCGAGGAGCGGGTGCAGTACGTGCGCTTCAGTATCGAGGCGGCCGTCGCGCGCGCGCCCGAGGTGATCGTCCTGGCCGATCACTCGAGCGGCGCCTCGACGGCGGGACGCGCGGCGCCGGAGCGGTGGCAGGCGCTGACCAGCGTGCCCGCGATCCGCGCCGGACGCCTGTACTCGGTGGACCTCTCGATCCTGCACCGCTACGGACCGCGTGTGCCGGAGGGGCTCGAGATCCTCGCGCGGCTGATCCATCCCGAGGCGTTCCCGTGACCGACGCCCGGCGGCTCGCGGTGGTGCTCACCGTGCTCGGCGTCGTCCTCACGGGGGTGGCGCTCGCCGCGCTCTTCGTCGGCAGCGCGGGTCTCTCCGCCTCCGCCGTCGCGCGCGCGCTGGCGGGCCGCGCCGAGGCGTCGTCGGTCGAGGCCATCGTGACGCTGAGCCTGAGGCTGCCCCGCGTGGCGGTGGCGGTGCTGGCCGGCGCCGCGCTGGCCGTGGCGGGCGTCGGCTTCCAGGCCTTGACGCGCAACCCGCTCGCCGAGCCCTCGATCCTCGGCGTGTCGAGCGGCGCCGCCTTCGGCGTCGTGCTCGCGCAGATCCTCGGGTTTCAGGCCGGCATCCTCGCCGCCGTCGGCATCGCCGTGTTCGCGTTCGGGGGCGCGTTGCTCGCCGCCGCCATCGTCTATCTGATCGCCGTCGCGCCCGGCGGCCTCGCGGTGCAGACCCTGCTCCTGGCCGGCGTCATCGTCGGGATCTTCTTCTCGGCGGCGATCACCGTGATCATCTCGGTCGTCGACTTCAACCGGCTGAGCGGGGTGATCCACTGGCTGCTCGGCAACCTCGCGCCGATCCCCGCCGCCTCGCTCGCCCTCTTCGCGGCGCTGGCCGCGGGCGGCGTGTGGCTCATCCTGAGCAGTGCGCGCGAGCTGAACCTGCTCGCCCTCGGCGAGGAGGCCGCGAGCCAGCTCGGCGTCGACGCCGAGCGGCTCAAGCGGCGCGTGTTCGTGGCCGCGGCGCTGCTCACCGGCACCGTGGTCGCCTTCACCGGGCCCATCGGCTTCGTCGGGCTGATCGTGCCGCACGTGTTGCGCAGCCTGGTCGGCCAGGACAACCGCTTCCTCGTGCCCACGGCGGCGCTGGCGGGCGGCGCGTTCCTGCTGGCCGCCGACACGCTGGCGCGCAACGTGGTGGCGCCGGCCGAGCTGTCGGTGGGCGTCATCACCGCGTTCTGCGGCGCGCCGTTCTTCGTCTGGGTGCTGCGCACGCGGACGCGGCCGGTATGACGCCGCTCGTCGAGTTCCGGGACGTGGCCTTCGCCTACGCGCGGCCGGCGCAGCGGCGGGCGCGGGCGTTCGCGTTTCCGGGGCTGTCGTTCGCGGTCGAGCGCGGCGAGGTCTTCGGGGTGATCGGCCCGAACAGCGCGGGCAAGACCTCGCTGCTGCGGCTGCTCACGCGCGTGCTGGCGCCGCAGCGCGGGGAGATCCGGCTCGGCGCGCGGCGCGTGAGCGAGCTGGCCGCCTGGGAGCTGGCGCGTGAGGTGGCGGTGGTGCCGCAGGAGGCGCCGCGACCCTTTCCCTTCACCGTCGAGCAGCTCGTGTTGATGGGACGCTATCCGCACGCGCCGCGCCGCTTCTTCGAGAGTCCCGCCGATGCGGCGGCGGCGCGCGCGGCGATGGCGGCCACCGCGACGCTCGAGCTCGCGCCGCTGCCGCTCGAGCAATTGTCGGGCGGCGAGCGCCAGCGCGCGCTTCTCGCGCGGGCGCTGGCGCAGGAGCCGAGGCTCCTGGTGCTCGACGAGCCGACGGCGCACCTCGACCTGCGTTACCAGGCGGAGACGGCGGCGCTGCTGCGCCGGCTGAACCGCGACCGCGGCATGACCATCCTGCTCGTCTCGCACGACCTCAACCTCGCCGCCGAGCTGTGCGATCGCCTGCTGCTGCTCCACGGCGGCGAGATCGCGCGGGTCGGCGCGCCGGGCGACGTGCTCGAGCAGAGTCTGCTGGAGCGCGTGTTCGGCTGTCGCGTGACGGTGGACAAGAGCGCGAGCGGACGTCCGGTCGTCCATCTCGCGTACGAGGGGGGGTGAGCGGCCGCCGATCGCGTGTAACGCGCTCCGGGTGCGAGGGAAGCCGGTGAGAATCCGGCACGGTCGCGCCACTGTGAGTGGGGAGCGCCGTCCAGGTCCCGCGAAAGCGGGAGCCACTGTCGTCTGTATTGCGAGCCGCAGGACGCCCGCGGAGCCGTAGGCGGAGCGCGTCCGAGGCGAGCCCGTGTAAAGGACGATGGGAAGGCATGGACGGCCGCGTCGATCCACGAGTCAGGAAACCTGCCCGGAGCGAGCCTTTCAACCCTTTCGCGAAAAAGGAGTCGGGCATGCCTCGGACGTCGTGGATCGCGGTGGTGGTGCTGGCAGTCATGGTGAGCACGGCGCACGCGCAGGAGGTCAAGCACGCGGAGCCGGTGGTGGTGACGGCGACGCGCACGGAGACGCCGGCCGAGCAGCTCGGCGCCTCGGTGACGGTGATCACGGGCGAGGACATCGACACGCGGCGGTATCCGACGGTGGACGAGGCGCTGCGCGGCGTGCCGGGCGTCGACATCCGGCGCTCGGGGAGCTTCGGCAAGACGACCGCGATCTCGATCCGCGGCGCCAACCCCAACCAGGTGCAGGTGCTCGTGGACGGCATGCGCGTGAAGAGCCCGACGCTCGGCCAGGTGGATCTCTCCGACCTGTCGCCGGACCTGATCGAGCGCATCGAGGTCATCCGCGGCCCGCAGTCGACGCTGTACGGCGCCGACGCGATCGGCGGCGTCGTCAACATCATCACGCGCCGGGGCAAGGGGCCGTTGAGCGCGTGGACGACGCAGGAGGCGGGCAACTGGGACACCCTGCGCTCGGCGGCCGGGGTCTCGGGCTCCAAGAGCGTCTTCGACTACTCGTTCGGCGTGAGCCACTTCGAGTCGAACGGGCGCGGAAAGAACGACGGCCTGAACCAGGATTCGCTGGCGACCCGGCTCGGGCTCTCGCTGCCGGGGCAGACGACGCTCTCGCTCGCGGTGCGTCTGAACCAGAGCGACATCGGCGCGCCTATCAAGTTCGTCGAAGACCCGGCGCCGATCGTGCCGACCATCGATCCCAACGCGCGTCAGGAGAGCGACACCGTCATCATCAATCTCGGCGCGCACACCCGTCCCGTGACGTGGTGGGAGAGCGAGGTGCGCGTCGGTCGCTACTGGAACCGGTTGAACTTCATCGACCCGCCCGACCCGTTCGCGTGCCCGCTCGGGCCGCCGTGTAATTTCCCCGGGCTGTTCAAGGTCGAGCGGCGCGAGGTGGAGTGGCTGAACCACTTCCACGTCGGGACGTGGTCGACGAGCACCTTCGGCGTCGAGTACCGCCGGGAAACCGCCGACGTGCAGGGCACGAACGCCTTCGGGCCGGCCACGGAGACGGTGTCGGGCCTCTTCCAGCAGCAGCTGCGGTTCTTCGACCGGCTGTTCATGGCCGCCGGCGTGCGCGTCGAGGACAACGACGTCTTCGGCCGCTCGGTCACCGAGCGCGGCTCGCTGTCGTTCCTGATCAAGGAGACCGGCACGCGGATCCACGGCGGCGCCGGCTCGGGCTTCCGGGTGCCGACCTTCAACGATCTCTTCTTCCCCGGCTTCTCCAACCCGGCGCTCAAGCCGGAAGAGAGCTTCTCGTGGGACGCGGGCGTCGGGCAGAAGCTGTGGGGCAACCGCATCCGCCTGGACGCGACGGTCTTCAAGAACTCGTTCACGAACCTGATCGCGTGCTGCGTGGCGCTGAGCGTGCCGCCCTTCGTGGCCACCGCCAACATCAACCGCGCGCGCAGCGAGGGGCTGGAGTTCACCGCCGAGGTGGACCTGCTCGCCAATCTCGCCGCCGCCGTCAACTACACGTACACGGAGACACGCGACTTCGCGGCCAACACCTGGCTGCCGCGCGAGCCGCGCCACCGCTGGAACATCCGCCTGGCGTGGGAGCCGGTGAAGCGGCTGTCGCTCTGGAGCGAGGTCCACGTCGTCACCGAGCAGTGGGAGCCCCTCGGCGCCGTCTACAACAGCGGTTACACGCGCGTCGACGTCGGCGGCGCGTACCGCCTCCTCGAGCGCTGGGGCCACCTGAAGTCCGTGGACCTCACGGCCCGGGTCCAGAACCTCCTGAACGAGCATTACGCCGAGATCCGCGGCTTCCCCGCCCTCGGCGTCACCGGTATCGCGGGCATCAGGGTGGCGTTCGAGTGAGCCTCGACGGCGTCGCGACGCGGGTGGGGCCGGAGGCGGTCGTGGTGACGGCCGAGCGCGAGCTGATCGTGCTCTCCTCGGCCGTCGTCGGCGGCGGCCTCGCCCGCGCGCGCGCCGTGCTGAACGTGCATGTGCCGAAGAACTTCGCCTGCGCCGACGCGGAGGGCACGGTCGCCGCCGCCGCCCTGCGCCTCGGCGTGCCGACGCCGTGGGTCGGCCTGCTGACCGGCGCGTCGACCGAGCGCGCGGAGATCGCGACGGCCGCCGCCGACGACGTGCGCGCCCTCGTCGTGGCCACGGTCGGACTCTCGAATCGGAGCGCGGCGGGGCTCAGCGCCCGCGCGGCGTGGCTGCCCGCGACGATCAACACGATCGCCGTCGTGGACGCCGATCCCGAGCCGGCGGCGCTCGTGAATCTCGTGGCCACGCTCACGGAGGTCAAGACGGACGTCCTGCGCGCGGCCGGCGTCCGCTGCGACGACGGCCGGGCCGCCACCGGCACCTCCAGCGACGCGATCGTCGTGGCCGCGACGGGCCGCGGCACGCGCTGTCGCTACGGCGGACCCGTCACCGACGTGGGCTGGGCGGCGGCCAGCGCGGCCCGCGGAGCGCTCGAGGCCGCCGTCCGCCGCTGGCTCGCGGAGCACGCCCGGGGAGGGACGCGCGCGTGATCCGCCCCGTGCGCTGGCTGCCGCTCTCGTTGCTCATCCACGCCTCGCTGCTGGGCGGCGCCGTCTGGCTCGTGCACGGCGTCGGCGAGCGCGCGCTGCTCGTGGACCTGACGCTGACGGAGTCCCCGGAGCTCGCGAGCTTGCCGCCCGGTGCGGCGCCCGCCGCCCCGGCGCGCAGGCGAGACGCATCAGCGCCGGCGGCGCGTGCCGCCGCTCCGGCCAGCATACCCGCAGCGCCGCCCGCGCCCGCGACGCCCTCTTCGGCGCCCGCGGCGGCGCCCCCGATCGCCGATGCGCCGCCCGCGGCAAGCCCCGCGCCCGTCGTGAGCGCGCCGGCCGCGCCCCCGGGCCCGGCGGACTCGGTGGTCGCGAGCGAGACCCCGATCGCGTCGGAGCCGCGCGGGGGCGGCACCGCGGGTGGTGAGGGGGCGACGGGCGGCGGCGCCGCGGCCGTGCCCGCCGCCTCCCAGGCGCGCGGTGGCGCCGACGGCGGCGGCACGCTGGCGCTCGCCATCCCGGGTGACGGCGGCGCGGGCGCGTACGGCCCGTATCTGGCGGCGCTGCGGCGCCGGCTGCAGGAGGCGCTCGAGTACCCGGCGGCCGCGCGGCGGCGCGGGCTCAGCGGCACCGTGCACCTCGAGATCGCGCTGGAGGCCACGGGCCGCGTGAGCGACGTGCTGCTCGTGCGCTCGTCCTCGCACGCGGTGCTCGACGCCGCCGCCCTGGACGCCGCCCGCAACGTGCGCGGCGTGCCGTTCCCGCCGGACGTGCGGCCGCGCGCGTTGCGCGTGCGCCTGCCGGTGGTGTTCGAGCTGCGCTGACGCCCTCGCGGATTTCGCGCTACCATGCGCGGCATGACGGTGCCAGCGCTCGAGCACGGCCCCGGGGACGGCGTGACCGAGTACGACGAGATCTCCGTCCGCGGCGACACCGTCGAGCGCCTGCTCAGCGAGCTCTTCAGCCGGCACTGGGCCGAGATCTTCGCGGGCCCGGTGATCGAGGGCGCCGCCTACGAGATCCGCTTCACCGCGAAACCGGCCGTCTCGATGCTCGACGGCTACCTCACGGTGGACGTGGGGCCGTGGCACTTCCACCTCTGTGTCGGCGAGCACCACGGCGCGGCCACGCCCGCGCAGGCGGTGATCCGCCGCGTCGCGCGCGCCGCGTTCTTCCACACCGATGGTGGCTCGTGCGTGCCGGGCTCGTGGGGGCTCCGCCTCTGGAACGGCCTCGGCGAGCAGATGATCACCGTCTTCTTCCCGAATCCGTGGCTCGACGACGAGCAACGGCGGACACGCGAGCCGCGCTGGGAGAAGCTGGCGCTGTGGGAGAGCCTGCGCCGCCGCTACACGGGCGACCACGCCGCCGACTGACCTACTCCGCTGAGGCCTCCGCGAGGAGCCGCCGGTAGAGCGCCTCTATCCGCTGCGCCTTGACCGCCGTCGAGAAGTTGGCCTCCACCCGGCGGTGACCCTCCATTGCCATCGCGCACGCCCGAGGCCGATCGGTGATGATCTCGAGCAGGGCGCGCGCCAGGGCATCGGCGCGGCGTGGGGGCACGAGAAGGCCGGTCACGCCGTGCGTCACCAGCTCGGGATTGCCTTCGAGATCCGTCGCCACGACGGGCGTACCGACCGCGAGGGCCTCTCGCAGCGTGCCGGTGAGACCGAGGCCGGCGTAGGAGGCGTCGACGCAGCAATCCGAGGCCGCGAGGATCTCGGGGACGTCCTCGCGGTAGCCGATGACGCGCACGCGGCCGTCCAGTCGGTGTCGCCGGGCGCGCTCGTAGAGCGACTCGGGATTCCGGGCGCCGACGATCAGCAGCCGCGCCGCCGGCGCCGCCGCCGCGACCGCCACCATCGCGTCGATGACGTCGTCGTTCCCCTTCCAGCTGCGCACACCGATTTGCGTGATCACGAAGTCGCCGGGCGTGAACCCGAGCTCGCGCCGTACGGCCGCGCCGTCGACACCGGGATGAAAGCGGGTCGTGTCGGTGCCGGAGTAGATCACTTCGATCTTCTTGCCGTCGACGCCGGAACCCACGAGCGCCTGCTTGATGGACTCGCAGACCGCGACGATGGCCGTGACCCGCCCCGTCGTGTAACCGAGGCGCTGGAAGCGATCGAGCGGAAAGCTCACGCCGCGGTTCAGGATCAGGACGGGGATCCTCACGAGCAGCCCGGCCATCAGCGCGAGCGTGCGGCCCTTGCCCTTGTGGGCGTGGACGACGCCGATCCGGTGCGTTCTCAGGATGCGGGCGAGGCGCCACGCCGACGCGAGGTCCACCTCGGACGTCATCGGCACGCCGTAATGCGCGAGCCCCTCCTGGCGGCAGAGCCGCGCCCAGTGCGCGCTCGGCCGCGTCGCCACCACGACCTCGTGCCCGCGGCGGGCGAGCTGCTGCGCCAGCTCGCGCAGCTGGATCGCCGCGCCCGTGAAGTAATCGTCCTTCGGGTAGACGTGCAGGATCCGCATGGCGCTCACGGCGCTGCCTCCGGCGCCGGCCCGGGCGCGGACCGGGCCGCGATCAGCTTGTAGACGGCCGGCAGCACCAGCAGCGTCAGCACGGTCGACGAGAGCAACCCGCCGATGACGACGCGCGCGAGCGGCCGCTGGATCTCCGAGCCGATGCCGTGGGAGATTGCCGCGGGGATGAAGCCGATGACGGCGACGATGCCCGACACGACGATCGGCCGGAAGCGCAGCGCGCAGCCCCGCAGGACGGCGTCGCCCGCCCCGAGACCCTCTGCGCGCGCCTGGCGGATCGAGGACACGAGCACCACGCCGTTGAGCACGCTCACGCCGAAGACGGCGACGTAGCCCACGGCGGCCGAGATGTTGAAGTGGGTGCGCCAGAGAAACAGCGCGAGCGTGCCGCCGATGAGCGCGAACGGCAGGTTGAGCATGATCAGCAGCGAGTCGCCCACCGAGTCGAAGGCCGTGAACAGCAGCAGAAAGATGATGAAGATGACGAGGGGGACGATCACGTAGAGGCGGGCGAGCGCCCGCTGCTGGTCCTCGAACCGCCCGCTCCACACCAGGTGGTAGCCCTCGGGCAGCTT
>Ga0137409_10006699_pt1 | contig 11922 bp, 13 predicted proteins | sample CZODoug1_16funga_FD_122059 | JGI IMG/M metagenome (GOLD analysis project Ga0137409, IMG submission 122059) | Vadose zone soil fungal communities from Angelo Coast Range Reserve, California, USA - CZODoug1_16fungal (Hybrid Assembly) | ecosystem: Environmental > Terrestrial > Soil > Vadose zone... | reverse complement strand
CGATTCTCCCGTTTCTGATAGGCGTCGACGGCTTGGATTGGTCCCACGGCGGTATCGTTATCACGCTCTACAACGGCGATCAAGGCTGGACTTTCGATCGCAGCGGCGTCAACGAATTGCCGGCCACTTCCATCAGCGACTTTCAGGAACAGGTCAAGCGCAACGTCGACAATCTCCTCCGGCTGCGCCTCAACGAGCCGGGCATGGCCATCCGCTTCGGCGGCAACGATACAGTGGACCTCAAGCAAGTGGACTGGGTCGAGATCACGGACAGCCAGGAACGCAGGTTTCGCCTTGCCGTCGACCGTTCCACTCACCTTCTGGTTCGCAGTTCGGTAACCACCAAGGACGAGGAAACTCAGCAGTACAACGAAGACGTCTCCATATATACCAATTACCAGTTGAAGGACAGCGTCTGGACGCCGCTACAGATCTCCCGCGAACACAACGGCCGCCGTTCCGTTCAAATTTTCCACGACACTTGTAAGTACAATCCCGGCTTTTCCGACGAACTCTTCGATAAATCATCCCTCTCCAAGCAGGGCTCCCAATCCCTGGCCAGAAAGAGCAAGAATTAACAGGTGAATTGACTGCCCGAGATCGCTTTGACCCTCACGGCCATCCTGAACCTGATTACCACAATCATAAACAGTTAAATATAACCACTCTTTAATCATCCCGCTTCAAGTTGTTACATTTCTACCCGTTCCTTGACGCATGGAATACAATACAAGGGCTTATTGCGAGTAAGTACTATGTTTAGCAGCAGTTGCGTTCGACGGTCCCTGGCATCGCAACTGCACCAAAATAGTCTCTGGATCGCCCTTACGCTGGACCCTGCTCCAACGTTCGAATGAGGTAACGATTTTGTTCAGGAGTGCCACACCCTCTCGCACTCGCCGCAGCCGCATTGGCGGCTTCAGCATGGTCGAATTGGTTGTTTCGATGTGCGTGCTTGTCGTTTTGACGGCGATGGCGATTCCCAGCCTCATGCACTCAATGCGAGCGTACCAGCTCAATGACGCGGCCGGACGCTTGTCCGACATGCTGAAATTCACGCGATTCGAAGCGGTTCGCCGGAACACGCAAGTCAATTTCCTGATTCGGGCATCGGGAAGCAATTGGATTACAGGAACGGATTCGAATAACAGCGGTGCGATTGATCCGACCGAGAAACAAACCCTGATCGGCGGTTTTGCGACTCTCCTGCCGTCTGGCACCGCGCCGAGTTCGGCGTCCATTCTCGGAACCCTGGGAGGCGTCAACAGTTTGACGACCCTGTCCGGCGCCGCTGCGATCACATTTGATGCGCGAGGCGCGGTTACTCCTTTAGTGGCTTACGTGTTGTATCTTGGCAACCCGACCGGTCCGGACTTCGGCTATCGGGCTGTGATTTTGCTTCCTTCAGGGGCCACACAGGTCTGGACCGCTCCTGCCGGCGGACCTTGGAAGCGAACCGGCTAGTTTCGGACGCCGCCACTGAAAGATCGTGATGCGAACCGCATTCACAAAACGCCACAAGAGCTACCGGGGCTTCAGCCTCCTCGAGATGATGTTTGCTACCATCATTTTACTGGTTGGGCTCGTGGCGATTGCGCAGCTTGTGCCGGCTTCCATCCTGTTGAATTCCTCGAATCGCATGGACTCTTCAGCGCTGGTGTTTGCGCAACGCGAACTGGATCAGTTTCTGGATCAGCCGCTCAGCGCAATTTCATTCACTGATGCGATAGGAAACACCTGCCAGCTTGGCAATCCGGCGGTTACCAATTCCGTACAGGGGAACTCGGTGGTGTCTTACAATAATCAGCCGGTCATTGTTTTCCCTGCGCCCCCTGCGCCCCCCGCACCCCAATCCTTGGCCGGCGGCTACGGCTTCACCTACCAGGATCCAAACGATCCCAGCAGCACCACTTACGAAGTCGCGTGGGCGGTGATCATCACCGGGACCGGGGGGACGCCCTCCTCAAGACGTTTTATTCTTGGCGTCCGGCAATTAGGCGGCAGCGGTTATTTCCCACCCATCACGCTCGACACTTTGGTGGAAAAATGAGGAGCCCTTCCCTCAAGGTACGGCAAATGGGCTTTACGCTGATCGAATTGCTGGTCGCTTTGGGTATATTTCTTTTGGTCGCCGGGGCGGCGTTTACTCTGCTGGGCTCCTCGCAAAGACGCTACCAAACCGAATCACAAGTGCTGACCTCATTCCAGGAAGCGCGGCTCGGACTGGACCAGATCGTGCGCGACGTCAACGATGCCGGCTATCCGCCCCCGAGCTTCGCTGGCACAGATCCAACAAAATTCGCAAAAACTCCGTTTGCCTGGAGCCCCGGCTATGCCGGGCCCCCTTGTCAAATCGGCACGGGAGGGGGCGGAAGTTGCGACGCGCCGGGCGATTTCGACCTGATCGTCGAAACCGATCCCAATCCGCAGGATCCCAACTGCGCTCCCGGCTGCCAGGTTCAGTGGATTCGCTATCAATTGCAGAGGACGACGCTCATGCGCGGGGCTGTGCTCAAGGGGGGCAGCAATCCCGATTCCTCCACGACTCCGCAAATGGCGCCCTTTGTCCAAAACGTGGTGAACAATGCGTCTCCCGCTCAGATCGCGCAATATCAAACTTTTTATCCGGCTATGTTCCCGGGGGGAATTCCTGTCCCCATTTTCTCCTACACTTGTGACTCGGGAGGCGCCACTTTAGACTGTGTGGCAGCGGTCAGCGGCAATTCGCCGGTAAACATTCGCGACGTCATCGTCACGCTCATCGTCGCGGCCCCTCTTACGGATGCCACCACGGGGCAGCCTCGACTTGTGCAATTGACCGGGCGTGGCCGGCGCGTCAATCCCAATCAGTGAGGTCAGACAAGTTCAGATGAAAGCCGGAAGGGCAATGCGAAAGCAGCGGAGAGAGAGCGGAATCGCCCTTTTGATCTCGATTTTCATATTGCTGCTGATCAGCGTGGTAGCCATCTCATTGATCGTTTCTTCCGGCACGGAATCCGCGCTGGCCGGAAATTACCGCGCATCGACAGGCGTCTATTACGCGGCGCTAGCGGGGCTTGAGGAAGTGCGTGGACGATTGGTGGCTACGAATCCCCACGCTTTCTCCACCACTGACCCGACGACCTTTCTGCCGCCATCCGGAACTCCTGTGCCCATGGCAAACGTCTACTATGTCATTAACCCTTTGGGGGGCGAGGCTGTAACGCCATGGGACTCCACATCCGCATATCCAGACAGTGAATACGACACGGAGTTCGTTCCCGGGGCGCTCAACGGCGCTTTTGGCGGCGGGAACGTGGCCACCGCTCTCTCCGTATGGAACCGCAGCCCGTTCAACTCGTTGCCCTTTCCGGGACCTCTCTACAAGTGGGTGCGAATCAACGCCGTCTCCGAAAACTCGCTAAAAGTTGATGTCAATGGTGACAACCAAGCTGAGTCGCTCATTCCGCTCTACTACGATGGCACACACTTCAGCTATGACCCAACTGTTGGCCCGCAGGTGCTGGAGATCACTTCGCTCGCCGTCTTGCCGAACGGCAGCCAGAAGCTCCTCCAATACCTCGTTACGCCCAACGATCTTAACTTGAGTTTTCCAGCGGCGCTGACCATGGACGGTCCGATCGGAACCTTTGCGACTTCCTTCAATTCGGACTTTTACATAAGCGGTATTGATCGGCAGCGGGGAAGCCCCTACCCGTCGCCTTGCCCCGCAAATGACCCTACGAAGTATGCAATCGGAGCAATTAGCAGTGGAGACGAAAGCCAGGTTTTCGGCGGAATTCGGCACGATAACACTAATAACTACCTTTACCAGAACTATCGCGGTATCCCGTACTCCAGCTATGGCGGTGGCCCACCTGCCCCCAGCATTGGTGACATCAGCGCATCGCTTATTCCCCAATTTCAGACAGTAAACTCTCTCGATGGCCCGCAAGGCGTTGTCCAAACTCTTGCCCCATTGGCGAATCAGCAGATCAACGGAAATGCCACCAGCTTGCCCGACATGGGCGCTCCAGACCGGCTCGTGACTACCATCGTGCGGGGTGATCTAAACCTTTCCGGCACCATTGATGGCTACGGTCTTCTGATCGTGACAGGCGATCTCACTCTGGATGGACATGTGTCCTGGCACGGCGTCATTCTTGTGGTCGGACAGGGTAATTTGGTCATCCCATCGTACGGGTTCGGCCAAATCATTGGTGCGGTTCTGATTGCGAGAACGCGGCACAACGATGGTACCCTGCGGCCCAATTTGGGCCACGTCACATTTAATACAACACCAACCGGGGATTCCGGCAACAGCGGCTTCTGGTATAATAGTTGCTGGATCCAAGCCGTCCTACCTACCGGCAACTACAAGGTTCTTTCCTTCCACGAAATCTCGCAGTGAGAGATTGTCAGCTTAAAAAGTATTCTCCTAAATTTCACTGTGCGGTTATCGCGCTCACTGCAATCTGCCGGACGAGTTCACGCCGCTTCTTCCATGCTATTTTGGCGCTGCCGCATCGCGGGGCTATAATGGTTGGATGCCAAACAGCCGGGGAAGCACGCAGATGCACGGCACCACGGTGTTGTGCGTCCGCAAGGACAACAAGGTCGTGCTCATCGCCGACGGCCAGGTAACTATGGGCGATCACGTGATGAAGCACACCGCGCGCAAAACGCGCCGCCTCTACAATGACAAAGTCGTCGCCGGCTTCGCCGGCTCCACGGCCGACGCGATCACGCTGTTTGAACGTTTCGAAGGCAAGCTGCAGGAATTCTCCGGGAATCTGCAGAAAGCCGCTGTGGAACTTGCAAAGGAATGGCGCAAGGACCGCGCTCTTCGCCATTTGGAGGCGCTGCTGATCGTCGCCGACTCCAAGGGCACTTTCATTCTTTCCGGTAACGGCGACGTCATCGAACCGGACGATGGTCTGGTGGCCATCGGTTCCGGCGGAACTTTTGCGCTTTCTGCCGCCCGCGCGCTGATGAAGCATTCGAAACTCAATGCCAAGGATCTGGCCATGGAGGCTATGCGCATTGCCAGCGAGATTTGCATTTTCACCAACGCCAACTTTACAGTCGAAGAGCTCTAGGGGTGGCCGTGAGAACACACCAAGCTGTTTTCGCGCATCAAAGGAACTGAGCAACTCATGACCAGCAAGTCCGAGAAAGAAGTGGTTTACCTCCCCGGGGGGAACGGCGCCGAGCCCGTCGAGGGGCAGGAACTTCTCCCGGCTCTCGATGATATGACGCCGCGGGAAATCGTGGCGGAGCTGGATAAGTACATCGTGGGGCAGAATGCCGCGAAGCGCGCCGTCGCCGTGGCCCTGCGCAACCGCGTCCGCCGGCAGAAGCTTCCGCCGGAAATCGCCGAAGATGTGCTGCCAAAGAACATTCTCATGATTGGCCCCACCGGCGTTGGAAAAACGGAAATCGCGCGGCGGCTCGCGCGCTTGGCCGGCTGCCCTTTCGTCAAGGTCGAAGCTTCGAAATACACGGAAGTGGGCTACGTCGGCCGCGATGTCGAATCCATGGTGCGCGACCTCGTTGAAACTTCCATCGACATGATCCGCGAGGAAAAACTCGACGAAGTCGCCGACCGCGCCGAGCAGGCCGCGGAAGAGCGCGTGCTCGATCTGCTGCTTCCGCCGGCTCCGCCTCCCGCGTCCGGCACGCCGGAAACCGAAATTACGGCGCAACGCGAGCAAACCCAGCGCACGCGCGAAAAACTCCGCGCGCAGCTCCGCGAAGGCAAGCTCGACCAGCGCATGGTTGACCTCGAAGTCCGCGAGCGCGCCATGCCTTCGTTCGAAATCATCTCCAATCAAGGCGTGGAGGAGATGGACGTCAATATCAAGGACATGCTGTCCGGCATGTTCGGCCAGCAGAAGAAAAAACGCAAAATGAGCGTGGCCGACGCTTTCGAATACTTGATCCAGGAAGAAGAAAACAAGCTGCTGGACATGGACCAGGTCACGCGCGTGGCGGTCGAGCGCGCCGAGCAGATGGGCATCATTTTTATCGATGAAATCGACAAAGTCGCCGGGCGCGAATCCGGCCATGGCCCGGACGTTTCGCGCGAAGGCGTGCAGCGCGACATTCTTCCCATCATCGAAGGCACCACGGTCAACACGCGCTACGGCATGATCCGCACCGATCACATTCTGTTTATCGCGGCGGGCGCGTTTCACGTCAGCAAGCCGTCGGATTTGATCCCCGAACTTCAGGGCCGGCTGCCCATTCGCGTCGAGCTGCAGTCTTTGAAAGAGGAAGATTTCATACGCATTCTGACCGAGCCGAAGAATGCGCTTATCAAGCAATATGTCGCGCTGCTGGAGACCGAAGGGGTCAAGCTCAACATCACCGAAGACGCGGTCGCCGCGGTCGCGCGCTTCGCCACCAACGTGAACGAGCAGACGGAAAACATCGGCGCCCGCCGCCTTCACACCATTCTCGAAAAAGTGCTCGACGAGATTTCCTTCGAAGCGCCAGACTTGAAGAAAAAGAACGTGAAGGTCGATGCCGCTTACGTTACCAAACAGCTCGCGGACATCGTCAAGAACCAGGACCTGAGCCGCTACATTCTGTAGCTCCTGAAAATGGAAAATAGAAAAGGGACGAGAAGCTACGCTGAAAAACGCCCCGCGCCATTCTTCACCACTTTCCATTTTCTCTTTTCCATTTTCTTGATTTCCGCCGGCTGCGGCGCTCCCGGCGAGCCCGTTCCGCCTACGCCGCCCGTGCCAGCCACAATCAAGGATCTGGCCGCACACCAGGCCGGCGATGGCGTGGAGCTTACGTTCACGCTCCCGTCGAGTTCCATCTCCGGAGAAAGACTTCCAGCGAGTCCCGCGGTCGAAATCCTGAGGGGCAACACCAAACCTGATGGCTCGGCCGATGCCAAGTCTTTTCGCGTGGTGTACACAATTCCTGGCGCCCTGGTGGGGAATTACCAAGCGGATGGCAGCGTTAGCTTCATCGATCCCATCGCGCCGGAAGAAACCAAAGCGCATCCCGGCAGGGCAGTCGCGTACGTCGTTCGAACGCGCGCTTCGCAGAAACGCGCTTCCGCCGATTCAAACGTCGTTACCGTGCGTGTTTATCCCGTTCCGGCTCCCATTGCTTCCGTCGAGGCTCGCGTCACCGAATCAGGGGTCGAATTATCGTGGCCGACGCCGATCGTCACTGCTGCAGGGGAACCTATGCCAGCCATTGCCGGCTATCGAATCTATCGCTCGGAAATTCATTCCCCGGCAACCGCTTCGCCTCCGCAAGAGCTTCCGGCCGGCAGACCAGAATCGCACGCTGCGCTGCTCGCTGCTTCTGAATCCAACAGCTACCGCGACACTTCCTTTGTCTTTGAACGCACTTACGTCTACACCGTGCGCAGCGTCATCCAGGTGGAAGGCAAGGAACTGGAATCCTCGGACTCTCAGCCGGTGACGGTCACTCCGCGCGACATCTTTCCTCCTGCCGCCCCGCAAGGCCTCGTCGCCGCGTTGCTTCCCGGTACGAATCCGGGCACTGTTCTCGTTGATCTCTCCTGGAGCATCAATCTTGAAACCGATCTGGCCGGATATCGCGTCTATAGAAGTGAGCAGGAAGGCGTCAGGGGACAACTTATTACGTCCGAATTATTGCCCACTCCTGCGGTTCGTGATACGACTGTAGAACCCGGCCACCGCTATTGGTACACCGTGACCGCCGTAGACCGCGCGGGGAACGAAAGCGCGCCAAGCACCCCCGTCGCGGTGGACGTCACGCAACCAGCGCCGTAATCCCGGGTTAGACAAATTGCTGCATCTTGGGAGCCCAGCACTTCATGTTGGTACGCGCGCATCTGCCTGGTTATCGCTGGTTTCACGTTTTCCGGAACGCGGCGGTCCGCATGGGTGTCTATGTTGGTGTTTGCCTGACTTTGGTTTTTACTGTATGGCTGGTGATTGCCAATCGCGCCCCGTTCCTGGAACGCTTTGCGCTGGAGCGCAATATCGCCGCCGCCGCGATTCTGGCTTTCCTCGCGGCCCTGCCCGTCTTTCGGTTTCTGCGCATGCCGGGGCACCTTTTGGCATCGAGCCTCCTTGGCTGGTTCCTTTTCAGCCTGAGCTATCGCGTGCTCTGCCTGATCTTTCACAGGCTCAGCGATTGGCACAGCACCTTCCAGGTTTTTGTGCTGGGCGCCGTCGTGTATATGATCCTCACTACGCTCTGCTGGGTTGTTGCCACAATCTGGAGAGCGCGTGAAGCGCATGCCTCTCATCCCAACCACCACGCGAGCTAGCCGCCAATGAAAATCTGCCGTTACGAGGTGCGTGATGCTTCCTCTCCGGGCTCTGCACCGCGTTATGGCCTGATCGAGGGTGAAAGTGTCATCGAGATTTCCGGCCCGCCCTGGGGACAATGGTCCCGAGGGTCGCGTTCTTCGCGCCTCACCGATGTGCGGCTGCTCGCTCCTGTTGAGCCTTCGAAGATTGTGTGCATCGGCCGCAACTACGCCGCCCACGCCGCGGAACTAGGCAACGAAGTCCCGAAAGAACCGCTGCTGTTCCTCAAGCCGCCCTCTTCCATCATTGGTCCGGAGGAAGCGATCGTCCTGACGAAATATTCGCAAAAAGTGGAGCACGAAGGCGAGCTCGCCATGGTCATCGGGCGCCGCTGCTCGCAACTCAGCGATGCCGAAGATGTTCTCTCCTTCGTGCTCGGTTACACCTGTCTTAACGACGTTACCGCGCGCGATCTGCAGAAGAGTGATGTTCAATTCACGCGCGGCAAGGGCTTCGATACCTTCTGCCCCGTCGGCCCGCACATCGAGACGGCTCTCGATCCATCCAATGTGCTCGTCGAAACGCACGTCAACGGCGCGCGCCGCCAGTCCGGCATGACTTCACTGATGATCTATCCGCCCGCGTTTCTGGTCCGCTGGATTTCCCGCATGATGACGCTAATGCCCGGCGACGTTATCGCCACTGGTACACCCGCAGGCGTTGGGCCGCTCGTTGCCCGCGACACGGTCGAGGTCAGCGTTGCCGGTGTTGGCGTATTGCGCAATCCGGTCCACGCTCCGCAAGCGTAGTTTCGCGATACCTGGGGGTTCGGTAGAATACCCATCAGTGGGGCATCGGTGGATGCGGATAGCCCTCCCGCCGCGCCGCGCACGCAATCTTCCGCGTGCCTTGCGCAACCCCACACATTTGAGGCCGGGGAGTTTGCTTGTTGAAGGACTTGCTTGCCGATTGGAAATTAATGCTCGTCATGGGTGGCGCGGCGGTCGCCGCCTTCGCCATGATCGCTTATGCGTTCTTCCGTCCCGGGGTGGACCCCGAAGAAGAGGAACGCAGGCGCCGCCTCCATCTGAATCAGATCGGCCGCATTGCCGAAGGGCAGATCGTAGAACTGGTCGAGCGCCCGCCTGAATCCAAGGAGGCCCGCAAAGGGCTGTTCGGATCCAGCGCGCGGCCACTGAAAGACATGCGGCTGCGCCATTTCGTCTCCTACAGTTATTTGATTTCCGGCGTCACTTATCACACCGCGCAGGACATCACCGGCCTGGAAAGCCAGGTTCGCCTGGAGCGCCTCGTCGCGGGCCAGCCTGCCAGCATCAAGTACGATGCCGCCAATCCCAGCGATTCCATTCTGGTCGCCGACGATTGGTCGGGATTGCGCTGATCATCGAGGCGCGCGTTGACCGCTTTTCGACTGACTGACCGTCTTCTTGCATTCTGCTTTGCCACCGGTTGCGCTATCCTTCTTCATGCCGATTGAGGGCGGCGCGGTTCCAGTCCCATGAAAATGATCCTCGCTTCCGTTCTGACCACCATCCTCATCGTGACGATGACCCTCGCGGCTATGTTCATTCTCGTTTGGGCCACGGAGTACGTGACTTCGCTCGAATCGCCCCTCCAGCGCGCCGCCGCCATGGGCGCGGAGCTGCTCCTCGGCGTCGTTCTGCTTCTCGGAACCGTCTGGCTCGCCACGCATCTCGCGGTGCGCATCTTTACCCCAAAGGAATCCCCTTCCGAGGGAGGACCCGTTGTCTGAGACGAAGCCTGGCCTGATTCCCCAAGCCAAACACGGCGATCGCATGGAAGAGTTGCGCCGCATTTCCGAGGAAGCGGAAGCCGGTGGCGGTGCGGAACGCCGCGAGCGCGAACACAAAGCGGGGAAGCTCACCGCGCGCGAGCGCATTCATCTTCTTCTGGACGAAGGCACGTTTGAAGAGCTCGACAAATTTGTCCGTCACCGCTGCGTGGATTTCGGCATGCAGGAACAGCGCCCAGCCGGCGACGGCTTTGTTACCGGCTTTGGGCGCATCGATGGCCGTCTGGTTTACGTTTTCGCGCAGGACTTTACGGTTTTCGGCGGCTCGCTCTCGGAAACCAATGCGCTGAAGATTTGCAAAATCATGGATCTTGCCATGCGCGCCGGTGCCCCTGTCATCGGCCTCAACGATTCTGGAGGCGCGCGCATTCAGGAAGGCGTCGCTTCCCTGGCGGGTTACGCGGATATTTTCCTGCGAAACACGCTGGCCAGCGGAGTCATCCCGCAAATCAGTGCCATCATGGGCCCTTGCGCGGGCGGCGCCGTCTATTCGCCAGCCATCACGGATTTCATCTTCATGACGCGCGAAACTTCCTACATGTTCGTCACCGGCCCCGACGTCATCAAGAACGTCACCCACGAGGAAGTTACGAAGCAAGAACTCGGCGGCGCGATGACCCACAACGCCACCAGCGGCGTGGCTCACTTCGTCTCGCGTGATGACGCCGATTGCCTGGCCATGATCCGCGAGCTGATGAGTTTTCTTCCTTCAAACAATCTGGAGGATCCGCCGCGCCGCGCTACCTCAGACACGCCGGGTCGTCGCGATGAGTCGCTCAACATGCTGGTTCCGGGCGATCCCCAGAAGCCCTACGACATCAAGGATGCCATCCACTCGATTGTTGACGATGCGTTTTTCTTCGAAGTCCACGAATACTACGCCAAGAACCTCGTTGTGGGATTTGCGCGGCTAGATGGCCGCCCGGTCGGCATCGTCGGCAATCAACCTGCGTTTCTTGCCGGAGTTCTCGACATCAATGCCTCCGTGAAAGGCGCGCGCTTCGTCCGTTTCTGCGACGCCTTCAATATTCCGCTGATTACTTTTGAGGATGTCCCCGGCTTTCTCCCCGGCACTCAGCAGGAGTTCGGCGGCATCATCAGACACGGCGCCAAGCTGCTCTTCGCTTTTGCCGAAGCCACCGTCCCGAAAATCACCGTCATTACGCGCAAAGCCTACGGCGGCGCATACTGCGTCATGGCGTCGAAGCACATTCGAACGGACGCCAATTTCGCCTGGCCCACCGCGGAAATTGCCGTCATGGGCCCGGAAGGCGCCGTGGACATTGTTTACAAGCGTGAATTGGCCAAGGCCGCGGAATCCGAGCGCGAAAAACTGCGCCAGGAAAAAATCGCAGAATTTCGAGACCGCTTCGCCAACCCCTTCGTCGCCGCCGAGCGCGGCTACATAGACGCTGTCATCGAGCCCGCCGACACCCGCGCCCGTATCATCACCGCCCTCCACGCGCTCGAAAACAAGCGCGACACCAACCCCAAGAAAAAACACGGCAATATCCCACTGTGAAAAGAAAACTCACACGCATCATTCAAAAGCGTGGCCGCTGGTACATCGCCTACGTGCGCGAGATTCCGGGCGTGAATACCCAAGGACGGACACTAGCCGAAGCCTGGGCAAATTTAAAGGAAGCCTTAACACTAATTGTCGAAACGAATCGCAAGATTCGCCGCCGCTGATTTCTTTCTCCGTGAACTCTGTGGTCCTCTGTGTTGAAAGCCTTTTGCTATTTCAGCAAATACTCCTGCAAAAACTCGACCGTCCCGTAAAACTGGAAATCCTGGTTCGGCTTTTTCCGATAGCCGTGGCCTTCATCCTTCGCAATC
>Ga0137409_10006697_pt1 | contig 11923 bp, 12 predicted proteins | sample CZODoug1_16funga_FD_122059 | JGI IMG/M metagenome (GOLD analysis project Ga0137409, IMG submission 122059) | Vadose zone soil fungal communities from Angelo Coast Range Reserve, California, USA - CZODoug1_16fungal (Hybrid Assembly) | ecosystem: Environmental > Terrestrial > Soil > Vadose zone... | reverse complement strand
CACCGAGCCAACAAGGCTCAAATCACGTTCGGGCTCTACTCTCAGCTGGATGAAAGAAGGGGCTCAGGTCATCGGTAGTCGACCTGATATTGCCGGCGTCGTCGTAGCCGCAAGTGAGGATCGTGGTGGGCACCGCTACTCAAGGGTGGCGTCAGATGACTGACACCGGCGCCAGCGTGTTATGCATCTCCCCATTTTTCCATTAGTTCCGGCCAATCCTCTCTGAGTGACTCTAGCGCAGCTTTGGAACCAAGCGCCCCTGCATTGCGTAATAGTGCGTCAGCACGGATCAAATCACCTTTGTTCGCAGTGATTCTACTTCTGACCACATACAGCATCGAAAGTTCATACAAATCATCCGCAGAGTTAGATGCGCGCTTCTCCATGGAGTCTATGACTTCATCAATAAACTGAATAGGCGGCCGGGATTCCTTTGTCTCAGGCAGAAAAACTGCCCTAGGCTCTGGTGTGAGAAGAAGCAAGGTTTCTCCGATCCACTTAGCTGCTTCGGCAAATCCCATGCCTCTTAACGTTTGTAACTTGAATTCGACAAGTTTACCTTCTCGTGGTTCCACGCTCCAAAGCGACAAACGTTGCTTTACTGGATCATATCGCACGGCAAAGTTGTTCGAAAAAACGTTTTTCATAGTTGCGTATCGACTCCAGCTAACGGGGTCCTAATAGCTTTCACGCCACCACCCTTAAGACATTCGGCGTAGCGTTGCTTCGCAGTTTCTTGGCAAATCGCTATGCCCTTGCGCCCATATCGTGCTCCAGCAATTGCTACACAGAGGGTCATATCTGTTTCACGCTTTCGATCACATTCATCATCGCAATCTCCTCTTACGGAACTAACCGGTACGGACTTAGTTCGAGATGCCTCCCGCTGTGCCGCCATTGCGTTGATATAATCTTCGATCGCGGATCCAACGGCTTTCCCTATTTGCTGGCCAATTAGGCCGCCCGCTCGGCCACCAAGCGCTCCAAATTGCCACGGTGCCGTTCCAGCTCTTCGTCTCGCCCTTGAATGCCGGCGAGCATCTCGTTGAAGGCATCGGTCAGGTGCCCGAGCTCGTCGTCGTCAACAAGACCGACGCGGCGGACGCGCGGGCGATCTGGACGGCGATGCAGCAGCCGCAAATGCGCACGGTGGCGGCCAAGACAGAAGATCAGCAGGCGATGCTGAGTCTGCACCGGATGCGCGCATTGCTGGTCAAGTTTCGGACCATGCAGGTGAACCAGTTGCGAGGGTTGTTGTACGAGTTTGGCGTGACGTTTCGGGCAGGACGCCTGGCAGGGCTGACCGAGATCCGGGTGCGCATGGCGGAGCTGGAGGATACGCTGCCGGGAGCGATGATCTGCAGTGTGCAGGACCAGTTGAAACGCATCGATGGGCTTGGGCAAGATATCGATCAGCTTGAGAAGCGGATGGGCACGTGGCAGAAGCAGGACGCGGCGTGCCGCGCGATTGCGCAAGTGCCTGGCATCGGCAAGCTCACCGCGACTGCGCTGGTGGCGACGATGGGGGATGCCAAGACGTTCAAGTCGGGGCGTGAGTTTGCTGCGTTTCTAGGATTGGTGCCGCGGCAAAGCGGTACCGGCGGCAAGATCCGATTGGGATCGATCTCAAAGCGAGGCGATGCGTACTTGCGCACGCTGTTGATCCATGGCGCGCGCTCGGTGATGTGCCACGCTAAGGTACCGACGACATGGCAGACACAGATTCAGGCACGACGACCTGCCAACGTGGCGGCGGTGGCCTTGGCCAACAAGATGGCACGAACGGCGTGGGCGATTCTGGCTCACGCTCAGGCGTATCAGAAAGACTACGTGAGCGTGAAACCTGCGTAGCTAACTGACCTTGAGCAGGATGTAGATGAATCGATAGGTTGCTGAGGTTGATTCCCGTGTGATGGCAAGACAGGTCGGACCGCAAGAACGCAAACCTGAACACAGCCGTGCGCCTAAAAGCGCGTGACCGAGATGAGGACGTTCTTGGCGAATTCCATCAGGGCCCGCAGGCTTCGGCTTGCATGACAAGGCCGGATATAAGACTGCAGCCAGTACCTCGTTGAGGCATCACATCAAAATCAGCTTGGCAAACCGGGCGGTGTCCATATAAGGCTGTGTGAAAACGTCAAATCTGCGGTTCGCGCAAAAGCTTTTTCCCACTCGAATCTCGCTGCTTCAGAACTAATGACAATTGGATTCCACTTCTGCCGCAATCTGTACCCGCTCGGGGATGTATGGTCCCACCACAAAAATCTCGACGCGAGTTTTCACACGGTCTCAGTCGCGACGCGACGGTCGCGTATCTAGCAAGCCGCCGGTGACAATTGCCAAAACTGGACACTGGTCATCAGACCAAGTTGCGACTACATACATGCATTCCCCATTCCCCATTCCCCATTCCCCATTCCCCATTTCCCTTTCCCCGCTTCACGCGACCGGCTTGACGCGCCACGCGAGCAAAATTGCGAGCAGCGTGGCCCCCACCGCGATAAATCCCACCAGCCAGTAACGGGTCAGCGTGCCGGCGGCGCCGTGGCCGATGATCGTTCCTGCGAGCAGCGATGCCGCGCCGAGGCCAAGCTGCTGGATCGCGGAGTTGATGCTCATGAAGCCGCCGCGCAAGCGCGGTTCCACGCTGGAAATAACCAGCGCCATCGCCGGCACGAAACGTCCGGAGACGAACACCATGAAGATGACCGACGCGCAGATGGCGACCGGCACCGGGACCGGCGGCAGATTGGTGGTGATCAGCAGCGGTGCGATCGAGATCAGGCCGATGAGCGTGAATATCTGCCGCTTGCCGTGCCGGTCGGCCAGCTTGCCGATGTAGCGGGACGTGAACACGGTGGCGAGCCCGCCGAAAAAGTACAGATAGGGCAGGTCGGTCTCCTTCAATCCGACATTGGCCACCATGTAGGGGCTGATGAACGGAATCACCGAAAACCCCGCGAACATCAACGCGAACATGAATACGAAGGCGCGCAGGTGATTGGCGGTCCCGAACACCGCTTTCATCTGCTCCAGAGGCCGGTGGGACTGGTCTTCGACGATGTGGCCGCGCATCTGGGGGAGAAGTTTCCAGGTGAGAATCAGAACCAGCGTCGAGACGACGACGAGGAGCAGGAACGGCGCGCGCCAGGAGAAATGGGCGGCAAGAAACAATCCGATCGGCACGCCGACGATGGAAGACAGCGCGAACGCGGACATGATCATGCCGGTCGCCGCGCCTCGACGCTGTTCGGGAATCGCGTCGCCGATGATCGAGTGTACGGTCGCACCGGCCACGCCGCCGAAGGCGCCGGCGACCGCGCGCGCGGCCAGTAGCGAACCGTAACCTGGCGCGATTCCGCACAGCAGCGTCGATATCACGAAGCCCGCGTAGAGAAAGACCAGCGTTTTGCGGCGATCGAAGCGGTCGGTGTAGAAGGCCACGGCCAGCGCTGCGACCGCTGCCGTAAGGGTGTAGGCCGAAACCAGGAGCCCGAACTGCTGGGGCGAGATGAGCATGACGCGCATCAATTGCGGGCCGAGCGGCATCATGATCATGAAGTCCATGACGTGGGTGAACTGGATGGCGGCCAGCACGAAGACGAGCGACCGTTCGCCCACCTCACCCCGGCCCTCTCCCCCGGAGGCGGAGAGGGTGAAAATGCGCCGCAATCGTGACGACATGCTTCGTATCCCGGTTATTGCCTTAAGCCCGCGCAGCGCACCTTCTCCGCTCCGGGGAGAAGGCGGGGGATGAGGTGGTTGGGGTGTGGCTACTTGATGCGGATGTCTACCCCGTGGAACACGTTGGCTCCGACGTTGGTGAGTTTCACGGTCTGCTGCAGCTTGCGCCATTTGAATTCGCCACGGTCCATGGCGAGCTTCTCCTTGCCGTCAGGAGTGTCGAACACGACGTTGCCGCCGGATACCGAAACCAGCATGCCGCAAGGTGCGTAGAGTTCGGTGGATTCGCCGGGATGCAGGATCAACCGGGTGACGAACACGCGTTCGTTGTCGACGACCAGCGTCTGATTCGGACTTTCGCGCGCCGCATTCATCGGGCCGCAGGAGCTCATGATCTCGGCATCGATAACGCGGTACATACCCGGACCAGGATTCGCAACCCGGTGCGCCTTCGGTTTGGCCGCGTAAGCGATGAAATAAGCCTCGCCGATGGCACGCTCGCCGCGCGTCATCGGCTCGGCACCCCAGTCCTGGGCGATGGTCGGCGAAGAAGCGATGTTGACGAATACGCCGTCGTTGTGGTGCCAGTGATAGAGCGACTGGTATCCGGGTTCGAGCTGCACGTCGAAAAAGCGCACGTGCGCGTTCTCGAACTTCAGACGATGGCGCGGCTCCTGCTCGATCGGCACCGGCTCTGCGGCGGCGCGCGCAATTGGGACGAACGCGGCGACGAGCGCAAGCGCAATCAGGCAGCGACGAAACATTTTTACCCTCCCCCTCTCCCCACCCTCTCCCGCTAGGGGAGAGGGAGCTTGAAAATCAATCCTGGCCCGCGCAGCGCACGTTCTCCGCCCCCAGGGAAAAGGCGGGGGATGAGGTGGTTGGGTGGGTCTCAATAGTACTCGTAGGATTTCCTGGGAACCTCGGCGGCTTCCAGCGCGGCGTTCTCCTTGAAGTCCTGCGGCCGGTCCCACCAGGTGGCGCGGGCTTGTTCCTGTTTCGCGACCACCTCGGGGTGCTTGGCAAGAAATTCCCGGATGAAGCGGGTGACGTCCGACTCGTAGCCCTTCATACTGCTTTCCGTTTCGTTGATCGAGCCGCAATTGTAAGGTCTGCCGGGCCCGGGTCCTATGGATTTCAGCCTGCAGGTGTGATTAGGCCGCGTCATCCCAGGAGCGTTCAAGTGCGTCGAAGCCCCATTCGCGTGCCACCGCTAGCCAAGCGCGTACCCCACGTGACGACCGTGCACGGGGAGCGCCGCGTCGACGACTACCACTGGCTGCGCAACAAGGCCAGCCCTTCTGTACGCGCCTACCTGCGCGCCGAGAACGCGTACACCACGGCGATGATGAAGCCCTCGGAAGGCCTGCAGAAGAAGTTGTACAAGGAGATGCTGGCGCGCATCAAGGAAACCGACACCGACGTCCCGTACCGCGAGGGTGCCTATTACTATTACTCCCGCACCGAAAAAGGCAAGCAGTACCGCATTTTCTGCCGCAGGCAAGGCAGCCCGGACGCTCCCGAGGCCGTGATCCTGGACGTGAACCGCCTGGCGCAGGGTCACAAGTTCTACTCCGTGGGAGCGGTCGAAATCAGCCCCGACGGCAACGTGCTCGCCTATTCGTCGGATACCAGCGGCTTCCGCGAATACACGATGCAACTGAAGAACCTGCGCAATGGCAAGGTGCTCTCCGACCGCATCGAGAAAGTGCGCTCGGCGGCGTGGGCGAGCGATAACCGCACTCTGTTCTACGTCAGGGAGGACGGCACCAAGCGCGCCTACCGCCTCTATCGCCACCTGGTAGGGAGCAAAGACGACCAGCTTATTTACGAGGAGGCCGATGCGCGTTTCTCGCTTTCGGTCGCGCGCTCGCGCAGCCGCGCTTACCTGTTCCTGACTTCCCACAGCGCCACCACTTCCGAAGTGCGCTATCTGCGGGCCGATGCGCCTGCGTTCCCCTGGCAACTGGTGGCGGCGCGCCAGCCGGAGCACGAATACTACGTGGACCATGGACAGGGGCTGTTCTATATCGTCACCAACGACAAGGGGCGCAACTTCCGCCTGGTCACGGCGCCCGCGGAAGATCCCTCTCCCGGGAACTGGAAGGAAAAGTTCCCGCACCGCGCGGAAGTGATGCTGGAGGGCGTGGACGTATTCGCCCGGCATCTGGTCGCGCACGAACGCGCCGGCGGCTTTCCCAGGCTGCGCGTCATGCGCCTCGCGGACGGCGAATCCCACGAAATCGCCATGCCCGAGCCGGTGTACTCGGTGGGCGGCGGAGCCAATTTCGAGTTCGATACCGACGTATTCCGCTTTCACTACGATTCGTACATCACTCCCGATACGGAGTACGACTATCACCTCGACCGCCGCGAACGCAAATTGCTCAAGCAACGCGAAGTTCGCGGTTACGAGCCGGCGAAGTATCGCTCGGAGTTGCACTACTCGGTCGCCCCGGACGGCACGCGCGTGCCGATTTCGCTGGTGTATCGCATCGACCGTCGCGCCGACGCCGCACAGCCGCTGCTGCTCTACGGGTACGGCGCCTACGGCTTTCCGCTGGACGTGGATTTCAGTTCGGCGCGGCTGTCGCTGCTCGATCGCGGCGTAATCTATGGCGTGGCGCACGTGCGCGGCGGCGGCGAGATGGGCAAGCGCTGGCACGACGAGGGGCGGATGCTCAAGAAAATGAACACGTTTACCGATTTCATTTCCTGCGCGGAGCATCTGATCGGCGAGCACTACACCGATCCGGGCAAGCTGGTGATCCAGGGAGGCAGCGCCGGGGGGCTGCTGGTGGGCGCAGTAACCAACATGCGGCCCGATCTTTTCCGCGCGGTCGTCGCCGACGTGCCGTTCGTGGACGTCATCAACACCATGCTCGACGACCGGCTGCCGCTTACCACCGGCGAATACGAGGAGTGGGGCAATCCGAAGGACAAGGTTTACTACGATTACATGAAGTCGTATTCGCCCTACGACAACCTGGCCGCGAAAGACTATCCGGCGATGCTGGCCGAGACTTCGCTCAACGACAGCCAGGTGATGTACTGGGAACCGGCCAAGTACGTGGCCAGGCTGCGGCGCCTGAAGACCGACGGCAATCCGCTGCTGTTGCGGATCAATATGGACGCCGGACATGGGGGCGCCTCGGGGCGATACGAGTTCCTCAAGGAGATCGCGTTTACCTATTCGTTCATCATCGGCGTGCTCGGCCTCATAAAATAGCGCCCCGTGGCCGCCGCACACGTTGACAGACCCGCTGCGGCCGACCTCACAGACGGGGGCGCAGCTTGCGGGGCAGATCAGGCTCGCCGAGGAGTTTCTCGGGAAGTACCCCCGGCATGCCGGCGGCGAAGAGATATCCTTCATCCTCGCAATTCACTACGTGCAGGCGGCGTGCGCCGCGGAACGGGAAACAGACAAGGCCGCGTTTGCGCACAAGGCGCGGGCCATGGCCGGCGAGTTCGCGAAGACCTATCCGGAAAGCCTGCGCGCCGCGGCGCTGCCTCACGTGCTCGAAGGGCTGCCGGCCGGCAGGTGAGGGGCTGTTAGCGGCCTTTGAAGGGAATGTAGTCCGGCAATGCCTTGCACTTCGCCGGCATGCGGGCGGCGATCGCGCTGCGATTCAGCGCAAACGCATACAGCAGGATCGTGGTCGGCACATCGGCGGTCTTGTTGTCGACCAAGCGCTCCCCGGCGGACCTGAAATCGCCTTCCAGCACGTCGCCGTCATTCGGCTGCGGTCCGTCTATCCACCGGAAAATGCCGTAGCCCGACTTCATCTGCAGGATGAAGTACCCACATTCGCGGTTCTTCCAGATCACCATGGCTTGTTCCGCAAGCGCGGGGCATGCGAACAGGGCGCAGAGAGCAACTGCGGCGGCCGCGGCCACTCGCCTCCCGGCACTGCGCAACGTCGCGCCGCGCGGCAGCAAGCTGGCCGTATTGCCGGGGTTCATCCCTCCAGAGCCTCGAACTCCTTGCGCTTCTTGCAGAACTTCGGAATCTTTTTCTGCATCTGCGACTTCGACAGGTCGTACGCCTCCGAGTACACCATGGTCGGCTTGCCTTCGGTCGTATTCTCGATGCGTCGCGAACCGAATCCGGTGAGCTTGCCTTCGAAGATATGGCCCACCATCGGGCTCGGTCCGCCCAGAAATTCGAACAGCGCGTAATGCTCGTCCACCTTGAGTACGAAGAAAAAGCAGCTCGGATCGCGCCAGATCAGTTCGCCTTTCTGAATGTCTTGCGGGATTTCGGTCTGTGCCCCCAGCGGGCCGGCACAGAGCAGGCACAGCGCCAGCGCCCGAATAGTTTTGCGTAACATTGGAAATCCTTGCGAGATATGATGATTGACCCGAACCGCGCGCGGGCTCACCGGAGCGCCGGGCGGGAACTCCGAGCCAATGATACCCCCGCAGGCTTTGGCACGGGCAAACAAAGGCATATCCGCTGGTGTAACATTCTGCTTCACACAAGAAACCGCCCGCGTGATCATGCCGGGCGCCGTTCGAAGTCCAGGAGCACTCCCATGAAAGTCATCGACCTGCGCAGCGACACCGTTACCAAGCCCACTCCGGAAATGCGCGCCGCCATGGCCGCGGCCGAGGTCGGCGACGACGTTTACGGAGAAGATCCGACGGTCAATCGACTGGAGGCGATGGCTGCCGCGCTGCTCGGCAAGGAATCCGCGATCTTCGTATGCAGCGGCACCCAGAGCAACCTGCTGGCGCTGTTGTCGCATTGCGAGCGCGGCGACGAGTACATCGTCGGCCAGCAGGGCCATACCTACAAGTACGAGGGCGGCGGCGCGGCGGTGCTGGGCAGCATCCAGCCTCAGCCTCTCGACTACGAGCCCGACGGCTCGCTCGACCTGGGCCGCGTCGAGGCGGCGATCAAGCCCGACGATTCGCATTTCGCCAGGACGCGATTGCTGTGCCTGGAAAACACCCAGGGCGGCAAGGTACTGTCGCTCGACTACCTCAGGCGCGCGCGCGAGTTCACCCGCAGCCGCGGGCTGGGCCTGCACCTGGATGGCGCGCGAATTTTCAACGCGGCGGTGCATCTCGGCGTACCGGTGGCGGAAATCAGCAAGCAGGCCGACTCCGTGTCGGTATGCCTGTCCAAGGGCCTGGGGGCACCGGTGGGATCTATTTTGTGCGGATCGAAGGACCTGATCGCCAGGGCGCGGCGCTGGCGCAAAGTGCTCGGCGGCGGCATGCGCCAGGCCGGGCTGCTCGCTGGCGCGGGCATCTATGCGCTGCAACACAACGTCGAGCGCCTGGCGCGCGACCACGAGAACGCGCGCAATCTTGCCGAGGGACTGTCGCGGATTGACGCGGTGAAAGTCGCGCCTGCCGGGGCGCAAACCAACATGGTGTACGTCGCGGTCGAGCCGCAGCGCTCGGTGGCGATGCGCGAGTACCTGAAGGAGCGCGGCATGCTGATCAGCGGGCAGGGCAACATCCGGCTGGTGACGCACCTGGACGTGGACTGCGCTGATGTCGACCGCTTCGTCATGACGGTAAAGGAATTCTTTGCAAAGGCGGCATGAACATGAAAATAGGGGCGAGGGAAGAGGGGCGAGGGGCGAGAGACAATCAAACCCGATTTCGCGCCGCTTTCTCCCCTCGTCTCTCGTCCCTCGCCCCTCGTCCCTGATTTTCCTTTCACTCATTCACTTTTCACGGGTTTCCCGATGAGCACACAGAACGACGAACGCAACATGGCTGTGTTCTGCGATTTCGAGAACATCGCGCTTGGCGTGCGCGAAGCGAAGTACGACAAGTTCGACATGAAGAAAGTGCTCGAGCGCCTTCTGGTCAAGGGCAGCATCGTCGTCAAGAAGGCCTACTGCGACTGGGATCGCTACAAGGATTTCAAGGCGCCGATGCACGAAGCCGCCTTCGAGATGATCGAGATTCCGCACGTGCGCCAGTCCGGCAAGAACTCCGCCGACATCCGCATGGTCGTGGATGCGCTGGACCTGTGCTACACCAAGGCGCATGTGGATACCTTCGTGGTCATCAGCGGTGATTCCGATTTTTCTCCGCTGGTGTCCAAGCTGCGCGAGAACAACAAGGAAGTGATCGGCGTGGGCGTGAAGCATTCGACCTCCGATCTGCTGATCGCCAACTGCGACGAATTCATCTTCTACGACGACCTGGTGCGGGAAAAGAGCCAGCCGCGGCGCGGCGGCGGGCGCAAGAAACCGGCCGCCACGGCCAGGCCCGTCGCGGCGCCGAAGACGCCCACCGTCGAACCGGTTCACGCGGATGAAACGGTGTCGGACGACAAGACGCAGAAGGCGATCGACCTTGTGGTCAATACCTTCGATGCGCTGGTTTCGGAACGGGGCGGGGACGACAAGATCTGGGGCTCGATGGTCAAGCAGGCGCTCAAGCGCCGCAACCCCGGCTTCAACGAGGCCTATCACGGATTCAAGAGCTTCAACAGCCTGCTCGAAGAGGCCGCGATCAGGGGGCACCTCAAGCTCGAGCACGACGAAAAATCCGGCGGCTACATCGTGCGCGCGCCTTCCACCGAAGCGAACGAAACGGCCGCCTGATCCAGGGGGCTCAGCACGCCTCGGCCGCCGCGGTTCAGGACGTGGGTGTAGATCATCGTGGTGGAAACGTCCGCGTGGCCGAGCAGTTCCTGGACGGTTCGAATGTCGTAACCGGACTGCAGCAGGTGGGTCGCGAACGAGTGGCGAAATGTATGGCAGTGCACCGGCTTTGGGATTCCAGAAGCGCGGGCTGCGCTTTTGACACCCCTCTGGAGTACCGTTTCGTCGAGATGATGTCGTCGAATGACCCCATCTTCAGGATCGGCCGACCGGTTCTTCGAGGGAAATACGTACTGCCAATCCCATTCGAAGCCTGCGCGCGGATACTTGCGCGCGAGCGCATAAGGCAAATGAACCTCGCCAAAACCCTCTCGCAACTCCCGAACATGAAGCTGGCGCACTTTCTGCAACTGCGTCTGCAAAGAGTCGATCAACCGCCTTGGAAGCATGGTAATGCGATCTTTCTCGCCCTTGCCGTCCCGTATCAGAATCTGGCTGTAACCGAAATCCACATCCTTGACCCGCAATCGCAGACACTCCATCAATCGCATGCCGGTTCCGTACAAGAGACTGGCCATAAGCCATTGAGTACCCTCAAGAGCACAGAGAATATTCTCCACTTCCTCCATCGTAAGCACTACCGGCATCCGTTGGGGACGTTTTGCGCGAACCAGTCCGTCGAGCCAGTCGAGTTCTGTGCCGAGCGTCTCCCTGTAAAGGAATAGCAAGGCGGAGAGTGCCTGATTCTGTGTTGACGCCGCTACGTTGCGGTCCGTCGCGAGATGGTTCAGAAATGCAGTAACGGCGGCCTCGCCAAGTTCACACGGATGGCGTTTGCCATGGAAGTAGATGAACCTCTTGGTCCAGTGGATGTACGCCTCCTCCGTCCGCCGACTGTAATGGCGCCGTCTTATCGCATCACGCAGCCTATCCAGGAGGCGGGGGCTGGCAATTTCTGTTGACGAATTCCTTGATTCCGTTAACATTGTTCGGTCTCCCTGCAGCCTATCTCGTTATACGGCGGCAAATAACCCGACTTGGCATCTACTGTGTTTAATAACAGTAGTCGAGAAACTGGGGAAAATCAAGGACCTTCCCGACGCTCCTGCGGGCGGGCGCCTGGATACACGGCAATTCGGAAGTCGAATTCACGTTAGCCGTCTGGGTTGACGAGTATGCATATTGTGCATACTATATCGTATGGGACTCCAATACGATTCCGCGAAGGCAGCCAGTAATTTCAAGAAGCACGGTGTCTCCTTCGCGGATGCTGAGGGAGTTTTCTATGACCCTCTCGCCCTGCACTGCCCCGATCCAGACGCACATGCCGAGGAGCGGTTTGTTGCTGTGGGCTTGGGAATCACGGACGATGTTCTGGTGGTCGTATACACCTTGCGCGGCGAGGACATCCGTCTCATTTCCGCGCGCCGTGCTACACGTCAAGAGATCAAATCATATGAGAACTGAATACGACTTTTCAAAAGCCAAGCGAGGTGCGGTGCTCCCGACGAAGGGAAAGACTCGCATCACGATTCACATCGATAACGCTGTCCTGGACGAGTTTCGTGCCCGGGCGGAAGGAGCCGGGACGGGATATCAAACGATGATGAATGAGGCATTGAAAGTGAGAGCGCTGCTCTCGAGGTGTTTGGCGTCACGGCGTTCGA
>Ga0137409_10006696_pt1 | contig 11923 bp, 10 predicted proteins | sample CZODoug1_16funga_FD_122059 | JGI IMG/M metagenome (GOLD analysis project Ga0137409, IMG submission 122059) | Vadose zone soil fungal communities from Angelo Coast Range Reserve, California, USA - CZODoug1_16fungal (Hybrid Assembly) | ecosystem: Environmental > Terrestrial > Soil > Vadose zone... | reverse complement strand
AATTAGGTCCATTCCAATTCGCCATGGTCGGGACAGCCGAAACATAGGAACAAAAATGGTGATGAGCACCAGGAACGCGAGGAAGAAACTCAGTCCCCGATCCTCAACCCAAAAAGGAAACAGCGGTGCATCCGTTTGTTTGCGCATCGTCGCTTCCGGTGGCCGCATGTTTTGTTTCCTGACTGTCATCTGATCTGACATCCAGCTAGTGCGCTTTTCCTTCGCACGCCGGATGATTGCATCGGCAGTCGATATCCGGGATTTCTTCCATCGCGGCGCATTGGGCACTGCAATACTTACTGCCCGACAAAGCCGGGCACGTGCATGATGGATGGGCACATTGGTTTATTTCGGTCGCTGCCATGGAATTCTCCTTGCCTTACTTGCGGTTGTCCGCTCTCTATTTGGAAACTCTGCCATTCGTGATTGGTACCAATCTCACTCCCGGTGTATAGGCAATGGGCATGCCAAAAGGAAGGAATTCATAAGTGACTGACTCAAAAGGCGATCTGATGCCACATTGCGGTCTGGCAACAAACTCTTCCCTCAATGAGTGCCTGCCTGCTAACACTGCGTCTGTCCGCTGACGGAGAAGCCTGTAAGTTTCCTCCGTCTTTCTCTCGGGTGTCGTGACCTGACACCGTGTCCAAAATGCGGACGCAGGCCCACAACGGGCGCGAACCTAGCGCGAATGCGCGGCCCAGCTAAATCATTGATATGGCGTTTCTTTGAGATAAGCACTCTCCGGCGGGCGGCTGGCACGAAGCATATTTCTCTTCGACTTGGTGGTGTCGGTAATTGTCGTCTCCCCCGAAGGCGTGCGCAGGAGGACACGGTCACACTTCCAACTCCCAATGTCTGGTGCCCCGGCTTCTCTGCGCCTAGCTGACGAAGACTACCAAGAGCTTTCTAGAGTTCCTGAGTTGGTCGGGCTGCGGTGAAGAGGTTTGTCACTTCTTCACAGGTTTGCCGAGTTTTCCCTCGATGGAGGCAATAGCCCCGGTCAACCTTCCAGCGCGATCAGCGTAGTCATCTACTTTCATGAAGGTGATCACTCGCTCGGTCTTCTGGCGCATCTCGGCGTGGCATTTTCGAGCTACGTCCATTAGCTGGTCCCAACGCCCCTCGATGATTGTCCCGGCGGCGGTGACTCGATAGTCCAAGCCACTCGCATCAATGATCTTTACCAGGTCTACGATGTCTGCGCTGATTGAACGGCCACGTCCCAATGGGATGACACTAAGTTCCAGCAGCATGGGGGCCTCCCTGCGGTTCGCATTATAACTCGCCGACAGCCTCTTTATGCTGAAACCGGGTTGGAACGAATCTTCAGTCGCGTGAGATCTCTCATCGCAACCGCACATCGTCCAGAATACTGACAGGCGTGTCAGATGCCTGGCGTCAAACCTGAGCCAAGAAGGGCTCTGGCCTTTATTACGAGAGCGTTACGAAGGTCTTCGAGTTGGCAAAGCAATTGCCACAGCAATATTCCTGCTCTATCGCATGCTAAGCAGGTCGGCAGGACGATGAAAAATAAGAGAGGCATACCGATGCGCGAGCCAAAAGAATCCAAGTCTGCCGTTGACGGAGAGAATCGAACGAGTGAACAGCAAAAAAGCAAACCTGGCATGGAAGGACTGTCGAGACGTACTTTTTTGGGAGTGGGATCCGCTACTCTAGCGAGCGCGGCACTGGCCTCCCTGGCTGTCAACGCCCAGGAGAGAGTAGACACTGAAAAAGCAGAACAAGATCATTCTGCAAGTAATCCGGGCCCGGAAAACAAGCCTCTTTTGGACGAAAATCCGAATTCAAATCTTCCTCCGCCGACAGATTCCGGAAATATTGACCCTGTATGGTACTCCTTCGATCTAACTCACAAACGAATCGAAGAGGGCGGTTGGACGAACGAAGTAACACAAAAGGTGTTGCCATCTTCAAAAGACCTCGCTGGCGTCAGAATGCGGCTTACGGCCGGCAGCTTTCGCGAGCTGCACTGGCACACAGCGGACGAGTGGGCTTTCATGCTGTACGGAAATGCTCGCGTGACCTGTCTTAACCCCGATGGAACGGTGTTTATCGGCGATGTAGGCAAGGGTGACCTCTGGTACTTTCCAGCAGGATTCCCCCACTCCATCCAAGGGTTGGGACCAGATGGTTGTGAATTTCTGCTGGTATTCGATGAAGGTGCGTTTTCGGAAGACAACACCTTCCTTCTTTCCGATTGGGTGAGGCGCACGCCGCCATCGGTGTTGTCGAAGAATTTTGGGCTGCCAGCAAGCGCTCTTAAAAACTTACCAAACAAGAGTCTATACATCTTCCCCGCAGACTTGCCCGCATCCCTGGCACAGGACAAGGCCGCTGTTGGGGGTCGTCGCGCTGAGTCTCCGTACCAGTACACCTTTAGAATGGAGGCTATGGCCCCCACGAAGCAAACGAGGGCCGGTGAAGTTCGCATAGTTGACTCGCGTAACTTCCTGGCGTCGAAAAATATCGCTGCAGCCTTGGTCACCGTTAAGCCGGGTGGTTTGCGCGAACTGCATTGGCATCCAAACGCTTCTGAATGGCAGTACTACATCAGTGGCAAGGGGCGCATGACAGTCTTTACAACCGCAGGAGCGCACACCATGGACTTCAACGCAAATGACGTTGGTTTTGTGCCGAGCGTCGCGGGTCACTACGTCGAAAACACGGGCAAGACGGACCTGGTATTTCTCGCAATGTTCAAGGCGAGCGAGTATATGAACATTTCCCTGAATAACTGGCTACGGCACCTGCCTCCTGAGATGGTCACGTCGCATTTGAATCTGGATGCAGACACCATCGCCAAAATTCCTTCAGAAGCGCTGGACGTTCTTCCTGGCTAGCGTCGTCGCTAAGCATCAAGGTGACCTCGGAGACCGAAAGGACGTTGCAATGGGCAAGCCCACATGGACAATTCGACTAGCCATCATTCTACTCTCGGCCAGCGGAGCAATGTCTACGCTATCGCAGCGCATCATGGCACAAACGACTGAGACGCAATGCGCATCCGATGTCCCCGGTTCGCAACCTTGTGGATACGCCGATACAGGTTCAGTCGCAATCTCGAGCGGGAGCAAAGGCGAAAGCCAAAATGGATCGACTGCATCCGCGGGATCGAATCAAAACGACTGGGTGCACGCGTGGATGCGTAAAGTGGACGAAGCGCGGGCAAGCCAGCCACATTTTGTTTCACCGATGGTCACAACGCACGTGATGCTGGTTCAGCAATATCGCTTTGACATGTCCTGGCAACAAGATCCCGGCGGAGGCACTGTAACCTCAAACTACGGTGCCTCGCATGGTCTGGAAATTGTTCCGACGTCGCATCTCGAAGTGGGCCTCTTCCAGCCGCCCTATCTGGTACACCAATCGGGCGTTCAGGATGGATTTGGAGATTTTTCTTTCCAGATAAAGTACCGGGCGTTTTCAGCGCCAGAAGGCCGGGGCGACTACTTCGCAGGATTTTTCCTTGGCGGCTCGTTCCCCACGGGTAGTCCACCGAATGGTGTCGGCCATACGGTCTTGTCTCCCACCTTCGCAGCCGCCAAGGGCATCGGGCCGTGGGACATTCAGAGCACGATCGGTGCGAATCTTCCTGCCAGCGGTGCAAATACTCTAGGTCGGACCATCTTCTTCAACACTGCTGTTGATTATAAGATCAGAGGAAAAATCTGGCCTATGCTCGAGCAGAATTCTACGTTTTGGTCGGGCGGCGTTTTGGATGGAAAGAAACAAGTCTTCCTGACGCCAATAGCTTTGAAATGCGACCGCAATGATTTCAGGAAACGGTAGTTCTGTTCCAGGTGGCGTTTTTCATTAAGTGAGCAGGGATACGCGGTCGATCACTAAGATGTGCGCATATGCGAAAACACCGCCGTTTTCGCGGCGGCTGCGTCAGTAGAAGTGTCAGAACGGGTGTCGCTGTGTCCAACCCTCTGACACAGCCATTCGGCTCACGTTTCGGATCTTCCTTTTTGATCAACCACTTGCGGTGACCTATCGCGTATCGGTTTTGGTGCGAAGCGTGCCTCTACTCATTGTGCGAAGAGGAAGTGCCCGACAGCGAAGATCACGGCCCTCAACACTCCAACGTCAGGAGCGACTGGATAGTGCCCGGTGAATTGCGAGGAGGCAATGGAAATGCAAAATAGAGGCCCCTCCAATTGGAAAATGCGGTTTGCAGTGCAGCTCATTGTTCTCCTTTATTTGCCGGTAGCCGCTCTCGCGGGTCCTGCGGACCGCTCTATCAGTCCAACAAATATTTTTGCGCCGGTATCCACGCCGGCCCATTCGATCCTTGGACTCTCACTTTTTGTACTTGCGGTTACCGCAGCCATATTCGTGATCGTGTTCAGCTTGCTGGTGTACTGTGTCGCGAGATTTGGGAAGCGGGCAGACGACGACGGCCGCGAGCCTCCCCAAGTCTACGGCAGCACTCAGGTGGAACTGGCATGGACCGTCATTCCCATTCTCATTGTTGTGGTTTTGTTCATGGCGACCGCACGGGTGATCGCCAGCATCCAGAAGGCTGCCCGGCCGGCCAACGCCATTCAAGTGATCGCCATTGGCCATCAGTTCTGGTGGGAGTATCGCTATCCGGGCCTCAAGGTCGTGACCGCCAATGAACTGCACGTTCCGGTGAGTGACCCGGCTCATCCGACTCCGACTTTCATCACTCTGCTCTCCGCGGATACAGATCACAGCTTCTGGGTTCCCCGTTTGGCCGGTAAGACCGACCTGATTCCCAACCACCCCAATACCATGTGGATTGACCCGCAGCAGACCGGGCTCTACCTGGGCCAGTGCGCGCAATATTGTGGAACGCAACATGCCAAGATGCTTCTTCGCGTCTATGTGCAATCACGCGAGGAGTTCAACCGTTGGATTGAGGAGCAGAGTCAGGTGGCGCACGCGAATCCCCCAGTTTCTGAGGGGCAGCGCATTTTCAAGGCCACTGCCTGCATCAACTGCCACGGCGTGACCGGCACGGTCGCAGACGGGAGCTTCGGCCCGGACCTGACGCACCTAATGAGCCGCGAAACGATTGCTTCCGGAGCGGCGCCGAACACACCGGAAAATCTCCGCCTTTGGATTCAAAATCCCGACGCCATCAAACCTGGATCCAAAATGCCCGCCATGGGATTGAGCGATCAGGAACTGGACGCGGTGACGGCATATTTGGCGACGCTGCGCTGAGCGCGTTGAGGAGAACACTTGGTCTCGACTGATTCCATCTCAACGCTTAGGGCCGACATAGCTTCTCGTCCTTTCGTCGCTAAGCTTCACGACTGGGTGACCACCGTCGATCACAAGCGCCTGGGCATCCTGTACATCGTTTATGCCTTGGTGTTTCTTCTGATCGGCGGGATCGAAGCGACGATCATGCGCATTCAGCTCATCCGTCCACATAATAATTTCGTCTCGCCGAGCGTGTTCAATCAAATGTTCACGATGCATGGGACAACCATGATTTTCTTCGTGGCCATGCCCATATTATTTGGATTTGCTAATTACCTCATCCCGTTAATGATCGGTGCGCGAGACATGGCCTTCCCGCGCCTCAATGCTTTGAGTTTCTGGCTGACGGCCTTCGGAGGCATTCTTCTTTATTTCAGCTTCCTCGGCGCTAATGGCCTGTACGGGGCCGGAAGCGCTCCTGACGTCGGATGGTTTGCCTACGCGCCCTTAACTTCGCAGACATTCTCTCGCGGGCACAGCACCGATTTCTGGATACTGGCCCTGCTCGTTTCGGGGTTCGGCAGCATCGGCACGGCGATCAATATTGTCGCCACGATCGCTTGCATGCGCTGCCCGGGAATGACGCTGGGGAAAATGCCGCTGTTGGGATGGCTCAATCTGGTTATGGCGGTGCTGGTGATACTTGCCGTTAGCCCGCTTTCCGCGGCGCAGATCATGTTGCTTGTCGACCGTTACCTCGGCGGGCATTTCTTCGACACGCAGGCCGGAGGCTCCGCCGTAATTTGGATGCACTTCTTCTGGATTTTCGGCCATCCAGAAGTCTATGTGCTGGTTATTCCCGCGTTCGCTTTTGCTTCCGAGATCATCCCTGTTTTTTCCCGCAAGGCGATTTTCGGTTACCCCGTAATGGTGGCCGCAACAGTCTGCATTGCATTCATCGGAATGAGTGTGTGGGCCCACCACATGTTCACCGTCGGCATGAACTCAAACGCAAACACGTTTTTTGTTCTCTCGACGATGGCTATCGCTGTTCCCACGGGTATCAAGATCTTCAACTGGCTGGCGACCATGTGGGGTGGAAAGATTCATTTCAAGACACCGATGCTGTTCGCCATCGCCTTTCTCTTTCAATTCTTGGTCGCCGGTCTCACCGGGATCATGCTGAGCGCGGCACCCTTCGATTGGCAGCTTGGGAATTCCTACTTCGTCGTCGCCCACTTTCATTACGTCATCGTAGGCGGCATTCTTTTCACGACTTTTGGCGCCTTCTATTATTGGTTTCCGAAGATGTCCGGAAAGATGTACAACGAGACGCTCGGTAAACTCCATTTCTGGCTCTTCCTCATCGGATTCCATCTGACGTTCGATTTCATGCACATTCCCGGCCTTCTCGGAATGCCGCGCCGAATCTACACCTACGAGCCGGGGCGCGGTTGGGACACCTTTAATCTCATCGTGACGATCGGCGTGTTCTTTCAGGGGGCAGGCATTTTGGTTTTCGTTGCCAACCTGCTCTGGTCATACTTCCATGGTGAGACTGCGGGAAGCGATCCCTGGGATGCATGGACTCTAGAGTGGAGCACCAGTTCACCCCCGCCCACCTACAATTTCGCGACGATTCCAGAGGTCCGCAGCCGCCGCCCGCTGTGGGACCGCAAGCACCCCGAAGATCCCGACTGGAAATACGAATAAAGGAACTTCATGAGTACGCCGCCAACAGTAATTTCTGACGCCCATCTCACGTGGGAACATCCTTCACGCGGCCGCGTCGGTATGCTTTGCTTGATTTCGGCCGAGTCCGCGATTTTTACCATTTTTGTCGTGGCCTATCTTTTTTACATCGGCAGGAGTCTGACGGGGCCCGCGCCCAAAGACGTGCTGCATGTCCCGGTCTTCTTCACGGTTTGTTTGCTTTCGAGCAGTCTCACGATTCACTTCGCCGTGAAATCGCTGAAGAACACAAAGGTTGGCGCCTTCGCTCTGTGGTGGTTTCTGACGCTCACACTCGGAACGTTTTTTCTCGCCGGCACGGCTCGTGAGTGGCGCCACTTGATCTACGACGAAGGTCTCACGATCCAGACCAACCTGTTCGGAACAACCTACTATTCGCTTGTCGGTCTGCATGCCTTCCACGTCACGGTAGGCCTCGTAGCCATAACAACGGTATTGCTGTTCGCGTTGCTTGGATATGTAAGACAGGAGCACGCCGAGCGCGTCGATGTTCTGGCCCTTTACTGGCATTTTGTAGACGCCGTCTGGGTGGTCGTTTTCACGGTGGTCTACGTCATCGGGCGCTGAAGAATAGGCAAGAGGATGGCCTCGCAATCACCAATGGAAACGTTACACACCACACCGGCAACCATGCAACTACCCGCGCCCACCGTTTGGCCGATCGTTCTCGCGTTTGGTCTCACGTTGATTTTCGCGGGATTGGTGACGAGCATATCCGTGAGCATTCTTGGCGCGGTGCTCGCCCTCGCCGGGACGGTTGGCTGGTTTCGTGACATTCTGCCTCACGAAGCGCACGAGACCGTCCCGGTTTCCGACAAAGCGGAGCCTATCATCACGACTCGTCCCGAAGTGGCTCGCGTGGGATGGATCACGCACGAATTGAACCGGTCCCGGCTGCCGCTCGAGATTTATCCGGTTTCCGCAGGAATCAAGGGCGGGTTGGCGGGCAGCGTAGTTATGGCGGTCCTGGCGATGATTTACGGAATCGCCAGTGAGCATGGCGTCTGGTATCCGATAAACCTTTTGGCTGCCGGCTTCTTCCCGGCAAGAAACACTACGGGGCAAATCGCTGTATTTCATTGGGATTCTTTCGTCATCGCCGTGGCCGTCCACCTGGTCACCTCTCTGATCGTCGGCCTTCTCTACGGCGCAATGCTTCCCGTGTTTCCGCGCCGGCCGATTCTGCTGGGAGGCTTGGTCGCGCCCCTCCTGTGGTCTGGTCTGCTTCACAGCATTCTTGGAATCGTCGATCCACTGCTCAACCAGCGCATCGACTGGTTCTGGTTTGTGCTTTCGCAGGTCGGATTCGGCATCGTTGCTGGCATCGTGGTTTCCAGGCAAGAGCGCGTGCGCACCTGGCAACACCTGCCCCTTGCCGTTCGGGCTGGGATGGAGGCGCCCGGAGCCATGGATGATAGAAACAGCGAGGACCGGCGGCCATGAAACGCCCGCACGTTCTTCTGGCTCTATCGGCCCTTACCGTTTTGGCCTGCGCCGCGTGTAACAGTTCACCGGGACGCCCGGGAACAGGCTCCGAGGTCATCCCACCTGATCAGGTTGTGGAGTTCAATGTCCTCTACGGACAGAACTGCGCGGGATGCCACGGCACCAGCGGAAACGGGGGAGCGACGATCGCTCTGCGCGATCCCGTTTTCCTGACGATCGCTGACGATGCCGTGGTTCGCCGCGCCGCCGCCAACGGGGTACGCGGCACTGCAATGCCCGCCTTTGCGCAAAGCGCTGGCGGAATGCTCACCGACAAACAGATCGATGCCTTGGTTCGCGGAATCCGGTCCTGGGCTCAGTCTGGTCTTCTCCCCGGCGCTAATCCCCCACCCTACGCAGCGCAAACTCCCGGCGACCCGCAGCGCGGCGCGGAGGTGTATCAAACGTTCTGCTCCTCCTGTCACGGCCCCGATGGGACACGAGGCAAGAGGGCCAGCTCCATTGTAGATGGGTCCTATCTGGCGCTAGTGAGTGATCAATATCTTCGAACGACTGTGATCGCCGGGCGGCCGGAACTGGGTGCGCCGGACTGGCGCGAGAATGTGCCTGGCAGGCCCATGTCCGATCAGGAAGTCACCGATGTAGTTGCTTGGGTGGTCTCGCGGCGCGCCCATAACCCCGGCCAACCTTACCCAGACTCGAAGAACGTGCAGCATTAGGAGCATCACGATGTCGACTGATAAGACGATTTCCCGGCGCGGGCTGTTAATGAAAATGGGAATTCTATTCAACGGTTTGGTCGTGACGGCGCTTGCCGTCCCGATCGTGCGATTCCTCTTATCCTCGGTTACGCGTGGACGCGCGAATCGTTATCTATCGTGGGTATCGCTCGGAACCGTCAGCCAATTCCCGGAAGGAGAGACGCGTCTCGCCACGTTTCGGAATCCGTATGTGACGCCAACGGACGGCAAGACGGCGGACACGGCATGTTGGGTAAGGCGCATCGAAGGAGAACAATTTCAGGTTTTCGCCATCAATTGCGCACATCTCGGCTGCCCCGTGCGCTGGTTCCCGCAGTCCGGGCTGTTCATGTGCCCTTGTCACGGAGGCGCGTATTACCAAGATGGGTCACGCGCCTCCGGACCGCCGGAGCGTGGATTGTTCGAGTATCCGCACAAAATACAGGACGGCTTGGTCTCGATCCAAGCGGGTGAGTTACCCACGCCCGGAGCGAGCGCAGCCCTTCTCGGAAAGAAACCGCGATGCGCTTGATCGCTCAGATCGGGGAGTGGTTTGACCGGCGATTGCAGCTTGCCGCGCCCATCCGTGAAGTTGCCGAGCATCCCGTGCCGAAGAACACGGCCAGTTGGTGGTATGTGTTTGGAAGCGCCGCCCTCGTCGTGTTCCTTCTGCAACTCGTCACCGGAATCATGCTGGCATTCATTTATGTCCCGTCCGCCAGCGAGGCGTGGAACAGTTTGCAGAATTTGAATCACGACGTGACTTTGGGGTGGTTCATCCGCGCATTGCACGGATGGGGCTCGAACTTCATGGTGGCCATTGTCCTCATTCACATGATGCAAGTCTTCCTTTTCGGCGCTTATAAGTTTCCCCGCGAGCTCACCTGGGTCGTGGGAGTATTTCTCCTTCTCATGACGATGGGCATGGCGTTCACCGGACAGGTCCTTCGTTTCGATCAAGACGCGTATTGGGGACTCGGAATCGGAGCGTCGATTGCAAGCCGTGTCCCGGTTCTAGGGCCGGCCATCGTGAAATTGATGCTCGGTGGGCCCATCATCGCCGGCGCGACCCTGTCACGATTTTTTGCCCTGCACGTGTTTGTGATACCAGGGATGCTGATTGCGTTTGTGGGCTTGCATCTCTTGATGGTGGTCAAGCTCGGGATCAATGAATGGCCAATGCCGGGCAGGCTTGTGAAGAGGGCAACCTACGAAAACGAGTATCACGAATTGACACAGAAGGACGGCGCTCCTTTCGTCCCCTATGCGGTGTGGAAAGATCTATTCTTCGCCGCGTTTATCGTGTTGGCGGTTGCCACGTGCGCGGCGTACTTCGGCCCGTTCGGACCAACCGGCCAGCCGGACCCGACGATCATCCAAACGGCACCAAGACCCGATTACTTCTTTTTGTGGCTTTACGCAGTGCTTTCTTTCCTGCCTCCGTCGATGGAGACGCCAGCTCTGCTCATCGGCCCGGTCATCGTGATCGGCGCGTTGCTTCTTCTCCCATTTCTGTCCGGCGAGGGAGAGAAAAGTTGGCGTCGGCGCCCGATTGCTGTTCTCACGATCCTGCTTGTCGCCGTTACACTTGCGACCTTCACCCATCTCGCAGGATATACCCCATGGAGCCCGCACATGAACGCATGGAGCAGTGATCCTATCCCGGCCCGATTCCTACAGCACAGGACTGCACTCGAGAGGCAAGGCGCTCTCGTTTTCCAGGCGAAGCAATGTCATAACTGCCACGCCCTTGAGGGGAAGGGAGGTCAGCGGGGTCCGGCGCTGGACAGCGTTGCTGTTCAACTTACGCAGGACCAGCTGATACGCCAAGTGATCCAAGGCGGGGGAAACATGCCTGCTTACGGCAAAAACCTTAGTCCGGCCGAGACGACTGCTCTCGTGGCATTCCTTCAAACGCTACATCCGGCGGGACAGGCGCCGGCGCGGGACGCTTCCCGAGCCGTGGCATTCGGAGGAAGCGGGGAGAATTCTTCCGCGGTGCGTCCCTCGAGTCGCCCATGACACCTGCAATCCAATCCGCGTTCGAACCATGGTCCATCTCCGCCCCAGTTACGTTTGCCCTGTTTCTTGCGGCATGGGTCTACTTGCGAGGTTGGTTGCGTCTACGGAGTACGATTCCAAACCTGATTTCGGCTTGGCAGCTTGCCGCTTTCATGAATGGGATGTTTGCACTGTGGATTGCCTTGGGTTCGCCGCTGCGAACGCTTCACCATGAGCTCCTCTCGATCCATATGGTGGACCATGTTCTACTGATGGCCGTGGCTCCGCCCTTGATTCTGCTCGGAGCCCCGTTCCGATCGTTGGTGCACGGATTACCGCAGCGGTTCGTCCGTGAGGCGCTGGCCGGGTTTCTGTGTTGGTCCCCCGGGCAGCGGTTGGGTCGCGTTCTTGGACATCCGATTTTTTGTTGGCTTGCCGCCGCAATCGTCCTTATCGGATGGCATGTTCCGGCACCATTCGAACTGGGCATGCGGTCCAATCTGTGGCACGAAGTCGAGTACGCATGCTTTTTCGGGGCTGGACTTCTCTTCTGGTGGTCTGTTATACAGCCTTGGCCGAACGTGGCGCGGTCGCCACGGTGGTCCATTGTTTTATACCTTTTCTTTGCCACCTTACCGTGTGACATGCTTTCCGCGTTTCTTACGTTTTGCGACCGCGTTGTCTATCCGTGCTACCTGTCCGGGAGTCGGCATTTCGGTATTTCACCTCTCCAAGACCAGGAGTATGCGGGCGCCCTGATGTGGGTTTGCGTGACGTTTGTTTAT
>Ga0137409_10006695_pt1 | contig 11924 bp, 11 predicted proteins | sample CZODoug1_16funga_FD_122059 | JGI IMG/M metagenome (GOLD analysis project Ga0137409, IMG submission 122059) | Vadose zone soil fungal communities from Angelo Coast Range Reserve, California, USA - CZODoug1_16fungal (Hybrid Assembly) | ecosystem: Environmental > Terrestrial > Soil > Vadose zone... | reverse complement strand
TCCTTTGAGAACCCTTTTGACGGCCAGCAACTGCTCGCCGCCATCCGCGCAGCCCTCACGTCAAGGCGGCCGAAGTCAGCAGAAGGGTAAAACTGAACGTCGTCCCGGCATCCTGGTTCGCCGCGGCCCAGATTCGTCCCCCGTGCGCCTCGATGATCGAGCGACAAATAGACAGGCCCATCCCCATGCCTGACTCTTTCGTTGTGAAGAACGGTTCGAAGACGAGCGCCGGGTCTTTGATGCCAACACCGCGGTCGCGGACCTGGATCAGGAGCTCTTCTCCTAGCCGCCGAGAACTGAGCACGAGCGACTTCGCGCGATCCGTCACTCCGCTCATGGCCTCGATCGCGTTATGGACAAGGTTGATCAGCGTTTGCTGAATCTGGACCTGGTCCGCCTCAATCATCGGCAGATCGGCCTCCAGTTCCGTTTCCGCGATGATGTTGTTGTCGCGAAGTTCGTCCGAGAGTACACGGAGCACTTCAGCGACGATCTGGTTGATATCCAGGGGAGCTTTGATCGGTGCGGCCTCCTTGAAGAGCGCACGAATTCTCCGGACGACTTCGGCCGCGGAATGCCCGTCCCGGATGATCCGGTCCAGGGTCGCCTGTGCCCTCTCGAGATTCGGTGGATCGTGCGACAGCCACGTTTGACACGCGTGAGCGTTGGTCACGACTGACGCCAACGGCTGGTTGATTTCATGGGCAATCGACGCCGAGAGCTCCGCGACAGTAGCGATCTGCATGGCCGCAGAAAGCTTTCGTCTAGTGCTCCGCAGCATCTCCTCCATCTCCTTGCTGTCGGTGATATCAAAGCCGACCGAATACCAACAGACCACGCGACCGTCTCGATCGAGCAACGGTTCATTTCTCTGATAGACCCACCGATACTCTCCATCGGCCCGCCGCACTCGAAACGTCTGTTCCCAAGCCTCGCCCGTTGTCACGGCATGATGCCACCGCTGCGAGAACACATCTCGATCGTCCGGATGGACGACGCCGACGCCTAGCTGCCCCGCCTCCCGACCGAGAAAATTGACAACGCGCCGGTTCACATAGTCCGGCGCGCCGTCGGTTGTCGTGCGCGCGACAAGAGCAGGAATCGTCTCGACGACCAATTTGAGGTGACGTTCACTCTGACGCAACGCTTCTTCGGCACTCCTTTGATCATCGATGTCCGTGAGCAAACCGTACCATCGGACGATGCGGCCTCGATCGTCCAGGAGAGGATCCACGCGGACGTGCACCCACCGGTAGGCCCCATCGAAGCGCCTCAAGCGATGATCGAGTTCCAGTGGCTGTCCGAGCGCGCTGCAGCGCAGCCACTCGTTCGTCACCATCTCTTGCTCATCCGGGTGAATCATTTTCAGACCGTTGAGGCCGCTCATTTCCTCGAGGGTCCGACCTGTGAAGTCGAGAAAACGTTTATTGGCGTATTCCTGCCCGCCCGGTGAATCGGCGACTGTAATCATTCCGGGAACACTATTGATGATCTGGCGGAGTTCGTGTTCGCTCTGACGCAGCGCCTGTTCCGCGCGCTTACGGTCGTCGATATCCGTCACCAAGTTATACCAACGGACGATGCGACCGTCGGCATCACGCTGCGGACGCCCTCGCACGTGGAACCAACGGTACACGCCATCGGCTCGACGATTACGAGTCTCGACATCAAGCGGCTCCCCAGTTTCGATCGCTCGCGTGTACGCCTCGATCACACGAGGAAGGTCATCCGGATGGTGAGCGTCGCTGACAGCCCAATCCTTCAACTCCTCAGCCGTCTTGCCGAAATACTCCAGGACTTGCCGGCTGAGAAGTTCGATCTCGCCTGCCGCATTCGCGGTAGACACAAAACCAGGAATACCGTCAATGATCAGGCGTAGGCTCTGTTCGTTCGAACGGAGGACATCCTCAGCCCGCTTCCGGTCGTCGATGTCAGTACCCGTCGCATACCATCGGATGACTTCTCCTCGTTGGCCCAGCAGCGGGTTGTACTGGATGAGGAACCAACGATACTGACCGTCCCTGCGGCGCACTCGCCGTTCGTACTCGAAGGGGACCTTTCGCGAGATAGCGAGCGCCCGTACGTCGCGCAGTCTCTCCGAATCCTCCGGATGAAATACGTCACGAAAGCTTTCCGTTCTCACTTCTTCTTTCGTCAGGCCGGTGTAGTTCAGTACCGCCTGATTCGCGGACAGAAATCGTCCGTCGGCCCCAAGCGCGACGATGAGCTGAGGTATTGCATCGATGATGGTTCGAAGCTCAGCTTCGGAGTGGGCAATTTCTTCGAAAGCCCTCGTGAGCGCCGACTCGCTGCGCTTTCGCTGATCGATATCCGTTTGCAGGACGCACCAACGGAGGATTCGTCCGTCAGCATCTCGCACGGGGAGACCTTGGACATGGAACCACCGGTAGACGCCATCCGCGCCGCGTTGGCGGAGCTCGACGTCGTACGGCTGCCCGCTTTCGAGTGAGCGCCTGAATACGTCGATCACGCCAGGAAGATCATCTGGTGAACGGCGTCGGTGCTCGCCCACCTCTTGAGTTCTTCGAGCGTCTTGCCGAAGTAGTCGAGGACTTGTCGGTTGACGAACTCGACCGCTCCATCAGGTGTCAGAACCGCAACGAGAGCAGAAATCCCTTCGACGATCTGGTCAAGCGTGAGTTCGTTCTGCACTGGGCCCTTTTGACGGCGCCGTAGGGTGCCGCAGTTCAAGTACGATCAGCGGATGCGTTCGCCCGATGACCCGCGGTGTCCATGGCGGCCGCTGCGGACGCCACTGTTCCGCAACCTTTTGCTCGCCGACATCATGTCGGACATCGGGACCTTCATGCAATCAGTGGGGCCGCATGGCTGATGGTTTCGCTCGGGGCAGGGCCGATGGACGTGGCGCCGGCGCTATCGGCGACATCGTCGATCGCCGCCGATTGATTCTCTACACCGAATTCTGGATGGTCGCCGTTGCATTGGTGCTCGCAGTCACGACGATCCTCGGACGCATGTCGCCCAGGCTGCTGCTCGGCCTGACGTTTGCGATTTCAGCCGGAGACGCGATTGAAGCGCCGACATGGCGGGCCATTCTCCCCGAGATTGTCAGGAAGGACGAGCTCGCCGCCGCGTCAGCGCTCGGCGGGATCGAATTCAACTTCGGGCGCGCCGTCGGTCCCGCGCTCGCAGGAATCATCATCGCCACCGCGGGCGTTGGCGCCGCGTTCATGCTGAACGTCGTCTCCTTCTTCGGCGTGATTCTGCTCGTTGCGCGTTGGAAGCGGCCGATTCGACGTCGCACGACACCTGTCATTCGCCAAAACCCGAATGGTTACGACTGATTGATTCTCTGGTCGATTGCGGCGCACGATCGCTCATGCTGGCCGCGCTTCTCGTCGTGCTGCGTTCCTTCGCGCTGATCTGCGGCGGACACAGCGCGGTCGCATTTGAGAACCTGGCCCTCCGTCAACAGTTGGCGGTGCTCAAGCGTGCGGTCCAGCGTCCGCCACTCCGTCCACGAGATCGACTGTTTTGGGTACTGCTCGCTCACGCCTGGCGGAGCTGGCGTTCGGCCTTGATCGTCGTGCAACCCGAGACGGTGGTCCGTTGGCATCGGCAATGGCTCCGACGCCGATGGACGCACCGCTCGACGCATGGTCGTCCTGGCCGGCCCAGCACCACCACGACCATTCGGACGCTCGTCGACCAGATGGGCGCGGCGAACCCGCTGTGGGGCGCGCCTCGGATTCATGGGGAATTAACCAAGCTCGGCATCGACGTCTCTGAGCGGACCGTCTCGCGCCTCTTGCGGAGACGCGATCGTCCACCGTCACAGACCTGGCGCGCCTTCCTCACGAATCATATGACGTCGCTGGTATCGATGGACTTCTTCACTGTACCGACCCTCACGGGGCGCGTGTTGTTCGTGCTCGTGCTGTTGTCCCATCATCGTCGACGCATCGTGCATCTGCGGATCACGGAGCACCCCACCGCGGATTGGACGGCTCAGCAAATCATCGAGGCCTTTCCCGATGACACCGCCCCACGATGGCTCTTGCGGGATCGCGACGCCATCTATGGCGATCGCTTCAGGCGCCGCGTGGCCGCGATGAGCATCCACGAAGTCATCTCAGCACCGTCGAGTCCTTGGCAGAATCCGTACGTCGAGCGGCTGATCGGATCGATTCGGCGCGAATGTCTGGACCACGTCATCGTCCTCGGCGAGCGCCATCTGCGACATCTGCTGACCGCGTATCTCACCTATTATCATGGGGCGCGAACACATCTGGCCTTGGAGAAGGACGCGCCGACGCCACGACGCGTTCAGACGCCGATAGAAGGGCGCGTGGTTGCGTTCCCGGAAGTGGGCGGATTGCATCATCGCTACGAACGACGCGCCGCGTGATGGACACGGTCGACCGTCGACTTGGTGTTGACGCCGTCTACGCGTTTGCACGAAGCGGCTCGTTCGTGCGTGTCCCGCGTCGGTCGAAGCTATCGTGTTCGTCACGGCATCCGCAGGACGTTTCGGCAATGTCACGCGACGGTTTGTCGGGACGCGTTCGCGATAATGTTCAACAACCGCGCGCGCCAGTGTTGGCGATGGACACCCTGTTTTCCGGGGCCGCACAGATGGAATTAATGGACACTACGGGATCGCGCGGTTGCCTGAGTAGACGGGCAGAACACCGCCTGAATGACGAGAACTCGCGCGCGAAATTCCAGAATGTCCGTGAAGATAGCTCGGCTCAAAACGGTGGTCACGATGCCTTCGACGTGAGTGCATCGGCAAGACGCAGTTTGATAAACGCCTGCCGATTGACACCGATGCGTTGTGCCTCACGGTCGATTGCGTGGAGCAGGTCGAGCGGGAAATCTACGTTCACCCGCTGGACCTGGCGCCCAGGCCGGCGCGTCTTTGACAGATCCAGATAGGGCGTCAGGTCGCCCGCGGGATCATCGACCGGTAGGTCGGCCAGGCGGTCGAACTCCTCGGCCGTGATCATGGCGGGTTTACCGCCGCCGCTCCGGCGCGTCGAGGTACTGCGCTTTTTCGTCGTCGCGCGCGCGGCGGACCGAGATGATGCGGATCGCTTCTTCATGGCGGTATGTCACCGTCGCCGTCCATACGGCTTGTTTGATTTGACCAACAATCAGAAAGCGCGGCTCGTTCGTCGGCCGCGCCGGGAGTTCGATCCGATCCGGATCCGACCACAACGCTTGCGCCTCAATGAAGTCGATGCCGTGCTTGGCCTTGTTGGCGGCGGACTTCAGAGGGTCGAACTCGAACGGCACGAAGGTATATAGATTATATCATTGATATACCAGTGTCATAGGATCGTCCGTGCGCGCCTGGCCGGGGACAGGATCCACGCCTCGATATAGCGGGGTCCAGGGCAGGGGAGGCCGCCGGCCTGAAATCGGCCCTGTGCATGGCGAATCGCTAATTTCCTCAGCATTTTAGAATTCGCCATGCACAAGGAGCGGCTGGCGTCAGACGCGATGTGAATGTTCCGAATCAAACCGTGCCGTCGACCTTCTTAAGCAGGACAGATTGGCCACGGTAATTCCGGGACCTGTTTTGGCGAACGACAGGCAAGCGAGGCGTTCCGCCAGAGACGTGTTCACTATGTTGCGCTGACCGCGATCGTTGTCGTCAGCCTTGGCGCGGTCGGAATCTTTGCGGTAGAACGAGGCGAGAATAAGTCGATCACCACGCTCGGCGACGCCTTCTGGTGGGCGATTGTCACGACGACCACGGTGGGCTATGGAGACGTCTCGCCCGTGACGACCGAGGGCCGGTTGATCGCCATCGCTCTCATGATTCTCGGAATCGGGTTCATCGGCGTGCTGACGGCCACGATTACCAGCTTTTTTCTCGATCCGGTGAAAGCGACCCAACAGACAACTCAGATTGAGGATCGCCTTGCACGTATTGAGGCGAAGCTTGACTCCCTCATAGGCGAACGTGATCGGCGGCTTTGACGCAAACATGCCTCGGAGCCCAGGGCGAAAGTCTGCGGTTCTGAGCACTTTCGTGCCTCCCCCAGACTGAGCAATTCACCTGTCCGTGGCGAATTGCCAATCGTGCCGCGAACACGCCTGAACGGAACCTGTCATTTCGGTGATCCAGCCCTGGCCACAATCCGTACCCCCGCTAATGTTTCAGTCCGGGACAAGGACGCGCATGGCGTCCAATCGGTCGACACCTCGCGAGGTATGGACTTGCGCCTGAGCCGGCGTCGCGCACGCGGTCATGCCGCGATCGGCGTCTGATACGGCCCACGACAGTGGGGCCGCCGGCGATACCTGCTGACACTCGCCCGTGCGCGGTCCTCCCCAGTGCGCGGTTCCGATGTAAGCCCGCCCAGCCCCGCGTGCGTGCGATGCCCGTTAAAGTACCGTTGGAACTCAAGGAGCTTCAGCTCCAAATCAGCGGCCGTCCAGAACAGCGTCCGGTCGACACATTCGCGGCGTATCGTGCCGATCAGGCGTTCGACGAAGGGATGTGACAGCGGCACGTACGGCACCGTCTTGATCGCTGCCACGTCGAGGATTCGCAGATTCGCCTGCCATTGGTGGAATCGGTACAGCGGATCATGGTCCGAGCTGAGATAGGTCGGCGCCGGTTGACGACCGATCGCTCGATTGAACATCTGGCAGAGCGCCACGCCATCCACAACGCCGCGGTGCACGCCGAAGCCCACGATGCGTCGGGTACATTGGTCCATCACGACGAGCACCCAGTGTGTGCGCAGGGCCGCCGATTCGCATCGAAACAGATCAAGACTCCACAAACTGTCCTTCGCGTGACCAAGGACCGTGAGCCAGGACGGCCCCGCCGCGTCCGGTTTCGGCTGGTACCGAGCCGCGAGAATACGTCGCACCACGTCCTTGGTGATGGGGATACCGAAGGCCAGCGTGATCTGTTGCGCGATCCGTGGACATCCCCAGAGGGGGTTTCGCTGTTTCATGTCGACGACCGCGGCGATGACGTCCTGGCTGGGCCCCTTGGGGCCCGGCTTCGTCGGCGTTTTGGACGAGAACAGCCGGTGATACATCCGCTGGCGCATCCGCAAACGGTCGTCTTTTCAGTGCTCTTCGCTTTCTTTCTGGTCGCTATGTATTTGACGCTCGCGGCGTTGATGAATTTTCAACCCGAAGTGCGACGTGGTTAAGAGTTTTTGCAGACGCTAATCACGAAAAGCTCTAGAAAACGACAGGATATGAACGCTCGCGCTACAACTTCAGAAAGCCTTTCCTATATCTCGCCGAAAGCCGCCGTTAAAGAAAGCCCTATCCATGGAAAGGGTCTCTTTGCCACTGAGCAGATTGCCAAAGGCGAAATCGTCTGTGTCAAAGGAGGCTATATCCTCACGCGAGAAGTGCTGAGCACTATGCCGGAGTGGTATGGCGGGGCAGACATCCCAGTTGCGGACAATCTCTACATCGGTCCGCTCCGCCAAGAGGAGCGCGACGGGAGCATGATTTTCAGCAACCACTCGTGCGAGCCGAACATCGGCGTGCAGGGACAAATCGTCTTCGTGGCCATGCGAGATATTGCTGCGGGAGAAGAGTTAACGCATGACTGGGCCACAACCGATGACGAGGATTACCGTATGGAATGCCGATGCGGTGCGGCAACGTGCCGCAAAATTGTGACCGGGAAGGATTGGCAAAAGCCAGAGTTGCAGAAAAAGTACGCAGGATATATGTCATGGTATTTGGCAGAGCGCATACAGCGCCAGCGTTCATAGACAGGGGGCGTGTGGCACACACCCTCTGCGGTCGTGCTGACACGCCATATGTGCCACGTCTGTCCTGAGAGATCCCAGCCCTGGGGGCTCTCGCATCTACAGCGCCTGTACAAACTCATTGGTAAACAGCCGCTGTACCTCCAGAGTATTCTTGGTCAGTCCCAATTCCCGAAAGGTGCGCTCGACTTTTTCCAGCAGTGCGATGTCGAACCATCCCAGGCCGTGCTGCCTGGTGTGCTCGTCCACCGTGACAGCGTTGCGCAGCTTGATGAGCGCCAGGTTACGCTGGGGGTCTTTGCCGTCGATGGCGTGCTTTACGGCCAGTTGGGCTGCCTCGTCAGGATGGTCGAGCATCCACTGGGTGCCGCGTTTGTATGCTTTCAAGAAGGCCGCGAGAGGCTCACGGCGCGTCGTATAAAACTCTTCGCTAACGATGAAGGCATCGGTCGGGGTATTGAGATAATCACGGGCCCAGATGATGTGCACGTCGCCCAGACCCTGCTGCTGCGCGGCCCAGAGGCCGGTATCCGTGGCGGCAGTAGCGTCGACCTGGCCTTGCATCAGCGGACCAAAGTTCAAGACCCCTGTGGGAACGACTTCGACGTCTTTCTCGTCCAGGCCAACAGCGCGCAGGATAATGCGCAGATTGTGACGTGTGCCACTCTCCAAACTGTAGACGCCAAGGCGTTTGCCCTTCAAGTCTTGTGGCTTGGTAATGTTCTTACTGATAGGCGAGACGACGTTGAAGACGTTTTGGGGGTAAATATTGTACACGGCCTTCAGCTTCTCGCCGCTGTCAGCGGCAAAGAACAAGGGCTCCAGGTTCGCGAAGGCGATATCGGCATTGCCAGCCAGGACATGCTTCACGGCGGCCCCACCACCTGCGCCGGGCACGAAGGTAAATTCCAGCTCCGCCTCACGAAACCAGCCAAATTCCTGCGCGGCAAAGACGTTGGTTTGCTCAGAGATTGGCTGGCTCCAGCAGGCCATGCGTATGGGCGTGGCGGCGTGCGCGCGTCGCGGCAGTGCGGTGAGGGCGAGGGCACCCAGGGCACTGTGGCGTATGAGTTGACGACGCGTCAGACGAAAATCCTCTGTGGATGGCATAGACACTCCCTTCTGCGATCAGCTTACGGGGCACGCATGGGTACAATGCGTGTGCGCCTGGTCAACACCAGGCGCTCGCAATACACCACGAGTTGGTAGAGGGCAATGCCGACCAGCGTTAGCACAATAAAGACAGCAAACATCAGCGTTGTATCCATCATCCCCTGTGAGGCCATGATCAGGGCTCCCAACCCTTTGGTGGCACCAATGTACTCGCCGACCACGGCTCCAACTACGCTGAGCACAATGGCTACCCGCAAGCCAGCGAAGAGGTACGGCACAGCGTTGGGGAGCAGCAACTTGCTAAACACCTGCCAGCGACTGGCGCCAAGCATCCGAAACAAGTCGAGGGTCTCAGTGTCGACGGCGCTGAGACCCGTTAACGTGTTTTCGAATAACGGGAAGAAGGCGATCAGTGCGGCGATCAGAGCCTTGGGGACGATGCCAAAACCGCACCAGATGACGAAGAGAGGGGCGAGGGCGAGTTTGGGCATGGCCTGTGAGGCGATGATGTAGGGGTTGAGGACGCGCTGCGCCAGGGGCGCCAGAGCAACGAGCGAGCCCAGGCCTATCCCCAGGGCACTCCCACCAATAAACCCCAGTAAAATCTCGCTCAACGTCACCCACAGGTGTGGCCACAGAAAGCCATCCAGCAGGTTTTGGACAAGCGCACGGGCCACGGCAGTGGGTAGGGGGAGGATGAGCGGTGGGAGACGACGCCACTGCACCAGGCCGTACCAGGCTGCGAGTATGGCCAGCAACAGCGCGAGCGATAAGAGTCGTTCCCTACCCCTACGCTGGCGCCGGGGCGTTTGGGGGCGAAGCGCTGGCGGGGGCTCAATCTGCATACAAAGCCCCCTGCTGGAGCAATCCCATGGCCTGATGAATAGCGTGACAGAGATCCGTGAAACGTCGCTCGAAACGCATCTCCAGGGTACGTGGACGTGGCAGGGGCACGGGAAAGGCATGCACGATGGTCCCAGGGCGTCGGCTCATCAGCAACACGCGGTCAGCCAGGAACACCGCTTCAGTAATGTCGTGGGTGATAAACACCACCGTTTGCTCGCCATGATGCCACATATTGAGCAACTCCAGGTTCAACTGTTCGCGGCTAATGGCATCGAGCGCGCCAAATGGTTCATCCATAAGCAGTACCGAGGGATGGAGCAGGAGCGCACGCGCTAGGGCGACACGCTGTTGCATACCCCCAGAGAGCTGGTGGGGGCGATGGCCAGCGAAGTCACGCAGGCTCAGCAGGGTGAGCAACTCGAAGGCGCGGTGCCGGGCCTCGGGGCGTGACTGCCAAGTAAGTTCTACAGGCAGCAAGACATTGTCGAGTACGGTACGCCAGGCGAGCAATACAGGACGCTGAAAGACAAAGCCGACCTGGCGCGTGGGACCCTGCACCACCTGCTTACCCAGTAGCACGCGCCCGGTCGTAGGAGTATCCAGCCCAGCGATAAGGCGCAACAAGGTGGTTTTCCCACAGCCACTCTCGCCCACCAGCGCCACAAATTCGCCCGCCTGGACCATACAGTTGACCTCGTGCAGCGCCCACATGCCGGCTGCTAGCCCGTCAAAACGCTTACTGAGTCGCTCCACGCTGATGGCGCTGCCGGTCGCGACTACGGACTGCTGGTGCACCGTCACGTCAGTCATCAGGGGCATCCTCAATGTCAGTCCAACGCACCAGGTCAAGGAGGTTAGAGCGACCATCGTGATGCCAGGTCAGGCGCGGCCAGGGCATACAGTCGAGGGTACTGAGGCGCGTCACACCCAGACGCCCTAGCATTTCTGCCAATGCCTGACGGCGGGGTGGGGACAGCGCCACACCGGCCGTCTGCAGATAGGCTCGCACCGGTTCAAGGCGCGCTGCCACATCCGTTATGTTGTCTACCGGATGGACGCGGACTGTACGATTCAGACATGAAGGGGTAAATGTGGGCGTGTCTTCGTAGATCACCGTCCAGGCGGTTCCTGGCTCACTGCAAAACAGTAGCACCTCATCGTCGTTCAACTGCCGGCACTCATACGTCCCGCGCCAATGACGGATAGCCGTACTGTCCTCCAGCGGCAGGGTGCCGCGTGGCCATTCGGCGTGCACTGCGGCCATCCCCTGGGCGAGCAGCGCGGTGAACTCCTTGGGGGAGACCGCGCCCCCGCGCTCGACATACAGCAGGTGCGGCGACACGCAACCCTGTTGATCAAACATCGAGACGCCATACGCGGCCTGGTGGGCCGTATGCGTCGCCTGTTCAGCACTGCTCAGCATTTCACGGCCAATGACACCAAAACTGAGCTTGTGGCTGTAGGCCAGGAAACGTGCCGACGGTGGCACCCGACGTTGGATGTCGCGTGTCGTGGTCTCGTTGCCGTAGGCAATCACAGCCTCAGCCGGTGCAAAAGCCGCTGCTTCCAGGGCCACATCCCCGCCTTTCCACCAGCCTACGGCAAGGCAGGAACCAATCTCTGGACAGACGTCCCAGAGGGAGCGCGCGAACAGCGCCGCAAAGAGGGGTTCTTCTGACGCACTTTTGCCGAGACTGGCACTTTTAACGAGCAGAGCACAGATCAGACTCCAGGCCGGCAGCACCGGGACATTGCCCGAAAAGACGTGCGTGATCAGGCGTGGACCATACGCCCGTGTATAGCCGCCAGCCTGCGGCCGTGGCCGAAACGTATCGAGGACATATGGGTCCCCAAATTCGGCTTGCAGCAACCGCCACAGGGCGTCCTTGCGAAAGGCCTGGAGCAACGTGTCCAGACCGTGCCGCACCATGGGCGCTGAGTAGTGCGTGATGATGGGCAGGGACGCTTCCGCCTGTTGGCGATACGGGTACTGTGGATCAAGCCAGAGTTGGATGACGCGGTCGATCACCTCGACGATGTCAGCGATGGGGCGACATGCCAGGTGCTGAGCCTGCGCCGCCAGGAGGCACTGGCTCACCGCGTTGAGCGCGTCCGGCGTGAGGACCGGGAGGGACAAGCTGAGGGTCTCGGATCCTGTGTCAAAGGTTAAGCTGGTCATAGCCACTGTCCCGGCATCCCAGCCAGGGAAAAAATACGGCGGTGCCT
>Ga0137409_10006694_pt1 | contig 11924 bp, 13 predicted proteins | sample CZODoug1_16funga_FD_122059 | JGI IMG/M metagenome (GOLD analysis project Ga0137409, IMG submission 122059) | Vadose zone soil fungal communities from Angelo Coast Range Reserve, California, USA - CZODoug1_16fungal (Hybrid Assembly) | ecosystem: Environmental > Terrestrial > Soil > Vadose zone... | reverse complement strand
CATCGAGGTGGACACGCTCGAGCTCTACGAGCTCGAGATCACCCCGCCCCGCGAAGACTTCGAGCTGGAGGTGGCGAGGACGGTCCAGGGTGCGAAGTCGGGAGAGGTTGGCGCTGTCGGGCGTGCTCGTGAGCTTTACCGCCGTTTCGGGCTCGACCCTACTCGGGTGCGCCCGTCGTCGGAGGCGCTGCTCCGCCGCCTCAAGAAGGGCGAGCCTCTGCCACGGATAAACTCGCTCGTTGATGTCGCCAACGCGTTGTCGGTGCAGCTGCAGGTGCCGGTCGGCCTCTACGACCTCGACAAGGTGAAGGGTGGCGAGCTCGTGATCAGGCTGGGCGCCAAAGGCGAGGGATACACCGGCATCGGAAAGGAGCGCGTCAATGTGGCCGGCCGCATCTGTGTCGCTGACGCCGAGGGGCCGTGCGGAAACCCGAGCGCGGACTCCGCTCGCACGATGATCACCACCGAGACCGAGCGCGCCGCCTGGATCTACTTTCTGCCGGTTCTCGAAGACGACATCGATCGCACCGCAGAGCTGGTGGCGGTCTTCGGCCGGGGCCTGGTCAGGATGGTGTGAGCGGTTGGCCAGCTCCGAGCAGGTGATGTGTGTGAAGCGGGAGGACATCTTTCCCGACGGCGCCTGGCATGGGTTCGTGAGCAGCGATCTCGAACGCCATCAGGCCGTGATCCGTGAGCGCTACTTCTTCAAGCCGCGGGTCGAGGTCGAGGACGATCCGAAATTCCAACAGATCATCCCGTACGTCGTCTTCCGGCACGCCGATCGATACTTCCTCACGCATCGTTTGCGAGCTTCGTCTGAGAAGCGGCTCCGCAAGCAGTACTCGCTGGGGATCGGCGGGCACATCAACCCCGGCGACCTCGAAGGCGGCGACCCCATCCTCGACGGCCTCAAGCGCGAGTGGGGTGAGGAGGTGGTCTACGAGGGGCGATTCGATGCCGACCTGATCGGCCTCCTGAACGATGAGTCGGCGCCGGTGTCCAAGGTGCACCTTGGCGTGGTCTTCCTCGTCAATGGCGACTCGCCCAACATCGCGATCCGCGAGACCACCAAGCTCGCCGGTGAGCTGATGACCCTGGACGAGATGAGGATTCACTACCTCGAAATGGAGTCGTGGTCGCAAATGGTGTTCGACCGATTGACGTTATGAAGTACGTCGAGGTGGGAGGCGTCCGGGTTTCCGCGATCGGACTCGGTACCTGGCAGTTCGGTTCGCGTGAGTGGGGCTATGGCGCCGACTACGACACCAGGGTCGCAGGCACGATCGTGCGCCGCGCGCTCGAGCTGGGCGTGAACCTGATCGACACCGCCGAGATCTATGGCCTTGGCCGTTCCGAGCGCATCGTCGGCGAGGCCATCCGCGGACGCCGCGACAGCGTCTTCCTCGCGACCAAGCTGTTTCCGATCGGCCTTCCCTTCATGACGGGGTGGCGAGCCCGCCGCAGCGCGCGGCGCCTCGGCCTCGACCACATCGACCTTTACCAGCAGCATTGGCCGAGCCCGTTCTTTCCGCCGCGCGCGACCATGCCGCACATGCGACGCCTCGTCGAACAGGGCCTTGTGGGACATGTGGGCGTCAGCAATCACACGCTCGCCGGCTGGCAGGAGGCCGAGCAGGCGCTCGGCGGCCCTGTCCTTTCGAACCAGGTGCTCTTCAGCCTGGTCCACCGCTCACCGGAGAGGGAGCTGGTGCCCTGGGCGCAGGAGAAGGGGCGCATCGTCATCGCGTACAGCCCTCTTGGACAGGGAGTCCTGTCGGGGAAGTACCAGCAATCGGGACCCCGGAACTTCAGGCGCGTGAGGAGAAACTTCAGCGCCGAGGCGCGAGCCCGGTTCGAGCCGCTGATCGCCGCCCTGCGCGAGATCGGCGCGCGGCATCGTGCAACGCCGGCGCAGGTCTCGCTTGCATGGCTCATCCGCAAGCCCAACGTCGTGGCCATTCCAGGCGCGTCGAGCTTGGCCCAGCTGGAGGAGAACACCGCCGCCGGCGACGTCGAGCTGTCGGACGAAGACGCTGCGTTGCTCGATAGGCTGAGCGCATGAAGCTTCACGGGGTGGAGCTGCGCCGCATCCGGCTGTCATTGGTCGCGCCATTTGAAACGTCGTTCGGTGTCCAGACGGAGCGCGATGTGCTGCTGTTGAAAGCGATCACCTCCGACGGCGTGGGTTGGGGTGAGTGCGTCGCAGGCGAGGAGCCGACGTACTCGTCGGAGTATGTGGACGGCTCGCAGCACGTCTTGATCCATCACCTGCTGCCCCGGCTGCTCGACCAGGCGAGTCTCGACGCCGAGGACGTGGGCCGGGTGCTGAGGCCGGTGCACGGCCATCAGATGGCGAAGGCCGCAATCGAGATGGCGATCCTCGACGCGCAGCTGCAAGCGCAGAACGAATCCTTCGCCAAGTATTTCGGCGCGACGCGAGCCGCCGTCGACTGTGGGGTTTCAGTCGGGATCCACCCATCGATTCCGGAGCTGCTGGCGACCGTGGGTGAATATCTAGACCAGGGCTACAGGCGGATCAAGCTGAAGATCAAGCCGGGCTGGGACGTGGAGCCGGTTCGGGCCGTACGAGATCGTTTCGGCGACGTTCCCCTCCAGGTCGACGCCAACACGGCCTACTCGCTGTCGCACGCCCCTCAGCTCGCGCAGCTCGACCCGTTCGACCTGCTCCTCATCGAGCAGCCGCTCCCAGAGGAGCAGGTGCTCGCGCACGCCGAGCTGGCCAAATTGGTGCGCACGCCGATCTGTCTCGACGAGTCGATCACGTCTGCGCAGGCCGCCGCGGACGCGATCGAGCTCGGTGCGTGCCGGATCATCAACGTCAAACCAGGCCGGGTCGGTGGCTACCTCGAAGCGCGCAGGATCCATGACCTGTGCGCGTCGCGTGGCGTGCCGGTCTGGATGGGCGGAATGCTCGAGACCGGGATCGGCCGCGCCGGCAACGTCGCCATGGCCGCAATGCCGAACTTCACGTTACCTGGCGATACTTCGGCCTCCGACCGCTACTACCACCGTGACATCACCCAGCCTTTCGTCCTGCACGACGGGCGCCTCGACGTGCCGGCCGGACCTGGGCTCGGCGTGGGGGTCGACGAGGAATTTCTCGATTCCATCACGTACTGGAAGGAGACCGTCGGGAGGCTAAGCCACGCGACTTCGTAGGCGCGGAGGCGGCTGCACCGCCAGGAGGTCGCTCATCGGCGTGGCCTGCGCGGCGAGGCCCAGGCGGGGGAGCCGGAGCTCGTCTTCGATGGTCGCCAGCAGCGAGTAGTGGTCGTAGGGCCGAGCGCTTCGTATTCGCAGCGGGTCTGGATGGATGACCAGCGTCAGCACGGAGTTGGCGCTGTCCTCACCCTCGTCCCAGGTGATCAGCAGCACACCACCGTCCTGCCACGCGTTGGAGGCCAGGATCGCCGGCACCGTCTGCGAGAGCCACGCGTCGGCAACCTTGTTCGAGCAGTCGTGGCCGTCATGGCACAGGTCTGGCGTGATCCAGACGAAATGCGGCACGTCGCCGGACATGTCCGTGCCGAACTGAGAGAACGGAACCACCTGCGACGGGCACTCGCCGCCGTAGTAAGCGAACGGGTTGTGCTTCAACGCGTAGGGGTATGGGCTGCGGAAGCAGCCGTCGCTCATGCCTTCCATGTAGGCGCGCCACTCGATCCCGGCGTCCGAGAGCTGTGCGCCCAGCCCGCCGGCAGGCAGCGAGTGGAACCCGTCATCGGCTATGCCCCACGTGCTGCCGGACGTCATGGCGAGATAGTTCGGCAGGCTCGGGTGCGAAACGCCGTGATAGTCGGTCGCGACTCCGTACCTGGCGGCGAGGTCGGCGATATAGCCGGTGCCGATCACCTGGCCGTAGCTCCGGTTCTCCATCACGATCACGAAAACGTGAGACGGGCTCGCGGCCGGGGACGGTTCAGGCGACGGGCTGGCCGAGATCTGGCTCGGTATCGAGCTTGGTGACGGACTTGCCTTGGCGGTCGCGTGGGTGCGCGGTGCGCACGCCGCAAGAAGGCACGCGGCGACGGCGAGGGCGACCAATCGCATGCGGTTAGAGCCTACGATCCGGGCCTGAATTGCTGCTGACGAGCCCATCCTGGGAACTCGAGGTCCTGCCCGAGCGGGGAGGGCGGATCACCTCATTGCGGCTTCGCGGAGAAGAGCTGCTCGAGCAGGGGATCGGGGTCGACGATCCACAGGCCGCGGACTTCGTTGCCGGCGGGGCGCAGGGCTGGGACGAGATGGTGCCGAACCTGGAACCTGTCGGTGCGTTACCGGATCACGGTGAGGCGTGGCGCGTGCCTTGGGTGGTGGAGGAGGAGAGCGAGAGCTCGGCAGTGATGTCGTGCAGAGGGCGCGTGGTGCCATTCGAGCTGCGGCGACGGATTGAGGTCGGCGACCGGGTGCGGGTGGACTACACGTATTTGAATGTTGGCGCTGAACCTCATCTCGGGTACTGGTGCGGGCACACGCTGTTCAGGTTCGAGGAAGGGATGGAAATTGGAGTGCCAGGAGGCAAGGAGCTGGCCGCCTTGGCGTGGGGGGCGAGCGGAAAGACGGTTCTGCCGAATGGGTCGATTGATCGCGCGCGGCTCGGTTGGAAGTCAGGGGCTGCGATCGAGCTGGCGTGGGATGCGGGATTGACGCCTGATGTCGCTGTGTGGGTTTGCAACGGGGACCTCGGCGGGTACAGGCAGATAGCAGTCGAGCCGGCGACCACATCGACGGTTTTGGGGCCGGGAGAGACGTTCGGCTGGTGGCTCGAGATCCGGGGACAAAAGGACTGGGAAGAGGGGTGAGGGCGGGGTCTGGGAGGCGAAATTGACAGGCAAAAAGTATTGACAATCGAACATCTGTTTGGTAGTCTACTTCTATGCTCGCGACGCAAGACGTATATCCCTCCAGCACCGCTCATCTGACCAACGACGAGCGGCGCCAGCGCCTCCGCGAAAAGGCTTACGTCATTGACCTACAGGTCCTTTCCTTCGCTAAGGAGGCAGCTGAGTTCGCCGCCACCGACGCCTGGGAGGAGGATGGCTCGACCAGCCCGATCGACTGGCTCCGCTTCAACTGCCACCTGACCAGCACTGTCGCCGCCGACCGGATCGCCGTCGGAGAGGCCATGAATCAGCTGTCCGCAAGTGTCGAGGCCACGATGAGGGGCGAAATCGGCTTCGCCCACCTGAAGGACATGGCACGGACGGCCGGCGCAGTTGGGAGCAAGTTTGACGAGACCAAGCTGCTGGAGAAGGCACGTGAGAACTCGCCGGGCAAGTTCCACTACATCTGCCACCACTACCGGCACGCTGCTGACCGCAAGCGCTTTGAGGCGGAGCAGGCGGAGCTGATGGAGATCCGCAAGCTCACCATCAGCAAGTGCGAGGACGGCGTCGTCCTGGTCAATGGAATCCTCGACCCGGTCGGCGGTGCCGCACTTATCACCGCGATTGTGCCGCTGGCACAGAAGTCAGGTGCATACGACGACCGCACCCTCGAGCAGCGTCAGGCGGATGCGCTGGTTGAGCTTGCCTCGGGCGGTGGCTCGCAAGCCCAGATCCAGGTCACGAGCTCGATCGAGACTCTGCTCGGCCTTGCAGGCGCTGCTGCCGCGGAGATGGAGTTCACCCTTCCTGTTTCCTCGACCACCATCGAGCGACTGGCCTGCGACAGCAGCATCGCCCGCATCCTGCTCAATTCAGAATCCACGGTCATCGACGTCGGACGTTCCAAACGAGTCGTGTCGGAGCCGATGCGGCGGGCGCTCGCGGTGCGCGACGGCAACTGCCGGTGGCCCGGCTGCGAACGGCCGGCGTCTTGGAGCGCAGCTCATCACGTAGTCCACTGGATCGATGGCGGCACCACAGACCTCGACAACCTGATTCTTCTCTGTCACCGGCACCACCGGATGGTGCACGAGGGCAGCTGGCAGATCGTTCTTGGCGATGACGGCCGCATGCTGACCATCCCGCCGACGGTCACATTCGGCCCTCCGGCGCGCGGACCCGACTAACCGGCAAGCTCCTCGTCCTAAACTGAGCCCCGTGTCCAAGCTCCTTGGGTTGCGCTGTCGCGAATGCGGCGCCGAATACGAGCTGCAGGCGACGCATGTCTGCGAGATGTGCTTCGGGCCGCTTGACGTCGTCTACGACCAAAGGGCGCTCAAGAAGCTCGTCAGCCGAGATCGCATCGAGAAGGGTCCGAAGTCGATGTGGCGCTATCGCGACCTTCTTCCAGTCGAAGATTCCGCGGCGGTGGTCACGTTGGGCGAGGGCATGACGCCGCTCGTGAAGGCGGACCGATTGGGCGCTGAGCTGGGGCTGCGCAACCTCTACCTCAAGAACGACAGCATGAACCCGACCAACTCCTTCAAGGACCGGGTGGTGTCGGTCGCCATCAGCTGGGCGCGATCGAACGGTTTCGAGACCATCGCGTGCGCTTCGACTGGCAACCTGGCCAATTCGGTCGCGGCCTACGCGGCGCGGGCCGGGCTGGAATGCTTCGTCTTCATCCCGGTCGACCTCGAGCCGGCCAAGATCGTCAGCATCGGAGTCTTCGAACCGAACATGGTCGCAGTTCGCGGCAACTACGACGAGGTCAACCGGCTCTGCAGCCAGCTCGTGGAGTCGACCCCGTGGGCGTTTTGCAATATCAACATCAGGCCCTTCTACGCAGAAGGATCCAAGACGCTGACGTTCGAGACGGCCGAGCAGCTGGGCTGGAAGCTCCCCGACGAGATCATCATCCCGATCGCCAGCGGCTGCCAGTTCGTGCGCCATCGGCAGGCGGCCAGGGAGCTGGTCGAGTACGGGCTGGTCCGCGAGGAACGGGTCCCGAAGTTCACCGGCGCCCAGGCGCTCGGGTGCGCCCCGGTCTACAACGCGTTCAAGTCGGATACCCCCGAGCGGGTCCTGCCTGTCAAGCCGGACACGATCGCCCGGTCGATCGCGATCGGCAACCCGTCCGACGGCATGTATGTGAACCGGATCGCCCGCGAGACGGGCGGCGTGGTCGAGGCGGTGAGCGAGGAGGAGATAGTCGACGCGATGCGGCTGCTTGCCAGGACGGAGGGCATCTTCACCGAGACGGCGGGCGGGGTCACGATCGGCGTGCTGAAAAAGCTGGCCAAGGCCGGACGCTGGAACGGGGACGAGGTGGTGGTCGCGTACGTGACAGGCCACGGCCTGAAGACCGCCGACGTGCTTGCGTCAGCGAACGGCCATTCAAAGCGCGTGGAAATAGAACCCACGCTAAAGTCGTTTCGCGAAATGGTGAAAATCTAGAAATGGCTCAGTTCCGTATTCCGGGACCGCTGCGCCGCCTTTCCGACGGCCAGGTGACAGTCGAGGTCGAAGCGACCGACCTGAGCACGGCGATCAGCGCGCTGGACGCGCGCTATCCAGGCTTCAAGGACCGCCTGCTTGACGAGAACGGCGAGCTCCGGCAGTTCGTGAACGTTTACCTGAACGACGAGGACGTGCGGCTGGGTTCCGGCTTGAACGCGAAGGTCGGCGCCAAGGACGAGATCTCGATCGTTCCGGCGGTCGCCGGGGGAAGCTGCCGGGCTTAGACTCCGCGGTATGGGGCGCAGGCGGCTGAAGCTGATCTTCGGTCCCGATATGGTCAAAGAGCCTGTGATCTACCACCTCGGCAAGAAGTTCGAGATCGTGACCAACATCCGTCGGGCTGACGTCACCCGCGACCAGGGGTGGGTCCTGCTGGAGATCAGTGGAGAGCCGGAGGAGCTCGATCGGGGAGTTTCCTACCTCGAGTCGTGCGGCGTGAAGGTAGAGCAGGCGGAGGGAGACCTCGTCGAATAGCGTCGACGTCGCAATCGTAGGGGCTGGGCAAGCCGGGCTCGCCACGAGCTGGTACCTCTCCCAGGCGAAGGTCGACCACGTGGTCCTCGAGGCGGGGCGTGTCGCCGAGACCTGGCGCACACGCCGCTGGGATTCCTTTTGCCTGGTCACACCCAACTGGAGCGTCAAGCTCCCAGGTGCGACCTATGCCGGCGCGGATCCGGACGGGTACATGCCGCTGGCGGAGCTCGTCGACTATTTCCAGGCGTGGGCCGATTCGTTCGAGGCGCCGGTCGAAGCGAACAGCCCGGTCACATCGGCCGAAGCTGACGGTGACCGGTTCGTACTGTCGCTGCCGTCTGGGAAGTTGAATGCGCGCAGGCTGGTCGTGGCGTCCGGTGGCTATCAGCGCGCCCACAGACCGGCCGGCTCAGAACAGATTCCAGGTGACGTCCATCAGATCCTGGCCGAGGAATACAGCAACCCGGCGGCTCTTCCGCCCGGCGCGGTGCTCGTGGTCGGCAGCGGGCAGACGGGGTGCCAGCTCGCTGAAGAGCTTCACGAGGCCGGTCGCAACGTCTTCATCGCCTGCGGTCGATGTCCATGGGGTCCACGCCGCTTCGGAGGACGCGACATCGTTTGGTGGGCGATCCACTCCGGTTTCCTGGACCGAACCCCCGACAAGCTGCCTTCGCCAACAGCGCGCCTGGTCGGCAACATCGTCACGACCGGCCACGGCGGGGGCCACGACCTGCACCTGCGGACGCTCCACTCGATGGGCATCGAGCTGCTCGGGCATTTCGCCGGCGCAGATCGGCGAAAGGTGCGCTTTGCGGATGACCTGGCGGCCAGCGCCGACTTCGGCGACGCGAGACTCTCCGACCTGTGGAAATTCGTCGATGCCCACTGCGCCGCCAACGGAATCACCCCGCCGACGCTTGACATGCCGCCGCCCCTTCGCATCGAAACACGTACTGAGCTGGACATCGACCAGGAAGGAATCGGGACGGTGATCTGGACCAGCGGCTACCGGCCGGACTACGGATGGGTCAAGTTTCCTGTTTTCGACGACATGGGCTTCCCCGTGCAGACCGATGGGTGCACCAAAGTGCCAGGCTTGTATTTCATGGGCGTGCACTGGATGAGGAAAAACATGTCTGCGATCCTCTACGGAGTGGGAGAGGATGCCGAGATCGTGGCGCGTCAGATCGTCGAGGCACACCCATGAGGGTTGCTGTGGCGATGTCCGGTGGTGTCGATTCGTCAGTCGCTGCCGCGCTTCTGCATGCTCAGGGCCACGACGTCGTCGGCATCACGTTGCAGCAGTGGCCCCGCGACGACATGGAGGAATCGGCCAAGCACGGCGGCTGCTGTTCGCTCAACGCCGTGGAGGACGCGCGCCGCGTCGCGTCAGTGCTCGGCATTCCTTATTACTGCTGGAACCTGGAGAAGGAGTTCGGCGAGCGGGTCATCGAACCGTTTCACCGCGACTATCTCGCGGGCCGAACGCCCAACCCGTGTGTGCGGTGTAACGCGTTCGTGCGCTTCGACCTCATGCTCGGCCGCGTGCTCGACCTCGGCTTCGACCGGCTGGCCACGGGGCACTTCGCGCGCATCGTCAACGGAACCGAGCTCCACACGGCGATCGATGACGCCAAGGATCAGTCCTACATGCTCTACCACCTGGATCGCGAGCGTCTCGGGCGGATCCTGTTCCCGCTGGGTGGAATGACGAAGGCCGAGGTGCGTGAGCACGCCCGCGAGTTCGGGCTGCCGGTGGCGAACAAGGCGGAGAGCCAGGAGATCTGCTTTGTTCCGCGCGGAGAAACCGCACGCTACCTCGCGGATCGCTTGCCGGTGCGCGCGGGCGCCGTCGTGGATTCGAGCGGACGCGACCTCGGCACCCATCGCGGAACGGCGCTCTACACCGTAGGACAGCGAAGCGGTTTCGGCGATCTCGCTGAGGCCGGGCCATGGTACGTGCTGCGGGTGGACGCGCCTTCCAACCGGCTCGTCGTTGGCCGCAAGGAGGAGCTGGCTGCGCGCGAGGTCGAGCTGCGAGACGTCAATTTCGTCGACGGGATCGTGCCCGGGACAACGATCCGGTGTGAGGCCAGGCTCCGATACCACGCCCGGCCTATTCCGGGGGTGTATGGGGCTGGACGTCTCTCGCTGGACGAGCCGTTCTTCGGCGCGGCGCCCGGCCAGGCCGCGGTGCTGTATGCAGGGAGCCGCGTCCTCGGTGGGGGGATCATCGCCTCCGCGTCGTGAGCGGCCGTCCGGATCTGGTCCTGGCGGTGCTCCACTGGATCGAATATCTCGGCTTGCTGGGCGGCCTGGGTTCCATGGTCGTCAGGCGCCTGGCGGCGAATCGACCGCCCATTCACTGGGTCCGGCCTCCCATGCACATCGCGCTGGGGGCCGCTTTCGCCGGCGGCCTGGCGCTGATCAGCGTCGAGGCGTTTCAGGCCGGAACGCTGCCGGGGTGGGAGCGAGCCGTCCGGGTCGCCGCGGAGGGCCTTGCGTTTGTCTTCTGCCTCCGCGGAATCACGTTTGTCGCGCCAGCCGCCTTTCTCGCCGCGGCGCTCCTGCCATTCGGCGGCCACGCGGCGGCGGTCCAACCACCGGCGGGCGCGGAGCTCGCGGATGTCCTCCATGTCGCGTCGGCCTGCATCTGGGCGGGCGGCATCCTCGCACTGGCCACGCTGCAGCCGCCCGGCGGGTGGCGCGGGCCTGAAGCCAGGAGCCTGCTGGACCGCTTCGCCGGCGTGGCTCTGATCGCGTTTGCCGTCACAGCTCTCACAGGCGTGCTTCGCGCCACCGAGCAGCTCCACGGGATAAGCGACCTCTGGTCAACCTCGTACGGGATCGTTCTTGCGCTGAAGGGCGTGGGCGTCGGAGTCATGCTCCTGCTTTCGCTGGCGTGGCGCCGTGGCCTGCCGGTGGCCCGGGCCGAGGCTGCAGTCGCCGTCATGGTCGTCGCGGCGACCGCGGTGCTGGCCGCCTACCCAAACCAGGCATAGAATCCGGGAGTGGCCACCGTTCGTGAGGTCATGAAGACGACGCTCTACTCAGTGGATCCGTCGACGACCGTCGGTGAAGCGATCTCGCTGATGGCGCAGAACCGGATCGGTTCGGCCCTGATCATGGAAGGCGGCAAGCTCATCGGGATCTTCACCGAGCGTGACACGGTGCGCGCGATCTCTCAGTCGTACGACGCGCCCACGCACGAGATCTCCTCATGGATGACGCGCGACCCGAAGACGGTGAGCCCAGACGTCGACTCCGAAGAGGCCCTCAGGACGATGCTGGACAGCGGCTTCCGCCACCTGCCGGTGGTGGAGGGGGGAGAGGTGATCGGGATGGTCTCGATGCGAGACCTCGCCGCTGAAACCCAGTAACCGCGCGCTAAAATAATTCGCCCCCGCCCCAGGTGGTTTCGTGCGCCCAAATGAAGGGCGCAAAGGATTCGACGGCATTGGGCCTTCTGGCGCTCAGGCGCTACCTCCCGTACCTGCGACCGTACGCAGGACTGGTCACCGTGTTCGGATTGGCTCAACTGGGCAGCCTTGCCACGGCCGCTTCAATTCCAAAAGTGATCCAGTACATCATCGACGGGCCAATCACCCACAACCAGCTGGACCGGCTCGTGCAGATGGCCGGCCTCCTTGTCCTGATCGGCCTGCTCGAGTTCGTCTTCATCTACCTTCGCCGGAACTATTCGGGAATCGTCTCCCTGCGCATGGAGACCGACCTGCGCAACGACTTCTACGCTCACCTCCAGGGCCTGCAGGTTGCGTTCCACGACAACTGGCAGTCCGGACAGCTCCTGTCGCGCGCGATCTCCGACATCGGCACCGTGCGCCGGTTCGTGAGCTTCGGCCTGATCTGGTTCCTGCAGACGATCGTCACGTTCGCCGTCGTTTTCGTCCTGATGCTCGAGCTGGACTGGAAGCTTGCGGTGGTGGTCGTCCTGTGCATGGTGCCGATCGCCTACTTCAGCAACAAGTTCCACGACAAGTACAAAGTCATCGCGCGGCGCCTCCAGGATCAGCAGGGCGACCTCACGACGATCATCGAGGAGATGGCCACCGGCGTCCGCAT
>Ga0137409_10006693_pt1 | contig 11924 bp, 9 predicted proteins | sample CZODoug1_16funga_FD_122059 | JGI IMG/M metagenome (GOLD analysis project Ga0137409, IMG submission 122059) | Vadose zone soil fungal communities from Angelo Coast Range Reserve, California, USA - CZODoug1_16fungal (Hybrid Assembly) | ecosystem: Environmental > Terrestrial > Soil > Vadose zone... | reverse complement strand
TGACCTGAGGACACGGGCACCCGCATAATCAGGACGCCCGCGCCATTCCAGGGGAACCTTTTGCCACTCGACATCCACGAAATCAACGGACCACTGCGGGTGCTCGCCGGACCCGGCACCGGCAAGACGCACGCGCTGGTCGACCTGTACGAGCAGGCCGTGCGTGAACGCCTGGCCGGTCGCGGCGAGATCCTCGTGCTCACTTTCTCGAAAAGCGCTGCGGGCGAGATCTCGCGGCGCATCGACCAGCGCCTGCAGGATGAGTACGGCGAAGCCTGGATTTCAACCTTTCACAGCTTTTGCGAGCGGCTCCTGCGCGAGCACACTCCCGCTCGCGACCGCCTTCAGATCAACAAATTCCAGGAAGGGTTGGTCATGCGCCAGGTGCTCGCCGAGCTCGACCCTGCGCTGCTCGGCCCTCTCGAGGGAGTCCGCAGATCGGACGCCTTCGCGAGCGACCTGCTGGCCTTCGTCCAGCTGATGAAGCAGAACCTCGTTCATCCGTCGGCGCTCATGCTCGCCGCCGAGGCGAGCGCCGGCGAGCGCCTGCGCGTGCTGGCCTCCGTCTACCAGGCCTACCAGCTCCGGCTCCAGAGTGCGCGGATGTTTGACTTTCGCGACCTCATCTCGGGCGCGATCGAGCTGCTGCAGTCGAGTGCTCCGCTCCGCGAGAACCTGAGGCAGCGGTTTCGCTTGATCCTCGTCGACGAGTTCCAGGACGTCGACCCCGCGCAGTTTGAGCTGCTTCAGCTCGTGGCGCCACCCGCGGCGCATCCGCGCCTGGTGGTGGTCGGCGATCCGGACCAGTCGATCTACGGCTTCCGTGGCACTGTCCCCCGTTTGCTCAGCCGCGACTTCGCCGCCGTGTACGGCAGCGCCACGCTGCATCTGGACGAGTGCCGCCGCTCGTCGCGCGAGGCGCTGGATGCGGGCGAGCGGCTGCTGGCCACGTCCCACGCCGGCCGCGAACCGCGGCGGCTGCGGACAATCGTCGCGCCGGCGCCACCCGCCATCGTCGTCGGGCGTGAGCGTGATCCCGTCGACGAGGCGTTCTTCGTCGCACGCGAGATCAAGAGGATGCACGCGCAATCTCCGAGCTTGCGCCACCGAGACTTTGCGATCCTCCTGCGCAGCACGACCTCGTTCGGTGCGCCTTTCGAAGAAGCTCTGCGCGCGCTGGGCCTTCCCTATGAGGTCCGGGGATCGGGCGCCACCACACGCAACGAGGTGGTGCGTTTTCTCGTCGGCTATCTGGAATCGCTGCGCCGGCCCGACGATCCGGACGCGTTCGAGGGCGCGCTCGCGTCAAGCCTCGGCGGAGTTGGAGCTCGAACGCTGGGACGTCTTCGTGCCCACGCCCGCGAACGAAGCCGCCCGCTGAAAAAAGTCATGGACCGCCTGATGTACGCGCTGGCCGCGCGGGACCCTCAGCGCTACCCGCTCCCATGGGGAGGCGATGCTCCGAACGAGGAAAGGATGGAACCGGATTACATGGAGTTCCTGTCCGAACAGGAGCTGGGCGACCTGCACGCGGCGATGGCCACTCGTCACGCGTTGGTCCGCAGCGCGTCCAATCTTTCTCTGGCGAGCCTGGCGTATTCCGTCCTCATCGCGGACGGAGCCATGCGGCGACTACTGGACCTCGAGGTTCCGGAAGAACAGCGAGTCGAGGCGATCGCCGACCTCCGCGCCACGATCGACGGACTTGAGGCGATCGAGGCGGTGCATGAGCGATTGCATGGCTCGCGTCCCAAGCTGGCCGACGTCTCCGGTTCGCTCGAGACGCTGCTGGCGGCCGCCGCGGACGACAGCGAAGCGGCGCCCGGTGCGCGCGACGCCGTCCAGGTGATGACCGTCCACCAGGCGAAGGGCCTGGAGTTCGAGGTGGTTTTCTGCGCCGGATTTGCACATGGGTTGTTCCCGCTGCCTGTCAGGCCGCATCCGCTGCTCGATCCTGACGATCGCACGTGGCTCGAGGGATTCAAAGTCGACTTCATGCCGTCGTGGCCGTCCGACCCCGACGGCCACCTCGCCGAGGAGGCGCGGCTCGCCTACGTCGCGATGACTCGCGCCCGGCAGCGCCTCTACCTCACATACGCAGACTCGTACCTGCGCCAGGCCGGCCCGTCGGCATTCCTCGACATGGCCGCGCCCGAGGCGACCAACCGCGTGCACACGCGTGGCTCATCGCGGCTCGACCCCGGCGACGTTCTGCTCGCCCGCGAGGCGGAGGTCCTTCTCGCCTCGCACCGACCGGCCCTCTTGAATGGCGTCCCCGGCCGCGCTGCCGCCCTCGGTCTCGACGTCGCTTTTCTCACCGACCCCGATGCGGGCGAGCCTTTCGAGCCCTACGGCGAGGGGCGCAATCCGACGTCGGTGCAGATCGATCATTTCAGCCCGACGACGCTCAACGACTACCTGAAATGTCCGCGCCTCTACTGGTACAACCACCATCCGGGTCTCATCGACGAGCCGCGTTCGGTCGCGATGGAACGCGGGGGATTCCTGCACAAGGTGCTCGAGGACTTTCACGCCCACGAGGGCGAGTGGCGTCCGCTCGACGGCGACCACCAGAAGGAATGGCTCGAGACCGCGCTGCAGGGCCACCTCGAACCCTACCTCTCGCATATGGATGGCGTGCTCGACCGTAAACGCGAAGAGCGCCAGGTGCGGGCGGTGCTCACCAACTACATCAAGTTCGTGACCGGAATGCAGCTCATCCGCAGGCTGCGCACGGTGGCGATCGAGCGCCGGTTCAGCCTGCAGCTCGATGGCTCGGAGATCGTCGGCAAGATCGACCGTGTCAACGACGTCGGCGACGGCGAGGTCGAGGTTGTCGACTACAAGACCGGCACGGGCAAGCCGATGAAGTACGCCTACGAGGCGTATTTCGGGCCCGAGCTGTACGACGTCCAGCTCGCCCTCTATTACATCGCGTGCAGGGAGGGTTTCGACGAAGAGGGCAAGCCGCTCGGCTTCACGCCACGATTCCTCTCTCTTTACTACCCGAAGGATTGGGTGTGGGGTGGCATGCGGCAGGACATCTTCAGCGTCGGTCGCGCCGCGGGCCTCAAGGAATATCGCGAGAAGCTGCTGACGGAAGAGGACCTGGAGCGCAGTCGCGGGATCGTCGTGCAGGCCATCGAGCGCATCAAGGCAGGCCACTTCGAGCCCGCGCCGCGTGAGCTCGCTGGCACCTGCGTAACGCGCTTCGGCGGCTGCCCGCACGCCGCGGTCTGTCCCTATGGAGGCGCTCCTCCCGAATGAGCACCACCCGGCTCCCGAGCATTGTGTCGCTCAGCCCGGAGCAGGCGGCCGCCGCGCATGCCGGGCCTGCCGGCGCGTTTCTCATCGCCGCGGGACCGGGGACCGGCAAGACGTACACCGCGACCGAACGGTTCTGCTGGCTCGTCGAGCAGGGCACCGCTCCCGATCGAATCCTCACCGTCACGTTCAACGACCGCGCCGCGGAGGAGCTGAGGCAGCGCATCACCAAGGAGATGGGGGTGCGGCGGCCGGAGCTGGGCCCCGAGGTCCTGGACGGAGCGTGGATCGGAACCTTCCACGGCACCTGCGCGCGCCTGCTCGACGAGTTCGCCTACCTCGTCGGCGCGCCGCGCGAGCAGCGAGTGCTCGACGAGACAGGCCAGCGCCTTTTCGAGCAGCAGCTCATCGCGCGACTTCGCGGTGGCACGGCGGCGCCGTTCGACCCAGATTCGTTCTCCGCTTTGACCGTTGAGGACCTTGACGATCTTTTACGGTCGGGTCTGCGATTTCTGCTCAAGCTCAAGGGCCGCGGCATCACGCCGGACCATTTTCACCAACGCGCCCTCGAGCTCCAGACTCCCTCTCCTCGTTCGCCCAGGGAGCGGTTCGAAGGGAATGGCGGTCCTGACCCAGACCTGGCAGAACGCGAAGCGATCGAAGTCCTGTTCACCATCTACAGGACTTATGAGGAGTCGCTCCGCGCCGCCGGGCTGCGTGACTTCGACGACCTGATCCTCGAGGTCATCGACTCACTCCAGCGTGTGAAAGAGTTCCGCGACCGCTGCCGTGAACGATTCCGCTACCTGCTGGTCGACGAGTTCCAGGACACCAACCGCATCCAGCTCGACCTCATCCGCCTCCTGGCCGCCGAGAACTTCGGCAACGTCTCGGTGGTCGGCGACGCCAAGCAGTCCATCTACGGCTGGCGAGACGCCGAGATTGAGAACATCCGAACGCGGTTCCCTGGCCAGCGCTTGCCGCTGACTCACAACCGGCGCTCGTACCAGGGCATCCTCGATTGCGCGACCGACTTCATCCGCCGGGACCCGGATTTCGTTGTCGAGCCTGACCTGGTCGCGACCCGCGGGGTGAGCTCTCAGCCGGTCACCGTGATCATGGCGCCAGACTCGCGAACCGAGGCCCGGTCGATGGCTCAGGCGATCCGCCGTTTGCACCTCGGCGGTCGCGCCTTCGCCGACATCGCGATCCTCGCCCACTCGATCCGCATGCTCCCTCGCGAGTTCGAGGACGAGCTCCGGCGACAGGGAATTCCCTACATCACGAGCGGCGGTTCGGGTTTCTTCGACCGACAGGAGATCAAGGACGTGCTGGCGCTGCTGCGCCTGACCGAGAACCCGATGGATGACGGCGCATTCGTCCGCATCATGCAGGGGCCCATCGTGCGGATGCCCGACAGGGGCATGTACCAGCTGGCCGCTCGGCGCAAGGATCGCAACGGGATGCGGCTGCGAGATTGCTTTGAAGAATCCGGGCGCGAAGGCTTCCCGGAGATGGATGCAAAGGTCGCGCGCGAAGGGCTTCGACTGATTGAGCTGACCGACCGCATGGGCCGTCTCCGGGACGCCCTCACGGTGGCTGACATCCTTAACCGCCTCCTCGAGGAGAGCGGCTACTTGCGCTGGGCCGAGCTGCGCGCGCACCGTGACGGCAGCCCCCGCGCGCTGCTCAACCTGCGGAAGGTCTTCCAGCTTGCCGGCCGTTTCGAGCGCGACCTTTCGCTTGCAGGCATCGGCGACTTCGTGCGCCACCTCGACCAGGTGATCGACGCCGAGCTTCCCGTCGGCGAAGCCGCCGAAGAGGCGGCCATCGCAGAGGCCGTCTCGCTGCTGACCATCCATGCGGCCAAGGGGCTCGAGTTCCCGGTGGTGTTCCTCGTCAACCTGCGGCCGCCGAGGCCGAGGGACACAGAACGCCTCTTCTTCGACCCCGACTCGGGCGGCTTCGTGATGAAGAACTGGCGGGGAGAGAAACACCCCCGCTACGTGGATGCCTCACCAGGCGCGCCGGCGGTGAAACTGGCGATCGGCGAGCGCCGGCGGATCGTGTACGTGGGCCTGACCCGTGCGAAGGACGCGCTCTACGTGACCGCGACCCGCGAAGAAGCCACGGCCCACGACATCGGCGCCAACGGCATGGAAGAGCACGACCACTTCGCCGAGATCCTGGGTTGGGCGCTCGCCAACCCGCAGTCCGCGTCAGTGGTCGAGGCGGAGCAGTTGGAGCTGCCCGTGATGCGAACGGCCAACGGCCAGGTGGATGGCGGCCCTGCGGTCGTGTCGGCGGTGCTGGACCGGCTCGAGCAATTACAGCCGCGACAGGACGAGATCCCGGCCGGCGAGCCGAAAGAGGTCGAGCTGAGCTTCTCGCAGCTGCACGACTTCGAGGTCTGTCCGGTTCGCTATCGATTCAGCCGGGTGTGGCAGGTGCCGGCTCCGCCTGACGAGCTCCAGCCTCGCCACGTGCAGGCGATGGGCTCGACCGAGCTTGGCTCGGCGGTTCACGCCGCACTCGCCACATGGCATGCGTTGGGTGGCGACCTGCTCGCCCTCTACACGGGGCCCGAGGCGGGTCGCGAGATGCTCACGCGCTACCTCTCGCATCCGCTCGCGGCCGCCAAGACGTTGGCGGTGGAGGTCGGGTTCAACATGAGGATCGGAACGACCCGCGTGCGCGGCCTTGTCGACCGGGTCTGCGAGCTCGACGGTCGAACGGTCCTCGTCGACTACAAGACCAACGCCTCACTCGACGCCACGCTGATCGAGGCCTACTCGGTGCAGCTGCGGCTGTACGGGCTTGCGGCCCGGCGGGGCCTGGTCCCGGGCGGCGCCGAGCCGCGGCTGGTCCTGTTCGACATGCGCCGCGGCGAGATGCGGGACGTGACGCCCGACGACGCGGGAGTTGAAGCCCGAGTCCGCGCCGCCGCGGATCGCATAGCGGCTGGCGACTTCAGTCTCGGCCCAGAGCACGCGGAGCGACCATGCAATCTCTGTGCGTTCCGCCCAATCTGCCCAGACGCCCGCCCGAGGTAGCCCGCATCCGCCCGGGAAATGCGGGTTTCGAGAGCCGCGGGAAGCCCGCATTTGACCGCGTATGCGGGTATCGAGGTGTAATGGGATCGAGGTGATCCCAGAGGTTCGCGCTCACGTGGTCAATTCCCTGCCCGGTCGATGGGGGTACACACAGGGCCTCTGGGATGGGCGCCTGTTGCTGAAGACTCTCAATGGCACTCGCCTCTGTGTGACTGACCGCCGGCTCGTGCCACTTTGGGACTTGGAGATCCCACAATCGCGCGGATATGACTCGGTCTCGTCTGACTTATCCAGGATCGCGGTTACTCTCGGCGAGGAAGTCAGGCTCTTGGATTCTGGAGGCCAGATCGTTGGCCGGTTCCGCCATGCGCCGTGGGATCAGTTCTCCTCGGGTGCGACCGCTTTTGACCGTGGCGGCCACTACCTGTGGGCAACGATCCCGCCCGCGGAAGATGTTGACTTGGTCGTCCTTGAGCTCGACACCTTACGGGAAGTCGATCGCAGAAGCTTCGAGAGCCACCCCGCAGGCCTGGAGCCACTCCATCACCCCGATGGTCGGACCATCGGCTGGTCAATCGGTGAGGGCCAGGACCGCGTGCTGATCCGGTGGTCGTCCTTGGTAGGCGACCGCATGGAACTCCGACTGGTGCCAGACGAGGATCGCGTGCTCATCGCGATCCATCCGAACGGACACGAGTACCTCACGACCCCGCATTCGGCAGGGCCAATTCAGCGTCACCGTTTTGGAGACGATGCTGTCATTGGCAGGCTCGATGCGTCGGAAGACATGCGCTGGGATTTCGCGGCAGGGTATCTCGACGTGGATCGGATTCTTGCGTCGGTCCGGAACGATGACGACGAAGGGCTGCTGCTTGCCGATCGTGACCCGATGAAGATCGCCGCCAGGGTGATTTCCGAAGGCAGCGCAAGTCCGTGGCCGACGGTGACCTGGGTAGGCGCAAGCATGTGGGTGACGGTGGGCGACGTTGCTGCGGAACTATGGCAACTTGATTGAGCCGCTGGAGGAGCGCTATTTCGAGCGGCGCCAGATAAGGGAGGCCATCGCCTTCGCCGAGGCCGGCGGCATCTCGATCCACCGCAACTTCGACTACTACCACGGCTCGACGATCCGAGGTATGACGCGTGAGAAGCCGTTCCTGCACATCATCGGACTGCGCCCGGCGCTCGAGGAGTGGGGGCGTCAGCACGGACTCAGGCCCGAGTGGATCCAGCCCGAGAAGCGGCGCAAGGTCGCCCATTACGACGTGTTCGGTCCCTCCGCCGAGCTGTTGATCGCGCGCGTGAGAGGGACGAACCCAGACAAGGCCCCTTGACGTGTTTGACGCGGTGCGTTATGATGCACTGCGTCACAACATCTAGCTAGCTACACCAGGAGGGTGAGTCATTGAACGCTGAGATCAAATTCGGAGACACCGCCAGCACCGTCCAGGACATCGCCATCGGAGCGGCCAAGGCCGCAGCCGAGGTTGCCTCTGACCCGATCGGATCGGCACGCAAGTCGGTCCGTGGATTCGAGAGGAAGGGTGCGCCGACCGCTCGCAAGGTCAACCGTCGATTGAACGCCCGCCTGAACGCCATCCTTCCCGAGAAGGTGACCCTGTGGGGCATGGAGCTCAACGGAAAGCTCCCCGAGAAAGTCGCTATTAAGGGCCTTCAGCTCGTCAAGCTGCAGGCGCGCCGCCAGGACATGGTCGGTGACGTCGCGATGCGGACGCTTCGCATCTTCAACGGCTCGTTCAAGACGATCGCTCGCACCGCGAGCCGTCTCGAGCAGGCCACCACGCTGGCTCCCCGCCGCGAGGCAGCGGCCAAGCCGACCGCCGTCCGGATCCGCCGTGCGACGCGCCGCCGTGTCGCACGCCGCCGCGCCGCCTAACGAAACTCCCCTCTCCCCCTCGGGGAGAGGGTCAGGGTGAGGGCTCAAGCATTCCCCTCTCCCCCTCGGGGAGAGGGTCAGGGTGAGGGGCTTAAGCCCGCAGTCACCGCCAAGGGCGCCCCACGCAGGGGCGCCCTTTTTCTTTAGCCTTGGCGCCGGTGCCTTACCGATGACAGTCGTTTGCACGGGCTCGATCGCGTACGACTACATCCTCAGATTCAAGGGCCGGTTCAAAGAGCACATCCTGCTCGACAAGACGCACATCCTCAACCTCAGCTTCCTGGTCGACGACCTGAAGAAGCGCCGCGGCGGGGTCGCCGGAAACTACGCCTACAACCTCGCGCTGCTCGGATACCCGGCCGCGGTCCTGGCCACGGCCGGCACCGATGCCACGGAGTACCGCGACTGGCTTGACGGGCGCGGCGTTGACTGTCACGGGCTGCGGCTGCTCGAGGGCGAGATCAGCGCGACCGGGTTCACCACCACCGACATGGACGACAACCAGCTGACCGGCTACTACGGCGGCGCGATGTGGCGGGCTGGAATGCTCGGACTCGACGATGCCCCGTCAGGGGTGGAGGCGGTGATCATCGGTCCCAACGACCCGGGCGCGATGAAGCGGCTCGTCCACGAATGCCGCGAGCGTGGCGTCCGCTTCGTCTTCGACCCCGCGCACCAGCTGCCGATGATGTCGGCTGAAGACGTGATCGACAGCACCCGCGGTGCGTGGATCGTGATCGGCAACGACTACGAGCTCGAGCTCATCGAGCAGCGCACGACCCGCGACGTGGCCGGGCTCCTAGAGCTGGCGGAGATCGTGGTCACGACGCTCGGACGCGAGGGATCTCGCATCGCGACCCGCGAGACGACAGTCGAGATTCCGGCTGCGCCATCGGTTCGTGAGTCAGACCCGACTGGCGCCGGCGACGCGTATCGCGCAGGGTTGGTGGCGGGCTTGCTGCGCGGATTGGACCTCGATGCGGCGGGGCGGGTGGCGTCGCTCGCGGCCACGTACGCCGTCGAGCAGGTGGGCACGATTGAGCACGATTACACGAGGGCCGAATTTGCCCGCCGTTACAAAGAGTCGTTCAAAACCGAGCTGCCAGAGAAATTCTGGACCGCCACTTAGGCCGTGCCGGCGTGGCTGGGGCGACCGGGCTTTGCCAGGTCGCGACTTTGTACCTGGCACTCCATGCGTTGCTAGGCTTCAGCCTCTTGATTAAGTCCCAACCCTATACCGGAATGGGAGCAGCCCCTCGGCGAAGCCGACGGGCGATGGGGGAAAACCATCCGGGTTTTCCCTCATACATCTGGGCTAGCTGAACTTGCGGCTTTCCTCGCGGCGATAGGCCCAGATCGCGATGGCAAAAAAGGCGATACCGTAGCCGGCCAGATAGAGCCAGTCGGTGGTCACGTTTTCGCTCGTCGGCGCCCCCACCGCATCCCAGCCGAGCTGCCCGAATCGATACAGCGGGAGATACGGCGAGATGTTCTGGATGATCTCGGGCAGCAACTGCTTCGGGAAGAAAAGTCCCGAGGCGAACGCGGTCGGTAGATAGATCAGGTTGATCACGGCCACAGCTGAGTTGGGGCCGGACAGGTAGCCGATCGCAAAGCCGAGCGCGATAAACGGAATGGATCCGAGAAGGACTCGATACGCGAGGGTGAACCACTGCTCGGCTTCGAGCCTCACCCCACCGGCGATGTACGCGAAAGGGAAGAGCACCGCCAGGGTCAGCGCGGCGAAGGCGATGGCCGTGATGCACCTTGACAGTAGGTAGACCAAAGGTGGCAGCGGGGTGGCGCGCATGAGCAGGTCCGTCTTCATGCCGCGCTCGGTCGCCACCGAGATCCCAAAGCTGAAGATCATCACGTTGGCGACTGAGTACACGGACATCGAAGCGAGAAAGTAGGCGCCGAATGTGACGTTCGAGCCCCGGAGCGTCTGGGACGCCTGACCGATGCCGATGAACGCATAGAAGACGACGGGCAGCAGAAGGCTGGTGGCGCTGAATGCTGGCACGCGCCAGAGCTTCAGGAACTCCGCCCACGTCTGGCGGATGAGCATCGGCCAGATGGGCGCTCGGGCAGAGGCGGTCATCGCGCTCATTGGCCCACCTTTGCCCTATGACTGGTGAGGGCGATGAAGGCGTCCTCCAGGTCCGCACCCGACACCTCGAGCTCGGAGATCTCCACTCCGCGCTGGAAAAGCGTGCGCAGCACTGACTCGGGCTGGTTCGTCAGCAGCTGGACGCTGTGGTCTTTGATCGCGACTGCAGTTACTGGAAGTCCGTCGAGGTCTTTTTCGTCGAGGGTCGGCGCGATAAAGTGGACGCGCTTGCCCGCGACTTTGGATTTGATCTCCGCCGGTGGAGCGTCGGCGATGACCACGCCGCGATCGATGACGATCACCCGCCTGGCCAGCTGATCCGCTTCCTCCAGATAGTGGGTGGTGAGGACCACCGTCCTTCCCATCTGAGCGAACTCGGCGATTCGTTCTATGAAAGAGCGTCGACCCTCCACGTCCATCCCCACGGTCGGCTCGTCGAGGAACAGGACGTCTGGGTTGCCGCACACGGCGAGGGCAAAGTAGAGGCGCTGACGCTGCCCGCCTGACAGCTCTTTGACCAGGGAGTTCGCCTTCTCGTCCAGCCCGGCCATCGCGATCGCTCGGCCACGAGGGAGCGGGTTGGGATAGTACGAGCGGAACAGGTCGACGATCTCGGAGACCTTGAGCATCTGGGGGACACCCGACTCCTGCAGCATCACCCCCACCCGGCTCCGCGCCAGCAGGTTCGTCGGCTCCAGTCCGAACAGCAAAGCCTTGCCTGAGGTTGGCTTGCGTAAGCCGAGCAGGAGGCTGATCGCGGTGGTCTTGCCCGCGCCGTTCGGTCCGAGCATCGCGACCACGTCGCCGAGCTCAATCTCAAAGCTGACGCCCTTCAACGCCTCCACACTGCCGTACTTCTTGGTCACTTCGAAGAGCTGGGCCGCGGGAGCCATCCAGCGACTTTAGGCTTATCCGGTGGCGACCGTTTTCAGCCGGATCATTGCCGGCGAGCTGCCGGCGCGGTTCGTGTGGAAGGACGAGTCGTGCGTGGCGTTCCTGTCCATCCGTCCGCTGCGTCCGGGCCACACGCTGGTCGTGCCTCGAGTCGAGATCGACCACTGGCTGGACCTGGACACCGCGCTGCTCGACCACCTCTTCGAGACCGCGCAGTCAATCGGTAAAGCCCAGATGGCCGGCTTCAAACCGGCGCGGATCGGCGTGATGCTGGCGGGCCTCGAGGTGCCGCACTGCCACCTCCACGTGGTGCCCATCCGCGGGGTCCATGACCTCGATTTCGGCAACCAGGACCCCAACCCGGATCCCGCCACGATGGACGAGGCCGCACAGACCATTCGCCGCGAGCTGCGGAAGCTTGGCCACACGAGGGTCAGCGACTAAGAACGCGCTCCAGCTGGTCGACGTGCATCTCGAGATGGTTGACAAGTGGAAGGCGGGCCACCTCGATGGCGCTCATCAGCTCTCCGTTCTCCTGTCTGGCCTGGCGGCGCAAGGAAGCGGGCTCGGCGGCGCGGAGCAGCTTGAGAGTGCGCGCCTGGTCGCTGAGCGCCATCTGCAGGAGCTCCGCCGGCGGGATCTGGGCCATCTGCTCGCCGACGACGTCGCGCAGGTTGACGTTTTCGAGAAGGTCGATCTCGGCCAG
>Ga0137409_10006692_pt1 | contig 11925 bp, 6 predicted proteins | sample CZODoug1_16funga_FD_122059 | JGI IMG/M metagenome (GOLD analysis project Ga0137409, IMG submission 122059) | Vadose zone soil fungal communities from Angelo Coast Range Reserve, California, USA - CZODoug1_16fungal (Hybrid Assembly) | ecosystem: Environmental > Terrestrial > Soil > Vadose zone... | reverse complement strand
GTTTTTTCCTTTGGCAGAAACCGAAGCGCCAGAGTCCGCCGGGGACAAGATACACCAAAGCCGCATTTACTGGAACTAGTTCCACGCAAATTCCGCATGTAAGGGTCGGTCTTTGCTCTGTCCTGAGCGCATGCCCAGTCATTCACTTCGCAATCCATGAGTTGCGCCACCGCATCAATAAAATTCCGCCGTGCAGGCATTGTTTTTGTCTCCGGCGAATTTCCTTCAGAAATGTAGCGGCTTACTTCAGGCTTTCTGGAACTGCTCTCGATCCCCTTGAACGTTTGCAACAAGGCGTTGCGAAGCTACCACATCTTTCACTCAACGAATGCTTCACCCGCTTTCACGATGCGGATCTTATGGTCGGTAAACGTGTCATGCATCGTCGGCACCATCGTCTTGGGCATGTGGCATGTGGTGCAGTTCTTCGTCGCGACGGGACAAGCCGCTCCGTGATGTTGCGCATCCGCTTTCTGTCCCACGCTCGACAGATGGCAACTCGAGCAAGCTCCGTCGTACGACGCAGGGTCCGAACTCACCTCGACGTGTGGATCGTGGCACGCAAAGCAACGCAGTCTCTCGTCGCCCTTGCCCCAACATTTACTCTCGACCAGCCGGTACGGCTGCGCGCGCACAACGCCAACGCCTCTTACCCCGGAAAGTTTCACGTCCCACCACGCTCCGTGACATGCGCCGCAAAACTCCACCGAATCCGTGGCACCAAGCCGGGCCGGATTAAAAATGAATTCGCCCTTCGCGTCGGAAATTCCCGCGAGCTTCGCCGCTTGCATCGTGGCTAGGTGTCTTGCGCCCGGCCCGTGGCACGCTTCGCAGCTCACGCCCTTCACCAGGTTCTGTTCGTCGAATTTGCCGTCAATGATGGCTTCTGTCGCGTGGCACGCAAAGCAGCGCTTCACTTCTTCGGCGGGCACGGCGCGTTCCATCGCTTCCAGCAGACTTTTGGCCGTGTCGAACTCGCGCGCCGGAGTGATGTGCAGATTTTGCAGCGAAACAAAATACGAGACGCGCGCCTCATGAAATCTTCCATCGGCATCCTTGAAAAGGTAGGACTGCGCAACGCGTGGCGTGCCAAAGGCCCAGAGCAGTTCCGCGCTCTTCTTCTCTTTCCCGTCTGTCGCGGTGTAAATCACCTTTTGTCCATCTTTGTGAAATTCGTAGCGATAAATGCCATGCGCGAATTGAAGTACGCGCCCCTTGTCAAAAGATTTGGTATCGAGGGATTCGGACGCATCCGCGAACAGCAGCGTCCTATTCATGGATGTCTTCGCCTGATTCGCGTAAATCGTGCGATGACACTCACCGCACGCAGCCGCGCTGGCAAATTCGCCGTGCGATTTGACGCTCTTCGTCGCCCAGAAGCCGGGTTCCGCCAAGTGATCGTCTGTGGAAAGTTGCGCGAGAACGGTTTGCAGCAGGGAAGGGAAGAAAGCGGCGCACGCCAGCACAATAAAAGTGAAGACAATCTTTTTCCAGTGGTCTGGCATGGCCCTGGAAGAGAACTATACCACCGCTCGGAATCCGCTTATTTCTTCCTGGTCGATGCGGGGCCGGTCGAATTGCGAATCACGAGTTCCGGCTCAATCGCAATTTCCGGAGTGTACTCGCAGCGAGCTTCAATCCAGTCGAGCAAAGTCTTCGCGGCGATGCGTCCCATCTTTTTTAGGGGCTGCCTCACCGTGGTCAGCGCTGGTCGCGCAAAACTCGCAATATTAATGTCATCGAATCCGACTATGGATACGTCCTCAGGAACTCGCAAGCCCGCTTCCTGGAATGCGCGCATCGCGCCAATCGCTGAAATGTCGTTGTACGCAAAAAGCGCAGTAAACGGCGTATGGCGCGCCAGCAACTGCTTGCCGAACGGATACCCCAGTTCCGGCGTTGAGTCCGTTCCTTCAAGTTGCACGACGAGTTCGGGACGGATCGCGATGTTCATCACTTGCGCAGCCGCGCAGATGGATTCCCACCGCGCGGTCGAGTCCGAACTTTCGACCTGTCCCTTCAGGAACGCAATCTTCTCGTGCCCCAGCGATTTCAAGTGGTGGAGCGCCATTTCCGCCGCTTTGCGATGGTCCAGCGTAATGTTCGTTACATCGGCAACATACTTGTGGCCGGCGACGGCGACTGTCGGCAGCGATGGCTTTTCCGGAATGGACGTATCTACAGTAATAAATCCCTCTACGCCACGCGACATCAAAAGTTGCGAATACGTTTGCAATAATTTCTTGTCGTGCCTGTGCGCCACCGTTAAAAAGAAGAAATCGCGTTCGCTCAAATACTCTTCGATTCCGCTTACGACCATCGAGCCGTATCCATCACCAATCTCCTGCAGGATCACTCCGATGGTGTAAGTCCTCTGCACGCGCAGCGAACGCGCCAGCATGTTCGGCCGGTAATTCAATTCGCGCGCCGCTTCCAAAATCCTTTTTCGCGTGATCTCCGGAATCGAACGCGACGCCGCGGAATTGTTCAGCACCGCGGACACCGTTCCCGCCGTCAATCCCACGTGCCTCGCCACCGCCTTCAGCGTGACGACGTTTTCTTTTGAATTGTTATCCCGCTTCAAGTTTCAGCTCACGCGGCGCACGCTAATTCTACGCGCGTCCGCTTTGCACAGCTTGCCTGGCGCACAAATCTTGTACCGCAACTTCTCATTTTTGCAGCGCAATTTCTCCGCTCATAAGTGCGGCGCGTTCAACAAGCCAATGATTTGCGTTTTCACTGTGTACGTACACGGCGTATTTTCGGGACCCATTCTAGCCGACGAACGCAAATTTTCTTTGTGGATAACTGCTCCCATTTTCAGGATTTTAGCTATGGAAATGCGGACATGCATTGTCAAAGTTGGCTAAATCACTGCTATATAACACCTTATTCTCGAGCGCCGATTTTGGCGATCTTCCAAAAATTGCATTTCGGCAGCTTCGCGGAAGATAACGATACCATAGCCCAGAATAACGATATTTTCCGCTTGACACGATGTGAAATCCAGCGCTAAATGCTGCGCAATGTAAGTGGGCTTGTTGCCTTGCCTGGGGTAGGTAACGGTACAGGTTCATTGAGCAAAATCAGATTCCGGGGTTGTAGATCTGTTTTTGCAGAAGCAAGCGTTCAGGGGTGCTTCTCATCTTTTTGCTGGTCACAAATTGATTCGAAGGGGTAGCGCATGAACAAAATGTTTGGAGAAATTGGGAAAAGCCGCGGCGCGCGAGTGCTATATATCTCCGCGCTGTTTTTGTTTTGCCTGGCGATAGCAAATCCAGCGTCGTTGTTTGCGCAGAACTACAACGGTAGCGTCAGTGGAACGGTCACCGATCCTTCCGGCGCTGCAGTAGCAGGCGCCGCGGTGTCCATCATCAATCCAGGAACAAACGCTTCTTACAGTGCGACGACAACTGATCTTGGCGCGTATTCCGTGCCGAATCTTCCGGTGGGCAGGTACGAGGTTCGCATCAGGGCCGGCAATTTCAAAGAATACGTCGCGAAGAATGTGGAAGTGCATACTTCCAGCGTGACTGAGGTGAACGCCCAACTGGCAATGGGGGCGGCCACAGAAACAGTTACAGTCGAAGCATCCGACATTCAGGTTCAGACAACTTCAGCGGCGGTTGGCGAAGTCATCGAAGGGCAGCAGGTACGGGAACTCCCTCTCAATGGCGAAAACTTCATGCAGTTAGTTACCCTATCGCCCGGCGTCTCGACCGCGCAAAGCTTCAACGGTAAAGATAAAGGCCTCGGCGGCGGCAGCGACTTCTCTGTCAACGGAAATCCCTACAACAACAACCTATTTTTGGTGGACGGCGTGAACAACAACGACGTTGGTTCAAACCGCACCATCCTGGTTTATCCCGCTGTGGATGCGATTGCCGAGTTCAAAATGCTCCGCAACGCCTACGGTGCAGAATATGGACAAGCCTCCGGCGCGGTCATCAGCATCAACACGCGCTCCGGTGAAAACCAGTGGCATGGCGGCTTGTTTTACTCCGGTCGCAACGACGCTCTCGACGCGCCCACCTGGTTCGACAATCACAACAACACAGGCAAGGGCAAACTCCGCCGTAACGACTACGGTTACCATATCGCTGGTCCAATCCTTAAGAACAAACTCTTTTTCTGGTTCAACCAGGAATGGAATTATGAAATCCGCGGTCAATCCTTTGGCGCTTGCGTTGCAACTGCTGCAGAAAAGAGCGGTGATTTCAGCCAGGGTGTAAGTTGCGGTGCAGCGGTGCCGAATTTTTCCCAAGTGGATCCTTCGGAGCTTGCTGGGCCGTTGAAGCTTAAGTCCGTTGATGCAGCGGGAAATCTTCTGTCCAATTTCTATCCAGACCCCAATCGGGCGATAGATGCGAACGGCAATAACTGGGCGGCCAGTGAACCGAATAAACAGAATTGGCGCGAAGTCAACGTTCGCGGTGATTACGACGTCACGAAAAAGCATCGCATTACTTTCCGCTACACGCGGGATTCCTGGGATAACCCAGCTCCCAACGGCGGTGCGTTCTGGGGCGATTCCTTCTTTACTAACGTCACTTCTGACTGGTCGCAGCCGTCGCGCAGCATCATGGCAGGGTTGAGGTCGCAGCTCAGCGATACGCTAATTAACGATATCCATTTTGGCTGGGGATGGAATGCGATCATCACTACGCTGAATGGCGATAATAAGCAGATCGTTTCACAACTGGAGACTGCGCTTCCCAACGTTTGGGGTACCACCAAGGACAAGGGTGCACTCCCTGAGGTTGGTTGGGGCGGCTGGGGCGGCCTGACTCCTTATGGCTCTTCGCAAACCGTTTGGAACATCGCGCCTTACGGCAACCACGAAGATCTCTATACCATTCAGGACAATCTTTCCAAGGTCCATGGCAATCACATCTTTAAAGTCGGCGCTTTCTTCAGCACGAACGCCAAAACTGAAAGCAACAATGGCGGCACGGACCGTCCGTCTATTTCTCCCTTTGATCCGTCCGTCTCCATTCCGACTGGCAACCCTCTGGCAAATATTCTTCTCCCAGGAACCGGAGTTCCAACTCCGCAAATCCTCACTATTTCCGAGAACAGTATTGACGCAGTCGCTCGAGTCCATTGGCATGACTTCGAGTGGTACGCAGCGGATACGTGGAGGTTGCGCCGCAATTTGACCCTCGAGCTCGGGTTCCGGTGGTCGTTCTACCGCGAGCCGTACTCTCAGAACAACATGCAATCCAGTTGGAGCCTCGCAGCTTGGAGCGCTTCGGAAGCCGCAGCGCATCCATCGGATGCGTGCAACGGCATTATCATCGTTCCGGGTAGCACTCCTTGCCAGGACGCGGTCGCGGCGCTCAATGGACTGTTGTTCCTTTCCAATGGAACGCCGGGAGTCAATTCCGCCCTCGTCAACAACAGCAACCACACCATTGCCCCGCGCATCGGTGTAGCTTGGGATGTGAAGGGCGATGGCAAAACGGCGATTCGAGTGGGCGTTGGTCAATTCTATCAACGAGAAGCAGTGGGCATCGACAATAGGCTCTCCGGTAACGCGCCTTTCGTCATCAATGCCACGGTTAACCGTCCATTGGGCGTTGCTCCTCCATTGTCCAGCAGCCTTGCGGTTTCTCCCAGTGCGGCTAAAGACCCGCGTGGAGTAGTCCCAAACAGCTGGCAATGGAACCTGACTATCGAGCGGCAACTTTGGCGGAACGCTGCCCTCGAAGTAGGCTATGTGGGCAACTCCGGCATTCACCTGACTTCGATGGCACAGTCCAATCCGATTCCCGCCGCCGACTATCTGCAATCTGCGTTCGCATGCCAGACCGTAGCCAAATGCAATGGCACTGCTGCAGTTAATGCTCTGCGCGGCGCCACGAATTTTGGCGCCATCAATGAGTTCGCCAGAAACGGGAAGGCAAGTTACCACTCGTTGCAGATGTTGTTCCGCGCGAGGACCAGCAATAACTCCCAGTTCCAGGCGGCATATACCTACTCCCATTCCATCGGAAACGTGCAGTTGGACAACTCCTCCGGCAGCCCGGATTCGCAAGTCACCACGGACCTGAGTAACGGAGCTTTGGACAAGAGCAATACGAACATCAATCGGCCCCATATCTTCGTGGCCAATGAGGTGTTCTTCCTGCCCAAGTTCGCGAATCACGGTGCGTTCGTCCAGAACACCGTAGGCGGCTGGGAACTCAACAGCATCATTACGGTAGAAACCGGATCATCGCTCAGCGTTTTCACGAGCGGCGCGAGCGCCGTTACAAACGCTCCCGGTTTCGAACTGAACTCGCTGATTGGCACGGGATACAACAACAACAACCGTCCTCTTACCACCGGTATCAGCTGTAACTCCGGTACCAGCGGAAACCAGGTATTGAATCCTGCCGCGTTCACCTTGGTCGGCTATCACCTCGGTACGGTTGATCCGAACATGGCTGCCCGTGGTGTTTGCTACAGCCCGAATTCCAGAGTTTTTGACATTCAGATGGTCAAGAACTGGTACTTCAAAGAGCGTTTCCGGCTGAAGTTCAGCATCGACGCTTTCAATATCTTCAACCATGCCAACTTCAGCACGGGTGGCCTACAGACAGGTTATAACGGCAACGGCTTGTCTTGTGGCGGACCTTGCTCGCCGACGAACAATGTTGTTGTTTCTGGCGGCGGCGGAGGTTTTGGACAGACGTTCGGCCTGATTGCCGGCCATCAAAGCCGAGAACTCCAGTACGGCCTGAAGTTAACGTTCTGACGCGCACGCTCTCAAGCGTTCGTAGACCCAACGGCGGGGCTTGAAATTTCAAGCCCCGCCGTTTACTTTTGACGGGATGCGGTTCCCATGAATGTTCACGGCGTGCTCAACTTCGTCCAAACAAAAAGAATCATTGCGGGAAATTCAGAGAAATCTTCAAAACGTTTCCATGTGAGTCCTTTGGTATGCCGGCTTTTAGTACTACTGCTTTGGCTTTTATCGCCGCTTATTCCGCCCTCCGTGGGGCAAGCTACAAAATCTACATCTCCCACAAAACCACACACTTCGCAGCGCACCGCGCCTCAAGATCAGGATGAGCTGACAAGCCGAATTGAAACGGCCCAGAACGCAAGAGCTTCCGGAGACCTCCTGCTCGCCGGCCGTGCAAACAAGCAAGTTGTAGCGCTCGCGCTAAAACGGCTGGGGCACTTCAGGCTTCTCGAGGGCGCCTACCTGCAAGCCATCGAGATCCTGAATCGTTCTCTTGATTTCGAGGAATCTCCCGAGACCAGATTAGATCTGGCGATGAGCGAAATGGCAATCGGGAGCCGGCCAGACAACGCAATTTCAGATGCGGGAAGAGTATTGAAGACAGATCCCCGGAATTACTTAGCACTAACAATCAGCGGCCGTGCCTGGATGCAAAAGCACGACTACGCAAAGGCTTCGGAGTTTCTCGAGAGAGCTATTGCGATCTCGCCCGAACTGGAAACGCAGTATTCACTGGGGATTTCTCTGCTATCCACAGATGACCCGGAAGGCAAGAAACGCGCCGCATCAGTCTTTCACGAAATCGTACGGACGTCGGGAGACAGCGGTTCACTTCACGTACTGTTTGGCCGCGCGTATCGGGACGCCAAGGACATGCCCGCGGCGATCAAGGAGTTCGAACGGGCCGTTGCGCTCGATACGCGCACGCCGCATGCGCACTACTTTTTGGCGTTGGCCCGATTGTCCGTGAACGAATGGAAGCCGACGCCGGAGATTCGAGCCGAGTTCTTCAAAGAACTACAATTCTACCCGCGAGATTATCTGGCCAACTATATGGTTGGTTTCCTGGCTTCCATCGATCGGGATTACGCCTCATCAAGCCGATATTTGAAAATGGCAGCGGAGATTTCGCCCGACGTGCCGGAGCCGTGGCTGTACTTGGGATTGAATGCCTACGCACAGGAGGATTCAAAAAACGCGGAGGAGTATTTTCGCAAAGCGGTGACCCTGACAGGAGAAGATGAATCGCGCTCGAACTATCAAATACGACGCGCCTACGTAAGTCTGGGCAGGATACTCGCAGCCACTGGCCGGGAGGAAGAGAGTGAGAAATTTCTCGGCAAAGCGCGGGAGCTGCAAAAAAAATCAATGGAGCTAACTCAGCAGGAAATTTCTGCGGTGATTACGGAAGGCGGAGGAACGATGGGTGCGGTGGTTCCGCTTCGGCCCGATCGAGAACAGGAAAGCGCAGCATTACTCAATTCGGGGAAGGATATTTTTGCCCGTGTGGATGCTGCGACCATGGCGCGGACGAGACTAACTGACAAGCAGCGCTCGGCGTTGGAAGCGGAGGAAGTGCGCCTGCGTGCAATCCTCGGCCTTAGCTTTAACGATCTGGCGACGGCAGAAGCCATGGGCGGTCAGTTTCTCGCCGCACTTGGACATTACCAGGATGCAGAGCGGTGGGACCCTACAATTCCTGGTCTGTCGCGCAACATTGGACTCTCCGCATTCCGAGCGGGAAATCTGCCAGAGGCGATTCGAGGACTCTCCAAGGCGCTTGCTGCTAATTCTGACGATGTTTCTGTTCGCGCAGTTCTTGGTTCCGTTTATTTTTCTTCAGAAGACTTTGCAAATGCGGCGAAGACGATTGCTCCACTGGGGGATCGCGCAGCGCATGATCCCGTACTTGGGTATGCGTGGGCGGCGTCGCTGATGCGGCTCGGGGATTTTCCGCAGGCTTCCAAGATTCTGCAGGAAGTGGAGAAACTTTTGTTGCCACCGGACGCGCTGTTGCTGGTGGGAAAACTTTGGGTGGAACTCGAGAATTACGAGCGTGCAGTGATTGTGTTCCAGCGTGTGATGGCGGCCGATCCCAAGCAGCCGCGGGTGCATTATTCAGCGGGGCTGGCGTATTTGCGCTGGCAACACTTGCCGGAAGCGATTGGCGAATTTAACCTGCAGTTGCAGTTGACGCCAGGTGATGCGGACACGCTCAACGGTTTAGGGCTTGTGTACCTAGAGCAGGGCAAACGCGTAGACGCTGCGGGATTATTCAAATCGGTGGTGGAGAATCACCCAGAAAATGGGAATGCGCAGTATCAGTTCGGGAAATTGTTGCTTGATGATGGAAACGCGAAAGATGCGATAACGCACTTGGAGCTTGCAGCGAAAGCGATGCCGCAGAGTGACTACGTGCACTACCAATTGCAGGCAGCTTATCGCAAGGACGCGCGCATAGAAGATGCAGATCGAGAGTTGGAACTCTACAAAGAGTTGAAGGCGCGCAACCGGCAGGCAAGCATTCCGCGGCCTTCGCCGAACAGCCAATGAAGACTGTGCTGCGTTGTAAATCGAGTCGCGTTTTTCAGGAGTTGCGTTGAGAACCAGCCGCCTGCGTTTTCTGTTTAAGGGAATTGGAGTTTTTTTGTTTTCTGCTCAAATCGCGCTCGGACAAGAAGCGCGACCGCAGCCGCCACCACCACCGCCGGGCGCTAAGTCGCTGAAATGCGCCGGGAAAAGCATTCCACAACTGACAGACATTACGGAAAAAGCGGGTATTGCTTTCAGTCACGCTTCGGCTCCGGAGAGTAAGTATGTCGTCGAGTCCATGAGCGGCGGCGTGCTGTTGATTGACTATGACCGCGACGGCTGGCTGGATATTTATTTTACGAATGCGCCAACGGTGGCTATGGCGATCAAGGGAGAGAAGGCACGCGGAGCGCTGTATCACAACAATCATGATGGGACGTTTACGGACGTGACGGACAAGGCGGGAATCGCGACGCCATGTTTTGCGATGGGCGGCGCAGTGGGTGATTACAACAACGACGGCTGGCCCGATCTTTACATCACTTGCCTCGGGGGAAACGTTCTTTCCCGCAACAATGGCGACGGGACATTTACGGACGTGACGAAGCAAGCGGGCGTGGCGGACGGCAGATGGTCCACGGGCGCGGCGTTTGGCGACTACGACGGCGACGGATTTCTGGATTTGATGGTGACGAATTACGTGGATTTTCACTTGAATGATTTACCGGGATTCGGAAGCGCGCCAAATTGCAAATATCGCGGGCTGGATGTGCAGTGCGGGCCGCGAGGACTGAAGGGCGCTGGTGATTCGCTATTCCACAACAATGGAGATGGGACGTTTACGGAGGTTTCGAAGGCAGCGGGCGTGAACGATCCGGCGGGATATTACGGAATGTCCGTGATTTTTTCGGACTTTAACAACACGGGACGGCAGGACATTTACGTTGCGAACGATTCCACGCCGAAGTTTCTATACAAAAACATGGGGAACGGAAAATTTCAGGAAATTGGACTGGAATCGGGAACGGCAGTGAGCGAAGACGGTTCAGAGCAGGCTTCGATGGGGATTGCGGTGGGGGATTATCTGCACAACGGATTGCCGTCTCTATCTGTGACAAACTTTTCGGATGAGAATGCGAATCTTTTTCGGAACGAAGGGAAGTGGAATTTCAACGACGTTTCGTACAAATCGGGCGTGGCGATGCCTTCTCTGCCTTACGTGAAATGGGGAACGGCGTTCGTGGATTTGGATAACGACGGCTGGCTGGATTTGATTGGCGTGAATGGGCATGTTTATCCGCAGGTGGATACGCTGCCGTCTGGCGCGCGTTACAAAGAGCCGAAAGTGTTGAGCATGAATTTGGGCAATGGAACATTTTGCGATGCGAGCGAACAGGCGGGGCCTGCGTTGCGGGAGCCGCGAGTGTCGCGGGGATTGGCGGTGGGAGATTTGTTTAACGACGGGACCATGGACGTGGTGGTGGAAGATTTGACGGGTTCGCCGATGATCTTAAGAAATGCGGGCGTCCCTGGTCGCCACTGGGTAAGTTTTGAATTAGCGGGGACGAAGAGCAACCGGCTGGCGATTGGCGCGCGCGTGAAGATTACGGCTGGCGGCGTGACGCAGACGGAAGAGATTTACAGCGGCGGAAGTTATTTATCGCAGAACGATTTGCGCGTGTATTTTGGACTGGGCGCGGCGAAGAAAATAGAGAGCGTGGAGATACGGTGGCCGTTAGGAAAAATCGAGACAATGAAAAATTTGGACGCAGATAAATTTTATTCGGTGCTAGAAGGGCAGGGAATCGTCCCGCGCGAAAAGATTTTGCCGATTGGGAATTCACCAGTTCGAGCAAACTGAGATTTGCGAAGGACTAGGCTCGGGGCGCGGATGAGTGCGATGATCAAAAAATCGGACGGGAGGTTTGCAATGGCCACAGGCTCGGAAAGCGTCACCATGCAGGACCCCGAAATTCTTAGCGGCGAGCCCGTCTTCCGCGGCACCCGTGTCCCTTTTCAAAATCTTCTGGACTACCTGGAAGGCGGAGAACGCTTGACGAGTTCCTGAAACAATTCCCCGGCGTTACCCGTGAGCAGGCTATCGGCGCACTGGAAGAGTTAAAGTCACTGGTGCTTGCGCGCTTTGCAAAATGAAAGGACAGAGCGCCGCTGTCCAAAGATTGATAATCTTTGACAGTGCGGCTGACTTTGCTGTTTGGTTAAAGTGCTCTATATTCTAGGCAAGAGTAGAGGCAAGCGAGCGTAAAACATGGCTATCCAATTCCTCCACCAGGCCGATACTGTGCGCCAGAAAATTGCGCCAAGGATCGCGTCGAAACGGAAATCCGAATTAGGACAGTTCATGACGCCCGCGCCTGTAGCCCGTTTTATGGCGGCCCTGTTTCCGGCGACTATACTTCGAGATTGCCGATTGCTCGATGCTGGAGCCGGTGTCGGCGCTCTCTCATGCGCTTTCCTTGATCGGTGGGCAGCCGCCGACGGATTTGCCTTCGAGAAAGCGGAACTTGAGGCTTTCGAGATCGACGCCACCTTGCGTAGCCATCTGGAATCGGTGCTGTCAAGCTACGCGGAACGCGTACCCGTCAGCTATCAGGTTTTTTCGGATGATTTTATTCACGCGGCGGCGCTGCAAACCTTAGGCG
>Ga0137409_10006691_pt1 | contig 11927 bp, 8 predicted proteins | sample CZODoug1_16funga_FD_122059 | JGI IMG/M metagenome (GOLD analysis project Ga0137409, IMG submission 122059) | Vadose zone soil fungal communities from Angelo Coast Range Reserve, California, USA - CZODoug1_16fungal (Hybrid Assembly) | ecosystem: Environmental > Terrestrial > Soil > Vadose zone... | reverse complement strand
CTCCCCATTCCCCATTCCCCACTCCCTACTCCCCACTCCCGATTCTTCCGATGAGGAAGCGCCGCGACAGGCTGTGCGCGTCGCGGGCGACCCGCTGGTGAGCTGCATCATGCCCACTTGCAATCGCCGCCGCTTCATCCCCCAGGCCATCCGGCGCTTTTTGCGCCAGGATTATCCGAACCTCGAGCTGATCGTCGTCGATGACGGCGCGGAGTCGGTGGCCGATTGCATGCCGGAGCACCCGCGCATCCACTACTTTCGCCTCGATCAAAAACTGACCGTCGGCGCCAAGCGCAATTTCGCCTGCGGGCAGGCGCACGGCAAGTTCATCGCGCATTGGGACGATGACGATTGGTACGCAGACTCGCGCGTCGGCGAACAGGTCAAGGCTCTGCTCGCCGGCTCGGCCGATGTTTGCGGCAGCAGCCGGATGTACTTCTACGCCCCGGCCACGGGGCAGGCCTGGGAGTATTGCTATTCGGCCCCGGGGCCGGCATGGGTCGGCGGAACCATGCTGGTCTATCGCAAGCAGGCGTGGGAGCGCGGCCCGTTTCCCGACCTGCAAGTGGGTGAAGACTCCCACTTCGTCTGTTACGGCGGCGGCAAAACCATTTGTGACCTGGCCGCGGCCGAGTTGTGCGTGGCCGTGGTACATGCGGGCAACACTAGCTACAAAGACACCGCCGGCGCATTCTGGAGCCCGCAACCCAGCGAGCGCATCGAACGACTGATGGGCGCCGATCTGGACGTCTATCGCGCGTTGCTCGGTCCGCCCGACTCCGGGCGTTGGCCGCTCATCTCCTGCATTATGCCGACCTACAACCGCCGCCCGTTCCTACCGCTCGCGCTCCGCTGTTTCCTCGACCAGGATTATCCGAATAAGGAGTTGATCGTCGTAGACGACGGCGAAGACCGCGTCGGCGATCTGGCCGAGAATCTGCCCGGCGTCCGCTACCTCTCGCCCGCCTCGCGCCTCTCGATCGGGGCCAAGCGCAATCTGGCTTGCGCCGAGGCGCGGGGCGAGATCGTCGCCCATTGGGACGACGACGATTGGTATGCGCCGGACCGGCTGCGCTACCAGGCGGCGCCGATCATCGCCGGAGAGGCCGAGATCACGGGTTTGGAGAGCGCATTTGTGTTGGAGGCGGCGGAAGGCGCGTTCTGGACGATAAAGCCTGAATTGCACCGGCAGCTTTTTGCGGGTGACGTGCATGGCGGGACGCTGGTCTACCGCAGGGAGTTGCTGTCCCGGGGGCTGCGTTATCCGGAGGTGAATTTGGCAGAAGACGCTTACCTGCTGCGTCAGGCCATAGGGGGCGGCAATAGGTTATTGCGCCTCGACAATCCCGGCGTGTTTGTGTACGTCAGACACGGCCTCAACGCCTGGCGCGAGTTCCAGCCGGGGCGCTTCCTGGCCCCCGCCGGATGGGCGCCCGCCCGTCCGCCACTCACACTCCCCGCCGCCGCGCGGCTCGCCTACCAGACCGCCGCGCTCAAGTCTGTTCAGCCCTGAATTGAATACTGAGGGCGTTCATCAGCTTTCAGATCATGATTTGGAAAGTTACCGGCCTCGCTAGCAGAGATGCCCAGGGCGATGCGAAGTCATTGGGGATTGGATATGGACATCGGTCATTGAAAGCAGGAAAGAAGGCGATATCTCCCTGCATGACAATGGCCAATAGCCAATGCCCAATACCCAATGGGTAACTTTCCAAGTCGTGTTTAGGTGGGATAGTCGACGTCGAGGCGGAAACCAGTCATCTCATTGTACCGCTCACAAACGTCGGCCAACTCTTCCGCCGCCGGCGCCACGGCGACTTTTATGCGCACGACTCCTTGATCGCTGTGCAAACTCGGTTGTTTGAGCATTCGCCATATTATAACCGATACCGCGCCTTCTTCCTTGTCTTCGCGTCTTCGACGTCCACGTTCTGCAATCGCAAACTCACGTCCGCGCTCATCTCCCATCCGGCGCATTCGCCGCGCAGCAGCTTTGGATAGCCTGCGGCGGCGATCATCGCGGCGTTGTCGGTGGTGTAGATCGGCGAAGGGATGTAGGCCGGCGCGCCCAACTCATCGGCCAGTTGTTTGACTGTCGCGCGCAGTTCGCTGTTGCAAGCCACGCCGCCGGCCAGGATGACCGTCTTCGGCTGATACTTTTCAGCCGCTTTGCGGAGGTTGCGGACCAGAGCGCGGACGACCGCGTTCTGAAAACTAGCGCAGAGGTCGAGGATTTGTTGGGAAGGATTCGCCGGGTCTGTGACGGGTTCGATGTTGTTTTCGCGCACGTGGCGCAGCACGGCGGTCTTCAATCCGCTGAAAGAGAAATCGAGACTGAGCGTATTGTCTTCTTTCGATTTGATCTCGGCCAGGGGGAAGATGATCGCGCGTTTGTCGCCGCGTTGGGCCAGGCGGTCGATCACCGGGCCGCCGGGATAGCCCAGTCCGATCAACTTCGAGACTTTGTCGAAGGCTTCACCTGCGGCGTCGTCGCGCGTGCGGCCCACGAGCTTGTATTTTTCCGCTTCGGGAATCAGGAAGAGGTTGGTGTGTCCGCCCGAAACGATCAGCGCCAGCGCAGGGTACTCCGGCGGCGGGTATTCAAAGGCCACCGAATAGACGTGGCCTTCGATGTGGTTGACGCCGACGAACGGTTTATGCGTGGCGAACGCGACGCCCTTGGCGTAGTTGACGCCGACCAGCAGCGAGCCGACCAGTCCCGGGCCTTGCGTGACCGCGATGCCGTCGATGTCGTGAAAGGTCACGCCGGCCGCGGCCAGCGCCCCGCCGACCACGTCGCTGATCTTTTCCAGATGTTCGCGCGAGGCCAGCTCGGGCACGACGCCGCCGTATTTCTTGTGCGTGGCGATCTGCGACGCGATGACGTTTGAACGGGCTTTGACGCCGTCTTCGATGACGGCGGCGGCCGTTTCATCGCATGAACTTTCGATTCCGAGTGTAAGCATTCAGCCAAATCAACTATACCAGTTTTCAAATGTATGGACATTGTTAGCCACAGAGCACACCGCAGGACACAGAGAAATGATTATGCCCTCTGTGTCCTGCGGTGTGCTCTGTGGCTATTCATCCATATATTGCAGGTTGAACAAATGTCGCTCTACACCGAGGCCTTTCCTTCAGCGGAAGCGGAAGCGGTGGCCGGTTGGCGTCTGATCACGACGACCGTGCTGTCGTCTCTGTTCGGATCGTACCCGGGCTGCGCGCAATCAAAGATCCGATGGCAGAGCGTGGTGACTTCGGCGCCGCTGAACTTCTCGGCCAGCGCTTCGACCTCGCTGACGCCTTTGTCGCGGCTGTCGGCGATTTTGGCGAACACTCCGTCGGTGTAGATCACCAGTTGGTCGCGGGCTGGGAACTGGACGATCGATTCGGTGAAAGTGGCGCCGGCCTGCGCGCCGGCCGGGCCGCAAGTGACGGGCAGTTGTTTATGGTTGATAATTTGCGCGCCCTGCGGTTTGCTCATCTGGATCATCGGCAGATGGCCCGCGTTGACGTAACACATCTTCTCGCCTTCCCACCTGGCGAGCGCGCAGGTGAACGTCCTGCGACCCTCGTACTTCTCACGCAGATAATCGTTCAACTCCTCCAGAATCTTCGGCAAGTCTGCTTCGCGGCTGATTATCTTGCCCAGACGCTGATGCAGATCGGCGACCTCGCCGAGGGCTTCGAAACCTCGTCCGCAGAGATCGCCCGCCGCGACGAGCGGGCCGCCAGGCGTCTCGAAGACGTGGAAATAATCGCCGCCGGTCTCGGTTCCCGCGCCATGTTTCGACGAGACCCAGATCTCCGGCAGGTCGACGATCGACGGAGGCAGGAAGAGTTGATGCGTCTTTTGGACCAGGTCAAGCTCCTTCCGCCTGGCGCCGAGATCGAAAGCCTCTTCGATCGCTCTGCCTGCTATGTTGACCACCAGCTCTTTCGGCTTGCGCGACCCCATCACGATGACGAAGGCCGTCGTGAACAATAGCGCGACGCGGAACCAGGGAGAGCTTCCGCCCAATATCGAGATCGCGGCGTAACCGACGCCGGCATAAGCGGCGGCCTTGAGCGCGGCCGACATGCGGTAGCGATTGGCTGCTATCGCCAGAATCGGGAAGTAACAGAGAAAGATGTCCGAGCCGAGTCCGGGAAAGAGTCTCTGCCAGACGAACGCGGCCAGTCCCAGATGAACAATCGTCAGATCGATCATCGTCATCCTCGAAGGATTGGCGTCCGGGGATTTCTTCAATACCGCGCCAACGGCCGCCATTACCATCCATGCGGCGGCCAATTCCAGGTAGATGTATTTCGCATTCGACGGATTGTTCCATGTCCAGATCGCTGACACGGCGAAGATGACGGCGAAGAGGCTCCGCGCCCTGGTCGCCCAGCCCTCTGCCGCGCGCGCCTGTTCATTGAGCGCCTCATCCACCTGTTTGGGAAGACAGTCTTTCAGTTGTTTCATGGCAACGATCCTATCCTTGAGTTTGTTGATTGGGTTGAATGAAATGCGGCCGAACCTTGGGCAACTACCAGAGACATCTGCCGTGAGAGAGCCGCGAAGGGCAAGCGTATGCGAAAAATGATCGGCGGCTGGGCTTTCTACGACTTGAGAATCAAGATCGAATATAAAGCCAAACAGGCGGGCGTCCCCGTGGTCTTTGTTGACCCGGCGTACACGTCTAAGACCTGTTCGTTTTGTGGCTCGATTGGTTCTCGTCGTAAACATAAGTTTGTTTGTAAATCCTGCGGGAATCTCATGGACGCCGATCACAACGGCGCTGTGAATATCTCGCACAGGGGTCGTGAGTCGTTGCGCTCTCGCAATGCAGTCAACCGGCCCGAAGCGGCGGTACTATATGCCCGGCACACCAAGATATGGATTTCTCAAGGCGTCGACTGGATCAGTACCGCGAGCGGTAGCGAGCGGAGCCTTCGCCAGCGGCCGCTCGCTACCGCTCGCGGTACTGACTCGTCTCCTCAATCCAGATCTTGCTGTGCCCAACATATAGCTACCGACCAGCAAGCCGTCGCTTTCTAAGCAACGGTAGTTGACAAAATACTTCAAAAGAAAATCAAAAGGCAAAACACGAAGCTGTTTACGGGAAGGCGCAGTCCATTCGCGCCGAAAAGCCGGGGCGGGGAGGACGCCCGGCTTTGAGATGGGGTTTTGGTCGTTGAGCGCTTGGAGTATATAATCGGCCCCTCCCCCGTCGCTCAAAGTTAAATCAGACCACGTAAGATCGGCGCGGCGCCCCGCTGTGCCAGGGCCTCAATGTTTTGTGGTTAGATTTAAAAATTTCCCCCTCAACATTGAAGTCTGAAAAAATACTTGGAGGTATGTGATGGAATCTAAGCATTCAAGGAAATTGATCTGTCTTGGTCTGCTTTCGTTATTTATCTTTGGAACCTGCATGAACGCCAACGCCCAGGGGCGCGGTCGAGGCGGCGGAGGGCAACCCTCCGGCAATTCGGGCATGGGAAGTCGCGGAGCAGGCGGAGTTGATGGAGGATTGGGTAATGCGTCAGCCCGTTCGAACGGGAAATCGGATCGGGGGACGGGCACGGCTTCTGATAAATCCATGGGACGGTCGGACGCCGGGTTGGATCGCGCCCGAGCCGCGAACGAAAACGCCAGGCAGGCCGATGATGAATTGCGGCAGCATCCCGGAATGGCGAATGGAATGAACATGAGCGCGAATCAGTTGCGGAGCGGTTATCAAGCTGCTCTCGCAACCAATCCGAATTTGAAGTTCGGTCAATACGTGGCCGCCAACAGGATCGCGAAGAATCTGGGATCGCGTAACCCGAATATCACGACAGACGCAATCCTGCAGGGATTAGCGGGCGGTAAAAGCATCGGCCAAACTCTTCAGGGGCTTGGTGTGAATTCAAAAGAAGCAAAAGAGGCCGAAAAGTCAGCGGACCGGGAAATCAAGGAGAGTAAAAAGCAAAAATAGGCCTTACATTAGTACAGATAGTCCAACCGCAAAGGACGCCGCAGGTACGCAGAGAAAGATCAAGACAGGTCTTTCTCTGCGTACCTCTGCGTCCTTTGCGGTTGGATGTCTCAATCCTGATTTAGTTCTTTTTTGGCGGCGCGTATTCTATGCCGAAGGCCTTTTTCACATATTGCGCCAGCGGCCCGAGCCCGGCCCCCACGCGCCGGGCGTCGACATTCTCTTCGTCCTCGATCGGGTACAACTCCATCAGTTGGGTCTTTTGATTGAGACGGAGCTGGGTGCCATAAATCTGTTTCTTACCCTCGCGGATCAGAATTCGATCCTCCAACATCGCCAGATCGGACTGGCGGGCTTCTTTCTGGGCGACGGCCTCTTTGATCAGAGAGAGATATTTCTTCTGGTAATCGAGGTCGGCATGTTGAACTACCAGAAACGCCACGCCGCTCGCGTCTTCGCCGAAGACGCTCCTTTTCGGCCAGCCATGTTCTTTGACGATCTCGTCCAGCCTTTGCTGGTTCCGGCTGTCGAGCGCGTTCTGTTGCTCGACAGCCTGCTTCCACTTCTTCGCCACTTTCTCGCTGTCAGAACTGGCCAGCCTGTTCATTAAATCCATCATCTCCTGACGGTGTTTTTGATCGTCATCGCCCATCTTCACCAGTTCGCGCCGCACGGCTTCATTCGGCGAAGCTGCGCCGAGGTTCTGCGCGAAATGGGACGGGGCGAGCGACAGAAGCATGGGCATCATCGAAAGAATTATTTTGTGTGTCATAGTGGTAAACCTGAGATTTTTAGGCGCTGGTCAACCGCTTCTATAGATTTCAAGAAAAAGAATTTTAGCCACGAATGAACACCAATGAACACGAATCTTTTTCTTGATCTTTTGATCCACTCGTTCTCCGGCGCCCTGGCCGCCATTCGTGGATATTCGTGTTCATTCGTGGCTGATTCTTTTTCTTAAATGCTATATTTCGCCAGCAGCGATGGCGCGGTTCGGCGGTGGTTAGATGAACAATTCCGCCGACACTTGAGAAGCGAGTCTCCAGCGCATTGGCGATACGAAAGTATTCTTCACCCCTTCCTCATTCCTGGTCAAGAAGATTGTTCACCTATTGTGAACGCGGCGGTCTGTTTCTTCGACGCGGCCGGAGAAAGTCTCCTCAATTTCTCAACCACGGTCTGCAAAATTTCGAGCGCGTAATCGACATCTTCTCTGGTGTTGTATTTGCCGAAGCTGAACCGGAGCGAGCCGTAGCCGGAGTCGCGCGGCAATCCGATGGCCGTCAGCACGTGCGACGGTTCGGTCGAGCCGGACGCGCAGGCCGAGCCGGTCGAGACGGCCACGCCTTTGAGGTCGAGCGAGATCTGAAGGCCCTCGCCTTCGACGTGGTCGAAATTGAGATTGGCGATGTTCGGAACGCGGCGCGCCGGGTCGCCGTTGCGCGAAATATTCGGGATGCGTTTGAACAGTTCATCTTCCAGGTAATCACGCAACTCCGCGGCGTGTTTCATCCGTTCGGCCAGGTGGAGCCGGGCGAACTCAGCGGCCTTGCCCATTCCGACAATCAGCGGAACGCTCTCGGTGCCGGCGCGGCGGTCGCGCTCGTGATGGCCGCCGTGCATCTGCGAAGCGACGCGCACGCCCCGGCGGATGTACAAGACCCCGACGCCTTTCGGCCCGTAAATCTTGTGCGCGGTGAGTGTCAGCAGATCGACGCCGAGTTCCTTCACGTCTACGGGGATCTTGCCGACCGATTGCACGGCGTCGGTGTGCAGATAGAGATTTTTCTGCCCGGCGTCGCGACGTTCTTTGATCAGCGCGGCGATCTCTTTGAGCGGCTGGATCGTGCCGATCTCGTTGTTGGCGTGCATGACGGTGACCAACACAGTCTCGCCGGTCAACGCCTCGCGGACGTCTTCGACCCGCACGACGCCCTCGCCGTAAACGGGCAGGTAAGTCACGCGCCAGCCCTCTTTTTCGAGGCGCCCGCACGCGGCCAGGACCGCGGGATGTTCAATCCGCGAGGTGATGATGTGGCGGCCCTTCTCCCTATATGCCTCGGCGACGCCTTTGATCGCCAGGTTGTCCGACTCGGTGCCGCCCGAAAGAAAAGTGATCTCGGTCTGGTCGGCGTTGAGCAGCAGGGCGACCTGCCCTCGGGCCTCCTCGACGGCCTGTTTCGCCTGCTGGCCGTATTGATGGGTGGACGAGGCGTTGCCGTAAACTTCGGTGAAGTAGGGCGTCATGGCCCGCGCGACTTCATCATCAACACGTGTCGATGCGCTGTTGTCTAAATAAATTCTTTTGACGCTCATAAAATTTTCAACTCGAACTCGGTCTGTTGGAATCTTTAAACATAAGAGTTTATGAGCCTAGAATACCTCAAATCAATGCTTGTGTTGAGCCGCGCGATGGTGTAGAACTTGAGGCGCCCTCGCTGGTCCCCTGACCACTGTTGAGTCAACCGCAGTAAGGAGGAAAGTATGAACGCAGGCTTTGTTCGCAAGGCAATGACATTCGCGGCGTTCGGGTTTGCTTTGAATGTGGCCCTGCTGGGAACGTTCATCAGCGCGGCGGCGCAGCCGCCGCAGTCGCGGCCGAAGATCGTCACGAACGATCCGGCCACTTACCGCTACGCCTACCAACACGGCTACCGCGCCGGTTATGAAGACGGCTTCACGAAAGGCAAGAGCGATTTCAACGAGAGCCAGCCGCGCGATTTTTCGAGCAGCGACGCTTTCAACCGCGCCGACCGCGGCTACGAGTCCCGCATGGGTACGAAGGCGGAATTCGAGGAGTCTTACCGCACCGGTTTCGAACTCGGATATAACGACGGATTCTACGGACGGCCGTTCACGGTCGCTCTTCCGTCGAATTTGCGCAGTGTGGTTATCGCCACAGTCAACGCCAACAGTCCACCCCCGGAGCCTCCGCCTGATCCTGTAAATCAGAGGCCTCCGTCCCTTTCGCGCGACACTGATCGCGATCGCGACGCCGATCGCGACCGCAACGCTGATCGCGACCGCAAAGCCGATCGCGATAATGGTCCGGGTCCGGATGACAGGCTTTCCAAACGCCCGCTCGTTCCTGACGGCTTGTCGATGAAGATCCGTCTCAACTCGGAGATCAGCACGAAGACGAATAGGGAAGGCGACAAATTCACGGCCGTCGTGCTCGATCCGAGCGATTTCGCCGAAGCGACCGTCGAAGGCCACATTGCCGCGCTCAATAAGTCGGGCAAGGCTACTGGTAAAACCGAGATGTCGCTGGCCTTCGACACGATCCGGCTGCGCGACGGTAGCGGCAGCCGATTCGCCGGTCAGGTCGAGAGGGTCTACCAGAGCGAGACCGTCAAGACCGTTGACGAGGAAGGCAACGTCGAATCCGGCAGCCGGACTAAAGACACCGCGACTCGCGGCATCGCCGGCGGCGCGCTCGGCGCGATCATCGGCGGCATCGCGGGCGGCGGTAAAGGCGCGGCCATCGGCGCGATCCTTGGCGCCGGCGTCGGCGCCGGCTCGGTTTTCGTCCAGGGCGGAAAAGAGCTGGTTCTCGAGCCGGGAACCGAAATCCTGATTCGCACCGCCGCGCCGGCGCGAACCAGAGACTGAAGATCGAGGATCGAGGATCGAGGATAGAAGATCGCGCCATCACCCGTAAGGCGATCTTTCATCTTCGATCCTCGATCTTCTATCTTCGATCCTCGACGGAATGATTACCCTTCTCACCGATTTTGGCCTCAGCGACTACTTCGTTCCCGCGGTAAAAGGCGTCATCCTCACGATCAACCCTGAGGTCCCGATCATTGACATCACTCACGAAGTGGCGGCGCATGACATTCAAGCGGCCGCATTTACGCTTGGCGCGTGTTATCACAATTTTCCCTCCGGGACGGTTCACGTCGTGGTGGTTGATCCCGGCGTGGGTTCGCCGCGCCGCGCGATTGTCGCCGACGCCGGTGGATATTTTTTTGTCGGGCCTGACAACGGCGTCTTCAGCTTCGTTTACGCTAGCGAATCGAATCCGCGCGTCTTTCACATCACAAACGACCGATACTTCCGCCGTCCAGTCAGCGCGACCTTTCACGGGCGCGACGTGTTCGCCCCCGTCGCCGCCTACATCGCCCGCGGGGCGAGGCCGGAAGAGATCGGCGCCGAGATCGAAGATTACGTCAGGTTTGAAATCCCGCGCCCTGGATGGATCGAAACGCGGGGCGTAGTCGAAGGCCGCATTATTCACATCGACCGCTTCGGCAACTGCGTCACCAATTTCACCGAGGTCGAGTTGAATCCCTATGAGATCGCGCCGTCAACGAAGATCCATATCGGGGGACGTGAGGTCAGGCGATTCAACGCCTATTTCGCCGAGGCGACGGATCGGGATGATCTGTTCGCCTATCCGGGCAGCGCGGGTTTCTGGGAGATCGCGCTCTGGCGCCGCTCGGCGGCTGAATTCATCAATGCCCGTCGCGGCGATGAAGTTATTCTTGATTCAGGTGTCAGGTGTCAGGTTTCAGGCGCTTTCTTATTGACACCTGACACCTGACACCTGACACCTGCTCAATCCGCAATGAAACTGACCCGTTCGACTCTCGATCTCGAATCGCGCGTCCTGGTGATGGGCGCGCTCAATGTGACGCCCGATTCTTTCTCTGACGGCGGGAAATATGCCGATCTCGAAAGCGCGGTCGCCCGAGCTTTCGAGATCGAAGCCGAGGGCGCTGACATTCTGGACATCGGCGGTGAATCGACCAGGCCGGGATCGAAGCCGGTAAGCGCCGAAGAAGAGATGGACCGCGTAATGCCCGTGATCGAAGCCTTGCGAGGCCGGTTGCGGATTCCGCTTTCCGTCGACACGACGAAGAGCGAGGTCGCGCGGGCCGCGATTCAGGCGGGGGCGGAGGTCATCAATGACGTCAGCGGACTCAGGTTTGACCCCGTCCTGGCCGAGGTCGCGGCGGAAACTGGCGCCGCGCTGGTGTTGATGCATTCGCGCGGCGCGCCCGGAATGATGCACCAGGCGCCGCCCGTCGATGACGTCTTTGCCGAAGTGATCGGCGGATTGCGGCGGTCGATCGAGGAGGCGCTCCGTCGCGGAGCGCGGCGCGAGCGAATCATCCTCGATCCGGGCGTCGGGTTCGGAAAGACCCCCGAACAGAACCTCCAATTGATCGACAAACTCGATCGCGTCGTGACCGAATTCGGCCTGCCCGTTTTGCTCGGAACCTCGCGCAAATCTTTCATCAAACACGCGCTGGACAAGGCGATCTCCGGGGGCGCTCGCGACGACCTGCGCGAGCGCGTCGCGGGCACGGCGGCGACCGTCGTCATCGGCGTTTTACGAGGCGCGCGCATTGTGCGCGTTCATGACGTCGGGGTAATGACGGCGGTGACGAGGATGACGGAGGCGGTCATGGCGGCTCGGCCCTGAGGCTTATCACTACCCAAATTTTTTTTAGTATGCGAACATCTTCAGCGCCTTCATTTTGCGTGGCGTGATGAACGGCAGCGCGAAAAGGGCAAAGGTTTTCCTATGAAACTGCGAATTAAGTCCGGGCGTCTCTCGCTCTTTGCATTGGGCGCGCTCCCGCTGATTGTCGGCGCATTCTGGTTGGGCGCCGCGGCTGACGACATCAGCGTCAGGCAGGCGCGCGAACTGATTCAAAACATCGCGGGGGCGAATCTCACCCAGGATCAGGTGCGGATCAAAAATATTTCGGCCGGCGTCGGCGGAGGGGGAGTGATTGTCGAAGCTCAAATCGAAACGGCTTTTCGCATCACGAAAGGCAAAGACGGCTGGCGCATCGCCGAAGCGCGACTGGGCGCCGGGCAGTGGGAATCTTTCGAACTGATCGAAGAGGCCCTGCGGCGCGAGAAGGTTCGGCGGACCAACGACATGTTGCGACAGATGGCCGACGGGCTGGGCGCGTATAAAAACGAGCGCGGCCGATTCGTGGAGGCGGATAG
>Ga0137409_10006689_pt1 | contig 11932 bp, 10 predicted proteins | sample CZODoug1_16funga_FD_122059 | JGI IMG/M metagenome (GOLD analysis project Ga0137409, IMG submission 122059) | Vadose zone soil fungal communities from Angelo Coast Range Reserve, California, USA - CZODoug1_16fungal (Hybrid Assembly) | ecosystem: Environmental > Terrestrial > Soil > Vadose zone... | reverse complement strand
GTGGGCATGGCGCCGCCGACCTTTGTGTTCGCCGACTACAACGCCGTTCCGCCGGCCGACTGGCTCATCATGGAGTCGCGCGGCGGGCACGGCGGGACCGGCCGGCCGGGCGCCCGCGGTCAGGCGGGGGCGGATGGCGCCCCCGGTTGCCAGGGTGGCCAGGGCGGCGCCGGTGGCGCAGGTGGGCCCGGCGGACCCGGTGCACAAGCACCCCCTTCCATCGGCCGTGTATATGGCAAGATCACCGACAGCACAGGTCAGCCAATGGGCCAGATATCGGCCCTGGTACTAAAGTCCACGGTTGACCCCACTACCAAGAAAAAGAAACAGGTGCTGCTCAAAGGCACAGAGACAAAAGCGAATGGAGAATTTGACCTGGAAGACCTTCCCATCGCCTCTCAGCTGGTATTGAAGGTGTCAGCCGCCGGCTATAAGGCCCAGGATGTTCCTTTTATGATCGTCCCCGCAGCAGCGGCTGCAAAACCGGGAGATCAGGGCAACCCCATGGCTGGTTTGCCCTCTTTTAATAAAGATCTCGGCATCATCAGGCTCACCACCGATACGAAAGAGCTGAGCACCGTGACCGTCACCGCCAAGACACCCGCCATGCGGCTGGACATGGATAAGAAAGTATTCAACGTAGACAGGAACATCGTCAGCGCCGGCGGTACCGCACAGGCGCAACAGAAAGTGTTCGAGATTTCGTCGACGTCATTCAAGGACGGCGGGATGCTGCCGGTGAAGGCCGCCAACAGCAAGGCCAACGCGCCGACAAACGCGAACTGCGTCGGCGAAAACGTTTCCCCGCAACTGTCGTGGGTCAATCCGCCGGCCGGCACGAAGAGCTACGCGCTCCTCATGGTCGATCCGGAAGGCCGCGGCGGCGCCGGCGTGAATCACTGGGTGGCCTACGGCATTCCGGCCGATGTGACCGGCTTTGCCGAAGGCGAGGTCAGCAAGCAAACCGACAAATATGTCGGCGGCAAGAGCACGCAGGGCGTGGGCTTCTATTCCGGACCGTGCACGCCGCCCAACGTGCAGCCGCATCACTACACCTTCGTGCTCATCGCGACCGATCTCGAGCCGAAGGAATTGCCGCCCGGCCTGACCAAGGACGAGGTCACCGCCAAGATCGTGCCACCGGCCCCGGCGCCTTCGCGTGCCAAGGGATCGGCCGGCATCGTCGGCCTGTTCGTGAAGCCGAACTGACTCGCGTGAGTTTCCGTTCGTGCCCGCGAAAAGCGGGGATGCGCGGGAATGAGCGGAGATTGTAGCTCGATTTGAACGGGACATCGTCGCTGAGAGAGGAGCTTGATCGTGTCACGCGGCAAGCTCCTCTTTTTTCAGCTCCTGGTCGCAGTCGTCTCGATTGCGCTCTGGCACCTCCTCACTGTGGTGCCGTTCTTCGACGAGCCGATCCTGAACACATTCTTCTTCGCGACGCCCGAGAACGTCGCCTGGCGCATTGTGCGCTGGTTCTCCGACGGCTCGATCTGGCTCCACCTCTGGATCACACTGATCGAGTCGGTGCTCGCCTTCGTGGTGGGATCGGTTACGGGCGTTCTCGTCGGCTTCTGGTTTGGCCTCAATCCGACGATCGCCGCCGTGTTCGACCCCTATGTGAAGATGATCAACGCGCTGCCCCGCATCGTGCTGGCGCCGATCTTCGCGCTCTGGTTCGGGCTTGGCATCCGCTCGAAGGTCGCGCTCGGCGTGACGCTCGTGTTCTTCGTCGTGTTCTTCAATGTCTACCAGGGCGTCAAGGAGGTGAGCCCCACCGTGCTCGCCAACGCCCGCATGCTCGGCATGAACAAGTGGCAGCTGATGCGGCACGTCTACTGGCCCTCCGCGTTGTCCTGGATGTTTTCCTCGCTGCACACCTCGGTGGGCTTTGCGGTGGTGGGCGCGGTGGTGGGCGAATATCTCGGCTCGGCCGCGGGGCTCGGCTATCTGATCCTGCAGGCGGAGGGCGCGCTCGACGTCACCGGGGTCTTTGCCGGCATTGTCGTGCTTGCGGCTTTCGTCATCCTCATCGACTGGGGCGTGACGCTGGTCGAGCGGCGGCTCCTCGCCTGGCAGCCTGTCGCAGTCGAGGCGCGTCCGTGATAACAAGGCACCGGACCGCAGATCACTGAGCGACCAGGCGGGAGGATGACATGGCGCCGATGAGACTGTTCCTTGCTACGCTGTCAGCCGCGCTTGCGCTCTTGAGCGCCGCGCACGCCCAGGCACCCGAAAAGAAGCAGATCACGCTCGGGGTCGGCGGCAAGACTTCGCTCTACTACCTGCCGCTCACGATCGCGGAGCGGCTCGGCCACTTCAAGGAGCAGGGGCTCGAGGTCACCATCAACGATTTCCGCGGCGGCGCGCAGTCGCTGCAGGCGCTTGCGGGCGGCTCGGTCGATGTCGTCACCGGCGCCTATGAGCATACGATCCGCATGCAGGCCAAGGGCCAGGACGTGCGCGCCCTGATCGAGCTTGGGCGATTCCCGGGCATCGTGCTCGGCATTCGCAAGGAGCGGGCGAACGCCTACAAGTCGCCGGCCGACCTCAAGGGCATGAAGATCGGGGTCTCGGCGCCCGGCTCCTCCACCAATTTCTTCGTGATGTACCTGTTGGCGAAAGCCGGTCTCAAGCCGACCGATGCGTCCTACATTGGCGTTGGCATCGGCCCCTCGGTGATCGCAGCGGTTATCAAGGGCGAGATCGATGCCATCTCCAATCTCGAGCCGATGATGACCAAGCTCGAGCTCGACGGCCAGATCAAGGTGGTGGCCGACACCCGAACCGAGGAGGGGACGCGTGCCATTTTCGGCGGCTCCAACCCGGCGGCGGTGCTCTATGCCAAGCAGGACTTCATCGCACGCAATCCCAACACCGCGCAGGCGCTGGTCAACGCCTTCTACAAGACGCTCAAATGGCTGGAGAGCGCGACGCCCGAGCAGGTGACCGCCACCGTGCCGGAAGAGTATTGGCTGGGCGACCGGGCGCTTTACACCGCTGCGGTCAAGGCCAACAAGCCGGCCTATTCGGTGACCGGTGTCATCCCAGCCGCCGGAATGAAGTCGGCGAGCGACATGCTGGTGTCGTTCGATGACGAGCTCAAGAACGCCAAGCTCGACCTCGCCAAGACCTTCGACGATCGGTTTGTGAAGAAGGCGGCCGGCTTGTGAGCAGAACGGGCGGTCGAGGCGTCGCCGTCGCCGGTCTGGTCATCGCGGTCGCCTGCATGGCGGCGCTATGGGCGCAGCCGTTGCTGGCTGAGGCGAACGCGGAGGAGAACTGCGAAGACCGCAAGTCGACCGCCGATATCGTCGAATGCCTCGCGACTCAGACGGCGGTATGGGAGCGCCGGCTTAATGCCGCCTACCAGAAGCTAATCAACGACCTGCCGAGCCGACGGCGCGATCGATTGCGCACTGCACAACGACTTTGGCTCCAATTCCGCGATGCAAACTGTGCCTATTTTGCCAGCCGCGCCGGCACCATCGCGCGCGTAGACGTCGGGCAGTGCGCGCTGCGCCTGACCGCCGCGCGAGCGATCGAGCTCGAAGAGGGCAACTGAGCTTCCCCGACTGACCTGATGCAGCGCACAATTCGGCGATCTTTGATCGCCGAGCGCGCGAAGTTTGGCTGGCAAAATGAATGACCGTTAACGGTAAGGGTGTTGCTCGAAGATGATATTTTCTTAATCCAGGGCGGTAGGCCGTCCGTGACCTTGCAATGACACAAATATTACATTTGAATGACAGTTAGGCCGTGTGCTGGGCGTTCGGGTCATTGCCAGACACGGGGCCTGCAGCACATGCCATCCTCCCTTGCATATCTGACGAGTCGGTGGGCCGCCGCGAGCGGGGCCACCACATGGCGTGATGCCCTGCGCGTCGCCCTGGTGGCTAGCTTCCACATGGCAGCTCTCGTCATCATGCTGGCGACCGAAGCCGCGCCCGAGCAAAAAGGCGCGTTCATCCTGACCTGGGGCGTGCTCAACTTCTTCTGGCTGATGCTGCTGCGCCGGCCCGGCATTGCGGGCGCGCTTTCGCTCGCCATGGTCGTCGCTCTGATCCAGGTCTCGGAGTTCAAGTACAAGGTGATCTGGACGACGGCGAATTTCGTCGACCTGATGATCATCGATCCTGACACGATCACCTTCGTGCTCACGATCTTCCCGCGCCTCATGCCGATGGTGTTGATCGCAGTCGGGGTGGGCGTTCCGGTGCTGGTCATGATCTGGAGCTTTGATCCCTTCCGGGTGCGCCGCCTGAGCGCCGCGGTCGGCGTGGTCGGCTGCCTGGCTGGCCTCTATGCGGTCGAGATCGTTGCGCCGATGGAGGAATTCGAGGGCTTCTACGGCAAGAACTATGTGTCGCATTTCGCCCGTTCAGGTGTCGACGCGGTCTCCACGCTGCTCGTGCACGGTCTGATGGAGTCCGATCCGGTCGCGAGCGAGCGGTTGGCGCCGATCGGCGTCTGCGAGCCCACGGCCAAGCCGCCCCATATCATCCTGGTGCACGACGAATCGTCCTTCGACATTCGGGAGGTGCCCGGCATTCATGTGCCGCAGAACTACGGTGCCCACTTCCGCTCGCTCGACGGTAAGCACCGCAAGTTCATCGCCGAAGGGACCGGCGGCCCGAGCTGGTACACCGAATACAACGTGCTAGCCGGCCTCTCGGCGCGCTCCTACGGGCGTTTTGCCTATTCCGTCACCCGCATTGCGGCGGGACGGGTCGAGCGCGGCCTGCCGCAGGCGCTGCATCGCTGCGGCTATGAGACCTATTCGCTCTATCCGGCACACGGCGCATTCATGAGCGCCGGCCGCTTTCAGAAGACTACCGGTATTCAGCATTTCATGGACTCAAAGGCGATCGGCTCCACCCGGCTTGAGCCTGACCGCTACTACTACGACGCGGCGGCCCGCATCATCGAGCAGGAACGCGGCAAGCATCCCGCGTTCATCTATGTCTATCTCGCCGCCAACCATTTTCCCTGGGACCACGCCTGGCGCCCTGAGCTGACGCCGGAATGGAAGGGCCTGGGCAACGAGCGCATCGTCGACGAGTATCTGCGGCGGCAGACGCTGGGCATGCGCGACTACGCCGGTTTCCTGGCCCACCTCAAGCGCGACTTCCCCGACGAGTCGTTCCTGGTCGTGCGCTACGGCGATCACCAGCCCGACTTTTCCTCGCGCCTCCTCGAGCCCGGCATCGACGACGCGACCATCGCCAAGCGGATTGCGGTGCACGATCCCCGCTATTTCACGACCTACTACGCGATCGACGCCGTCAACTTCAAACCGGCCGCCATCGCCACCGCGCCCAATACCATCGAGGGCCCATATCTGCCACTGGTCGTCATCGAGAATGCAGGCCTGCCGCTCGACTCCTCATTCGCGGAGCAGAAGAAGATCATGCAGCGCTGCAATGGGCTATTCTTCGATTGCAACGGCGGTGCCGAAGCGCGACGTTTCAATCGCATGCTGATCGATGCCGGAATGATCAAAGGGCTCTAAAGGCCCGGTGCGACAATAGAAGCGACCATAAAGAAAGCGACCATGACGATTCTGCTGCCCACGCGTCCCGGTCGTCTCCCGCTGCGGGAAGCACTCGGCCAGCATTGGCTCATGCGCGTCGCGCCGCTCGCGCTGGTTCACTTCGCGGCGCTCGCGATCATGCTCTGGAGCGAGATCAGCCTGCTGCCGATGGTGGTGTTCGCATTGGCCTGGGGCTGCGTGAATTTCCTGTGGCTCACGCTGCTGCGTCGGCCCACGCTCGCGGCCGCGCTCTCGCTCGTGCAGTTTGTTGTCCTGATCATGGTCTCGCGCTTCAAGTTCGACGTGCTCTGGATGTCGCTGAGCTTCATCGATGTGATGATCATCGACGCCGATACGTTCGCGTTCCTGATGATGATGTTTCCGAACGTGCGCATGGCGTCCATCGTTGTGGCGCTTATCTTCATCCCGCTCGCGGTCGCGGCCTGGCGGCTCGACCCGTTCCGCGTCCATCGCGGCGCCGCCGTGCTCGGCAGCGCCGCCTGTTTCGCCGTCATTGCCGGCCTGTCGCTCGCCAATCCGGTGTCGCCCGGGGAAGCCTTTGGCGACTTCAACTACGTGTCGCATTTCACCCGTACCGGCGTCGATGCGGTCGAGGCCTATCTCGAGCAGGGCTTTCTCGAATCGGATCCCGCGGCGGTTGAAGAGCTGCGGGCCGAGACCGCGTGCGAGAACGCCGGCAGGCGCCCGCACATCATCCTGGTGCACGACGAGTCGAGCTTCGACATCCGGGCGGTCGAGGGCGTCAAGGTGCCGCCCGGCTACGGGCAGCACTTCCGCTCGTTCGATGGCAAGGCGCGCAAGTTTCTGGTCGAAGGCGCCGGCGGTCCGAGCTGGTACACCGAATACAACGTGCTTTCGGGCCTCTCATCGCGCTCCTACGGCCGCTTCCAATTCTTCGTGACGCGCATCGCAGCCGGTCGGGTCGAGCGTGGCCTGCCACGGGCGCTGCAGCGTTGTGGCTACCGCACCCACGCAATTTATCCGGTGAACGGCGGCTTCCTCGGCGCCAGCTCCTATTACAAGGGCGTCGGCATCGCCGACTTCGTTGATGGCAAGGCTCTGGGCAGCCATGTGTTCGAGCCGGACCGGTTCTACTTCGATGCCGCTCAGCGCATGATCGAGCGCGAGCGCCGCCTGGGGCCGATGTTCATCTATGTCTACCTGACCGCGAACCACTTCACCTGGGACTATCAGTTTCATCCCGAGCTCACCCCCGCGGGCTGGCGCGACCCGGGCAACGCGATGCCGGAGGTCAATGAGTATCTGCGCCGGCAGGCGATGAGCGAGCGCGACTACGCGGGCTTCCTTGCGGGCCTCAAGCGCAACTTCCCGGGCGAGGAATTCCTGATTGTCCGCTATGGCGATCATCAGCCGGATTTCGCCAAGCTCCTGGTCGATCCGACCATCGACGCGTGGGAGCTTGGCGAGCGCCTGCTGCGGTTCGATCCGCGCTACTTCGCGACCTACTACGCGATCGACGCCATCAACTTCACGCCGGTGGCGCTCGGCTCGGCGCTCGACGTGCTCGATGCACCCTATCTTCCGCTCATCGTGCAGGAGGCCGCAGGAGTGCCGCTCGATTCCTCATTCGCCGAGCAGAAGCGGATCCTCGAGCGCTGTGCCGGCCTGTTCTACGGCTGCGCCGACGGCGCCGAGGCGAGGCGCTTCAACCGCGCCCTGATCGAGGCGGGTCTCATCAAGGGGCTTTGACTTCCCCGCCACCGGCGTGGTCCATTCTGGCCGCCTCCTGGCGACTAGTGTATCGATTCCATAAAAGTAATCAGATCGGGCGGATAGAGTTGGTCCCCACAGACCTCATCCTGAGGAGCATCGCGTAGCGATGTGTCTCGAAGGATGGCCACTGGCACGGCCTTGCCTGTGGCCGTCCTTCGAGACGCCGACCTTCGGTCGGCTCCTCAGGACGAGGTTGATGGACGACATCGATATGATTCGAACTTCGAAATCACTCTACTAGAATGGACCCGTGCATGAAAATTAGAGGCCTGTCGGTTGACGCGTTCTCGGTGTTTCCGATCGAGCGCCTTGACGTCAGCTTTGCGCCGCGGCCCTGGCGCTTCGCCGACGAGCGCAGCGGCGAGATCAACGCGCATTTTGCCGAGATGCAGCGCCGCAAACCGGCGCTGTGGAACGGCCGCGTCCTCCTGCTCGGCGACTTCGCGATCCACGGCGGCGTCTTTCGGGGTGCCTGTTTCGATGTGGACTATGCGAGCTTCATGGCGTGGCAGGACTGGGACTTTCCGGACCAGAGCGTGCACGATTGCTTTGCCATGGGAGCGATCCTGTCCTCCGACGGCGCCTTCCTGTTAGGCGAGATGGGCCCGCACACGTTCAATGCCGGCCAGGTCTACTTTCCCTGCGGCACGCCTGATCTCAACGACGTCGCGGTCGATCGCGTCGATTTCGAGGGCAGCATCGCGCGTGAGCTCAAGGAGGAGACCGGGCTCGGCGTTGCCGAGTTCACGGCAGAGCCGGGCTGGTGCACAGTGCTCGGCGGTCCGGCGGTCGCGCTTATGAAGCTCCTGCGTGCGCGTGAGACCGCGGCGGCGCTGCGGGCTCGCATCCTGGACCATCTCGCGCGCGAGGACGTGCCCGAGCTTGTCGATATCCGCGTCGTACGCGGGGAGGGCGACCTCGATCCGGCCATGCCCCCGTTCGTGACCTCCTATCTTCGCCATATCTGGAGCCGTGGCTCATGAAGCTCGAAAAGCTGATCAGGCAATTCCGCATTGACGACCCGGACCATTTCCGGTTGGCGTCGTTCGATCCTGGCGACACCGGCGGTCTCGATCTCGACAAGGACGAGGCCAAGTCGGTGCTCGCCGGAGACCTGGATCGGCTCTCGGAGCTGCAGGAACGGCTCTATGCCGACGATCGGTGGTCCCTCCTGATCGTGCTGCAGGCGATGGATGCGGCCGGCAAGGACGGGGTGATCAAGCACGTCATGACCGGCCTCAATCCGCAAGGCTGTCTGGTGCATTCGTTCAAGGCGCCGAGCCCGAGCGAGCTCGAGCACGATTTCCTCTGGCGGGCGGCGCAGTACCTGCCGGCGCGCGGCGACATCGGCATCTTCAACCGATCCCACTATGAGGAAGTCCTGGTAGTGCGGGTGCATCCGGAATTGCTGGAGCGCCAGCGCATTCCCAAAGTGCTCCTCGGCAAGGACATCTGGAAAGAGCGGTTCAAGAGCATCCGCGCGTTCGAACGCCACCTCGCGCGCAACGGCACGGTTGTGCTGAAGTTCTTCCTCCACGTCTCCAAGGAGGAGCAGCGGCATCGCTTCCTCGCCCGGCTGGAACAGCCGGCGAAACGCTGGAAGTTCTCGATGGGCGACGTCGCTGAACGCAAGCTCTGGGGCAAATACATGGCCGCCTACGAGGATATGGTTCGGGCGACCACCCGGCCGCATGCTCCGTGGTACGTCGTGCCAGCCAACAACAAGCCGTTCGCGCGCCTGGTGGTGGCAAAGGCGATGATCGAGGCGCTCGAGAAGCTCGATCTCAAATTTCCCAAGGTCGATCCGTCCGCGCTCAAGGAAATGGAGAAGGTACGCAAGGCGCTGCTGGCGGAAGGATGATAGCTGGAGGAGGGATGAGGATGCGGTGTTTGATATTTGCTTTGGGCCTGCTGGCGGCGCTCGCGCCGGTGCCGGTGGCCGCCGATCCGGTCGTCGAGATCGAGTCGCGCGGGCAGAAGGTGCGCGCCGTCCTGCTCAAGCCCGCCAATCCGAAGGGCGCCGTCATTCTGTTCGCGGGCGGCGATGGCCGGCTCGACATCACGCCGGGTGGCGAGATCACCAAGCTGCGCTTCAATCAGCTGGTGCGGACACGCGCGCTCTACGAGCACTCGGGCTATGTCACGCTCGTTCCCGACATCGCGCCGAACTTCAAGGTCGGCGCTTCGGGCGTCGTCGATCTCTACCGCGCCAGTCGCGCCTTTGCGCAGGACGTCGGTGCGATGGTCAAATATCTGCGCGGCATCGTGTCAAGGCCGATCGTTGCCGTGGGCACCAGCCGCGGCTCGCTGTCGGTCGCCAATGCGGTGGCCAAGCTCAAAGGCGATGGCAACCAGCGTCCGGATGCGGCGGTGTTGACCTCGGCGTTCCTGAAGGTCGGCGCGCAGGTGCAGGATCTCACCGTGTTCAAGATCGCCAACGGCAACGCTCGCGCGCTCGACGTGCCCACGATGCTGGTCTGGCACGTCGCCGACACCTGTCCGCACACCTCGGCCGCGACGGTGCCGCCGTTCCGCGCCTGGTATCAGACCAGCGGCCGCAAGCTCGCCGAGAAATCGTTCTCGGGCGGCCTGCCGCCTAAGAGCGAGCCGTGCGAGGCCTTCGCCCCGCACGGCTTCTACGGTCTCGATCCCGAGGTGGCCGGCGCGATCGCGGGCTTCGTGGGTGGACTTTAAAGAGCGGTTGGTCCGCGGTTGCCGCATCACGGATCGCAGCTTAGTCCAAATTCCTTTTTCGCAGCCTCGAGCTGGTCAGGCGGCTCGCGCTTGAGCAGCACGCAGGCAGTGAAGTTGCCGCGCATCTTGCCGTCTTCTGTGTAAAGCCAATCGACGATCTCGTCCTCGGAAAATTCAATAGTCTGTCCGAGCTTCACCGTCTTGACCATGCGGGGCGTGTTGTTGATGCGCCCGGTGTACTTGCCGCCACGAGGCTCAAAGGGTGATATCCAGAAGAATTCGCTGCTGTCATCGCCCGCGGGAATCCCAACCTTGACCGCGAAGTGGTCTATGGCCGGCCTGGGCGCCCGGGTGAGCGCGAGGAACTCGGGCAGCGTTTCCCGTGCCTTGCGGAAGGCCGCAGCCATGTCGGGGTCGTCCTTTGCGACCTTGGCGATCTCATCGCGCCTGGCGCGCTCCACCAAAGTTCCGGTGCTGTAACTGCCCGAGAAGAACCAATAGCCGCCGAAGAGAATGAGCAGGACCGCCGCATAGACGATGGAACGCATCAATGCCCCCTGAAATCCAACGATGGTAATTGTACCGAACAGCCGGCGAGGGTTTTAACAGTCGCTTGTGGCGTTGCTTTGGCGGCGGGCGGCCTGCCCCAAGAGCAAGCCGTGCGAGGCGTTCGCCCGCACGGCTTCTACGGTTTCGATCCTGACGTGGACGCTGCAATCACGAGGCTCGTCGGTGAAATCTGACGCTGCTCCGCTTACGCGGTCAGGACTCGCAGCTCAGCCCGTATTGCTTCCTCATGGCCTCGACTTGATCGGCCGGCTCGCGCTTGAGCAGCGCGCAGGCGGTGAAGTTGCCACGCATCTTGCCGCCTTCCATGTAGAGCCAATCGACGATCTCGGCCTCGGAGAACTCGACGACCTGCCCAAGCTTCACCTGCTTGGCCGCGCGCGGCGTATTGTTGATGCGCCCGGCGTATTTGTCGCCGCGCGGCGCGAACTGCGCCACCCAGAAGTATTCGTGGTCGTCACCGGCGGGGATCGCGATCTTGACCGCCAGCTTGGTCGCAGTCGGCCGTGGGGCGCGGGCGAGCGCCAGGAACTCGGGCAGGCTTTCCCGCGCTTTGCGGAAGGCGGCAGCCATGTCAGGATCGTTTTTTTCGACCAGAGCGACGTCGTCGCGCCTGGCTTTATCCATCAACGTTCCGCTGGCGTAACGGCCATCGAAGAAATTGTAGCTGACGACGGCGAGAAGGACCAAGCCGGCGATATACCGCACAATCCGCATGAAATGCCTCCTGAAGCCCCGTTGACGCCCCGAGGCTGCTTGAGGGGGGTAGGGTTGTGGTCTTGCTTTGGCAGCCTATTTTCCGATACAACGTCTCCGTTAAGGCGGCCTTCATCGTGATCCGCGACTTTTAGGTACCGCTTTCATAAGTATCAAAGGCCATAGGTATCAAAGGCCCTTACCGGGCCTGGACGAGGCAGTCAGTGGTTTCGACGCGCCGCAGCATTTGTGCTGATTTCCGGGGGGCCCTGGCCCTGTCCGGTGCGCGGGCGTGCCTCGCTCTTGGCGGGCTCCTGCTCCTTAGCGTCCCCTGAGGGCCGGCTGGGCGCTTGCGCCTGGGCACTCAGGGGGTCGCCGGAACAGCGGAACCCAACGAGCGCCCAAGGCACCCAAGACCGAACCCAAAGCCAGCGGCGCGAGCGATCAGAAGGACCAGTCCCATGACCACACCAGCGAAGTCCGAGAAGGACCGCGTCGTCATCTTCGACACCACCTTGCGCGATGGCGAGCAGTCGCCCGGCGCCACCATGACGCATGAGGAGAAGCTCGAGGTCGCCGAGGTGCTCGACACCATGGGCGTCGACATCATCGAGGCCGGCTTCCCGGTCGCCTCCGACGGCGATTTCCAGGCCGTGCACGAGATCGCCAAGCGCACCAAGAACGCCG
>Ga0137409_10006688_pt1 | contig 11932 bp, 15 predicted proteins | sample CZODoug1_16funga_FD_122059 | JGI IMG/M metagenome (GOLD analysis project Ga0137409, IMG submission 122059) | Vadose zone soil fungal communities from Angelo Coast Range Reserve, California, USA - CZODoug1_16fungal (Hybrid Assembly) | ecosystem: Environmental > Terrestrial > Soil > Vadose zone... | reverse complement strand
CTGACCCGAGAGATGTGCAGGGCGCTGGCACACCTGAAGCTCCTCGAGCCATTCACGCTGCGGGCCGAGCTGGTAGGCGGGTTCTCCCTGTCGATGGAGGATCTATTCCGGGTGAACCGGGAGGCACTGCTGGAGCTCGGCCACGCTGAGCTGTGCGACCTCGTGTCCAAAGGCTGGCTCGACCACATCTTTGCCCACTTGTTTTCGCAGGACAACTTCCAGCGCCTGCTCAGTCGCCGCAGTTTTTTCGCGGCCGATCCGCCGTCCAGCCCTAAACAATACAACTAGCCTTCGGCATCACTTCCGGACGCGGGTGCTCCCCGGCCGGTAAACCCAGACCAGCATAACGACCCCGCCCAGGATCATGGGCAGGCTTAGCCATTGCCCCATCGACCATCCCATGGCCAGCAGGCCGAGGAAACTGTCGGGCTCCCGCGTGAACTCCACGGCAAAACGCACTACCCCGTAGCCGATCAGAAAGAGGCCCGATACCGCGCCGGTCGCACCGGTATTCTTCGCGTTCCGCGCGATGGTGGGGATCGGCATGCTGATGCTCGTCGCCGCGTGGTGGGGGGCGTGGGCGACGCGCCGCGGCATGCTGGCGCCGCGCTGGATGCTCTGGACGCTTGCGGGCTTCACCTTTTCGGGATGGCTCGCGACCCTGTGCGGGTGGCTGGTGACCGAGATCGGCAGGCAGCCCTGGCTCGTCACCGGTATTCTGAGGACCGCCGACGCGGCCGGCGGGGCCTCGGGCGCACAGCTCGGCGCGAGCCTGACCGCGTATGTGGTTACGTATACAGCGATGTTCCTCGCCTATCTGGTCGTGCTCACGCATCTCGCGGGAAAGGGAGCCCAGGCATGAGCCTCGACCTGCCGCTCGTTTTTGCCGCGCTGATGGGGCTGGCGATGCTCATGTACGTGGTGCTCGACGGCTACGATCTGGGCGTGGGCATGCTCATGCCCGCGGCCGATGCGCGCGAGCAGGAGCTGATGGTCGCCTCGATCGGTCCGTTCTGGGACGCGAACGAGACCTGGCTGGTGCTCGGCGTGGGCATCCTGCTGGTCGCCTTCCCCGTGGCGCACGGTATCGTGCTGGGGGCGCTCTACCTTCCGGTCGCCTGGATGCTGATCGGACTGATGCTGCGCGGGGTCGCGTTCGAGTTTCGCATCAAGGCCGAGGGCTGGCACCGCGAGCTGTGGAACGCGCTGTTCTGGTTCGGGTCCTTCCTCGCCTCGTTCGCGCAGGGGTTCATGCTCGGCCGCTACATCACCGGCTTTCACTCCGGGTTCGGCTACACCCTGTTCGCGCTGCTGGTGGGAGCGAGCCTGTGCGGCGGCTACGTGCTGCTCGGTTCCACCTGGCTCATCCTGAAGACGCAGGGCGTGCTCCAGGCCAAGGCCCTCGCCTGGGCGCGTTGGGGCCTTGCGTGGGTCGCGCTCGCGGTCGCGCTGGTGAGCCTCGCCACGCCGATCGTGAGCCAGTCGGTGCAGGCGAAGTGGTTTGATTTTCCCCGCACCATTCTGCTGATGCTGCTTCCGCTGGCGACGCTTGCCGCGGGATGGTGGATCTGGGCGAGCACCGGCCGCCTGAAGCGGGGAGAGTCCGAGCCCGACTGGGTGCCGTTCGCGGCCGCGGTGGCGATATTCGCGCTCGCGTTCGCGGGGCTCGCCTACAGCCTATTCCCCTTCGTCGTGATCGACCGCATGACGATCTGGGAGGCGGCGGCGCATCGCTCCGCCCTCGAATTCATGCTCGTCGGCGTGGTGATCGTGTTTCCGTTCCTGATCGCCTACACGGCGTTCGCTTACCGCGTGTTTCGCGGCAAGGCGCGCGCCGGGCTGTACGAATAGACCGCTAGCGCGCCGCTCTGGCGTAGTAGCTTTCGTCGATGTACTTCGCCGGGTCGGTGAGATTCTTCTGGGGCTTGGCGAATTCGCTGCGCAGCTTGAGCACCGTGCGGCAGCCCTCGAGGTCGATCTTCGCTTTCTTCTGGAAGCCTTCCTTCGCCGCGAACATCGTTTCGTAGGCCTTCTGCGCCGCGGGCCGCGGAGCGGCCGGAATGTACTTGGTGTAGATCGAGATCGCCTCGTCTTTGTTGGCCGGGTCCTGCAGCCAGTCCATGGCGGCGACGTAGGCGCGGATGAATGCGACGAGCTCGTCGCCGTGCTTCTCGGCCCAGGCGCGGCGCGCGACGCCGATCGAGGCTTGATAGGGCCCAAAGGTCGCGGTGGTGTCGCCCAGGCGCGTGAAGCCCTTGGACTCGGGCAGCAGCTCCGAGGGCGAGCTGATCATGGTGCCGGCGATCCTGCCCTCCATCAACGCCTGCACGCGCGCGGGCGTGCCGCCGAGCTTCTCGATCTGGTAGTCGGACATCGAGAGGCCGTTCATCGCGGCGAGCTTGTAGAGAATGAACGCGAAGCCCGTGGTCGCGGCGTCCACGCCGACCGTCTTGCCCTTGAGCGCCGCATAGGTCTTGATGTCGGGCTGGGTGACGAAGCGCAGCGACCCCGAGTAGCCGCCCATGAAGGCGAAGAGATCCGGCTGCGTCGGCAGCTCGGTCTCGCCTTGCCCTTCCTGGTAGGCGACGACGTTGTCGTAGGCGGTTGTCCCCAGATCGTACTTTCCCGACATCAGGTTGCGGATCTGCTCGACCGAGTTCGGCGTGAATGACAGCTTCACCGCGAGTCCGTTCCTCGCGAATAAGCCCTTGTCCTCCGCCGCCCACACCGGCCAGTTACCGCCCCCGCCGAAGGCGATCACTTCGAGCGTCTTGGGCCCTTGAGCGAAGGCCGTGCCTGCAATGGCGAAAAGTGCCGTCGCGGCTGCGATTCCTGGATTCATGGTTCCTCCTCTGGTGGTTCGAACAGTATAAGCGCTCAGCCGTGGGTGCGCGGGTCGAGAACGTCGCGCAAGCGGTCGGCGACGAGATTGACGCCGACCACGGTGAGAAGCAACGCGATCCCGGGAAAAAAGCTGATCCAGTAGTGGCCCGACAACAGATAGTTGAAACCGTTGGCGATGAGCAAGCCCAGCGATGGCTGCGTGATCGGCAGCCCGAGGCCCAGAAAAGAGAGCGTCGCCTCGAGCGTGATCGCTGCCGCCACCTGGACGGCCGCGAGTACTAGGAGCGGCGGCAGGCAGTTGGGCAGCAGATGGTGGAAGAGGATGCGCGCGTCGGGGAGCGCAAGGGCGATCGCTGCCTCGATGTAGTCTTTGCGGCGTTCGATGGCTGCCGAGGCACGGGCGGCGCGTGCGTAGTAGGCCCACTGCACCGCCACGAGTGCGAGGACGATCTTGTCCAGGCCCTGCCCGAACACGGCAAGCAGGACGAGAGCGATCAGGATCGAGGGAAAGGAGAGCTGGAGGTCGGCCAAGCGCATCACGAGCGCGTCGATCCAGCCGCCGAACCACGCCGCCGCCAGCCCCAGGCTCACGCCGATCGCAAAGCCGATCGCCGTGCTCGCCAGCCCCACCACGAGGCTGGTACGCAGGCCGTAGAGAATCGCCGAGAGCATGTCGCGTCCCTGGTCGTCCGTGCCCAACCAGCGGATCGCGCCGGCCGCGGAACGGGCGAACGGCGGCAGGCGCGAATCGATGAGCTGGAGCTGGGCCAGGTCGTAGGGATCCTGCGGAGAGATCCAGGGCGCCAGCGCCGCGGCGAGGACGACAACCGAGAACAGGATCAGCGCCCCGATCGCGGCGGGGCTCGCAGCGAACTGGGAGGCGACCCGTTGCGCCGGCGTCATGCGTCTGCCCCAAGGCGGATCCGCGGGTCGAGCCACGATGCGAGCAGGTCGACCGCGAGGTTGATGACGACAAACATCACGACCACGATGCACAGATAGGCGACGATCACGGGCCGGTCGAGCACGCCGATCGAGTCGATGAGGAGCTTTCCCATACCCGGCCAGGCGAAAATCGACTCGGTGACGACGGCGAAGGCGATGACCGACCCGAATTCGACGCCTGCGACAGTGGCGACGGGAACGAGCACATTCCGGAGCACGTGGACGCCGACTACCCGTCGCTCCGACAGACCCTTCGCCCGGGCGAAGCGGACATAGTCCTGCCGCATCGCCTCACGCGCGCCCGAGCGCGCGAGCCGCGCAATCAGCGAGAGATTGAAGAGCGCGAGGTTCGCCGCAGGAAGTGCGAGATGCCGCAGGCCCTCGATCGAGAGAAAGCTCACCGGAATCCCGGCGAAGTTCGTCGTCGGTCCGCGGCCGGAGGTGGGTAGCCAGCCGAGCCCGACCGAGAACACCATGATGAGCATCAGCCCGACCCAGAAGGTCGGCAGAGAAAATCCGAGAATCGAGCCTACCGTGATCGTCCGTCCCGCCGCCGACCGCGGCGCGACGCCAGCCCAGAGTCCGAGCGGGATGCCGAGGACCAGTGAGATCAGCATCGCCGCGGTGGCGAGCTCGAGGGTCGCCGGCATGCGCTCGAGGATGAGCCCGATCGCCGGCAGGTTGTAGGCGAAGGACCTGCCGAGGTGTCCGGTCGCCGCATCCCTGAGAAAGAAAAAATATTGCTCGGCGAGCGGCCGGTCGAGTCCGAGAGCGGCGGTGGCGCGCGCGATCTCGTTCTGATCGGACTGGGGATTGATGAGGATGTCCATCGGGTTGCCCACCGCGTACACGCCGGCGAAGACCAGGAGCGACATGAGCACAAGAACGCCGAGGCTCTGAGCCAGGCGCCGCGCGACAAAAGAGAACATGCCGGCTCGCCTACCTGGGCCGCACGTGGTGCGCGAAAGTGAATTCGTCGGTGCGCGGCGCATAGGCGAGGGGCCTTCTCATCGCCCAGGTCGTCACCTGATGATGCAGAGGGATGACGGCGACGTCGCGCATCGCCGTGCGCATCGCCTCGCGCGCCAGGGTCTCGCGCGCCTTCTCGTCGACGGTGGCGAAGGCGCGCTCGAGCAGCTCGTCGACCTTCGGATTGGAATACCCCGACCAGTTGAACGCGCCGAAGCCTTTCTTTGCGTCGGCCGTGGCGACGAGCGAGCGCAGCGCCAGGTCGGCCGAGAACGAGCCCCAGCCGAGCATGGCGAACGCGAGCTCGCCCCGGGCTCCCCGGGGGAGATAGACGTTCACCGGGAATGCCTCGACGCGCGCTCGGACGCCGACGCGCGCGAACATTTGCGCCACTGCTTGCGCGATCTGCTCGTCGTTGACGTAGCGGTTGCTGGTCGCAGACAGGGTCATCGCAAAGCCGTCGGTATACCCGGCCTCGGCAAGCAGTCGCTTCGCGCCTTCCGGGTCGTAGGGATCGGGCTTGAGATCCGGGGCATAGCCGAACACCGGCGGCGAGACCAGGTTCGAAGCCGGCAGCGCCGCGCCGTCCATCAGGCGCCCGGCGATCGTCTGCCGGTCGATGGCCATGGACAGGGCGTGCCGCACGCGAACGTCGCGGAAGGGATTGCGCGCGAGCGGCTTGCCGGCCTTGTCGGTGATGCCGGGCGCGCGCTCACGCTGATCGAGGTGGAAGAAGATCGTGCGCCAGGAGACCTTCTGCGCGGTCTCGATCTTCGCGTCGCGGCGGATACGCGGCAGGTCAGCGGTGGGCACCTGCTCGATGAGATCCAGGTCTCCCGAAAGCAGCCCGGCGAGCCGCGCCGGGTCGGTGGGCACGATGCGAAAAGTGACTCTGTCCCAAGGCGGGGCTCCTCCCCAGTAGCTGTGGTTGCGGGCGAGCTCGACGCGGTCGCCGCGGGCAAAGCGCACGAAGCGGAACGGTCCGGTACCGATCATCGCCTTCCCGGAATCGAAGTCCTCCGAGCGGGCGCCGGCGGCGGCCGTCTTCGAGACGATGAATACCGAGTCGAGGTCGTAGGGAACCATCGCGTAGGGCACGGCGGTTCTCAGCCTTATCGTGTAGGGATCCGGGATTTCCTTGGCGACGATGCGCTGCGAAAACGGCCGGAACTGTCCGGCGGGCACCTGGAGCGTCCGCTCGATCGAGAACACGACGTCCTCTGCGGTGAGCTCGCTGCCGTCGTGGAAGCGGACGCCGCGGCGCAGCCTGAACTCCCACGTGGTCGCGTCGAGGGCGCGCCACGAGGCGGCGAGCCCTGGAATGAGGCGTGAATCCTCGTCGACGTGCGTGAGCGCGTCGAACACGTGCCAGCCGATGTTGACGTTCGGTTGCAAGTCGAGGAAATGCGGATCCATCGATGTCACATCGGCGGCGAGGCCGACGCGCAGATCGGCGGCATGCGTGAGCGTGGCCCACAGGATCGACCCCGCGACGAGGATTCGGAGCGCGCGGCGCATGGACTTCGGCCTACTTCGCGGCGACGGGTGCGATGACCTGGAGCATCTGGGAGAAGATTTTCGGATTGCCGCAGACGATGCGGCCGGACTCGAGATAGCCGGAGTCGCCGCGAAAATCACCGACCAGCCCGCCGGCTTCCTGCACCATCAGGGCACCTGCCGCCATGTCCCAGGGCGAGAGGCCCATTTCCCAGAACCCGTCCAGCCTTCCCGCGGCCACGTAGGCGATGTCCAGGGCCGCGGCACCCGCGCGCCGTATTCCGGCCGTGCGGATCGTGAACTCGCGGAACATGGCGAGATACTCGTCGAGGCTTTGCAGATCGCGAAAGGGGAAACCCGTCCCAATCAGCGCCTCGTTGAGCTGCAAGCGCTTGGAGACGCGGATGCGGCGCTCGTCGAGGAACGCGCCGCGCCCGCGGCTCGCCGTAAAGAGCTCGTTCTTCGTCGGATCGTAGATCACGCCGTGGGCAAGCACCCCCTTGTGCCGCAGCCCGATCGACACCGCGTATTGCGGAAACCCGTGGATGAAATTGGTCGTTCCGTCGAGCGGATCGATGATCCAGGTGTACTCGGATTCGCCCGCCGTGCCGGCTGTGGCGCCGGACTCCTCTGCTAGAATCGCGTGGTCCGGATAGGCGCGGTGCAGTATGTCGATGATCGCCTGTTCTGCGGACTTGTCCACTTCGGTGACGAAATCATTGTGCCGTTTGCGCGTCACGGGCAGCACTTCCACGTCGCGAGCGGCGCGGTTGATGATCGCGCCGGCGCGGCGCGCTGCTCTTACCGCGATTCCGAGCATCGGGTGCATTGGTGGTCGGGGATTTCAAAAAGAGCGATACCGCTGAGGGCCGGATTCTAGTATGAAAGCGACAGGCCTGCTGCGCAGAATCCGCGTCGTGCTCTCCAGGCCTTCGCATCCCGGCAACATCGGCTCCGCGGCGCGGGCGATGAAGACCATGGGCATCACGCAGCTCTACCTGGTGCGCCCGAAGCGCTTTCCGGATGCGGAAGCGCGGGTGATGGCGAGCGGCGCCCTCGACGTGCTCGAGTCGGCAAAGGTGTGCGCCGACCTCGACGAGGCGCTCGCCGGGACGGCGTTCTCTGTGGCCCTGAGCGCGCGGCCGCGGGAGCTGTCCCATCCGCCGCTCGACGCGCGCGCCGCCGCGCGCGAGCTCGTCGGCGCGGCGCAGCGCGACGCGGTGGCGATCGTCTTCGGCAACGAGACCGTGGGCCTGACGAACAAGGAGATCATGCGCTGCAGCCGTCTGGTGCGCATTCCGGCCAGCGATGTGTACGCGTCCTTGAACCTCGCCCAGGCCGTGCAGGTCATGGCGTACGAGGCACGCATGGCCGCGCTCGGTTCCGCGAAGATCTCCCCGAAAACCGACCCCGCGCGTCACGAGGACATCGAGAAACTTCACGTGCACCTGGAACGCAGCCTTTACGCGAGCGGCTTCCTGCACCCGCGCGATCCGCGCAAGCTCATGGAACGGCTGCGGCGCCTGCTGGCGCGGGCACGACTGGAAAAGGTCGAAGTCAATATTCTCAGGGGCATGCTGGCCGCCTGGGACCGGCCGCGAGGGAAATAGTTGACCAATTCAGTAAGGTTTCCGATAATAACCGGGCCCCAACCCACGGAAAGCCGATGTTTGCCCGAATCCGCGAAGACATAGCCTGCGTGTTCGACCGCGACCCCGCGGCGCGCACGACCTGGGAGGTCATTACCTGCTACCCGGGCTTTCATGCCCTTCTCGTCCACCGCCTTGCGCACGCGCTGTGGCGCATGAAGTTGCGCTGGCTGGGGCGGTTCGCGTCCCACTGCTCGCGGTTCCTCACGGGGATCGAGATCCACCCGGGCGCGACGATCGGCCGCCGGGTTTTCATCGACCACGGCATGGGCGTGGTCATCGGCGAGACCGCGGAGCTCGGGGACGACTGCACGCTCTATCATGGCGTGACGCTCGGTGGGACGACCTGGAACAAGGGCAAGCGCCACCCTACGCTCGGCAAAGGGGTGGTCATCGGCGCTGGCGCGAAGGTGCTCGGGCCGGTTGCCGTGGGCGAGGGCGCGCGGATCGGCTCGAACGCGGTGGTGGTGAAGGACGTTCCGCCCGGGGCGACCGCGGTCGGCATTCCCGCACGCATCATTCTCGATGAGCAGGACAAGACGCGCGAAGAGAAGGCGGCCAAGCTCGGGTTCTCCGCCTATGCCGTTACGTCCAAAGCGGAAGACGATCCGCTTGCCAAGGCGGTGCAGGGTTTGCTCGATCACAGCGTCGACCTGGACAAGCGTATCGAATTGATTCTGAATGAAATTGAATCTCTCAAGGCGGAGAAGGAAGGCGCCTTGTCGGCCACCCGCTGGGGCGACCGCAAGGTGGCAGGAAATAGTTGACTGTTTTTGTCGGATTACGTATAGTTGAGCGGTTTCCTCAGGTATTGGACGCCCGGAGCGCACCATGAGACTAACGACCAAGGGAAGGTTTGCGGTAACCGCGATGCTCGATCTCGCCATGCACGGCGGAAAGCGTCCGGTCACGCTCGCCGGCATCAGTGAGCGCCAGAGCATATCGCTTTCGTATCTCGAGCAATTGTTCGGCAAGCTGCGCCGCCACACGCTGGTTGAGAGCGTGCGCGGGCCGGGCGGGGGCTATACGCTCGCCCGCGAGCTGGAGAAGGTTTCGGTCGCCGACATCGTCACCGCAGTGGACGAACCGCTCGATGCGACTCAGTGCGGCGGGAAGGAAAACTGCAAGGACGAGCAGCGCTGTATGACCCACGACCTGTGGGCGACGCTCAACGACAAGATGTACGAGTACCTGGATTCGGTGAAGCTCTCCGACTTGGTCGCGCAGCAGGCCACGCGCAAGGAAGGCATGAGCGTCCTGCAGGACAAGCGCGGCAAGGAAGCCGCGGTGGCCTGACGGAGGTGCGGAGAACGCGATGAAGTTTCCGATCTACCTCGACTATTCGGCGACGACGCCGGTGGATCCGCGCGTCGCGCAGAAAATGATCCCGTATCTCACCGAGCACTTCGGCAACCCGGCGAGCCGCTCGCACGCCTTCGGCTGGGAGGCGGAGAAAGCGGTCGACGAGGCGCGCGAGCACGTGGCGGCGCTGCTGAACTGCGATCCGAAAGAAATCATCTGGACTTCCGGCGCGACCGAGGGGGACAACCTCGCGATCAAGGGCGCCGCGAACTTCTACAAGAGCAAGGGCAAGCACATCATCACGATGAAAACCGAGCACAAGGCGGTGCTCGATACCGTGCGCGAGCTCGAGCGCCAAGGCTTCGAGGCGACCTACCTCGATCCGGAGCAGAACGGCCTGCTCGACCTGGACAAATTCGAGGCTGCGCTGCGTCCCGATACGATTCTGGTGTCGGTGATGATGGTGAACAACGAGATCGGCGTGATCCAGCCGGTCGCCGAGATCGGCGAGATCTGCCGCGCGAAAGGCATCATCTTCCACTGCGATGCAGTGCAGGCCGCCGGAAAGATTCCGATCGACCTGCAGAAGCTGAAGGTGGATCTTTTGACCGTGACCGCGCACAAGCTCTACGGTCCCAAGGGCATCGGCGCGCAATACGTGCGCAGGAAGCCGCGCGTGCGCATCGAGCCGCAGATCCACGGCGGCGGGCACGAGCGCGGGTTCCGCTCGGGAACGCTCGCCACGCACCAGATCGTCGGCATGGGTGAGGCGTTCTGCCTGGCGAAGCTCGAGATGGCCACCGAGGGCGAGCGCATCCGCGCCCTGCGCGACAGGCTGTTGAACGGATTCAAGGACATGGAAGAGGTGTACGTCAACGGCGACATGCAGCGGCGCATCCCGGGGAACCTCAATATCAGCTTCAATTTCGTCGAGGGGGAATCCCTGATCATGGCGATCAAGGACATCGCGGTTTCCTCGGGCTCGGCGTGCACCTCGGCGAGCCTCGAGCCCTCGTACGTGCTGCGGGCCCTCGGACGCTCGGACGAACTCGCGCACAGCTCGATCCGCTTTACGATCGGCCGTTTCACCACCGAGGAGGAGATCGACTACGCCGTCAAGCTCCTGCGCGCCAAGATCGGCAAGCTGCGCGAGCTTTCGCCGCTGTGGGAAATGTATAAAGAGGGTGTAGATTTGAATTCAGTGCAGTGGGCCGCACACTAGGAGCCGGAAATGGCATATAGCGACAAGGTATTGGACCATTACGAAAACCCGCGCAACGTCGGTTCGTTCGACAAGAGCGACGAGCATATCGGCACCGGCATGGTCGGCGCTCCGGCCTGCGGCGACGTCATGAAGCTGCAGATCAGGGTGAACGAAGCTGGCGTCATCGAGGACGCGCGCTTCAAGACCTACGGCTGCGGCTCGGCGATCGCGTCGTCCTCGCTCGTCACCGAATGGGTGAAGGGCAAGACGCTCGACCAGGCCGAGACGATTCGCAACACCCAGATCGCCGCGGAACTGGCGCTACCACCGGTAAAGATTCACTGCTCGATCCTCGCCGAAGACGCGATCAAGGCGGCGATCGAGGACTACCGCAAGAAACACGGTACCGAGGCGGTGGTCAAGGCGGCCTAGTCGAATTCATGATTACGCTTACCGAACGCGCCGCGAATCACGTCTCAGTTTTTCTTGCCAAGCGCGGCAAGGGGGTGGGCCTGCGCCTGGGTGTGCGCACCTCGGGCTGCTCGGGCATGGCCTACAAGCTCGAATACGCCGACGCCGTCAACCCCGACGATCACACCTTCGAGAGCCACGGCGTCAAAGTCGTCGTCGATCCGAAAAGCCTCGAGTTTCTGGAGGGGACCGAACTGGATTTTACGCGGGAGGGGCTGAACGAGGGATTCAAGTTCAACAACCCGAACGTGAAGGATCAATGCGGCTGCGGCGAGAGCTTCAACGTCTGATCCCGTCGCTCTGACGGCGGAGACAGAAGGGGCCTTGGGCCCCTTTTTTGTATCCCCTGCGGAAATGAACCTCAACGAAAACCACTTCCAGATCTTCGGCGTGCCGGCGCGGTTCGAGATTGACCTCGAGAGTCTGGAGACCCGCTACCACGAGCTGCAGCGCGAGGTGCACCCGGACCGTTTCGCCAGCGCCTCGCAGGCGGAGCAGCGCGTCTCGATGCAGCTCGCGACCCGCGTGAACGAGGCTTACCGGACGCTAAAGTCACCGCTCAGGCGAGCCGGCTACCTTCTGCAGCTGCACGGCGTCGACCCAGAATTCGAGACCAATACGGCGATGCCCACGGAATTCCTGGCTGACCAGATGGACAGGCGCGAGCGGCTCGAGAAAGCAGTCGAGGCGAGCGACTGGGAGCGGCTGATCGCGCTTTCGTCCGAGCTTCGCGTGGAACAGGATTCCCTGCTCGCGAGGATCCAGAGACAGCTCGAGGCCCAGCACTGGAACGAAGGGGCGGCGACGCTGCGGCAGCTCAAGTTTCTCGAGAAGTTCGGCGAGGATATCGGCGCCGCGGAAGAGGGGATGGACTCCTGATGGCGCTGCTGCAGATCTCGGAACCCGGCCAATCGCCTGCGCCTCACGAGCAGCGGCTGGCGGTAGGCATCGATCTGGGCACGACCAATTCACTGGTCGCGAGCGTGCGCAACGGCATCGCGGTCGTCCTCAACGATCACGAGGGCCAGGGCCTGCTGCCTTCGATCGTGCG
>Ga0137409_10006687_pt1 | contig 11933 bp, 11 predicted proteins | sample CZODoug1_16funga_FD_122059 | JGI IMG/M metagenome (GOLD analysis project Ga0137409, IMG submission 122059) | Vadose zone soil fungal communities from Angelo Coast Range Reserve, California, USA - CZODoug1_16fungal (Hybrid Assembly) | ecosystem: Environmental > Terrestrial > Soil > Vadose zone... | reverse complement strand
AGACAGGCTGGCCGCGGAGGTTCGCACTGCCAGACGGGGAGCAGAGGCTCCCTGGGATCCCTGCGCCTGCCCGAGCCACTTCACGTGCTTGCTTACTTGCGCCATGCAATAAACCCAGCAAGATCAGTACGAGCGTGCCCATGAACTCGCCAAAACATTTTGCCAGCATCTAGTGTCTCCAATACTAAAGTCAGCTCACCCAATCGAATGAGCGGCTAACTGCCCGCTTCCAAAGGTTGTACATCTCCTCTCGCTTCCCATTGTTCAGGTTAGGCTTCCATGTGTGATCAACCGCCCAGTTCGCGCGGAGATCTTTCAGATTTTTGAAGTAGCCGACTGCCAGGCCGGCGGCATAGGCCGCGCCGAGCGCGGTGGTCGCGTCTTTCGTTACCGGGCGAACTACCGGCCGATCGAGAATGTCCGCTTGGAATTGCATCAGCAGATCGTCATTTACCATGCCGCCGTCCGTCCGAAGCACATCAAGATTGATGCCCGAGTCCTTCTCCATGGCTTCCAACACGTCGCGCGTTTGAAACGCGGTTGCCTCAAGTGCGGCGCGGGCAATGTGCCCCTTGTTGGCGTAGCGGGTCAAGCCGGTGATTACGCCGCGGGCGCTGTCTTTCCAATAAGGAGCGTACAGGCCGGAAAATGCGGGAACGAAATATACGCCGCCGTTGTCGTCCACCGTTCTTGCGAGTTTTTCGATGTCGGAACTTTTTTCGATCAGGCCGAGGTTGTCACGCACCCATTGCACCAAGGCTCCGGTGATGGCGATGCTTCCCTCCAATGCGTAGTGAGCTGGCCCGTCACCCAACTTGTACGCCACGGTTGTCAGCAAGCCAGATTTCGAATCCACTTTCCGCGTGCCGGTGTTCATCAGCAAAAAGCAGCCTGTGCCGTAGGTATTCTTCGCTTCGCCCGCCTCGAAGCAGGTCTGGCCCACCAACGCAGCTTGCTGGTCTCCCAGGATTCCGGCGATGGCCACGTCTTTTACCGAGGGCTCCTTTGCAAGCCCGTAGTTCTCGCTGCTGGAGCGAATTTTGGGCAGCATCGCTTCTGGAATTCCAAAGGCATCGAGGAGTTCTTTGTCCCAGGACAATGTCTCCAGATTCATAAGTTGCGTGCGGCTGGCGTTGGTGACATCCGTTAGGTGGACGCCGCCCTGGGGACCGCCGGTCAAGTGCCAGACCAGAAAGGCGTCAATGTTACCGAATATGGCATCGCCCGACTGGGCCAGTTCGCGTACGCCCTTCACGTTTTCGAGAATCCAGCGGATTTTCAGGCCGCTGAAATACGTTGTGAGCGGCAGCCCGGTCTTGCCGCGGAAACGATCCTGCCCGCCTGTTTTTGCCAGCTCGCTGACGTAGTCCGCGACACGCGTGTCTTGCCATACGAGGGCGTTTGCGAGCGGCTTGCCGGTTTTGCGGTTCCACACAACGGTGGTCTCGCGCTGGTTGGTGATGCCGACAGCGGCCAGATCCTTCGGCTGAAGCTTTCCGTTCGACATGGCTTCCGCAATCACTTCGCGTGTGCGTTGCCAGATTTCTTCCGGGTTGTGTTCCACCCATCCGGGTTTGGGATAAATTTGTTCGTGTTCTTTTTGGGCGAGCGAGACGACGCGCCCCGAGCGGTCAAACACAATGAACCGCGTGCTGGTCGTGCCTTGATCAATGGCGCCGATGTAATTTGCCAAGGTACTCTCCCTGAGATTTCGATTCGCTCCGGATAGCATCAGTGCGCGGCGGAGCCGGTGCCCGAGGTCATTCCCAAGGCTCCATCTCTCGTTAAAGGCCGTTTGCGGGACAATCCCGCAGAGTCTAGCAGGTGATTGATCTTTTCCACGTAGCGCTGAATGGCCTCGCTGGCGTACTCGTCATCCCAGTGCAACTCCGCAGCCATCAGGGAACCAACCACCGGCGCGGCGTCAATCGTTCGAGGATGCCGTCTGATCCCGAAGATTAGCGACGCTTCCGTTCCGGAGCAGCCGGAATTCCCACGCAGGTGGTGCTGCCGTCGGTTTCCCGCGCGGCCGTGCTGCACGGAACGGCTTTGACGGTTTTGGTGGAGACGCCATCCTCGGCCACGACATCCAAGCCGGTCGGGCTTCCCGGATTCAGCGGGCCGCCCTGCTGCGGCACAACGTCGGGCATCCCCGTTGCGGACGGCGCGACTCCAACGGTCGTGCCCGGAGGACTGTCTATGACGGTTCGCGGCTCCTGTTGGGCAAACCCCGCCGACGGTAATATGGTAAACATGACTGCTGTGATAAGGGCGATCCTGCGCATTGAAGCCTCCTGCGGATACATCCATAAAAATGGATTGGCCCTGCGAAAGTTCACCCCCCACCTTACGTCTTTTTGTTAATTCGCACGGTGGCGCTGAAGCTGATCACTTCTTGTCCGGCCTCTGGATGACCTCGAGCGGTGGCGGGAAATGCCGGCCGCTTAACTCTCCTTTTACCAGTTCCCAAATTGCCGGGAGAAATTTACTCCCCCGAGATATCCGCCATATTGAATTGAGCTCGACCAATTTGAGACGAGCCATGCCAGACCAGCACGCCGCAGCCTTAGCACTTGACCACGCCCATTGCCGCGCGATTTGCGATGAGATCGGCGACCGGCTTCGCGAGGTCCTCAAGCCGGAAGCGATGGAAATTCCGGACCGCTTGCGCACGCTGCTTGACAGGCTCGCCCAACTGGACGAAGCGCCTTCGATCGTGCCATCGCTCGACGAGATGTCGTTTCCGAAAGACCGCGAGCCGCTGGCTGCTGTCAGCTAAAGCGCAGGCGCCTGGAATTGAATCGTGAAGGGTCGCCGCCCGGACATGCTTTCCCGGATCAAGCGCTAGGCGCTCAACCGACCCGGTGCCGCCTGCCACCAATCGCCGATCAGTTTCTGCCGGCTCTTGAATTGGACCGAGAGATCGCCGAACGGCCGGTCCTTCGCGGGAATAACGCCCTCGATCTTGCCGACGGCCGCCGCGCCTTCGCGCGCATCGGCCTCGCCGCTGAAGCGATGAACTTCGAAGCCGCGATAGTTGGGCATCATGTGTTGAAAGCCGAGATGCGCCAGCCAGCCAAGCTGCAATAATTCACTGAGCGAGAGATCGACGCGGATCTTTCCCTCCGCGGGCATCTTCCTTCTGATCCCGGCGGCATGCCCCTTCAGCCAGCAGGCCTCGCCGATGGCGTCGCCGACGACCCAAAGCTGCGCGTGATAGGGATCGGTCGACCCCTTGCCCTTTTTCCAGCGTTTGCCGGCGGCGGCCCTGATCCCCTTGACCGCTTTGGCCACGCGCTCGGGAACGCCCTGCCCCTCGAGTTCGTAATGCGAGTTGATCCCCCTGGTGATCTCGCGGGTGGCTTCCTCCATGCCCTGGAGGCGCCCCCTGTCAAAATACGACTTTGCGCACGACCAGCCGGCGACGATTAACGCCAGGTTAAGGCCACCCAATAGGAGAAGAATGTCCACGACCCCAAATCCCACTCCGGCCCGAAGCATGATCGAGCCTACTGCCCCGGCTATAATTTAACCTTATTTCGTTAAGGCAATCGTAAGGACGTTTGCGCAAGTGCGTTTGCCGTTTGCCGATGCGATGGGTCGGCTCGAATGCTCGCCGCGAACACGTCGGCCGCGCGAGCGCAACGATTTCTACGCCTGCGCGACCGGATCGAAGAAATGCGCAACGCGGAGCTCCACCTTCCCGGCGTCATCCTGCGCGCGATCGATTTGCGATTGTCCCTGGTTGCCGGCAAGCTCGCATCTGATGAATTGCATTCTTCGTCGTTCATCACAGCTTCCACCCGGAGCGCCGCGCACTGACAGACACTGCGCCAGTTTTGTGGGAGCGCAGGCGTGTTGATGCCTCCGAGATCGACCTACCCGCCTCGTGCGAGCTCCAGCAATCGGTCCCTCGTGGGATTTGGCGGTCGTGTGCGCCCGGCACCTCTTCGGCTTCTGAACGTGACAATAGCCAGGGTTATCCATGTTGCGTGGAAGGCGAGTCCAGCCAGAATGACGAGTTGACCCGGAATGGGGCCAATCGCTGCTCGCATCCAGAATTCCTGCAGCGAGGCAACTGGAGCCGGATGGATTAGCAGTTTCCCAATGTAGGCCGTCACCTGAATCGCGAAAATCCAGCAGTAATTGTTGCGGAGCCTGCGACCCACCGCCTCAGCATAGGTGATGTGAAGGTTAGGAGCTCGGTAATCCTGGTAAAGAATTTCGTTCCAGCCGTTCTCGACCCGCGCGCCTCGGCCACGGAGAATTGGTCCGAAAAAATGCACTTCGAGAACATGCGCCCGCATGCGCCAAAAATCAAAGAAACGGTAACGGCGGGCCTCGATGGACAGGAAGGTTGTAACCAAAAGGCCCACGAGCACCAGCGGAAGAGGAGACGCGGTTTCGCTACTAAACGTCAGTGACAGTGCGATGCCGGTTGTAAGCACGGCCCAGTTTGTCGTGGTGTCGAGGCGTGTACGCCAGACCGTGCTCCGATATAACTCCCCGCGATAGAGGTGCGACAACGCAGTGATGTCAGCAGTGTTGAATGCAGTTTGCTGACTTTCGATGCTCTCACTCATGGTTTCCCCTCCTGCTTTATAGGTTGCCGATCAGAAGTTCGCACAAATGAGGAGCTGCACAACGTGCAGAATTAGCTGAATGTTCCGCTTTGACCTGCGCGCTGATAGAGCGTGATGACTTCTCTTCGATTCGTCATCTCGCTCTATCTTTTTGTTTGAGCATGATCTCCGCGCAAACGCTTCGCGTTTGTCGCGAGGGAAAACCGGTGCCCACTTTTCCGGATCATGCTCTAGGCGAGCGCCTGCGCCGCCTTAGACATGCATTCGGGGGGGAGTGCTCGGACGAGCCCCCAGAATCAACTCTGCAACTTGTCTAGCGTAATTGGCAGATCGCGCACACGCTTTCCGGTCGCATGATACACCGCGTTGGCGATCGCCGCGGCGACACCGACGAGTCCGATTTCGCCTAAGCCCTTGACGCCGAGCGGATTAATGGTGTTGTCCGGCTCGTCCACGAAAATGACCTTTATATCGTACACATCGGCGTTCACTGGGACATGATATTCGGCAATATTCGCGTTCATGATGCGGCCGAACTTGTGGTCGATCAGCGTTTCCTCGAGTAGCGCGGTGCCGATGCCCCACACCACGCCGCCCATGACCTGGCTGTGGGCGGTCTTGGTGTTCAGAATGCGACCGGCCGCGACCGCACTGACGATGCGGGTTACGCGAATAACGCCGAGCTGTTCGTCGACCTTCACTTCGGCGAAAAGCGCGGAATGCGTGTTGTGCGCGTGGTTGCCGTCATCGGCAAAGCTGGTGGTTTCCTCTCGCGTTATCCGGTCCACGGCGCCGTGCCGCATCAGATCCGCGATCGATATCGCGCGTGAGGCATCCTGCCTGCTCGTCAGCTTGCCGTCCACGAGTGCGACCTGATCGGGGCTTGCGTTCGCCAATGGCGAATTCGGCACCTTCTTTGCCAGACCCAGCAGTTCCTCGCGGATCGCGTTGCACGTCGTCACAATCCCATTCGAGACCGATGCCGCGATCCATGATCCGCCTTCCAATGGCGACTGCGGCAGCGATGAGTCGCCGAGCTTGATGCTGACATTGTCGAGCGGCAGGCCGAGCATTTCGGCCGCGACCTGCGCCATGATGGTATAGGTTCCAGTGCCGATATCGGACGTCGCGGACGCAACCTCGGCGTGGCCGTTCGCGGTCAACATGACGCGGACGGCGATCGGCACTTGTAGGGCTTCCCAGATACCCGTCGCCATGCCCCAGCCGACCAGCTCGCTGCCGTCGCGCATGGAGCGCGGCTCCGGGTTGCGCTTGTTCCAGCCGAATGCTTCCGCGCCCTGGCGATAGCATTCACGCAGATTCTTGCTGCTGAACGGCACTTCGCCGTTGTTCTGGTCGCGATCGGAGTAACATCGCAGCCGCAGTTCCAGCGGATCAAGCTTGAGCACAACTGCGAGTTCGTCCATCGCACTTTCCAGCGCGTAAACACCCGTGGTCGCGCTTGGGCCGCGCATGTCGCACGACGTTGGGAGATCGAGCCGCGCGAGCTTGTGCATGTACTTCGCGTTGGCGGATTTATAGAGCAGGCCGGACCACGTGGTTTCGTGCCGATGGAAGTCCTCGTACTGCGACGTCACGGTGATGGCATCGTGGGCAATCGAATCGAGCGTTCCGTCGGCTTTTGCGCCAAGATCGATCCGCTGGATCATGCCGGGCCGGTAGCCGAGCGCGTACATCTGTTGGCGCGTCAGAACGAGACGGACCGAGCGCTGCAGCGCGCGCGCCGCCAGCACGGCCAGGACCACCTGATATTGCGGCCGCAGCCCTGAGCCGAATGCCCCGCCGACATAGGGCGACATGATGCGTACATCGTCCGGCTTCATGTCGAATACGCTGCAGACGTAGCGATGGACGTTCTGCACGCCCTGAGTCTTGTCATATATCGTCAGCTTGCCATCGCCGTCCCATATCACCGTGGACGCAAACAGCTCCATCGGGTTGTGATGTTCGATCGGAACGTAATATTCGCCCTGGTGACGCATGGCGGCGGCGGCAAAGGCCTTCGCAGCATCGCCCCGGGGCTTTGCCGGCTCAGGCAATGCGAACGCGGCTTCACGCTGGCGATACAGGTCCGTGACATGCGCCTCCTCTTCGTAATCCACGCGCAGCAGCGAGGCGGCGAAACGCGCGATCTCCCACTCGTCCGCGAGCACAACCGCAATCGGTTGTCCGTTGAACTTGATCTTGTCGTCAAAAAGCGGCCGGAAGGGACTGCCCTCCGGCGCCACGTCGTCCTTATAGGCCTTGTCGTTGTCCGCCATGCTCGGGCGGTTCTTGTGCGTCAATACATCGATCACGCCTTTGACCTTCAATGCCTCGCCGGCATCGAAAGCCGCGATACGCCCTTTGGCGACGGTTGATGTGACGACGAAAGCATGGACAAGACCCGGCACGTTGTACTCGGCGGCATATTTCGCCGCACCCGTGACCTTGGCGTGTCCATCGATGCGAGAGACCGCAGTGCCGATGTAAGGTGTCATTGGCTTGCTCACTTGGCTCACTTGTTCGACCGCGATTGCGGCGGATGGCATGACATCGGCGCGTCCGCCGTATCCGAGCACCCCAACCGCTACCGCGCCCTGCAGGACGCTGCGGCGGCTGACGTCAATTGCACGCGGAGGGCGAGGCGTGCCGAAACCTGCCATTGCCTGCTCATGCGATTTTCTTGTTGGACTGCGATTGCGGCGTTCCTCGCGCCGCTTGTGTCAATGCGCGGACCGTGGCGCGGCGCGCCAGTTCGATCTTGAAGGTGTTGTGAGCAAAGCCCTTGGCGTTACGCAGCAGCAGGTCCGCAGCGCGATTGAAGCTGTCCGCGCTTGCGGTCTGTCCATTCAACGTCGCTTCGGCCTCCAATTTGCGCCACGGTTTGTGCGCGACCCCGCCGAGCGCGAAGCGGGCCTGGCGGATCGTATCGCCATCCATCTCCAGGCCGACCGCGACCGACACCAGCGCGAAGGCGTAGGAGAGCCGGTCGCGGATTTTTAGATAGCTGTAGTTCTTGGCGAACCCCTTCGCGGGCAATTCGATCGCGGTAATGATCTCATCGCGGCCCAGATTGGTGTCCCGTTGCGGCGTGTCGCCGGGAAGCCGGTGAAAGTCTCCAATGGCGATGGTGCGGTCGCCAGCAGGCCCCGTCACATGCACAGACGCCTCGAGAGCAGCGAGTGCCACGCACATGTCGGACGGGTGAGTAGCGATGCAGGCCTCGCTCGTGCCCAGGATCGCATGTCCCCGGTTGATGCCATCGATAGCGGAACAGCCGCTGCCAGGTTGCCGTTTGTTGCACGGTGTCACGGTGTCATAGAAATAGGCGCAGCGCGTCCGCTGCAGAAGATTGCCGCCGGTGGACGCCATGTTGCGCAACTGCTGCGAAGCACCGGCGAGGATCGCACTCGAAAGCACCGGATAGCGCAGCTCGATCAGCGGGTGATAGGCGAGATCGCTGTTCGGCACGAGCGCGCCGATGCGCAGACCGCCGCTCGCTGTCTCCTCGACAGTCTTGAGCGGCAAGCGAGTGATGTCGATCAGCCGGGTGGGTCGTTCGACGTCTTCTTTCATGAGGTCGATCAGATTGGTTCCGCCGGCGATGAATTTCGCGCTGGGTTCGGCCGCGATGAGGCGCACGGCATCGGCGACGTCGTTTGCGCGTGCGTACTGGAAATTGATCATGACGTCCCCCCCATCACCTGGCGGATGGCGGCCACGATGTTGGGATACGCTGCGCAGCGGCAGATGTTACCGCTCATCAGCTCGCGAATCTCGTCGTCGGACTTCGCTTTGCCTTCCGCGATCAAGCCGACGGCCGAGCAGATCTGCCCCGGCGTGCAGTAGCCACACTGGAATGCGTCATGATCGATGAACGCTTGCTGCAGCGGATGCAGCGCGCCGTTCGTTGCAAGCCCCTCGATCGTGGTGACTTCCGCGCCGTCCTTCATGACGGCGAGCGTCAGGCACGAATTGACGCGGCGCCCGTCAATCAGCACGGTGCAGGCACCGCACTGTCCGTGGTCGCAGCCCTTTTTCGTCCCGGTCAGGTCGAGACGATCTCGTAATGCGTCCAGCAGGGTGGTCCAAGGCGCCACGCTGATCCGGGTCTCGACACGGTTCACTGTCATTGTCACGGAAATTTTGTCCGGCACCGCAATGAGATGCTCGGTCCGCTGTCCTGTGCTCTCTTGCGCCATCTACATCTCCGCAAACCAGCAAGGGGGGTGAACTCCGGTCCCATACCGAAAGTTCCGCGGGCTCATCCCGGGGCCACGCTGCGCCAGTCGGTTTTGCTATATTGCAGTAGCATCAGGACGATAGCCGTTTTGCGCAGCCCTATCCGTTTTGCGCTAAAAGGACGCAGCGCCATTGCCTTCCGTTGTGCGCACGGATGCGGTTAATTGTCTTTTGCCGGTTGAGAAAGAAAGGGAAGCGCCATGCGCACCCAGGATCTCGATGAAGCAATTGACGCGGTGACCAAAGTTTATTGTCCGCACACGATCCAAATCACTGGATCGGTGCGGAGCATTGATGTCTTGCTGGAAGTAACCCGCCGAACGTCTCAGCCGCTGGTCGAATTGTCTTACGGAGCACCTGTAAAGATCGATGCCGGAAATTTCCCGCGTCTGTTTCTCATGATGCACTGCGCGCGCGGGGCTGCCTCTACCAGTCAGCATAACCAGGTAGCGGAATGGCGCTATGGCCAAACCATTCCGTTCTCCGCAGGGTTGGATACGCAACTGTGGTTCGATCAGGCGTTTGTGCAGAAATCGGTTCGGCTGGACGTGGATAAACTGGAAACCCTGTGTGCGCGTTGGCTTGGCCACCCCTTGCAGCAACCGCTGCGATTTGCACTGCATCCTTTTTCCGAAGATTTTGAGCGCATCTGGCGACGTACACTATCGTATCTGTGGTTTACGGAAGAGAGTGGGTTAACCTTGGCGGGTGCTGCCCGGACCGCTTTCGACGAGTATCTCTTGACGTTGCTCCTCCATCATCATCCGCACAATTACAGCGAGGAGATTGCTGAGAGCGCTCCCGCGCCCGTCCCCGGCCTGATCCGCAGAGCCGAACGATACATGATCGACAATGCAGAGCTGCCAATCACGGTTTCGGATGTTGCTGCTCATCTCGGCATCAGCCTGCGGTCTTTGCAGGCTGGATTTTGTCAATGGCGCGCCACAACGCCAAGCACCTTTTTGAGGAAAATCAGATTGCAGCTCGTGCGTGATCAGCTCTTGGAGCCGGACACGGATGCCAATGTCACGACGATAGCACTGCGCTATGGTTTTTCGCATTTGGGCCGTTTCAGCGCGCAATACCAGTCGGCATTCGGCGAAGCTCCAAGCCTCACTCAGCGCCGCGTTCGGGCCGCGTCTTTTTTATCCAATCGAACGCCATCTCGCAGGGCTCGCTAACGTTTGGTTGCGACTTCGCCACCGGAAAGCCGTATCTTGTCGCCGGGGGTGCTTCGCCTGCTCAAGCAACAGCACCGAGCGTCCGCGCTGACCGGCGACGGCAGCACACATCAGGCCCGCGGCGCCGGCGCCTAGAATGATGACTGTCATGGCTGCTCAGGGATCGATTGCGAAGCTGCGTCATTCCACCAGCAGCACGTCCACGGCCACCGCGAGCTTTTGCTTGCGCGATCCGACGATGATGCCGTCGACCGGTGAAACATCGGAGAAATCCCGCCCCACTGCCAGAATGATGTGATCGTTCTCGACAAGGATATCGTTGGTCGGATCGAAACCGATCCAGCCGATTTCCTCGCCGCACCACAGCGAGACCCATGCATGCGTGGCGTCGGCGCCCTGCAGCCGCGGCTTGCCCGGCGGCGGAATGGTGCGGAGATAACCGCTGACATAGGCCGCCGGCAGTCCGAGGCCGCGAAGCCCGGCGATCATCACATGGGCAAAGTCCTGGCAGACGCCGTGGCGTTTCTCGAACACTTCCATGAGCGGCGTCGAGATCACGGTCGCTTTCGGGTCATACTTGAAATCGGTGCGGATGCGATGCATCAGGTCGACCGCGCCGGCCAGGATTCCGTTTCCCGGCGCAAAGCTTAAGGATGCATAGGATGTCACCGGCTGCACCACCGGCACCAGCGGACTGGCAAAAACGTAACCGATCGGCGACGCCGGGCCGAGATTGGTCGCCTCGAACGCCAGATCGCGGACGCTTTCCCATGCCGGACTTGGCGCGGCCCGGCCGGGCGCGTGGCGGGCAACGGAAACGCGCGACCTTGAATCGATGCGAAGGCTGCGATGCGGGGTTTCGATCAACACGCTCTCGGTATGGGTCCGGAAAAAATCGTGCCGCACCGTACGATCCGCCGGACGCGGCCTGATGTCGACCGTGTGGGAGACCAGCGCCTGTCCGTCGCCGCCCTTCGGCTCCAGCCGCAGCGAGCACCGCGCGAAGCTGACCGGGCTTTCGTAACTGTAGGTGGTGACGTGACGGATGTCGTAGATCACGCGAGGCCCGTGAGTTTTTCGGGCCGGCTCGCATTGGGCCCGTGCGGGAAATAATGCGACCCGATGGCATCGGCGAGGTTGAGCAGATCCTGCTCCAGCGCGAACAGCGTCTTGGTATCGAGTGCTGCTGCCTCCGCCGTCGTCAGCGTTGCCTGCAGGGCGACGGCCAGACGGTGCGGCTGCTCGATCAGTCCGCCCTCCTTCAAGGTGGGCAGGCTCGCGATGTGATCGGTCAGCGCGGAAACCTGAAACGCGACAGACCTGGGGTTATAGGGGTCGAGCACCACGAGGTCGCGCACCGGCGCCAAGAGCGGCCCGACCAAATAGCGCGATCGATAGGTGATCTGGCAATCCACCAGCGTCAGCAGGACATCGAGATCGTCGCCACCGGCTTCGTCATAGGCGAACTGGCGCGCGAAACGCATGGTGTTGATGGCGCGCTCGGCGCGCCGGCCCATTTCGAGAAAGCGCCAGCCGGCGGCGCGATTCATGTTTTCCTGCGCCAGACCGGCGAAGCTCGCCAGCTCCTGTAGCGTCAGTTCGGCGGCGCTGACGACGCCGTCGTCATCCTCGACCTCATAAGCAAGGCGCTCCGCCATCTCGGTGATGACCTGCCAGGCGTCGGGCGAAAGGCGCTCGCGCAACGACGTCGCGGTGCGCTGGGCCGACCGCACCAGCGACAGCGCGGAGCCGAATTTGTCTTCGGCCTGCAATGCTTCGGCTGCGACCTTGGCCGGTTGCGCCCGGCTCGCCTGCGAGGTTGCGCCCCACGTCACCAGCAGCCGATGGATCCGCTCGACCGAGTGAGGCACGGTTGAGGATCCCTTGCCGGGATCGCGCTGCGTCCCGAGCGCGCGCACCAGCC
>Ga0137409_10006686_pt1 | contig 11934 bp, 9 predicted proteins | sample CZODoug1_16funga_FD_122059 | JGI IMG/M metagenome (GOLD analysis project Ga0137409, IMG submission 122059) | Vadose zone soil fungal communities from Angelo Coast Range Reserve, California, USA - CZODoug1_16fungal (Hybrid Assembly) | ecosystem: Environmental > Terrestrial > Soil > Vadose zone... | reverse complement strand
GCGGCTCTCATCCGCGCCGGCCTGCCGATCATCGCCAGCCTGGAGATCCTGATCGAGCGCCGCAAGAACCAGGCGTTCAAGAAGGCCCTGATGGACGTGCGGGACAAGGTCCGAGGCGGCGCCTCGATGTCCGAGGCGTTCCAGTCGCAGGGGGAGATGTTCCCGGGGATCTACTCGGCGACGCTGGCCTCCGGAGAGCGCTCGGGCGAGATCGCCAACGTCCTGCTGCGCTACATCGCCTACCAGAAGACGATGATGGGCCTGAAGCGCAAGGTGACCGGCGCCCTGATCTACCCGGCGATCCTGTTCGTCCTGATGATCGGGCTCATCGCGATCCTGATCACCTGGGTCGTCCCCAAGTTCACCGACTTCTACAAGGACTTCGGGGCGGACCTGCCTCTTCTGACGCGGCTTCTGATCGGCGTGTCGTCGTTCGTGACCCAGAACGTCCTGTTCCTGGTCGTGGGGGTCGTGGTCGCCCTGGGCGCGATTCGCGTCTGGCTGCAGACGCCCGCCGGCAAGCTGGCGCGCGACCGGATCCTGGTCCGCGTGCCGATCATCGGCCCGGTGTTCCATCGCTTCGCGGTGTCGCGGTTCACCCGCACTCTCGGCACGCTGATCGCCGGCGGGATCCCGGCGGTGACCGCCCTCGGCATGTCGGCCCGGGCCGTCGGCAACCTGGCGTTCGAGAGCCGGCTCCTGGACGTCGAGAGGAAGGTGCGCGAGGGGTCGAGCCTGTGGGAGTCGCTCGAGGCGACCGGCCTGTTCAACGACATCGCCCTCGAGATGACGCGCGTGGGCGAGTCGACCGGCTCCCTGGCCGACATGCTGGCCAACGTGTCCGATTTCTACGACGAGGAGATCGAGACGCGCATCGCCACCATCATGGTGTTCATCGAGCCGATCATGCTGGTCGTCATGGGGAGCTTCGTGGTGCTGATCATGCTGGCGATCTACCTGCCGCTGCTGCGCTCCTACGCGCAGTCGACCTACTGAGGGAGGTCCGATGGCGCCGACCAAACCCAAGGAAGCGACCCAGGCCCAGCCCGCGAGACCCCAGGCGAAGCCGGCGGCGACGGCCGCCGCCATCCCCCGGCCGGCCCCCGAGCCCGCCGACAAGGGGTCGGTCTCGAGCGAGGAGAGCCAGGCGCAGCGCATCGCGGCGCGTCTCGGCATTCCGTACGTCGACCTGGCCGAATTTCCGATCAACCACGAGCTGTTCCGGCAGATCCCGGTCGATCTGATGTTCCGCTACAACTTCATCCCCTGGAAGGAGGAGGACGGCAAGCTGGTCGTGGTGATCTCCGACCCCTCCGACGTCCTGATGGTGGACGAGCTCGAGATCCTCCTGGGGCGGCCGCTCAAGATCTGCGTCGGGGCGAAGACCGCCATCAACGACGTCCTGAAGAAATCGGAATCGAGCCAGCGGGTCCTCGACGCCGCGACCGAGGAGTTCAAGATCCAGGTCATCCGCGACAGCGACGAGGAGGGGGACGAGGCGCTGTCGATCGACAAGCTGACGCAGGCCGACTCGCCGATCATCAAGCTGGTCGACTCGACCATCTTCAACGCCCTGCAGCGGCGCGCCTCGGACATCCATATCGAGACACGCGAGCGCGAGGTGGCCATCAAGTACCGTGTCGACGGCGTGCTGTACAACGCCATGGACCCGATCGACAAGCGCTTCCACTCGTCGATCATCTCGCGCATCAAGGTCATGTCCGAGCTCGACATCGCCGAGAAGCGCATCCCGCAGGACGGCCGCTTCAAGCTCAAGATCAAGGGGCGCGCCATCGACTTCCGCGTGTCGATCATGCCGTCGGTGCACGGTGAGGACGCGGTCATCCGCATCCTGGACAAGGAGTCGGTCAACGAGGAGTTCGCCGAGCTGCGGCTGGACGTCCTCGGTTTCACGGCGGACGATCTCAAGCGCCTGCGCAAGTTCATCCGCGAGCCGTACGGCATGGTGCTGGTCACGGGGCCCACCGGCTCGGGGAAGACGACCACCCTGTACGCCGCGCTCTCGGAGATCCGCTCCAACGAGGACAAGATCGTGACCATCGAGGACCCGGTCGAGTACCAGCTCCCCGGCATCACCCAGATCCCGGTGAACGAGAAGAAGGGGCTGACGTTCGCCCGCGGCCTGCGGTCCATCCTGCGCCACGACCCGGACAAGATCATGGTCGGGGAGATCCGCGACGAGGAGACGGCGCAGATCGCCATCCAGTCGGCGCTCACCGGCCACCTCGTGTTCACGACGGTGCACGCCAACAACGTCGTGGACGTGCTCGGGCGATTCCTCAACATGAAGGTCGAGCCGTACAACTTCGTCTCGGCGCTCAACTGCGTGGTGGCGCAGCGGCTGGTCCGGATGATCTGCCCCCGCTGCAGGGTCGAGGTGCGGTACACGGCGAAGCAGCTCGAGGAGTCGGGCATCGACCCGAAGAAATGGGCTGACCACGTCTTCTACGAAGGCAAGGGGTGCGTCGACTGCAACGGCACCGGCTACATGGGTCGCATGGCCATCGCCGAGATCCTCGACATGAGCGACCGGATCCGCGAGCTGATCCTCGATCGCAAGTCGGCGGCCGAGATCAAACGGGCGGCGCGCGAGGAGGGCATGACCTTCATGCGCGAGTCGGCGGTCAAGCGCGTCCTCGAAGGGAAGACGACGCTGCGCGAGATCAACAAGGTGACCTTCGTCGAATAGGACGACCGGACGGGGTGACGCGTTGGACCTGATGCAGAAGTTCACGGACCTGTTCGACAGGCTGGGCGGCGAGTCGCTGCGGCCGCGCTACCCGAGCGTGGCCGTGGAGATCACCGCCGACCGCGTCGCCGCCGTCCGCCTGGCCGTCGATCGCAAGGGCGGACGGATGCGGCTGGCGGCCGCCGAGTCGCGTCCGCTGCCGGAGGGAGCGATCGACGTGTCCCTCACCAAGCCGAACATTCTCGACCAGTCGGCCGTCATGCAGGCCCTCCACGACGTCTTCGTCAAGGTCTCGCCGCGGGACCACCGCGTGTCGCTCCTCCTTCCGGACGACGTGGCGCGCGTGTCCCTCCTCGGTTTCACGACGCTCCCGAAGACCCGCAGGGAGCTTGTGGAGCTGGTCCGATTCCGCATGGCCAAGTCGCTTCCTTTCAAGCCGGAGGAGGCGGTCGTCGACCTGATGGTCCTGGCGGGCAGCGGGCCGCGCCCCGGGGGGTCGTCGTCGTCGGTCCTGGCCGCCTTCGTGCACCGCGCGGTTCTCGAACAGTACGAGTCGTTCCTCGCCGCGTGCGGCTACTGGCCCGGTCTCGTCGGCCTGTCCACGTTCGAGCTGTTCAACCTGTTCCGTCCGCTGTTTGCGGGAAAGAGGGTGGCCGACCGGGACTCGCTGATCCTCAACGTGACCGGCCACTACCTGTCGGTCGTGATCCTGCGCGACGCCGACATCATCTTCTACCGCTGCAAGCCGCACCTGACGACGGCCGACGGCGACTCCGTAACCGACGTGCGCCGCGAGCTCTACACCTCGCTGGCGTTCTACCAGGAAAAGCTCCTGGGGCGCGGCATCGGCCGGGTCTTCCTGCGCTGCGCCGGCCTGCCGCTGGCACCGATAAGGGAGGCGGCCGGCGCCGAGACGGGCGGCGAGGTCGAGATCCTCGACCCCTTCTCGGTGATCCCGCCGAACGGCGGCCCGCCCGTCCCGCCGGAGCAGGCGGCGATCGTGGCGCCCGCCATCGGCGCCGTGGCCGGGAGGATGGCGTGAACCGCGTCACGCTGAACCTGGCGAGCCGGCCGTTCCGCAACAACACCGTCGTCGGGTCGGTCCTGGCGGCGGTGGTCGCGGTCGCGGTCGGCGCCACGGTCTTCAACCTTTACGTCTACACGAACTACGGGGGCCAGGACAGACAGCTGCGCGAGGAGGAGACGCGCCACCGCGAGCGTCTCGCGGCGCTCGAATCGGACGAGCGGACGCTGTCGAAAGAGATCGCCACGCGCGACTTCAAGCGTCTGTTCGGCCGGGGCCAGTTCGCGGGCGACCTGATCCTGAAGCGGGCGTTCTCCTGGACGCTCCTGTTCAACAAGCTCGAGAGCGTCATGCCGGCGGAAGTGATGATGACCGCCATCCGCCCGCACATCTCGAACGAAGGGATCGTCATCCGCGTCGAGGGGATCGCCAAGAATCACGGTGCTCTGATCTCCCTGGAGGAGTCGCTCCAGAAGACCACGGTATTCGCCAAGGTCTCCCCCATCAGCGAGCGACGACTCAACCCCAGCCGTCCCGAGATCTCCTTCGTCATGCAGTTCGATTACCTGGCCTCGAAGGTCGTGCCCGGGCCGGACGCCGTCGCCTCCGGCGCCCTCCCCGCACAGACCGCGGAGCCCGGGCCGTCCACGACACCTCCCGGGACGGCGGAGGCCGCCGCCGCGACGCCGGCCCCGGCGGCCGCCACCGTGGCCGCGTCGACCCCCGGCGCGCCGACGGCCGCCGCTCCAGCGGGGGCGACGGAAGGGCAGCCGATCCCCGTGCTCGGGACGGTGGGACGGGACGGGCGGCCGCGCACGTCGGAGCTCGTGGCCCGCATGCTGGCGGCTCCGGGCGGCTTCTATCCCGACACTCCTCCGCCGTCGCCGCCGGAGCCGAAGACACCGACGAAGAAGCCGCGAGGCAAGTCAGCCGATGCGAAACCGGCCCCCGCTCCGGCCGCTCCGGCGGGCGCCCCGGTGACTTCGGGGACGCAGGGGGCCGCGCCGGCTCCCGTCCGCGGCGGTGGTGCGGGCGCAGCGGACCCCGCGGCACGGACGTCGGATGGACGACCGCCCGACTCCGGCGTGTCCGCGGCCGCCTGGCAGGACGGTGCAATCAGAAACCTGGCCCGGCCGCCTCTCGTCGCGGGGCTGCCGCCGCGGCGCGACCCGAACCTCGGTCCGCCCCCCGCGGCGAAGAAGCCGAAGTTCGCGCCCGCGCGCCCCGCGCAGCCGGTCCCCGCGACGCGGCTCGACGAGCGGCTCAGTTTCGCCGCCCGGCCGGTGGGGGATGTGTACGCCGCGCTGTCCCGGGCCCACGGAGTGCGCTTCGACATCGATCCGACCGTGGACACCCGCGCGCCCGTGTCGGCCGACCTGGGGGGGAAGAGCCTGAAGGACGCGATCGCCGTCCTCTCCAAGCTCGCCGGGCACAGGGTGCTGCGCGTCCAGGACGGGGTGTACCGCGTCGTCCCGCTGGCGGGGGGGGAGCCGCTGGCCGACCGCCCCGTCCAGGAGGAAGCGCTGCCAGCGAACGAGGTGAAGCCGTGAAGGTGACCTTGAAGCTCCCGCGGCCGAAAGGACGGTTCGATCTGCGCGAGAACCTCTGGCGCATCGCCGCCGTCCTCGGCGTCGTGCTCCTCCTCGACCTCGGCTTCTATCTGTTGTTCGACCTGCCGCGCCTGCGCTCGCTCCGGGGCCTCGAGGAGCGTCGCAACTCGGCGGCCAGCGACCTGCGCGGCACACAGACCCGCTGCGACCGGATGCGTGAGAAGCTTTTGCAGTTCGACGCGGAGACGAAGAGACTCGACGACTTCTACGGCAACGTCCTCGGGACCCAGGTCGATCGCATGACGACGATCCAGAAGGAAGTGCGCAGCATCGCCACGGAGTTCCACATCGACCCGGAGTCGATCGACTATTCCTCGCAGGAGACGGAGGGCGGGGGGATGACCCTGTTCCAGATCACCATCCCCCTGGTCGGCGGCTACCCCAATTTGAGGCAGTTCATCAACCGGATCGAGTCCTCGAAGCACCTGCTCATCGTGGACAGCGTGGAGCTGACCGGCGCCCGCGAGGGGGGCGCCATGCTCAGCCTGACGATCAAGATCTCGACCGTGTTCCATTCCCCGCCGCTGCCGGCGCCCGCGCCGCCACCGGCGCCGGCGTGAAGGGGAAGGCGTGAAAGGCAAGAAGAAGGAAATCATTCTCGGGGCGCTGCTGGTCGCTATCGCCTTCGCCGTCTGGCACAATCTCGGCGGAGGCGAGGACGCGGCGCGCACCGCGGGACCGGCGCGGCCCGGGGGGACGGTCGCGCGCGTCAAGATCGACGACATCAAGCTCCCGAACGTGAACTGGGCGGCGCTCTCGGCCCCGCGCCCGGTGTACGACCCGAACGGGCGGAACATCTTCACCTGGGGGGTCATCATCCCGCCTCCGCCTCCACCGATGACGCCGCAGGAGAAGGCGGCGCTCGAGAAGGCGCAGCACGACGCGGAGGTGGCCCGCAAGGCGGCGGAGGAGGCGGCCGCCAAGGCCGCGCAGGAACAGGCCCAGAAGGCCCAGGAGCAGGCGACCATCCTGGCCAACCAGCCCCCCCCGCCGCCGCCGAAGCCGCAGCCGCCGGCGATCAACTACAAGTTCATCGGCTACTTCGGGCCGTCCGAGAATAAGATCGCGATCCTGAACGACGGCACGGACCTGATCTTCGTGCGCCAGGGCGAAAAGCTCGGCGGCCAGTTCAAGATCCTCGAGATCGGCTACGAATCGGTGAAATTCGGCTACACGGATCCGAAGTTCAAGGGAGAGACGACGACGCTGCCGATGAGCAGCTCGCCTTGAGGGGAGGTGAGACAGTGGGGACAGCGAACGTCACGACTCTGACCCGAACGTCGACGCGCCGGGAGAGTGCCGCCTGCGCGGCGGCGCTCGTCGCGGCGCTCGTTCTCGGCGGCTGCGCCACGGGCCGGGCCTACCGGCAGGGCGAGAAGGAGATGGCCGCCCAGAACTACGACCGAGCCGTGCTGCTGTTCTCCAAGGCGGTCTCCACCACCCCCGAGAGCACGCGCTACAAGGTGGCGCTGTCACGCGCCAAGATGAAGGCGGCGCAGGACCATTTCGCCAAGGGGCAGGCGTACGTCAAGGCGGGCCGGGTCGAAGGGGCCATCGCCGAGTTCCAGCAGGCGGTCTACCTCGATCCCTCGCACCAGTACGCCGCCAACGAGCTGTCCAAGGCGCTCGCCGAATGGCAGAAGCAGCAGAAACAGGAAGAGTCGGACATGGAGAAGCTGAAGAGGCAGGCGAAGGAGGCCGCGCCCGGCCGCGTCGCCCCCCGCCTGAACCCGGCCTCGAACATCCCGATCGTCCTGCGCTTCAAGGACGAGACGGTCAAGAAGATCTACGACGCGGTCTCCAAGGCGTCCGGCATCAACTTCATCTACGACGAGAGGCTCGATCTCAACAAGAAGATCTCGATCGATCTCGCCGACGTGACGTTCGAGCAGGCGCTCGACACGCTCATGACGATGAACAAGCACTTCTTCAAGATCTGGGACGAGAACACCATCCTGATCGCCGACGACAACCAGCAGAAGCACAAGGAGTACGACGACCTCGTCATCCAGACGTTCTACCTGAGCAACGCCGACGTCAAGGACGTGCAGGTTCTCCTGAGGACCCTCCTCGACGCGCGCCAGCTCGCCCAGAACGACCGGCTCAACGCCATCACCATCCGCGACACGCCCGACCGCGTGCAGGTGGCCCAGAAGATCATCGAATCGAACGACAAGGCCAAGTCCGAGCTGATCGTCGACATCGAGCTGCTGGAGATCAACCGCACGCTTTTGCAGAACCTCGGCATCGATCTGTTCGGGCCGGGCGGTGGCAGCGGCAAGCAGCTCAACCTGGCCTACGGCTCCTCGAACCCCGTGCCGCTCAACAATCTCGATCTCCTGAAGCAGGCCGGCTCGTGGCTGCTGGGGCCGATCCCCGGTGTCGTGGTGAACTTCCTCAAGACCGACGCGGACGCCCAGGTGATCGCCAAGCCCCAGGTCCGGGTGACCGAAGGAGAGAAGGCCACGGTGCGCATCGGCGACCGGATCCCGATCCCGACGACGACGTTCAACGCCGCCCCGACGGTCGGCGGGACGGTCGGAGTGCCGATCACCTCGTTCACCTACCAGAACGTCGGGATCAACATCGACATCGAGCCGCGCGTGCACCACAACAAGGAGATCACCCTGAAGCTCAAGGTGGAGATCTCGTCCCTGGCGGGGCAGGTCTCCGCCGGAGGGGGCCTGACCCAGCCGATCATCGGCACGCGCGAGATCGACACCACGATCCGTCTCAAGGACCAGGAGACCAACCTGCTCGCGGGTCTCATCCGCGAGGAGGAGCGCAAGTCGATGAGCGGTGTTCCGGGTCTGTCCGACATCCCGGTGATCCGGCGCATCTTCGGGGAAAACGAGACCAACATCCAGCAGACCGACATCGTCCTGACCCTGACGCCCCACATCATCCGCATTCCGGACGTGACCGAGGAGGACCTCCTGCCGCTGTGGATCGGCACCGAGGGCGACATCGCGCTGCGCGGCGGGAGCAAGACCAGCCCGTTCGGCACGACGCCGTTCGAGGGGAAGGGAGGGGAGGAGGAAGAGACCGCGCCGCTGCCGGCGCTTCCGGATCTCCCGGTCGAGGAGGCGCCGCCCGCGGCCGAAGAGCAGGCGCCGCAGGAGAGCGCGGCCCCCGTGGTCGCCCCCGCCACGGCACCGACCCCGGCGCCAGCCCAGGCGGCCCCGACGCCGCAACCCGCCCCCCAGCCGACCCCCACTCCGGCGTCGGCCACGGCCGTAACGCCGGAGCCCAGGTCGCCCGACGCGACCGGTCCGGCCACGGTGTATCTCAACCCCGCATTTCTCAACGTGCCGAAGGGGCAATACTTCACCGTCAGCGTGGCCATCCGATCGGCGACCGGCGTCGGCAGCGTGCCGTTCCATCTCCGGTACGACCCGCAGTATCTCGAATTCATCAACGCCTCCAGCGGGTCCTCCTTCCTGTCTCAGGACGGCGTCCAGCCTTTTGTCCTGGCGACGAAGGGGGCCGGAGGGAACGAGGTGATCGTCGGGCTGTCGCGCGAGGGGAGCAAGCCGGGTGTGGGCGGACAGGGGGAGCTGATTGCCCTCACCTTCCGGGCCACCGGAGCGAAGATCGGGACAACGACGCTGAGCTTCACCGACATCACGGTCCTCGACCCGTCGGCCCAGCGGCTGCCGTTCGACAAGATGGGAATGACGGTGAACGTCCAGTAGAAAGGAATGCCGAGGCGGGAGATGCGGTTGCATGGTTCAAAGTCGGCTGCGGGCGTCACCCTCGTCGAGCTGGTGGTGACCATCGCCGTGCTGTCGATCATCGCCGGGGCGCTGGTGCCGATCGCCAAGTTCGCCGTGAAACGCCAGAAGGAGCTCGAGCTGCGGCGCGACCTGAGGACCATGCGCACGGCCATCGACTTGTACAAAAAGTTCTGCGACACCGGTGTCATCCAGAAGAGCGGCGTCGATTCGGAGTGCTACCCGCCCGATCTCGACACGCTGGTCGACGGGGTCGAGAAGACGGGGGCGCTGGGGCAGAAGATCAAGTTCCTGCGCCGCGTCCCGATCGACCCGATGACCAACACGAAGGACTGGGGGCTGCGGTCGTTCCAGGACGAGGCGGACTCGACCTCCTGGGGGCACGAGAACGTCTACGACGTGTACACGACATCGCAGGGAAAGGCGCTGGACGGCAAGACGCAGTACAAGGACTGGTGAGATGCGGGACGAGAAGGGATTCACCCTCATCGAGCTTCTGATCGTCGTCGCGATCATCGGCATCATCGCCGGCATCGCGGTGGTACAGCTGCAGAACGCCCCGAAGAAGGCGCGCGAGTCGGTCCTCAAGGAGGACCTGTACGCCCTGCGCGACTGCATCGACCAGTACTTCGCGGACAAGGGGAAGTACCCGGAATCGCTCGAGACGCTCGTCGAGGAGAACTACCTGCGCAAGCTGCCGGCCGATCCGATAACCGGATCGTCCGAGACCTGGCAGGTCGTGCACGCCGAGGCCGACGACGAGAACTCGACGGACCCCTCCGCGACCGCCGGCATCATCGACGTGAAGAGCGGCGCCGAGGGGTCGGCCCTCGACGGCTCGAGATACAGCGACTGGTGAGAGAGAACGACGTTGTGGAGGCCCCAAGCGGGGCGTATATTCCGACGAAGGAGTCCAGAGTGATGACGACAATTCCAAAGCGTTACAGGGCGCGGGTCGCGGCCTTCATCGCCGTGGCCGCCGTCGCGGCGTGTCAATCCAGCGACAAGCTCCCGCCCAAGGGATCGACGGTCACGGTGGCGGCAAACCCCGCGACCATCCCGCTGGCAACCGCCGCGGAGTGTGGCAGTCTTCTAGGCGTGACGACCTGCGGGACAGCCGACATCGTCGCCACGATCGCGAGCGAGTTGGGCGTCCCGCTTCCCGGCCAGGATGTCCGCTTCAGCAGCACAGCCGGCTTCCTTTACACCGGCTCCGCATTGAGCCCCGTGAACGCCGCCAACATTCCGATTCGGACCGACAGATTCGGTAACGCGAATGTCAGTCTGACTACGTCAACAACGGCCACGGTGACCGCCAAGTCCGGAGCGGCCTCCGGGACTCTGACGATCAACACGGTATCCGGCAACCTCAGTTCGATCCTGCTGAATATCGACATTAGCACCAGCGGATGTTCCACAAAGGGTCTCAGCATCGATAGCTGCGGCCAGATAGTCTGCTTTAAGGCGACGGCTGTGGATTCCACCGGCAAGGGCATTCAGGGGGTTCCACTCGTTTTCAAGCTTCAGAACAACACTTCGTCCGATGGGAAGACGTTCAATGTGACCTTTACCAATTCTTCCACGACGACGAACACCAACGGCGATGCATTCGCCCAATTCACCCCCGATAACACGTGCTCTGCCCAGTGCAGTCAGAGCCAGAACGGCGGCAAGAGTTGCGTTGGGGAGGTCGTCTGCACGACGCAGGGAGGAACCTTCCAAAGTAACACGCTGAAATTGAATATCGGAATTCAGTAGAGAGGAGAGTCAGTGAACAATGGCCGCCCGTCCAAGTAACGAATCCGGCGCCATTCTGATCGTCTTCATGGTGACGCTGGCGGTCGCCGCGATCGCGCTCGGCGCGGCGGTGCAGGCCTGGTCCACGACCTGGAGGCGGGAGAACGAAGAAGAGCTGATCTTCCGCGGCAATCAATACGTGGACGGGATCATCGCCTACCGCAAGGAGCATGGCGGCCAGTTTCCGCTCACGCTGGAGGATCTCTTCAAGCCGGGGCCGCGCCGCCTGCGGTACATCCGTCGCCTCTACAAGGATCCGATCGTCCCGGACGGCAAGTGGGGGCTCCTGTACCTGATGCCGGGCGGACAGGGGGTGTACGACCCGAAGGCGGCCGAGAAGGCGAAGGCCAAGGCGTCGAAGGACTGGGGCTCCGGCTGGGAGAGCGCCGGGACGGGGGATCTGGCGCAGGGACAGGTGCCGGGGCAGATGCCGGGCGTGACGCCGATCGGGATGAACCCGAACGGATCGGGAATCCCCGGGACCGGCGGCATGCCGGCCGGCTCGCTGCCGCCACCCGCCATCCAGGGGGGGCTGCCGCCGATCCCGACCGCACCCCAAGGGGGCATCGACGACGGCAAGGAGTCGGTCAGCGAGCCGACGATAGGCTGGCCGATCATCGGGGTGATCAGCCGCGCCACCGGCAAGGCGTCCGAGGACACCTACAAGATCTACAAGGGGCACGAGCACGTGGACGAGTGGCAGTTCCAGGTCTTCGACCGAGGCGAGCAGGCGCAGAACACCCCCGCGACGGGGCAAGTCCCGATCGGCCCGCAGGGGCAAGGGCCGGGGATCGGCGGGCATTACAACTCGAACACGATCCCCCAGGCCGGACCGAACAACTGGTTCGGTCGCGGCGGCATGCCCGGAGGACGGCTGGGGCGCGGGCCGCAGCCCACCAGCGGCCAGAACAACTGGCCGAACCAGGCACCGGGCACGGGGCCCGGCATGGGTCGGAACCCGGGCTGGAACAACCAGTGGCCGAACCCGAACGGTCAGTACCCGAACCAGCAGAACCCCAATCAGCAGAATCCAAACCAGCAGAATCCGAACCAGGGGAA
>Ga0137409_10006685_pt1 | contig 11934 bp, 9 predicted proteins | sample CZODoug1_16funga_FD_122059 | JGI IMG/M metagenome (GOLD analysis project Ga0137409, IMG submission 122059) | Vadose zone soil fungal communities from Angelo Coast Range Reserve, California, USA - CZODoug1_16fungal (Hybrid Assembly) | ecosystem: Environmental > Terrestrial > Soil > Vadose zone... | reverse complement strand
CGTAGTGATCGGCAACGGTGTCGCAGGGCTTGCTGACGAGCTGGCTGGAAAAAATGTCGCCGAAGTGCTGCTGGTCGAGCACGATCTGCTCGAGGCGTACACGCCGGACGGATATTGTGTGGCGCTGTCCCAGGTAATCGGCGCGGCGAAGACAGATCTGGTGCTTTTCCCCCACACCTACCAGGTGCGCGATTTCGCACCGAAGCTCGCGGCCATGCTGGGTAAGGGCATGATTGGCGACTGCGTGGGGTACCGCAACGAAGGCGGGAAGCTGGTTTTTGTGCGGCAAATGTTTCAGGGCAAGACCGCCGCGGATGTCACATTCCAAGGCGCCGCGCCGTGGTTCGCGTCGTTTCAGGCTGGCGCGTTTCGCGCGGACCTCGTGCAGGCGCACGCTTCCGGCAAAGCTCCAGTGAACTCAATCGGCGTTCAACTCACCGCCGCGCAAATTCGCACCAAGCCGCTCGAACTTTTCAAAGAAGCAAAGTCCGCGGTCGATCTCACGCAAGCGCCGCTTATCGTCGCCATCGGCCGCGGCATCAAGGCGCCCGAAAATATTCCGCAAGCCGAAGCTGTCGCCAAAGCAATGGGCGCGGAAATGGCTGCCTCTCGTCCAATCTGCGACGAAGGCTGGCTTCCGATGGAGCGCCAAATCGGCAGCTCCGGCCAGACCGTCGCGCCAAAACTCTATCTCGCGCTCGGCATCAGCGGCGCAATTCAGCACGTTGTCGGCATGAAGGGCGCGCGCACCATCGTCGCCATCAACAAAGACCAGAACGCGCCCATCTTCGAAATCGCCGACTACGGCATCGTCGGCGACATCTTCGAAATCATGCCCGCCCTCACGGAAGAGTTGCAGAAGGCGAAGTAGCCGCCTCGATGCCAATCTTCCGTTCGACGCTATTGGCGGCTCAGGGCCAGCTGAAGGATCACAAGAATCAGTTCGAAGTAGCCCAAACACGCTCCTGCGTATCCCAACGCAAGTCCCCGTTCACGCCGCGGCGTCGATTTTTGGATTTGTCTGACTGCGGCACTACCAAAGAACGCAGCTGCCAGGGGACAAAGCACCACGGCAGTAGCTATGAGGAAGGCGTCTACGACTTCGGGAACGGTAGGCGCGACGTCGTGGAGCAAGGAGCCCAAGCCAAAGACAATTGGTGGGCCGGCCAACGCCATGGCCAACGACACGAATGAATTGCGATTAAACCGCATAGCCAGTGAATCTGAGGATAGCATCATCGACAAGCGATGAATGGCCAGTCTGCTAAAATGCAACTCATATGACCGTCCAACGCGAACAACTCGAAGCGGATGTTCTGATAGTGGGCGCCGGCCCCGCCGGCCTAGCTTGCGCGCTGCATCTTGCCAATTTGATCAAAGCACACAGCGCCAGCGGCGCGAAGCCCGAACTCTCTGCGGAAAATATCTACGTCCTCGAAAAAGGCCGCGAACTTGGCGCGCACCAGCTTTCCGGCGCCATCATGAACCCGAAAGCCCTCGCCGAACTCGTCCCCGATTTCGAAAAATCCGCGCCGCTTGATACGCCCGTCACCGATTCCGCCGCGCTCTTCTTCACCGAAAAATCTTCGTTTCGCTTTCCCATCACTCCACCGCCGTTCGTCAACACCGGCAATTACGTCGTCTCGCTCAGCAAGCTCGTGAAATGGCTCGGCGAAAAAGTCGAAGCCGCCGGCGTCAACGTCTTCAAGGAATTCGGCGGCGCACAATTAATTTATGATCGCGACGGCATCGGTGGCGTCATCACCGAAGACAAGGGCATCGACAAAAATGGTAAGCCGAAGGACAACTATCAGCCCGGCTACGAACTGAAAGCCAAAGTCACCGTCCTCGCCGAGGGCTCACGCGGCTCACTCACTAAGGAGCTCGTCGCAAAAAAGAACCTCGACAACATTAATCCGCAAAGCTACGGCATCGGCATCAAGGAATTATGGGACGTCCAACCTGGGAAAATTCAGCCAGGTTACGTCGCGCATACGCTCGGCTATCCAGTTCCGGGTAGCATGTACGGCGGCGGCTGGATTTACGGCCTTTCGAACAATCGCGTTTCCATCGGTCTCGTCATTGCGCTCGAATACGCCGACCCGCGCTTCGATCTGCACGCTACATTTCAGAAGTGGAAGACGAATCCCTTCGTCGCGAATCTCCTCGAAGGCGGCAAACTCGTCCGCTACGGCGCAAAATCGCTGCCTTACGGTGGCTGGTACGCCATGCCGCGCAACTATTTCGACGGCGGCCTCATCATCGGCGATTCTGGCAGCTTTCTCGATTCGCAAAAACTAAAAGGTATTCACCTCGCGATAAAGAGTGGAATGCTCGCTGCCGAAACCACCTTCGAAGCGCTCAAAGCCGGCGATACTTCCGCTAAAACGCTCAGCGCTTTCCAATCCAAAATCGAAAATAGCTACGTCAAAAAAGAACTATGGAAAGTCCGCAATTTCCACCAGGGCTTCGCGCATGGCCAATTTGCCGGCTTCATCCACACTGCGTTTCAGCAAATTAGCGGCGGCCGCGGCCTCGTCGATCCTATGCGCGCACACGCCGGCCACGAAGCCTACAAGAAAATCAACGGCCAACCCGCCGAGCCGCGTTTCGCGGGAGACGGCAAACTCACCTTCGACCGCCTCACCGACGTCTATCACTCCGGCACGCGCCACGAAGAAGATCAGCCAAGCCATCTCCACATCGCTGATTTAAACGTCTGCGCCACAAAATGCGTCGAAGAGTATGGCAATCCCTGTCAGTATTTTTGTCCCGCCGCCGTATACGAAATGGCCAAAGACGGCGCCGGCCAAAAATTAAAAGTCAATTTTGCCAATTGCGTTCACTGCAAGACATGCGACATCGCCGATCCCTATCAAATCATCAACTGGGTCGTCCCCGAAGGTGGCGGCGGGCCAAACTATGAGGGAATGTAAGTAGCTTGGCCACTCCTGGCTGGCTGAGCTCCGGCGACCGCCGCTTTTCGTTCAGCCAAATATCGCAGTCGGAGCGCAACGCAACGTAGAAAACGTAGCTCAACGCCTCCGTGCTTCACTGTTTATTCAGTTTGGCAGCAATCCATACACCGTCACCGAATTCTGGCCGCCCACGTAAACTTTTCCGTTGGCGACGGTCGGCACAGTGAACTTGACCGCTCCACCCGACCGGTCGCGGCTGTTCGCCGCAAGTGTGCTATCCCACAATTTGTTGGCAAGATCGGTTGCGTCGTAAGCGTAGACCACTTGGCATCCGCCGCTCGGACATGACTGCGCCCAAGCCTGATTGTCGAGCGCCCAAACAATCCCGGTCCCCGTCGTTGTCCCGTTCGACGAGACCGACGGCGTTGGCCCGGTGAACGCAAAAATCTTCGCACTCTGTGTCGCGAACGCGACCACTCCCGTCGTAGTGTTGAAGGAGAATGCCCGCATTGGATCGCCGTTCGGATTGCCGTCTTGTGCCGCCCCGAAGTAAAGATTTCCGTTCCAATACGCTGGCGAGCCCCAAATTCCGCCCGGAACCGCGCTGTCCAACTCTTGCACCACGCCGTTGGATGTCGTGCTGAATCCGCCGAGTGCCGTACGATCCGCGACCCAAATCCTTCCGTCCTTGCCCGCTTGCGTCAAAAGCTGCGGATGAGCGCCCCCGGGAAGGTCCGGTAACAAGATCAGCCCGCCGGAACCCAAGTCCGCGTCCACCAGCTCCAGATTGTGTTGATCTAATGGCGAAAAATAGCTGCTCACAGCGAACGTGCCGCCGCTTGGCGGTGCCAGTTTCACTATCGCGTCGCCATAATTTGCGGTGGCCGAATCAAACGTTCCGTTTCCGGTGACAAAATAAATATTCCCATTCGCATCCGCGGCCGGACCGTTTCCTCCCATCCAGATGCCGTCGAGTACGCCATTCGGCGAAGCATTCCACACCGCTTCCTGCGCCAGGTTCGAAGGGTTATAGGACATCACCCATCCGTGGTATTGCCCGAAGTCGCAGTGCGAAGCCCACGCAATAATCACGTGCTTTCCGTTTGCGTCATTAGATAGCAGCAATGCGGGTCGCTGCGCGTTGAGCAGCCCATCAAACGTCAGTTTGCCCGCCACGCTGCCTCCCCCATTGCCATTCACTTGTGCCGATACTTCAGTCGGACTGTTCGCCTTTTCCGCGCCGGTCGCCAGGTCCAGTGCGTGCAGCCGGTGGTGATACGTAGCGGGCCCAGTCGAAGGATTCTTCGATTTGCTTACCACATACAAAGTGTTGGTACCAGGGTCGATCACAGGAGTCCCCGTGATTCCGATGTCCGGCTGCAGGTCTCCACAGCCCGTGTCGCCGAGGCTGTTCACCCATGTTTCTCCGGCCGCCAGTAGACTTTTGGGCGCTCCCCAGAGGTTTGTGCATGCGGAGTTATCCGCATCAAATGCGTAAACAGTGTCGTGCTCCGTCGCCACGTAGACGACGTTGTGTTTGGCGCCGCTCACCGTAAGATTGGCGACCCAGAGCGGCTGTGCATAGACCGCCGCGTCCACGTTGCAGGAATAAAGTTTTCCGAACGTAGCGGTGGTCACCGTGGTTGTGTTGAGCGCGAATTCCTGGGCGTTCGCTCCGGTGCGGGAAATGTCGTTGTGATAAGTAAACACGCCGGCCAGATCCGTCACCGCGATACTCGCGCTCGCGGTGATCGTAGGGTCCGCGGCGCTGCGCGCAAGAACCGTGTGCGTGCCGCCCGCCGTCGGCGGCGTATACACGCCACCGGAGCTGATCGTGCCCACACTCGCGCTTCCGCCCGCCGTGCCGTCCACTTCCCACGTCACGCTGGTGTTGGAACTCCCCGTAACGGACGCGACGAAGGTTTGCGTTTGTCCCGTCGTAACTGCTGCTCGCTTCGGACTTACCGCAACCGTGATCTGCGGCGGAGGTGTGGAGCCGCTGCTGCACCCGAAACACCAGAGTGCCAACCCAACGCAAAACCATGCGTATCCTTTTTTCGAGACGTAACTTCCCATCCAGGCTTTGTTCATGGGCCACCAATCCAAGGTCGAAGATGCGAAGGGCTCGCGCCAGAGCAGCGCGAGGTGACTGCCGTCTACTGTGCGTAGACGTTAGCACTATTTCAGCATGGCGAAAACGGAAACAAGCGCCGACGACGAGACTTGTCACCGGCTCATCACATTTCTTGTAAAAGGACTCAGTTCGGCTTCAAGGCGTACACGTCGATTTCGCCGGGCGTCGACGTCGAACTCGCTGCGCCGCCGGTATTGTTACCGCGCGTGCCAACATAGACCTTGCCGTTCGCAATGGTCGGCACCGTGAATTTCACGGCGTTTCCCGCCCCGTCGGCAGCGCTCGCGTCGCTGTGCCACAGTTCCGTCCCCAGATTCGTCGCGTCGTACGCTCGCAAAACCGCCGGTCCACAACTTGTCGCCTGGCCGGTGCAGTACGTATTCGTCTTGAGCGCCCATACGATTCCATTGGTTGTGCCGCTTGCCGAAAGGGAAGGCGTCGCTCCGGGAAAACTGTACGTGTCGCCCGAATGGGAGCCCGCAGGCGTCGTGAATTTTCCAGTCGTTGGATTAAACGTGAACGCTTGCAGCGTTGTCGTTCCAAAGGCTCCCGCGATGTAGAGTTGATTGTTCCAGAATACTGGCGTGGCAAAAATTCCGGCTCCTACCGTAACTCCTTGAACGATACCGGTGTCGCCCGTCTTCTCTTGCCCGAGATTGTCGCGATTCAGCAGATAGAGAATTTGCGATTTTCCGCCGCCGATCAGCAAGTGTGGAACGGGACCGCCCGGCTGGTCCACTAGCACGGCTGTGCCACCCGAACCAAGGTCCGTGTCGCCGCTCTGCAGCGACCCGAAATTCGCCGGAGCGAAATAGTCGGCGACAGAAATCCCTGTCGAGGTAGAGAGCTTCAGGATCGAGTCTCCATAGTCGTCATGATTCGGTGTGGTAGTTGACGTGACGTCGAAGGTTCCGTTCCCTGTGATGAGGTAGACGTTGTTGGCGGAATCGGATGCGGGCGCGCCGCCGGACATCCAGATGCCGGACTCCACGCTCGTCGGTGCGTGTGCCGCCGGCGTGAACACGTCGGGCGCGACCGTCAAATCGGACGCAGTGTATCCAAAAACCCAGCCTTGATACGCACCGTTGTCACAATGTGATGCCTCCGAAACATAGACCTTGCCGTTGACGAGCGCTAGGCCGGCGCGCTGATTGTTTTTGAACGCGCTGAACGAATTGCCGTTGATCGTTCCTGCGATCGCCGTCGGCCCTCCGAATTTCTCCGATCCATCCACCAGGCTCAGCGCGTGAATCCGCTGCGTAAACACAAATGTGGTTGTTGGCGGCGTCTTCGTCTTTGTCACCAGATAAATTGTGCTCGTCGCTGCGTCGATCATCGGTGTACCCACGATTCCAATGTCCGGCGCCAGGTCGCTGCAGGACACGTCCGTACTCTGCCCGTATGTCTCGTTCGTGAGGAGGAGGCTTTTCGCCCACAGTGTTTGGCACGGGCTCGCGTCCGCGTCGAACGCGTAAACGGTGTCGTGCTGCGTGACGGCGATTAGCACGTTATGCTTCACGCTACTGATGGTTACATTGGCGACCCACAGCGGCTGCGCGTACACGGCGCCATCTACTGGGCAAGAAAACAGTTTTCCAAACGTCGCCGAGGCGACGTTCGAAGTCGTCAGCGCATATTCCTGCGCATTCACGCCATCGCGGTTGTTGTCGTTGTGGTAGGTATACACGCCTGCCAAATCGGTCACGCCAATCGCCGCCGATGCGCTCTTCGTGATGTCCGCGATACTCGTGGCAGTAACTGTGACTGCGCCGCCAAGCCCGGGAGCAGTGTACGTTGCCGTCGTCGTCGTTTGACCTGAAAGAGAGCCGCTCGTCGCGGACCATGTCACTCCAGCGGAGCCCACGTCGTTTGTGACGGTGGCTGTGAAATTCATGCCTTGCCCGAGCGTCAGTCCACCACGCAAGGGGCTAATCGTCACGGAAAGACCGGACACCACCACTGGCACGACTGTGATCGTTGCGGATGCAGTCTTCGACGTGTCCGCCACGGACTTTGCCGTGAGGGTAACAGTCGCAGGCGAAGGAACCGCGGCTGGCGCGGTATACGTAATGGCCACGCCCGATGCGCTGGATGATGTTGAAAGTACCCCGCACGTTGCACCGGAACACCCGGTACCGCTCAGCGTCCACGTTACGCCCTTGTTTTGCGCGTCGTTCGTAACGGTCGCCGTAAAGGTTTGCGTCAGGCTTACGGTCACGTTTGCTGTCGTCGGCGCGACGGTAACGCCAATCGCTGGCGCGACCGTAATCGTTGCCGAAGCGGTTCGTGACGTATCCGCGACTGACGTCGCTTTCAGAGTGACCGTCGCTGGTGAAGGCACCGTCGCAGGCGCCGTATACGTAATCGCCGTGCCGGAAGCGCTCGAACTCGCCGACAACGTGCCGCACGTGGCTCCGCTGCAACCAGTACCGGTGAGAGTCCACGTCACGCCCTTATTCTGCGCGTCGTTTGTTACGGTGGCCGTAAAGTTTTGGGTTTTGCTTACATTGACCGTTCCAGCCGTCGGTGCAACAGCCAACGCGACGGGAGCTGTGACAGTGATGGACGCATTCGATGTCTTCGTGGTGTCGCCGACGGAAGTCGCTTTCAGGGTAACGGCTGCCGGGCTCGGTACACTCGCCGGCGCGTTATACGTCACCGAAGTCGTCGTGACGTTCGTCAGTGTTCCACACGTGGCTCCGCTGCATCCGGTTCCGGAAAGCGACCAGGTGACTCCCTTGGCTCCCGTATCGTTCGTCAAAGTCGCCGTGAAATTCTGTTTCCCGATGCCCGCCTGTACGTTCGCCGTCGTCGGCGAAAGCGTAATCGAGATCACAGGAGCCGTCGTTATCGTCACCGTCGTTGAGTCGGATTTCGTGTTGTCCGCTTGCGAAATCGCCTTCACCGTCACAGCTCCGCTCGGAACCGCGGCAGGGGCGGTGTACAAGCCCGCTGTGCTGATTGCGCCAACCGTGCCATTCCCACCGGTGGTGCCGTTGACCTGCCAGGTCACGGCGGTGTTCGTCGTATTCGCCACCGTAGCTGTAAATTGCTGCGTCAGCCCCACTTGAACCGTCGGTGTCTTCGGACTCAGTGTCACGGTGATGGCCGGCGGCGCTGTTACCGTCGCTGTCGCCGCGCCCGTCTTGGACGCGTCTGCTTGCGAAGTGGCGGTTATGGTCACCGTGCCGCCGGTCGGGACGGTTCCCGGAGCTGTATACAAGCCGGACGCATTAATGGTGCCGATGCTCGCGGCGCTTGCCGATGCACTGCTCACCTGCCAGGTAACGCTTGTGTTCGTCGTACCCGAAACCGTCGCCGTGAATTGTTGCGTCTGGTTGGTCTGTACGCTCGCAGTCGCGGGTGTGACCTGGACGGCGATTGGCGTCACGACGCTACCTGTTGGGCCAGCGCACGCGGCGAGCGCAATCGCGACAGCGATCGGCAGAAATTGCAGAACCAAACGCGAACTGGTCACAGCTGGCTTGTACGTTTTCACGAAGCTACGCTCCACACTCGCAGTAAGAATTTTCCGGGGACTTAAAAGAAAACCGGCAGGGAGGGTTTTCTTTAATCTATAGACAAAAGCTAGCACAAGAAAAGTGCTGCGCGAATGGCCGGGCCGAATAGTGTACCTTGAGGCAAACGTGCCTGTCCAAGCGTCCTAGGACTTCGGGCCCCACATGCGTTTCCAGAGGGTACGCACACGGTCGGCGACCGTTGGGTTGCCGACTGGCGAGCCCGCCGCTGTACCTGCAGCTGGATTCGGCTTCGAAGCGGCAGTGGCTGGAGCGGGGGGGCGGTTTTCTGCGATTAGTGCGTCGCCCTCCACACGCCCTTCGAAAATCAAAGTCGGACGAACGCGCACCCGGCGAACCAGTACGATCAAATTCGGATCGGGTGGCTGCTGCACCTTCAGATTCGCGTCAAAGCGCATCGGCGGCAAAAAGACCTGGTAGATCGGGCCTTCATCGGAGGAAGAATTCGACCGAGCGTTCGGAAGATTCGGCTTCGTGTCGGACAAATGGCGCTGTTTCACTTCCTCGGCGGTGGCCGGTACGCTGACCTGTGGCGGAGGTGGCTGGAACTTGAGTTCGCCGAGGTCGCACGATCCGTGGCCTCCTCCCGCTTTCATGCCGGTCAGCTGGCCGTTACTCAGGAAAACGTCGCCGCTTTGCGGCACCACGATACTTTGTCCGTTCAATTGCTGTTCGATTCGAACCGCTCCGCCGATCGCACGAACCGAAAGCCCGCCATTCGCCTCGAGACTCACCATCGTTTCTTGCGGCGCTCCGCCAATCGCCAGTGGCTTCGCTTGCAGCAACGCCGTGTAAATTGTGAGAGACGGCTCCTGGTCCACGTAAGAATGAATGGTCCCGGAATCAAGCGCGACCATCAGCGCGCCGGCGGATTTCAGCACGGAGAGGTGAGCCGGCCCGCAAACGGCGATTTTGCCGCCCTCCACCAAATCGATCGTGGCGCGCCCGGATTTCACGCGCAATTCTCCGCCGCTGCGCAAAACCGTTTTTATTTTTCCATCGACCACGCTCACGCTCATCGGCCCCTGCACGGAGATGGATTCGCCTTCGACGATGCCAACTGGTTCTTTAATCGGTTCGTCGGCAGCCGCGCGAAGTGCGACCACGCCAGCGCACGGAAGCGCGGCGGCGAGGAGCCAGCGAAACATTTTCGGCGTGAATCTTTGCGACGTCATATTCCAGGATCGCGCTGGGCGCGATTTCTATTGTCACCGATATACTATAACTCGCCGGGAGCGCAGCCGCTCGCGGCATTACACTAATTAAACACGATGAGCACACCGGACGCAGGTGCGGATTCGCAAGCTGAGCGGGAATCCGTCAACACGCACTACGACACGCGGCTTCCGCAGCTGAAGTGGTCGCGGCGCATTCAGATTCCCATTATCGCTGCCGTGGTTTATTCGGTGATCCGGCTGCTGGGTCCGACGCTGCGTTTTGAAGCCCTCGGCTGGCACCACGCGGAGAAAGTTTATGTCTCGAAGAAGCAATGCATCTGGGCGTTCTGGCATCGCGTGATTATTCCCATCGTCTGGTGGTACCGCAATCACGGCGTCGTCGTCATGAACACAACCGCTTTCGACGGGCAATGGACCCGAAAAGTAATTGAGTGGCTTGGGTTTGGAACTGCGCAGGGAAGTTCTTCGCGCGGAGGATTGCGCGGGCTAGCCGTCATGGCGCGGCGAATCGAAGAAGGGAAGGACTGCGCGTTCACGATTGATGGGCCGCGCGGGCCGCGTTACATTGCGAAGCCGGGGCCGGTAATGCTCGCGCGCAAAACAGGCGCGCCGATTATGGTGTTTCACGTCGGAGTCGATCGCGGAAGAACATTTGAGAAAACCTGGGATCACTTTCTTCTGCCGATGCCTTTTGCGCGAGCGGTGATTTTATTTGCTCCGCCGATTTTTGTGCCGAAAGATGCGAGCGTCGAATTGATGGACGCGAAGCACGCGGAGATGCAGAAGGAACTCGAACGAGTTCGCGATGTTGCCGAAGCCTGGTTCACGCAAAGTGACGAGGAGCGCGAACGGCATCGTGCGGAATTCCAGAAATAAATTTCCTCAGGTTTATGCGCCGGGACGTTCGCCGAGTTTTACCGGGATCTCAATTTTTTTGCCGCCGCGGTAGGCGGTGACCGTTATGGATTCACCGGGGCGTTTCTTGTTCAGCACAAGATTGACGTCAAGTTCAGACGAGACTTTTTGGCCGTCGATGGCGACGATTACGTCACCGCCGACGTAGAAGCGGCGCATGCCAAGTTGCGCGATGCGATCGCCGCCATGCAAGCCGGCTTGTGCGGCGGGTCCGCCGCGAGAAACAGTTTGCACGAGCAAGCCTTCCTGAACCGGCAAATCGAGAGCTTCGGCCAGGCCACCACCGACTGCGTAGCTGCTTACGCCGAGAAACGCCTGATGAACGCGGCCGTCGGTGATGAGATCGTGCGCGATGCGCTTCGCGGTGTTGATGGGAATGGCGAAGCCGATGCCGGCAGTCGTGCCAGTGGGTGTATAGATGGCGGAGTTGATGCCGATGACTTCGCCGCGCGAATTGATCAGCGGGCCGCCGGAGTTGCCGCGGTTGATGGCGGCGTCGGTCTGAATGGCTTCATCGATGAAGGTGGTCTGGCTGGTTTGCACGGTGCGGCCGATGGCGCTAACGACGCCAGTGGTCAGCGTGCTTTGGAAACCGAATGGATTGCCGATGGCGAGAACTTTTTGGCCTACTTGCAACCCAGCGGAATCGCCCAGTGGGAGCGCGACGAGATGTTTTCCTTTGGGCTCGATTTTAACGAGTGCGACGTCGTTGCGCTGGTCGGCTCCGATGAACTTCGCGGGATAACGCGACTGGTCGCCCAGGACGACTTCGATGGACTGCGCTTCCTGCACCACGTGAAAATTGGTGAGGATGTAGCCTTTATCGTCGATCACGAAACCGGAGCCGGCGCCTTCGACCGGAACGGGATCCATGAAGAAATCGTACTCGGTGGCTTTGGTGAGAATGTTGGCGACGGCGGGCGAAACCTGGCGATAGACGCGGACGTTGATGGCTTCCTCGTCGGTAAGAGCAGCGTCGCGCGCGGCTACGTTGGCTACGGAGACATCTTTTGCGGTGCCGGCATTGGGCTGCAGGGCGGAAACGCCAATTGGTTGGCGCTGGCCCCAGCGGCCTCCGGCCCAGTAGGCGGCGGAGATGATCACCAGGCAGGCTAGCAGAATGCGGGTGTAGCTGACGTTCCTTCTTATGGCCATAGTAGAGGTCCTTCCTGAGACGTGGCAATAGTATAGGGAAAATTCGGGCGTAGTTCATGGGTGGCGGGCCAAATTTCAGCGGGGTTGATGAAGTT
>Ga0137409_10006682_pt1 | contig 11937 bp, 8 predicted proteins | sample CZODoug1_16funga_FD_122059 | JGI IMG/M metagenome (GOLD analysis project Ga0137409, IMG submission 122059) | Vadose zone soil fungal communities from Angelo Coast Range Reserve, California, USA - CZODoug1_16fungal (Hybrid Assembly) | ecosystem: Environmental > Terrestrial > Soil > Vadose zone... | reverse complement strand
GATCTCGTTGTCCCAGAATTGTTCGATCGCGCGGTTTTCGATCAAGCTGAAGCCAAGGCCGATACCGACCAGCGCACCCTGCGCCCGCGTGCGTTCGGCCAGGCTCAGGTAGTTGGCCGGAATGAACATGTCGTCGCTGTCGCAGAACGTGACGAAGTCGCCGCTGGCGAGATCGATGCCGCGGTTGCGCACGGCGCCCAGGCCCCGATTGGGCTGGCTGAAAAAGCGGAAGTTCTTGTTTATCGTGCAGAGCGCCTGGGCTACGCGCGCGGTGTCGTCGGTGCTCCCATCGTCGATCACCAGCACTTCGCAGCGCGCGGGATCGACGTCGGTCGTCAGCGAACCGAGTGTCCGCTGCAGAGTCGACTGCGCGTTGTAGGCAGCCACGATGAAGCTGATCAGTGGTGCCGGCATCGTGGAATCCGCGCGTTCTTGCTCAGGCGGCCAGCGTGGCGCGTAGCGGGCTCGCAGCCGCCAGCGACGCGCCTTCGATCAGCGCCGTCCAGGTCTTGCCGACCGCGTCCCAGCTGTGGCGTTCGCTCCAGTAGGCCTGGCCGGCACGTCCAAGCGCACGGCGGGCAGTTTCATCGGCGAGCAGCCGGCTGATCGCGGTCGGGAATTCGGCCACGGGGCAGACGATGCCGCCCTTGAGCTCGGGCGCGTTGCCGGCCTGCGGGCTTGCAATCCATGGCGTTGCGCTGGCCATTGCTTCGAGCAGACAGACCGGCGAGACCTCGGCGACTGACGGGAGCACCAGCATCGATGCCGCGGCCATCGCGTCGGCGACCTCGTCGCGCTCGATGCCGGTGATCCAGTGGCAGCGCGGGTCACGCTTCAGCTTCTCGACGAACTGGTTGCCGTACTCTGGCCGCTCCGGCACCGGGCGGCCGACGAACAGGAACAGCGCGTCGAGCTCGGGATGGGCGTGGATATGGTCCAGGAACTCCAGGTGGTTCTTCTCGGGGAACAGGCTGGCCAGATGCAGCACGATCGGCCGCGTCTGCCGTTTCTGTTCGAGGCCATACCGCGCCACGAAGCGGCGGCCGTCGCCGCTCATCGCGAAGGTCGCGTTCGGAGTGATCGCGAACGGCAGCTGATGGCGGCGCAGGAAGTCCGCCGTCAGGCCGACCGGCGACAGCGCGACGCGCGACTGCGCGTTGGACAGCGCACTGAGCAGGCGCGCCTCGAGGCGCGGCACCGTGCGCAGGCGCTCGACGCCCCAGGCGTTAAGCAGCAGCTGGGCCACGACGCGCGTCGCACTGGCGCGCCCGCGGTCGAGGTTCTCGAGTGCGAGCATCGACCAGGAATCCGGCGCGCCGATCACGATCGCCGCCTGGAACGTGCCGGACTCGATCATGCCGCGCACCTGATAGGAGCCGTTGGTGACGAACTGCTCGGCGCCACCGGTGATATCGAGGCCGTGGATGCGCACGCCGCAATGCTCGTCGCTCTTGCGTGCCGGGGTGTGCGATGTCGCGACCTCGACCTGGTAGCCGCGTGCGACCAGCGTCTGCGCGAGGTCGGCCGCGATCGATTCGACGCCGCCGCTGAAAGGCCAGTAGTGATCGCAGACGATGAGCACGCGCGCCTGCGGCGGCTCCAGCCGCGCGATCGGCACCGGCCGCGTCCTGGCGTCCCCGACCTTGCGTCCGGGTTCATACGGGAAGCCGTTCGCCTTGTCGATGAACAACCGCTGCAACACGTCGAGCTCTTTGAGGTGGTAGCCGGCGGTGTTGTGCGCCTCCTGGTCGGCGACCAGCGGCGCCGCGATCACGCCATGCCAGGCGCCGAGCAGCGCATACAGGTCCTTGATGTCGCGGCTCGCCAGGAGATCGTTGGTCTTCTTGACGATAAAAGCATCGACCGAATTCCAGGCCTTGATGTCCTTCTCGTACATCGCCTTGTAGCGGCGGTAGATCGTCTCTTTTGTATACACCGCCCCGTGACGGCCGAGGATCATCGGGTGCAGCACCCAGTCGAAGCCGCGCGCGTTCATCTGCCCCAGCAGGTCCATCTCGCTCGTCTGCACGTCGTTCGAGTGCGTGCCCTCGAGCGCCGCGCGGCGGAAGATCTTCACGCCCTGGATCGGGTGGCCGAGGTCGTCGTCGTACAGATGGAAGCAGATCATGCCGACGTTGGCCGGTGCCGAGAGCATCGTGCGCTCCATGGCTTCGAGCGCGCCGCGGAACAGGATCATGTCCTCGTCGACCTGGATGAAGAACTCGGTGCGGCAGTTGTCGATCGCGAGCTGGAACGCGGCGCTGAACGGCGCCACGTCCTTGATGCAGTACATCGGGAACCGGTCCGGTTGCGCGTTGAGCGCCGTCATGCAGTGCTCGTACGCGGGGTCGCCCACAGTCAGCACGAAGACGCTCGTGCGCGGGCCAGCGACGCTAGCTATCTTCCCCTCCCCCGCCTGGGGGGGGGGGTTAGGGGGGGGGCGGGCGGCAGCGACGCTTGTTGAGCCGCGCCCGATCTCTGCCGGATCGATGCCGTAGAGCTTATGCAGGACCGGGTACTCGCGCGCGCCGACGCGCTCGACGCCCGTGATACGGCTCATCAGCGCGCCGATCTCGCGCGTGCTGCTGATCGAAATCAACGTAAACCATTCGTTGCGCAGCGAGTTCGAGCGCGTCAGGCCGTAGAAGGCAAAGCGCGCAAAGCCGCAGCGCTCCAGGAATCTGTGCAGCTCGTCGAACGCCCACTCACGGACGTGACATGGGTTGGCCGGCGGCCCGGAGTCGTCGGCGCCGCGCGTCAGCGCGCGTTCGGGCGTCGACACCACGACGGCGGCCGCGATGTTCGCGTAGTGCGCGAGCGTGCGCGTGAGCGGCCCGGGGTCGCCAAGGTGCTCGATCACGTCGGAGCAGATGATCACGCACCCCGCGTCGACCAGCCCTTCGAGCTGCTCGGGGCGGATCGTCTCGAGGTCGATGTCGTGCCAGGCGCGGCCGGGGTAGCGCTTGCGGCATTCGGCGACGTTGCTGCCGACATCGATGCCGACGGTGACAAAGCTGTTGCCGAGGCCGAGCAGCTTGTCGGCGCGTCCGCAGCCTATGTCGACGATGCGTGTCACGCCGAGCGCGGTTGCGACCAGGCCGGCGACCTCGTAGACGTCGGGCTGCCAGACCTGGCCGCTGTTGTCGACCGCGGCGTCGATGTCGAAGTATTCGGCGCGCGCGCGGCTGACATAACCGGGCCGGATGCAGTAGTCGTGTGTCTCATCCCGCGCCAAAGGCGCGGGCTCTCGCTCTTGCGAAACACCGAGATTCCCCGCTTCGCTCGGAATGACAAATGGCTTTGCGAATCCGCCGGTGAAGCGCAGCAGCTCGCGCACGCGCTGCTCCGTCGTGTGACGCGCGGCGATCGTCGTGCGCCCGCGCCGGCCGATGCGCTCGGCGGCGCCGCCGTCGGCCAGGATCCGCTCGAGCTCGACCCGCAGCGACTCCGGCCGCTCGGCGTCGTAGTAGACGATCTCGGCATCGTGTTCGAACAGTCCAGTCGCGCGCGGACGCTCGATCGGCCGCGGCGTCAGCACCGGCAGCCCCAGCGCCATGGCTTCGAACACGCGCGTGGTCAGGCCGCCCAGGTGAGTCGGCAGGTTGACGACGCAGGCCCATGCCGACATGTCGTCGAGCATCAACTCGTACAGCCGCGCGCGTAGCGCGACCAGCGTGTCGCAGTACTGACGGACCAGGTCGTCGGCCAGCTCGGTGGCCGCGACCTCGATGAAGGCGTCGTAGAACCCGCGGTTCAAGCTCTCGAACACGTCCGGCAGCGGGGTCCGGGCGCCGGTCATCGTGCGATTGACAGCGAGTCGCGCGCCGGGCGCGGCGCGCGTCAGGAACTCCTCGCGCAGCTCGTACAACACGCCCTGGAAGTAGCCTTGCGGCTTGCGCTGCGCCGGCAGTGCGGGGCGCGCGCAGGCCGCGGCGAGCGCGCTGAAGGGCATCCACACGCTGGCGGCCGCGGACCGGGCGCTGAACGCAGCGTGGTCGCGCTCGTCGGCGAACGCGACGTGGGTAGAGTGGCGCAGCCGCTCCAGCGTGCGCGCACGGCGAAGCTCCAGGAACGAACCGGGCTCCAGCGGCGCGCCGCAGTGGATCGATTCGACCACCAGGCCGAGCATCGTCGGCGCCAGCGAGCGCAGGAACTCGAGCTGCTCTTTGCTGATGCTCGCGTGCACCGCCTCGAACCAGACCTGGTCGAAGCGGCGACCTTGCAGGTACGCGCGCGTGCGCCGTTCCCAAACCGACTGCTCGGACGGATCGAGGTCACCGTACAGCGGCACTGCGAGCAACTCGACGTCGTGCGTCGCCAGCGTCGACGCGAGGCCGGCGCCGAGGCTGAATGAGAGGCTGCGCGCCTGCTCATAGTTGCGGAACTCGAGGAAGGCGAAAAGGATTTTCATTCGACACCAGGATCTACGGCTTTGGGTGGGAGACGCCGCCCGCGCCGGTGCGCGCGGGTCGGGCCAGCGCGCGCACGCTCAGCCCGGTGCCGCGGCGATCACGCGCCCGGCGCAGTTGGCGGCGGCGGCGGCGATCGCGTTCTTGAAGCGTTCGAGCGCCGCGCCGGCCGCCGCGGGCGCGGGGGTCTGGCACAGGTATTCGGCGCGCGCTGTGGCATGCGAGGCGAATACGGTACCCAGCAGCGCCGGCTTGTCGGCCAGTTTGCCGAGATAGCCCTCGCACAGCCGCAGCACGAATTCGCCGCTGTCGGCATCGAACAGGTTGTAGCGCCGACCGTCGCGGTCGAGCGCGCCGTACGACAGCTGGATCGCGGCGGGCACGCCGTGTTTTTTCAGCAGCCAGTCCATCTCGGTCTGCGGGTCGACGCCGTCGGTCTTGTGGAACGGGAGGTTCGGGCCGGCGACCGGCCGCGTGTGCGTGACCTGGATGCGATCGAGGATCGCGCACTGGGTTGCCGGACTCTGCAGATAGCGCGGCCACACGTAACCGAGACCCCGACCACTGATGATCTCGCCAAAGGTCGGCACCACGCGCTCGAGCAACGCGCGCGAGAAGCACGCCGCCATCGGCTCGATGAAGCTCGAGAAGCGCAGCGCGAAGTTCGGGTTGTGCAGTGTCATTAGCAGGTCGCTGTCGCTGTCCCAGGACAGCGACGGCTGCGCAAGCTCGATGCCGAGCGCGGCCATCAGCTCGAACATCCGGTTGATGTCCTCGCAGCTTGCCGCGAGGTCGTCGTCCGGGAACCAGATGTAGTCATATTCGCGCCAGGCGTCGCGGGTGTCGCTCAGCAGCTTGTGCAGCGCCGGCCACTTCGGTCCCTTGCTGTCGATACGGACCAAGCCGCCGCCGGATGTTGGATAACGCTGCGGGTCGTCGCCGTAGTAGTGGACGATGAGGTCCCAGTTGCGCGCCCCGGTCTGCGCAAGCCATTGCGGGTGCATCGACCGGTCGCCGGCGCGCACGACCACCAGGAAACGTCGTTTCATCGCAGTCCTTTCGATCGGATCAAGACATCGCCTCGCGCAGTTTCGCCAGCGGGGCCTCTGGGGCCGTCTCCGGCTCCGACTCCGGTTGCGGCGGCTTCGGAAACTGGATGCCGACGTGCTGCAGCGTCTCGTTCAGGATCGGACGCAGCACCGCGCGGGGATAACGTGAGGGCCTGGCTTCGCCGCCGGCCCAGTAGTTGAGGTGATTGCCCAGATAGTGCGTCAGTTGCAGTGCCGACATCCGCATGCCGTTGCACGAGGTGATCAGTGCCTGCAGCAGCACGTTGATTTCGTTCTGGGTGCCGCCGATGCAGATCGCGTCGCCGCTTTGCAGAAGCCCACCGAAGTTGATCTGGAAGTCATGCTCGATGAACGAGCGTGCCGAGGTCAGCCAGTCTTCGACCGCCGGCGGCACGCCGGCCTTCTTGCTGAAGGCGTAGTTGGGCCCGCCGACCGGACGGGTGTGTTTCACCGGCGTGTCGTCGATGATCGCGACCCGGCCAAGCTGGGTGAAACGCGGCCACAACGCATCGAGGCCGTAACCGCTGATGTTGCCCTGGAGCGAATGGAAGATGCGCGCGAAAAGATCGATCGACAGGACCGGCGCCATGATCTCGACGAAATTGGTGAAGCGCACCTGGAAAGCGGAGTGCTGCAGCGTGATCACGTGCGTGAAGTACGAATCCGTGGTCAGTGCGGGTTGTGCGAGTTCAAGTTTTAGATCGCTGCAGACGGCGAACATCCGCGACACCTGCTCCGGCACGCACAGCAGATCATCGTCCGGCAGCCAGAGGTAGCGGTACTGCTTGACCGTGTCCCAATGGGCCACGATGGTCTTTTCCAGTCCCGGCCATTTCGGGCCTTTCTGCAGATGCACGAAGGCTGCTCCTTCGGCCATCTCCGGCGCCTCGTCGCCGAACCACGACAGCGCGTAGTCGAAGTTCTGCTCGGACAGCCGTTGCACCGCCGCCGGATGCAGCGAATTCGGTCCGGCACGGAAGAGGGCAAGGTTCTGTTTCATCGGATATCTCCTGGAGCTACGCGGCAGACGTGGACCGATCGAGCGCGTGGTTGGGTGAAAGCAGACGCTGGGACAATGTCAGGGCCGCTGCTACCACCTGGTCCATGTTGTAGTAGCGGTATTGCGCAAGGCGGCCGATGAAGTGGACATCGGTCTCGGCGTCGGCGAGCGCGGCGTATTGCTTGAACAGCGCCTCGTTCGCCGGATTGGGGATCGGGTAATAAGGTTCGCCGTCGGCCTGCGGAAACTCGCGCACGATCGACGTGCCGGCATGCTGCTGGCCGGTCAGATGCTTGAACTCGGTGATACGGGTAAAGGCGTGGTCGTTCGGATAGTTGACCGTGCCAACGTCCTGGTACTGCTCGATTTGCGCAAGGTGCTGGTGCTCGAAGCGCAACGAGCGATACGGCAGCCGCCCGAAGCAATACTGGTAGAACTCGTCGACCGGGCCGGTGTAGATCGTCGCCCGGCGGTCGATGCCGGCGTCGATCTCCCTGAACTCGACGCCCGTGCGCACGGTGATCTTGGGGTGCTCGAACATGCGCTCGAACATCCGCGTATAACCTTGCGCGGGCATGCTCTGGAAACGGTCCGTGAAATAACGATCATCGTCGTCGGTGCGGGTCGGAATGCGCGCGGCGACGCCGGCGCTCAGTTGCGACAGATCGAGGCCCCATTGTTTGCGCGTGTAGCCGCGGAAGAACTTCTCGCACAGATCGCGCCCGACCGAATTGAGCACGACGTCCTCGCTGGTGCGCAGCGGTTCGCGCGGCTCGCGCACGCGTTCCAGGAACGCTGCCGCGCCGGTTGCGTCGAGATCCAGGCCGTAGAGGCGATTGATCGTGGTGCGGTTGATTGGCAGCGGATAGTGCGCACCGTCATGCACCGCGAGCACGCGGTGCTCGTACGGCCGCCAGGCGGTGAAGCGCGACAGGAACTCGACCACCTTGTCGCTGTTGGTGTGGAAGATGTGCGGGCCGTACTGATGGATCAATACGCCGTGTTCGTCGCACCGGTCGTAGGCGTTGCCGCCGATATGCGGCCGCTTGTCGATCACCAGCACGCGCCGGTCCGCGTCCGCCAGCGCCCGCGCGCAGACAGCGCCCGCAAAGCCGGCACCGACGATGAGGAAATCCATGTATTCGGCCCCCGTGGCGATTTCTTTAGTTGCGCGGCAGTCTAGGAACGACCGGGTCGCGCAAAGCCGCGATTTCCCATGCATTTCGGTGCCAGCCGCGGCGCGCATGGAATTGCGCGGTCGCCGCGGCGCTTTTCGCGGCATAGAGCGAACGTGCCTTCTTTCAGGTAGCCCGCTAAAGGAGCGACGCCCGCCGCCGATACCGTAGATAACGAGATCCTCCATAGACGCTTCCATGTCGCTCGAAGCCCTCCCTCCCACCAGCGCGATCGCCGCGAGCATCGGCGCACGCCCGGGCGCAAGTCCCGGCGCCGCGCAGGACGTGGTACCGGCCGTTGCCGCGAGCGGTGGGACGGGCGACGAGCCGGGCGCGGCCGATCTGGAGTCGGCGCGCAAGGCCGCCAACGAGGCACTGCAAAAGAATGGTTGCGAATTGGCATTCGAATTCGACGATGCGTCCGGACGCGTGATCGCTAGGCTGATCGATACAAAGACCAGGGAAGTCCTGCGCCAGCTGCCGTCGCGCGAGACGCTCGCCATTGCGCGTGCGCTGGCCGACTACCGTTCGCACGGGGTCCTGTTGGAAACCAACGCGTGATGTCCTTCGAAAGGCACCTTCCATGACGATTTCGTCGTCGTCGATGAGCCTGTTCTCCGTCGGCACGATCGACGTGAACTCGCTCGTCAGCCAGCTGATGACGGTGGAAGCGCAGCCGCTGACCGCGCTGCAGAAGAAGGAAACGACGCTTCAGTCCAAGATTTCCGCCTATGGGCAGGTGGCGGGTGCGATGTCTACGCTGCAATCGGCGTTGGGCACACTGCGCAGCGGCAGCACGTTCGGCGCGGTGCGCCCGACCGTGACGGGCACCAGCGCCACGGCGGTGGCGGGCGGCGGCAGCACGGGCGCCGCGGGCAGCTACACGGTCGCGGTGACGCAGTTGGCCACCACGCAGTCCAGCGCTTCGGTGGCGATGGATGCCAGCACGGCGCTCGGCACGGGCGCCCTCACGCTCACACGCGGCAGCACCAGCGTCACGTTCAATACCGGCGGCACCGGCCAGCCAGCGACGCTCGCCGACCTGCGCAATGCCATCAATTCGGATTCGACGCTCAAGGTGCGCGCCTCGCTGATCACCGACGGCGCGCAAGTGCGGCTGGTGCTCAACTCCGCCGACACGGGCACCGCCAACGCCTTCACGGTCGGTACGTCCGGGGCGCTCGGCGGCTTCGGTTTCACCACGCCGCAGGCCGCGCAAGACGCTGCGTACAGCGTCAACGGCCTGGCGCTCACGGCGGCATCGAACAACGTCACCGACGTGATCGGCGGTGTGACACTGACCCTCGCCGCCACGGGCACGTCGACGGTGTCTGTCGCCGCCGACAACCAGGGCATCCGCAGCTCGGTCCAGGCTTTTGTCGACGCATACAACGCGGTGAACTCGAAGATCAAGTCACTGACGGCGTACGACAGCACCACCAAGACCAGCGCCGTGCTGAACGGCGAATCGGTGCTGCGCCGCGCGCAGGCGCAGTTGCGCAACATCATCGGCAGCAAGATGACTCCGACCGCGAGCGGCGACTACAACCTGCTGTCGTCGGTCGGCGTGCAGTTCCAGGCCGACGGATCGCTGGCGTTGAACTCGACCACGTTCGACGCCGCGCTGAATGCCGACCCGCAAAAAGTCGCGCGCCTTTTCACGGCCGGTACCACCACCACGAGTTCCGCTGCCTATCAGGACAACACCGGCGACGGGTTCGCGGTGCGGCTGAAGAACATGCTGACGTCGATGCTCGACGACGCTGGCCTGCTTGGCTCCCGCCAGAGCGGCCTGAACTCGCAGCTCGACCGCATGAAGGACCAGGAAACGCAGATCCAGACGCAGCTCGGCCTGAAGCAGGCGCGCCTGGTGCAGCAATACAGCGCGCTGAATGCCCAGCTCCAGACGATGGGCCAGCAGGGCACGGCCCTGGCCAACGGGTTGGCTTCGCTGGCGAAATGACCGAAGACGCCGCCCCGGCGCGGCGTTAACGACCGCTTATTCAAACTCAACCCCGCGCTGCTTCACGCCGATAAACCGGTTACCAGGGTCGTCGAAAGCGCGGCGGTAACCCGCTTCCGATACCCGAATACGGCAGGCTGCTTCAGCCTGCTCCGGTGCTCAATCGTGCGAGGGGCGAATGAACGAGTTCGGAGCCAAGGTTTATCAACGCGTCGGTGTGGACAGCTCGGTGGCGAGCGCCGATCCGCACCGGCTGATTCTGATGCTGTTCGACGGGGCGCTCGAGGCCCTGCGGCTGGCGCGCGTGCACATGGATGCGCGCCGCATTGCCGAAAAAGGACAGGCGCTGGGCAAGGCGATCAGCATCGTCCAGGACGGCCTGAAGGCGAGCGTCGATGTCGATGCGGGCGGCCAACTGGGTGCGCGCCTTGCTACCTTGTACGACTACATCTGTATGCGGCTGCTGCAGGCCAACCTGCGCAACGACCTCAAGGCACTCGACGAGGTGGTCCACTTGCTGGGCGATCTGCGCAGCGCCTGGGCCGGCATCGGCGCTGCTTCCGGCGTGGCCGCGCCCGCGGGTGATCCGAACGCGACCGATGGGACAGCGCGCTCCGCCGGTGTATTCGACGCGGCGGCGAAAACCGAGGCCGATCCGAGCCGGCGGCTCGCGATCACGGCATGAAGGGTTGCTGGGACGCTTCCGGATGCCGCCCGAGGACGGACAACCACACAAGCTGCGTCCAGCGCCGCCGCACGGGGCGGAGCTGATCGCACGCTACGAAGCCATCGCACAGGCGAGCCGCGCGATGCTGGTTGCCGCGCACGCCGACGACTGGGAAGAGGTGCGTGCGCTGGAGGACCGCTGCCGCGCGCTGATCGTCGAGTTGAAAGCAGCGGCCAGGGTCACGCGCCTGAGCGTGGCCGAGCAAAGGCGCCGCATCGAGATTCTGCGCGCCATCCTGGCCAACGACGCCGGGGTGCGCACACGCACTGAACCGTGGCTGCGCCAGCTCGAGCGGATGCTGCAGCCGGCGCGCGCCATGCGGCGCGCATAAGGGAAAGAAAATGGACCTCGGAAGCGTCGTCGCCGCGGTCCTCCCCGGCGTCGCCTACCTCGAGATGGCGAGGGCGGCGGTCGCGGACGCCGTTCCCGACCTGGCCGCCTCGTCGACGATCGCGTTCGAGGACGTGTTGTGGCTGTCGCCCTTCGTCGCGTCGGGTGAACGCGACATCCTGATCGACGTCGATGCGGAGGAGGATGTCCTCGAGTTCCGGGTGTTCAGCGAGGATGACGCCGGCCACCGCCGCGACCATGCGTCCGGGCGCATCCGCTTCTACGATGCCGTCGACGCGGAACCGCTGGACCTCGGCGCGCTGCGCGAGGCGATGCGTCGCGAACATTGGGATGCACCATCGGTCTACGGCAGATACGCGCAGCTCGGCATCGAATACGGGCCGGCGCACCAGGGGATCGTCGGCCTCGACAGCGGCGAAGGACAGGTGCTGGCCGAGATCGCGCTGCCGGATGTCCTCGCGGGCGAGGACAACACCGCCTACGTCCTGCATCCGGCGCTGATCGACGGCGCGCTGCAGGCGGCGATCGGCCTTGGCGAACGCGATGCCCAACCGGCCGAGCCGCTGCTGCCTTTCGCCCTGGACTCGCTGTGTATCGTCGGCGAGTGTACGCAGCGGCTGCATGCGTTCGTCCGCCGGGTCGGCGCGACTGACGCGGCTGCCGCTCAGCTCACGCTCGACCTCGATCTCTGCGACGACGACGGCAACATCTGCGTGCAGCTGCGCGGCTTGTGCGCGCGACGGTTGGACACGAAGGGCGTCGTCGCCCCGCCTCTTGACGCGACCGACCTCGAGACACTGGTCGCCATTCCCGCCTGGACCGACGAGCGCCCGCGGCACACCGTCGCCGCACGGGGTTGCGCACATGTCCATGTCCTGCTCTGTGGTCTCGGCGACGCCGATCCATCCTCCATCGCGTTCCTGCTGCCGGACAGCAGCGTCGAATCGATCGATCCATCCGGCGAGCATCCGGCCTCACGTTATGAGGCGTTCGCGCTGAAGGTCTTCGAGCGCCTGCAGGATGTCCTGCGCAGGCAACCCGGGGCCCCCGCCGCGCGTAGTGAGCGCGGTGGGGTGGAGCCCGAGGCCGGAACGTTCCTGCAGTGCGTGGTTCCGGACACCACGGAAGGACTGCTGCTCACCGGGCTCGGCGGCATGCTCAGGACGGCGGGGCAGGAGAACCCGTCGTTGTCGACGCAGCTCGTCATCGTCGCGGCGGACGTGGACGCACGTCGCCTCGCGG
>Ga0137409_10006681_pt1 | contig 11938 bp, 9 predicted proteins | sample CZODoug1_16funga_FD_122059 | JGI IMG/M metagenome (GOLD analysis project Ga0137409, IMG submission 122059) | Vadose zone soil fungal communities from Angelo Coast Range Reserve, California, USA - CZODoug1_16fungal (Hybrid Assembly) | ecosystem: Environmental > Terrestrial > Soil > Vadose zone... | reverse complement strand
TGATTGTGGACGCGTCCGGCGCTGTTACAGAGCGCAGGTACTGGGACTTATTGCAAGACCTCTCGACCGAAGCCGGCGACGCAAGCCAATCGGCGATACTCAACCGCACAGGCGAGTTGTTGCGCGAAGCGGTCGAGCTTCATTTGGTCAGTGACGCGCCGTTGGGAGTCTTTTTGTCGGGGGGGATCGATTCCAGCGCGGTCGTGGCGTTGATGAGCGAAATGGGGTACACGCCCCAAACATTCTCGGTAATATTCGCCGAGAGCAACTATGACGAATCGGTTTATGCCCGGCAGGTCGCCGACAGGTTCGGCTCCCGGCACACCGAAATACGTTTGACCGAAGCCTCGATGCTGGATCAATTGCCGAATGCGCTGGCCGCGATGGACCAGCCGACAGGAGACGGCGTCAACACATACGTCGTCTCCCGGGCGGTGAGAGAAGCCGGTGTGAAAGTGGCGCTTTCCGGTTTGGGCGGAGATGAATTTTTCGCCGGGTATCCCTCTTTCCTGCGGCTCGAGAAAGCTCTGAAGTACCTGCGCCCTCTAAAACATTTACCGCCGTCAGCGCGGAATATGGCGGCGCGCGTGGTCGAGTTAGCCGGTGGCGGATCCATCCAGGCGGCGAAGGCCGCCTCAATGATCGGCGGCGACGGATCGCTGGCCTCAATGTATCCCGTTGTCAGACAAGTGCTCTCCACGTCAAAACGGCGCTCATTGCTGAGCGGGCGATGGAAGCAGATTGATGAAGCCTGGCGAGACCCGTATGTGGACCTCCTGCGAGACGCTTATCAATCCGCGGGGCCGGCTGAATTATTTGCGTTAATTTCATATGCGGAAGGCCGCACTTATATGCATGACGTATTACTGAGGGATACGGATCAGATGAGCATGGCGCACGCCCTGGAAGTACGCGTGCCGCTGCTCGATCACAAATTGGTCGAGTATGTGATGGGAACGCCTGACGCTTATAAACGGCCTAACGGCGTCCCTAAATCGCTACTGGTCCGCAGCCTCGGCGATCTGCTGCCTCACGACGTCGTCCACCGTCCGAAGCGCGGGTTTACCCTGCCCTTCGCGGACTGGATGCGCGGCGACTTGCGTAATTTCTGCGAAGAACGTTTGCATTCGCGGCGCATCGGAAGCCGAGGCGTCTTCGACGCCGGCGAGGTGAATAACTTATGGCGGGCCTTCATTAACGGATCGCGTGAGGTCTCATGGTCTCGTTTATGGATTTTGGTCACGCTTGAAGAATGGCTTGAACAAAACCATGTCGATTGTTCGATTTGATCAGTGAGATGTTCAGGCCGTATTCGATTCATCTGAAAGATTGTCCGGATTGAGAGTCCTACACGTTATACCTTCAATCGCTCCTCGTTACGGTGGGCCAAGTCAGGCCGTCTATACGATCTGCCGCGCCTTACAGGCTCAGGGGGCAGAGGTATTGATCGCCACGACCAACGCTGACGGAAGCGGGGAGCTTCCAGTCGCTTTGGGAGAGAAGATCATCTATCAAGATGTACCAACCATCTTCTTCCACCGGCGATGGAGCGAGGCGTTGAAATATTCCCGCCCGCTGGCGCTGTGGCTGGAGCGGAACATCAACAATTTCGACCTGGCGCATATTCATGCCGTCTTCTCACATGCCTGTGTGGCTGCGGCCAGGGCATGCAGGAAAAACGTCGTGCCTTACCTGGTGCGCCCTCTGGGCACGCTCGATCCCTGGAGCCTCAAACAAAAGAGCTTTCGCAAGCGCCTCTTCTGGCATTTGGGCGTCAAACGGATGCTGGAGGGCGCCGCCGCCATTCATTACACCAGCGATGAAGAGAAACGTTTAGCGGAGGCCGGGTTGGGTTTGTCCGGAGGCGTAGTGGTTCCGAACGGGCTCGATCTAAGTTTTATCAATCTGCGGACGGGGCGGCGGACGGGGCCATTCGACGCGCCGCGATCGGAGATCGGCCATAGCCCTTATGTTCTGGCTCTTTCGCGCATTCACCCGAAAAAGGGATTCGAGCTGTTAATCGAATCTTTTGCGGCTTTGAAAAAAAGCGGGTTGTTCGGCTCCTGGCGTCTGATATTCGCGGGCGACGGCGACGCGGGGTATGTGGATCAGCTCAAGGCCCTGGCGCGCCGGAGAGGACTGAACGGAGACGCTGTCTTTGCCGGATGGCTCGATGGCGATCATAAATATGCTGCGCTGAAAGGGGCTTCGTTGTTGGCAATGCCGTCATATCAGGAGAATTTTGGGATCTCTCTGATCGAAGCAATGGCTTGCGGCGTCCCGGTGTTGGTCAGTCCGCATGTGAATTTAGCGCCTGAAATCGAGAAGGCAGGCGCAGGTTGGGTGGCGGCGTTGCGCGAAGATGGGCTGACAAGCGCCCTGGCTGAAGCGTTGGGCAATGAACAAGAACGCCGGCGGCGTGGAAATAACGGACGCGAATTGGCCAGCAGCTATGGGTCGGCAGAAGTTGCGACCAAGTTAATCGACTTGTACGGAAGCCTGACACTCGGTTGACATGAAGCGTGCGCATAAATCGGCGGAGCCTTTGGAGTAGTTGATCATAATTCAGCTTTAATTCGATGTTTGAAAGCGTAACACCCCTCATATTGACCTATAACGAATCTCCCAACATAGGCCGCATACTGCGGCAACTAACCTGGGCCAAAAGGATCGTCGTCATTGACAGTTACAGCACGGATGAGACTTTAGAGATATTGAAATCATTTCCTCAAGTAGAGGTGTACCAGCGGGAATTCGACACCGCGGCCAACCAGGACAATTACGGATTGGATCAGATCACGACCGAATGGGCGCTCTCGCTCGACGCCGATTACTATTTAACCGACGAATTGATCGAAGAGATCAAGAACCTCAAACCTCAGGATGCGATTAACGCCTACTGGGCAAGATTCAAATATTGCGTGTTCGGCAAGGCGCTGCGCGGCTCACTCTACCCGCCGCGCAAAATTCTGTACCGCCGCGACAAGGCGCGTTACGAGGACGACGGGCATACTCAGCGTGTGCGTGTGGAAGGACAAACCGGGTGGCTCTCTTCTTATGTGTGGCACGACGACAGGAAACCGCTGAGCAGATGGCTGAGGTCCCAGGACCGCTACACGCTCCTGGAAGTGGAGAAACTGCGGGAAACGCCGAGCGGGCGACTCGGCATGGTTGACGTGATGCGCCGAAGCAAGGCGCTGGCGCCTTTGGCCGTGATGTTTTACTGCCTGGTTATTCAACGGGGCATATTGGACGGCTGGGCCGGCTGGTATTACGCGTTACAAAGGATGCTGGCGGAAATTCTGTTGGCAATTCGTCTGATTGAAGACGAACAAAAATAAGATGGAGGCAATTTGTGTACATACTTGGCATTAACGCCTATCACGCCGACGCTTCGGCGGCGATCGTCTGCGATGGCCGGCTAGTGGCGGCCGTCGAAGAAGAACGTTTCAATCGTATCAAACACTGCGCCGGGTTTCCGTATCAGGCAGTGAGGTATTGTCTGGACGTGGCGGGGATCAAACCCGAAGAACTAACCCACATCGCCATCGCCCGCGACACAAAGGCGAACCTGGATAAGAAGCTGCTTTACGCCCTGAAGATTCCCCAAATGGCTTTGCGGCGACTCGCGCCACAAGGCAAGTTCGCGACGATCAAAGAAGAGGTCGCCAGGGCCCTGGATATCGATCCGGAGAAGCTGGCGGCGGAGGTTACGCGGGTCGAACATCACAAGGCGCATCTGGCCAGCTCGTTTTTCGTCTCCGGTTTCGAGGAGGCGGCTTTGCTGTCGGTTGACGGGTTGGGAGATTTCGCCAGCACGATGTGGGGCGTCGGCAAAGACACCGAGATGACGATTGCCGGATCAATAGCCTTCCCACACTCGCTGGGTTTCTTCTACACCGCGATTACACAGTACCTGGGCTTCTGGAAATACGGCGATGAGTACAAGGTGATGGGGCTTGCTTCTTACGGCCAGCCGGAGTTCAAAGAGGAATTCGACAAGATCGTGCGGTTGGAGGAGAACGGAAAGCCTCGCTTCAATTTGGGGCTGGATTATTTCATCCATCATAAGGTCGGATCCGAGATCAGTTGGGATGAAGGTTCGCCGGTGATCGGGAAACTCTTCTCCGATCATCTGGAGAAGCGCCTCGGGGCGGCGCGAGAGGCCGGTTCGACGGTCGATCTCCGTCACCAGAATATCGCCTCTTCCCTGCAGGCGCGGCTGGAAGATTCAGTGCTGTCGTTACTCAACCAACTAAACCGCATCTACGGCGTGAAGAAACTGTGTATGGCCGGCGGCGTGGCGTTCAATTGCGTGGCCAACGGGCAGATCTTCGACAGGACGCCGTTCGAGGAAGTCTATATCCCGACCGCGGCGGGCGACGCTGGGTTGGCCATCGGGGCCGCATTCTACGTCAACCATCAGATCCTCGGCCGCCCCAGGTCATTCAAAATGGACCACGCCTATTGGGGGCCGCAATTTACGGGCGAGCAGATCCGCCAGGCTCTGAACAGTAAAAAAATCGCGGATTCCGGATACCGGATCGCGGAGTTGAGCGACGAAGAGATCACGCGCGAGACGGCGAAGCGGATCGCCGACGGCAAGATCGTCGGGTGGTTTCAGGGACGGCTGGAGTTCGGACCGCGCGCCCTGGGCAACCGGAGCATCGTGGCCGATCCGCGGCGGGCGGAGATGAAAGACATCTTGAATAGCCGCATCAAGCATCGTGAGTCGTTCCGCCCCTTCGCCCCTTCGATCCTGGAAGAGCGTGTGGGCGATTACTTCGATCACTCCCATCCCTCGCCATTCATGCTGATGACCTACCATGTCAAGCCCGAGAAGCGGAGCGAAATCCCCGCTCCGACGCACGTGGACGGCACAGGAAGGCTGCAGACGGTCAATCGAGAACAAAATCCGCGCTATTGGGGGTTGATCAGCGAATTCGAGAGTCTGACCGGCGTCCCTGTCGTGCTCAACACGTCGTTCAATGATAACGAGCCTGTTGTGTGTACGCCGGAAGAGGCGATCGAATGTTTCCTGCGGACCAAGATGGATGTGTTGGCTATCGGAAATTATCTCGTGGAGAAGGCCGAATGAGAATAATGATCCTGCACATGCGGTTTCATCCCGACCTTACGGGGACAGGGCCGCTGATCACGGACCTGGCCGCCGATCTGGTCGAGAAAGGCAATGAAGTTACGGTCATAACCAGCATGCCCCATTATGGACGCCGCGAGATCTCGGCCGAATATCGCGGCCGGTTGCTTCATCGCAGCGACTTCAATGGAGTAGACCTCTGGCGCACATATGTCTATGTGCCGGCCAATCCCAGCGGCTTTCAACGCGGCATCAATTACCTGAGTTACACGTTTATGTCGGTCGTCGCCGGATTGATGGCTAAAAAACCCGACGTCATCTTGTGCGTCAACCCGCCGATCACCGTGGGATTTTCCGGATGGCTGCTGAGCCTGGCGCGCCGCGCGCCGATGGTCTTCAACGTGCAGGACGTATGGCCCGACTGCCTGGTGATTATCGACAAATTGCGCAGCCCGCTGTTGATCCGCATCTTTAAACACCTGGAAAAATTCATCTACCGCGTCTCCTCTCGCGTCACGGCGCTCTCCGAAGGCATGAAAGAGAACCTGACGCGGAAAGGCGTGCCGGCCGAGAAGGTCGTGGTTATCCCGAACTGGTCCGACGTTGAAAACATCCGCCCGGTGGAGAGGGAAAACAGCTTTCGGGCGGCTCAAGGGTTGAACGGAGAGTTCATCGTGATGTTCGCGGGCAACCTGGGCTTTATCGCCATGCTCGATAAGGTGCTTGAGGCGGCCAAACTGTTGGAGAACGATCATCACATTCAGTTTTTGATCGTCGGTGAAGGAAACGCCAAGGCCGGTCTGGTCAGCCGGGCCGGCGAGCTCGGATTGAAGAACGTTCGATTCCTTCCGACACAGCCGAAAGAAGTATTGCCGCAGATGTTGGGCGCCGCCGACCTCTCGTTGGTGACGCTGAACAGGCGCCTGGGTCAAATGAATGTGCCGAGCAAGACATATTCGATTATGGCCAGCGCCCGGCCGGTGCTGGCTTCGGTGCCCGAAAATTCCGAGATCGCGCGATTGGTCAAAGTGGCCGCCTGTGGAGAAGGCGTTCCGCCGGAAGACCCACAATCGCTGGCCCAGGCCATCAGGCGGCTGTCCGGCCAACCGGAGAAGCTTCGGGTTTACGGGGCTAACGGGCGGCGTTATGTGGAAGACTGCCTTGCCCGTCGCCGGTTAACCACGCAGTATCATAATCTCTTACAGCAGGTTGTCAGTCCTATAAATTAACTTATTGAAAAGAAGAGGTTGAGATCTCCCGTATGAATACACAAACCTATTCTTCGACTGTGGATGAGAATCCCATTTTGTCCGATCAATCCGCCGGTCAGATCAAAATTGATTCGGCGTTTCCGCCCCCACCTATCAAAGAGTTCCGAGAGCCTTTGCTGAAGCGTCTGTTGGACGTCCTTATATCTTTAAGCATGCTCTTGATGTCAGTCCCGATCTCATTGGTCATCGCCATCGCCATTAAGCTCGAAGACGGCGGGCCGGTCTTTTACCGCCAGCAGCGATGGGGGAGATTCGGAAAGAAGTTCATGGTTCTCAAATTCCGCACAATGATTCCGGACGCCGATAAAAAATTCGGACTGAAACAGGCAAAGGAGAACGATCATCGCGTCACGCGCGTGGGACGCATTCTGCGCGCGGCCGGCCTGGACGAACTACCGCAAATTATCAACATCCTGCTTGGCGAGATGAGTTTCGTCGGCCCAAGAGCCCTGGCCGTCGGAGAGATCATTTTTGACAAAAATGGACAGCGCATCGCCTACGAAAAAACTCCCGGATTTCATCGTCGCCAGGTCGCGCGCCCTGGTCTCACGAGTTTGGCCACGATCTACATTCCGAAGGATTCCCCGGCTCATCGGAAGTTCCGATACGACCTTTACTATGTGCGCAAGATATCATTCGGATTGGACCTTCGATTGATCGTCCTCTCATTCTGGATAAGTTTTCGAGGCAAATGGGAGACTCGACAACGGAAGGTTTGAAATGCGGGCGCCACACCACCATTAATCCTAAATCAGCCCGACAGACTTCAGGATAGAAGAAATGGCCACAGAGACACAGAGACACAGAGCGGAAAGAGAAAAGAGGCTTTCTCAAATATCTCTTTTTATCTCTTTCTCTGTGTCTCTGTGGCATATTCTGAGATCACCACAGGTTTCAAGGCGATGTTACAAAGCGACGAACAATATGCGGTGATAGCGCTCGATGAGCGCGATTTTGGGCCGCACAGCCGCCATGAATTGTCGATCTCGCTGACATTGGCTTTTCTGCTCTCGGCTCGTCTACGCTTCTATTTCCCGATGAGCAATGACGTTTCAATGGAGGTCGATCGCGCCTTCGATCAAGTGTTGAAGAATCTGCCGATGGAGAGCAAAGGAATCCTCTACAGGAAAGATCTGCGCTGCGATGGAAAGATTTGCTTGATCGAGGGGGCGAAACTGGTTATAACTTCTGATCTCCAAATTCAAGAGAGGATGGATGCCGGATCAAGCCCGAATATCTTCCTTGATTTCAAAAGCGGTCGTTCCCCGCTCATCAGATGGCGATTCCTGGAAAACCTGGAAGACGTCATTTTGAAACAGCAGATCATCGCCTACTCAAAGTTGATAAACGCAGTTTCCCATATATTTCACGAGAAAGGTCGTTTTGAAATCGACCTCGTAAAACCGTTCTCAAAAGGACATACAATCTAATCGGAAAGGCAAGCCGCGCTCCCCAAGCCGGAATTCCCGCATAATCATGAAAATCATCATCATAGGAGCCTCGACAACGGGGCTTTTTGCCGCTGCACTTCTTTCCAGAGCAGGAGCGAACGTAGAAGTTTATGAAAGGTCTGGCGCGCTCGATTTCGCGCCCCGCACATATATAGTTACCGACAAGATCAGCGAGGTTTTAGGCTTCGTTCCGAAGGAAGCGATCCTCAACGAAGTCAAGTATGTCGAACTTTTCTCCAGGTCCAGATCGACTACGGTCAAACTCGCCCGCCCGGACCTGATCATCGAGCGGCAAAAGCTGCTCCTTCTATTGGCGCGGATGGCGGAGGAAGCCGGGGCGAAAATTTTCCTCGGACGCCGCTTCTTGAGTTTCACTTCCTCTGGCGAGGGGGTCAATGTCGTTTATCGGGACTCCAGCGCATGTGCAAATAGAGAGACGAAAGCGGACATCCTGATCGGTGCGGACGGTGTGTTCAGCGGTGTGGCGCGCTCAATCTCACACAACGGGCATTTTCAGACCGCCCTGTTGCAGGCCCGAGTTCGTATAAATAATGAGGTCAATCGTGACACATATCGGGTGTGGTTCGATCCCGCCCGGACGAAATATTTCTACTGGTTGATTCCTGAATCTGATGAAATCGCGGCGGTCGGTCTGATCGCTGATGACGCGCGGCAGGCCGGCGGCGCCCTGAAGTCATTCCTGATGGAGCAAGGCATGGAGCCGATCGATTATCAGGCCTCAATGGTTCCCATGCATAAATTCCAGTACTTCGCCCGTGTGGATGAAATAAGTCGTAACGTATTCCTGATCGGGGACGCCGCGGCGCAAGTTAAGGTAACCACTGTCGGCGGTGTAGTCACTGGACTGAGAGGCGCGCGCGCCGTCGTCGAGGCAGTATTGAATGGAAAGAAGACCGGGAAGGAGACCAGCAAATTGAAGCGCGAGCTGGACCTCCATCTTCTTGTCCGTCGCCTGCTGGACGGCTTCAATGACCTGGACTATGACACACTTATCGACTCTCTGAATGGAGAGCTCAACGACATCGTATCAAACCAGACTCGAGACGATTTGTCCCGAATGTATCTGGACCTGATTTCATCACAGCCTAAACTTCTTTTTCTGGGGGCAAGGGCATTTCTGAGAGGCATCGCATTCAAGAGGCGTCACAATGGCGCTGCCCCAGAGCAGCCCATTATCGCGGTAAGTCAGCGCGACTAATTCAAATTTTCTGCTCATTTGCGCTTGACAGCGGGATTAGCGATGTAGTATCTAATGATTTCAAATTTTAAACAGTGTGGTTGCTCCCTAAGTAAACCCCTCACAGAACCAGTAGTCGTTCATCAGAAAACTGATGAATTAGAGGCTGTTGCTTTTTTGCCTAAACAACAGTCCTCCTCGGCGAATGAATTGATTTCTCAATATGACGCTGGCTGCCAATTGCCTGTCCGTTGTTTCGTCGAATCTGACTCATTAACCGGCGAAGGTTCTCATAATCAAAGACAACAATACCCTGTAGAGTGATATTCTGTTCGTCGCCACTCCAGACATAGTCGCGTTGCGTAACCCCATCCCGCGCGGCGGCGCTGGCATGGTTGATTCCATAATGCGCTCATCCTCCATGCTTAATTTAACGCTACCTAGCTGAAGCTCGAACAACGATTTCTGCCCCTTCATAACAATAAGTAACGACGCAGTCGCGTTCGACGCCGTTGCGTCGGGACCCCGTCATAAATAAAGGTTGAGACATGTTCGTGAAAAGGTCTTTCTGTTACTACCAGCGTTATCTTATAAGCTTAATCTGCGGATGCGCCCTACTCATCATAGGGTCATCTTGCGTGAAACAGGGCCAGAACGGCGGCTCCGGCTCTCCGCTGCTCATCATAACGTCGATAGCGTCATTGAACGTTGCTGACGTGGGGGCGACAATAGCCTGGCATACAAACAGGCCAGCCGATTCTCAGGTCGAATACGGCGTCACCACCGGCTATGGTAACGTGATGTCGATGAAGACGATGGACACAGATCACCAGTTGAATCTGGTTGGGCTTACGCCGAACTCGCTCTACCATTACAGGGTAAAATCGAAGGATGACGCGGGCAATCTGTCTACGTCGGGCGACATGACGTTCACAACGGCAAAGAGCGGCTCGCCGACGCCTACGCCACCACCCAGCCCTAGCCTTCCCGCAATCTCTTCATTCACCGCCTCTCCAGGCTCAATTATGAGCGGACAATCTTCGCTCTTGTCTTGGTCGGTCACCGGCGCGACCAGTTTAAGGCTTGATCCCGGCAACGTTACTGTCACAGGTCTTACCTCCAGATCGGTGGCGCCCACCACAACCACGACCTATGTCTTGACGGCGACCAACAGCGCAGGCGCCGTGGCCCGAAGCGTCACGGTGACGGTGACGAACGCCCCGCCGCCGCCACCGCTTCCCGCAATCTCTTCATTCACCGCCTCTCCAGGCTCAATTACGAGCGGACAATCTTCGCTCTTGTCTTGGTCGGTCACTGGCGCGACCGGTTTAAGGCTTGATCCCGGCAACGTCACTGTCACAGGTCTTACCTCCAGACCGGTGGCGCCCACCGCAACCACGACCTATGTCTTGACGGCAACCAACAGCGCAGGCGCCGTGGCCAGAAGCGTCACGGTGACGGTGACGGGCGCCCCGGGTCCAACGCCGACCCCAGGTCCAGCGCCGACGCCATTCCCTGTCGGCGGCGTTGACGAGTTCGTCGGACCTTTTCCAAGCTGGAAGAATGTTAAGGATTATGGCGCCGTTGGTAACGGCAGCGCTGATGATACAGATGCCTTACAAAAAGGCTTGGACGCTTTATCTTCCGACGCCATCGGCGCTATCAAAACGCTTTATCTTCCGGCCGGCACATATCGAATCACCAATACGCTCAAACTGCACAACACTATTTACGTGAACCTCATTGGCGAAGACCCGGATAACACGATCATCCGTTGGGACCCGCCCAGCGGCGCGCCCAGCGCAGGGCCCATGCTGTACATCGACGCCGTTGCATATTCGCGTTACAACAGGCTGACGTTTGACGGTCAAGGTAAGGCGAGTATCGCCGTTGACCAGTCCAAATCTGATGATCCCACTCCCAACTTCGATACCGGAAATGAATACGCGGAAGACGTTTTTAAGAACGTAGGATATGGAATCCGCGCGGGGGCTCATGGTTTTGGAGCCGCGGAAAGTTCAGTAGTGCGTTGCAGGTTCATCAATAACAGCATAGCAGGAGTCGCTGTCAAAAATTACAATGCGCTCGACTGGTGGATATGGTACAGCTATTTTGAAAATTGTGCTCTCGGCGTGACCAACAACGCTGAGAAAGGAGACGCTGGAAACTTCAATGTGTACTACAGCGTGTTCAAAGGATCGACTACCGCGGACATGAGCATCGCGAACACAGGGGGGTTCGCGATACGAAATAACTATTCGATAGGCTCCAAAGTGTTCTTCTATGCAGCAGACGCGGGACAAAACGGGGCGCTGACGATTATCCAGGGAAACACAATTCTCGATACGACAGACGCTGCATCCATATATCTCGGCAATTACGGCCCGGTAGAGATTTACGACAACATCATTCGCAGCAAAGCCGGGGCGTCCGGTCCCGCAATCAAGTTTGGCGTAGCGGTAGATGCGCTGGCCCTTGGTAATACTTTTACGGTTAGTAATCAGATAAGCCCGGCGACTAGATTGATAGCCGACAATAGCAACACCTTACAACCAGCAGCCATTGTCGCCGCCGCGCCTGTCATTCCATTCAAGTATGTCCCATCCACACCGAAGAGGCAGATCTTTGAGGTGCCCGCCGACTCGACCGACGCTGCAATCCAACAGCAGATCAATCTGGCCGCCTCGTCTTGCGGCCAGCGGCCGGTTGTCCATTTGCCGGCGACCGTGTCCGGCAAAGGCTACATCATCAACAAATCTCTGGAAGTGCCGGCAGGCTGCGAACGGAGCCGGTCTCGTCGTACCACAGCAAGCCCTTTTCGCCGAGCGTGACGCCGCCGACCCGGCAGCCCCGGCTCTTGAGATAGTCGAGCATCGCCTCCGGGGTTTTGTCCATCTGCTCACACAGCCGCTCGGCGACA
>Ga0137409_10006679_pt1 | contig 11939 bp, 8 predicted proteins | sample CZODoug1_16funga_FD_122059 | JGI IMG/M metagenome (GOLD analysis project Ga0137409, IMG submission 122059) | Vadose zone soil fungal communities from Angelo Coast Range Reserve, California, USA - CZODoug1_16fungal (Hybrid Assembly) | ecosystem: Environmental > Terrestrial > Soil > Vadose zone... | reverse complement strand
GCGCTCTACACTGGCTTCCAGGCGCACCTGACGAAGCCTGCGCAGGCCTCGGAGCTGCTGGCGACGGTGGCGTCCCTTGGAAACACTCGTAGCAGGAGAATCGAAGGAGCATGACTGACGGCCAAGCGACCCCGCGCTCCATCCTGGTGGTGGATGAACAAATAGCGGGGTCAACGGCACGCCGACCTTCTTCGTGAGCGGCGAGCGCTACGACGGGTCGTGGGAACCGGACGTCTTTCTGGAGATCAGCGACGTCCTATCGGCGAACGGTGTAGCCGAGCAGCGCCAGCGCCGCGACCGCCGGCAGCACGCGCTTCGCGCGCGTGCCCCAGGACTCGATGCGGTCTCCGAGCATCAGCAGAAACCAATGGGTCGGATCGTGATCGGGCAACTGGTACGCCGCGCGGCGGACGGCGCCGGACACGCCCTTCAGCGGAGTCGAAGTGCCGAAGACCGGCGGGAACGGCTTGTTCGGGCGGTTGTGCTTGGGGACCGCCGGCTCTCCGGGTTGCTTCTCTGGAGGAAACCGGGTGTTCGGGAACGGCCGCGGGTCCCGGCGCATGTGGGGAACGCCAGGCCTTCGCGAAAGATCCTGGTCCACCCCGGCCCACGGCGGCCGGCGCGGAACCTCCACGGCCTGGTACGCGGGGCGCTGCTGCGCCGTTTCGGGATTGGTGACGTCCATGCTGGCTCCTTGATCGGTCTCGAGCGTAGCCCCTGAGCCGCCTGCGGCGGCCGGACCTAATGAAGGGTGTGGTCGGGAAAGAGGGCCACCTTGATGCAGCCATCCTTCTTCCTTGCGAACGTGTGGTAGCCCGCCGGCGCCTCGTCGAGGGGCAGCCGGTGTGTGAACACCTCCGAGGGCCTCAGCCTCCCGGCCTGGATGTGCTCGAGGAGCCGCGGCATGTACCGCTTGACGCTCGCCTGGCCGGTGTTGATCCGCTGCGCCTTGTTCATGAAGGTGCCGATGTCGACGCCGGTGTACGGCGGGCCGTAGCCGCCGATCAGCGAGATGACCCCGCCCTTCTTCGTCGAATGGATGGCGAAGTTGAGAGCCTGCGGAGAGCCCGCCTCCATCTTCATGTAGACACCCAGCGCGCGGTGCACCGGCGAGCCGGCGGCCTCGCACCCGACCGCCTCGACCGTCGCATCGGCCCCGCGATCGTCGGTCATTCCTTTCACGGTGGTGACCAGATCGACGTCCTTGAAGTTCAGCGTCTCAACGCCCAGCCACCTGCGCGCGAACTCCAGGCGATAGTCGACATGATCGACAGCGATGACGCGTCCCGCGCCCATCGCCCACAGCGACCACATGGCGAACAAGCCTACGGGGCCGCACCCGAGCACCAACACCGTCTCGCCGCCCTTGATCTCCGTCATCTCCGCGGCCTGGTATCCGGTGGAGGCAGCGTCGGTGAGCGGCAGCGCGTCGAGGTCGTCGACGTCGTCCGGGATCTTCTCGGCGTCGACCCCGATGAAGGGCACGCGGACGTACTCGGCCTGGCCGCCGTCGTAACCGCCCATCGTGTGCGAGTACCCGTAGATGCCGGTAGCCGCGTCGGTGGCGGGATTCGTGCTCTCGCAGCACGACGTCAACCCCCGGGTGCAGTAGTAGCAGCCGCCGCAGAAGATCTGGAACGGCAACATGACGCGGTCGCCTTGCTTCACGCCCTGCGCACTCGGGCCGAGCTCCTCGACGACGCCGACGAACTCGTGGCCGAAGGTGAACCCGATGCGCGTGTCCCGGACCAGCCCGTGAAGCAGGTGGAGGTCCGAGCCGCAGATGGCCGCGGCAGTGACGCGCACGATCCCGTCCTGCGGGTGCTCGATGCGTGGAGCTGGCTTCTCGCGGACCGCGACGCGGTACGGTCCCTGATAGGTGAGCGCTTTCATTGCGCGAAGTTGCTCACGTCCCGCGTACGTGCAATGGGCAACCCGGCACACAGGCCGATCCTCCCACGGTGGTCGACCGTGCCGGCCGCGTCTTTTCGGACGACGACGCGGTAGACGAGGCGAGCGGGGAGTCCTTCCCGGCGAGAGGCCTGCGCGCGTAGGACGCCGGCCGTGCGACTACGCCGGCACTGGTACGGACCAGAGCGCGCGTCGGTTTCCTGAGAGGTCGTGCATTCGAGCATCGCCGCGGGCCGCTCCTACATTCCTTCGAATCGCGGCGGCTCATCGCCCCGCGTGCAACAGAAGGAGAGGCGAATGTCCCGCTTCATCGTGCGCCATCATCTGCGCGCCCCGGTGTTGATCGTCGGATTGTGCATCGTCCTCGGCGGCTACCAAGGATCGGTAGCCCAGGACGCAGAAGTCAAATTCCTCGAGCCACGCTCGATGCTCTTCCAGGCCGGCCAGCAAGCCGCGACTCTCTCCGGCAACGGCGAGCAATGGCGGCATACGTTCAGCACCCCGGAGCCGCTGGACGCGGTGAAGGCGGTCCCGGTGTGGCTGCTCCACTATCCCCCCTGCGTCATCCCGGAGCCCGGCAAGTCCGTGATCGGGACCTGGGGAGACCCGAAATTCTGGGACGCGCTGCGCGACATCGGCATCGATCTGCTCCACACCGATCCGATCGAGCGCGGCGGCGGCGTACAGGCCCAGCAGTACACGCCGACCATCGACGGACTCTTCGACCGCATCTCGTTCGAGATCGACCCGCAGCTCGGCACCGATCAGGAGTTCAAGCAGATGGTCCAGATCGCTTCACAGCGGGGCGGCTCCGTGGGCGGCGATCTGGTCCCGCTCCACACCGGCCTGGGCCCCGACTTCTGGCTCGCCGCGCGCGCCTACAAGGACTACCCCGGCGTCTACACGATGGTGGAGATCCGCCAGGAGGACTGGGGTCTCCTGCCGAACGTCAAGGACGAGTGGTCCCACGAGCTCATCTCCAAGGAGGCCGCGACGCAGCTGACCAACAAGGGCTACCTCCCCGGTCTGATCAACTCCGCCGACGCCCACCCGGACGCCAGGAACTGGAGCGGGTGGAGCGCGACCGGCGAGGTGGTCGGCGTGGACGGAAAGCACCGCCGCTGGGCCTACCTGCACGTGTTCAAGCCGGCCCAGCCCGCGGTCAATTGGCTCGACCCGTCGTACGCCGGGCGTCGCGTCCAGATCGGCGATGCCTTGCGCAACGTCCATGACCTGGGCAACCGCGTGATGCGCCTGGACGCCGTCCCCTTCCTCGGCATCGAGCCGCAGAAGGGAAACGTCCTGACCAGCTACTTCATGAACCCGCTCGCGGTCGTCGCCGTCAACGACCTCGCCTTCACCGTCCGCAAGCTGGGGGGCTGGACGTTCGAGGAGCTGAACGTGCCGCTGGAGCAGTTCAAGGATTTCGTCAAACAAGGTCCGGACCTGACCTACGACTTCTTCACCCGCGCCGAGGCCCTTACGCCGCTCATCGACGGCGATGCGCGGCCGCTGCTCTTCGAGCACCAGGAGCTGATCCGGCAGGGCGTCAAGCATTACACGCTCATCCACGATCTGCAGAACCACGACGAGATCACTTTCCAACTCGTCAACCTCGGCTCCCGCCAGAAGGTCGAGGTCGGCGGCCTCTCCGAATCGGGCGCTCAGCTCAAGCAAGAGATCCTCGACAAGATGCACAGGGCGGTGGCGGGCGACGCAGCCCCGTACAACCAGCTCTACCGCCCGGAGAAGGACGGGGTGGCGACGACGTTCGCCGGCTTCATCGCTCCGGCTCTCGGGATCAAGGACCCGTACCACGCCACTCCTGACCAGGTGAAGACGATCCAGCGCGGCCACATCCTCCTGGTGATGGCCAACGCGATGCAGCCCGGCATCTTCGGGCTCTCGAGCTGGGACCTGGTCGGCGCGCTGCCGATCCCGCTGGACTCGGTGAAGGATCGGACGGCGGACGGCGACTTCCGCTGGATCAACCGCGGCGGCGTGGACCTGCTCGGCGCGAATCCGCAGGCGAGCACGACCGTGATCGGGCTGCCCAAGGCCCAGGCGCTGTATGGCTCGCTGCCGGACCAGCTCTCGAAGCCGGATTCGTTCGCCAGCCAGCTGAAGACGATCCTCGCGGCCCGCAAGAAGTACCGCATTGCCGAGGCGGACATGGCTGCCGCGCCGGACGTGGGCAACAACTCCGTGGTGACCCTCGTCATGAAGCTGCCCGACAACGGCGGCGTGGCCGTGACGGCGCTGAACTACGCGCGCGATCCGACCACGGTCAGCGTCGACTTCTCCAAGGTCGACGGACTTCCGGGCCGGCAGGGACAGGCGCACGACATCGTCGCCGACCAGGACGTGGGCGACGGGTCCGGCAACCTGCTCTCGCTCAAGGTCGACGGGCTCGCCGGCACGACGGTGGTGATCCAGCAGGGCAAGTAGCACGCGTGATGACGCGGGAGCTCGTATCGACCGCAATTGCGTTGGCCGCCGCGCTCGCCGGGTGTGCGGGCGCCGCGGCAGATCCCGTCATCGTCGATCTGCTGCCCGGCAAGGCCCGCTACGCCCCCCGAGAGCCGGTGAAGCTCACTGCGCGCGTCCAGGGGGGCGCCCTCCAGCCTTCCACCGTATCCGTCGACCTCCGCGTCTATCACCTCGATGCCGTTGTCCACACCGAGCGCAAGCAGGTCCAGGTGGGGATCGGCGGCACGAGCGACGTCGAGTTTCTCTGGACGCCTCCGCCGGACGACCTCACCGGCTACCTGGCGGTGGCGCGGGCGGGCAACGTCGTGACCACGGGCATCGACGTCAGCTCTTCGGCCTTCCGCTATCCGCGGTACGGATACGTCTCCCAATTCGATCCCGCCCTGTCCGCCCAGGAGCGCGACCGCCGCGTGGAGCGGCTCTCCCGCGAGTTCCTCGTCAACGCCTACCAGCTCTACGACTGGAGCTGGCGTCACGAGAAGCTCGTGGAGACGGGCGCGGATGGCCAGGTGGTGCCGGTCTGGACGGACCTCTTCGGGCGGCAGAATTCCTGGAACGCGATCACCGGTTACGTCGACGCCATGCACCGGTTCGGCGCCTCTGCGCTGGGCTACGTGATGATCTACGCGGCCCGCGAGGGATACGCCCAGCGCTGGGCCATCTCGCCGGGCTGGGGACTGTTCGCGGGGCCCGGCGCCCGCGACCAACTGCACATCCAGTTCCCGAACGGCTCGTTCCTCTGGCTCTTCGATCCGTCGAACCCCGGATGGCGCGACTGGGAGATCGCTCAGTACGTGCAGGCGGTGGAGCTGGCCGGGTTCGACGGAGTCCACATCGACCAGCTCGGCCCGCGCTTCGACGTCCATCTCGCGGACGGCACCAGCGTCGACCTCCAAGCGCGCATCGCCGCCTTCCTGGCCGCCACCAAGCGCGAGCTCGTGCGGGCACACCCGGATCGGTCGGTCTGCGCCTTCAACCTGGTCGACGGCGCGGTGGACGGATGGGCCGCGCGCGACGTGGCCACCTCGGATACCTGCGACTTCCTCTATAGCGAGATCTGGTTCAAGACCAACACCTACGACGATCTGCGCCGCTACGCCGAGTACCTCCGCCGACTGGGCGGCGGACGCGCCGCGGTGTTCGCCGCCTACGCGCAGTACGGCGACGAAGTGGGACCGATCTACGAGGCGGAGTCGGCGCGCCTGCAAGGCCTCCGGGTCGCGTCGGATCACCCGGGGTTCACCGGCACCGGCTTCGTGGCGGCCCTCGACCTTCCCGGTACCGCGATCACCTGGTCGATCGACCTTTCCGAAGCGCAGAACGTCTCGCTGGTGTTCCGCGCCGCCAACGCGAGCGGCCAGATCGCCCGCCGTCATGTATCAGTCGACGGCACGACCGTCGGTGAGGTGAGCTTTCCTGCGACTGCCGATTGGAGCGAATGGTCCGCCGACGGGTACGTGGCGACGACCATGGGTGCGGGACACCACGACCTGACCCTCTCGTTCCAACCTGGCGACGCCGGCGCGGTGAACGTCGACCACCTCGCGCTCGGCAGCTTCGACGAGCCGGCGGTCCGCCTGGAGGACGCTGTCTTGTTCGCGAGCGGCGTGACGCACATCGAGATCGGCGACGACCTGGCGGGCATCCCGCACGAGTACTATCCGAACCGGTCGAAGAGCATCCCCCCTGCGCTGCAGCGCGCGCTGCGCCGCAATTATTCGTTCGCCGCCGCGTACGAGAACCTGCTCTTCGCGCCAGAGGTCGCGCCAGTCGATCCGGCCACGAAGCCGCTCGAGCTCCTCTCGGGCCAGCGGCTGGACAACCACGGGGCCGGCGTCATACATCCCATCCTCCGGCATGCGCCCGACGCCGAGATCGTCCACCTGGTGAACCTGATCGGTGTGAACGACGACCTGTGGCGCAACGCCGCCCCCCCGCCCGAGGCGCAGACCGACGTCCGCATCCGTCATCGGCTGCCGGCGGAGTCGCAGGCGACCGCCGTGTACGTGGCGAGCCCGGATCTGCAGGGCGGCCTGCCTTTGGCGATCCCGTTCACCAGCGCCGAGGACACGACGAGCCCGTACGTGGAAGCGACCATCCCGCGGCTCGAGTATTGGGACATGGTGGTGATCCGTACTGCTCGCCGCTGATGGACGCGCGTACCGTTGCAGGCGCGCGGGCGCGTTCCCACATCACCACCGCGATCCGCGCGTTGCGCGCCTACCGCGGAAACAGGAAGGATGACTCATGCGCATCGTCGGGTTGTTCGCCGGGTTGGCGGTCGCAGCCGGCGCGGCGTGCGGATCGCACTCCAATGGCGGTTCTGGCTCCCAGGGGGGAACGCAAGCACAGGCATGTGGGGGGCAGACACCCCCCTCCACGTTCGAGGCGGAGAACGCGAAGCTGGACGGCGTCCAGGTCTCTGCGCAAGGGACCGGTTTCTCGGGAACGGGGTACGTGACCGGCTTCGCGGCGGTGGGGGAGCAGGTCACGTTCCCGGTCTGCGCGCCGGTGGATGGCTACTACACGGTGGATTTCAAATACGCCAAGGGGAGCGACGGCGTCGCCACCCGCACGCTGATCCTGGACGGCCAGGCATACCCCGGCCAACCGGCCTTCTCTCCGCTCTGGACCTGGGACACCTGGGGAACCGGCGGCCGGCGCTCGCTCCACCTGAGCGCGGGGAGTCATCAGATCGCTCTCGCGTTCCAGCCGAATGACTCTGGTGAGATCCGGCTGGACAACATGGTGCTCTTGGCAGGTCCGAGCTTTTCGGACGCGTCGGTCCGCTCGCTGTTCATGAACAACTGGAAGGACCTGATGGTGGGGTGGCACGCCGCCAAGCTCTATCCCGCCGACGACCGCGGATTCGGGCCCCGGATGCTCGCTCTCCACTGGGCGAAGGATTGGCCCATCAGTCAGATCGACGAGGCGCAGGCCTTCTTCCGGGACGAGACCGGCGGCGTGGCGTACACCGCCGTGAATCAGTTCGCCACCGCCGCGTCGTTCACCGCCAGCGACCAGGACGGCTACGGAGAGCTTCTCGTGGCGTACGCCGATTACGGCGGCAAGGCGCTGCCCATGAGCATCGTCCGGCGCCAGAGCCTGCCGCCTGGCGAGGAGTTCGTCGTCGTGCTCTACGACATCGGAAACGTCACCGATGCGGAGCGCGAGATCTCGATCCTGGAGTGGGCCAACCTGCACAACAAGACGGCGAACAACGAGGATGGGGTCCCGATCCCGGGCAACAACGGATCCGGCGAGGGCAGCGGCACCTTGAGCGCCACCTGGGACTCTGACCGCAACGCCTGGATCGCGGACCTGAGCCAGACCAACGGCACGTTCGTGGTGATGGGCGCCTTCGATCGGATCGATCGCCACGTCGCCGGCACGCCGGTGGTGGGCAAGTCCGACAGCGGGGCGGCCACCGTGCAGCAATTCGCGGGCGGAGCGTCCTCGCTGACGGATTCGGGCTCTTTTTCGGGCACGAACATGGGAATGGGGATGTCGAAGACGATCACGCTCGATTCGATGCAGCACACGCAGGTCGCCTGGTTCTACGGCGTTGCCGATTCGCTCGAGAGCGCCAAGGCGCTCGCCGACCACGTCCGGCAAGGCGGCCTGGCGAAGACCTGGATGGCGAACAGCTCGAATCAGTGGAAAGCCTGGCTGTCGGCGGGCAAGAGCGCGACCCTTACTCCGCCGGTGCCGCAGTGGGGGCAGGCCCTGCTGATCGGCTTGATCACCAGCCGGCAGGCGCAGCAGCCGGAGTTCGGCAGCTTCGTCGCTTCCACGAACCCCGCCTACGAGTACAAGGTCTGGATCCGGGACGCGGCCGTCACCGCCATGTTCTTCGACGCGGTCGGCCATCTCGAGGAGGCGGACAAGTTCTGGAGCTGGATGGCGCAGGTGCAGCAGACCGACAATTCCAACCCGGACGTCCCTGCCGGGACGTGGTGGACGAACTACAGCTTCTTCGCCAGGAACACGCCGATCCACTTCGTCGAACCGGAGCTGGATTCGGTCGGGCTCTACCTGATCGGAGTCTACCGCCATCACCAGGCCCTGAAGGCCCGCGATCCCGCTCGCGCCGCCCGGTTCCTCGACAGCGTGTGGCCGGTCGCGCAGAAGGCGGCCGACTTCATCGGGACCGAGGCGATGAAGCCCGACAACTTCGGCTTCGGCGCGAAGGATCACTCGATCTGGGAAGAAGACACCGGATTCGTGGTGTTCACGCAGACCACATATGCGTCCGGCCTGCGCGCCGCGCAGTTGCTCGCACAAGAGCGGCAAGACGCGTCCAAGGCGCAGGCCTGGGGCCAGGGAAGCGGTTCCATCGCCCAGACCATCTTCCGTGATGCGTCGGTGGCGCCATGTCCCGGGGCCTGGCACTCCTTCAAGCGCTACTTCATCCGCGGCGTCTTCCCCGATTGTACCGCCGACGAGCGCATCGACTCCTCGAGCGACTTGCTCTGGGTCTTCGGTCTGCTCGACGCCAAGGACCCCCGGGCGACGGAACACCGCAATGCCGTCCTCGCGAACCTGACGCCGGGGAAGTTTGGCTTCGGGATCTCGCGCTACGAAAACGACGAGTTCTACCACTCGACCCCGTTCGACCCGGGCCACTCGCACGATGCCCGGGCGAAGATGCCCGTCTGGCCGCAGATGTCGATGTACATGGCCATGCTCGAGCACTGGTTCGCGATGGACGACGTGGCGGCGAATCGGCTCTCCTGGTACGTGGCCACGACGGCCTTCGGATTCCAGCCGCCCGGCGAGGCGGTCGACTGGACCACGGAGCTGCCGATCTTCTCCACGTCGTCGGAGCCGGTGACCGCGGCGTGGTACGGCATCGCGTTGCTGAACCACCTCGGCATCTTCGACCCGCGGCTGCCCTGAGCTCCTTCGGTCTTGAGGGACACCCGCGACCGCGACGAAGGGTTTGACCGTATTCCCGATCCGGTGCGCCCTCCCCATCTTGCAGCGCAGATGATCGCGCCCAAACGTAGCCGCTAAGCCGCCTTCGGCGGCCGCGGCTAGCGCGCGAGGGGGGACTGGAACATGAATGCATGCGCGACACTCTGCCGTTCGCCCAACATCGTTCTCGTCGTGCTGGACGGCGCGAGCAGGGTTCCCGGCGGCCCGCGGGCCGCGAGTTACGGCCCCGACGTGGAGCGTCTGGCCGCGCGCGGGCTCCGGTACACGAGCTACCATCCGGAAGCGCCGGCCCGCCTTGCGAAAGCCTCGGCATGCCTGGCGGAGCTCCTCCGGTCACGCGGCTACGCGATCGTCACCGCCGGCGATCGCCAGTCCTACGCCGATGGAAATCCCGCCGGGACCGCTGGCACAGCACGGGACGGCGAAGCGTCGCCGGGGTCCTTCATCGATGGGATCCGGGTGCTGGAGAGCTGCGCGAGCGGTGCGCCGGCATTTCCCCTCTTCTTCCGGTTCTTCACGGCGGCTCCTGCGGAGCGCGCCGCCTTTCTCATCGGCCGCATCCTGACGTCTCTCGAGCGCGGTGGAGCCCTCGAGGACACGCTGTTCGTCCTGATCCCGATGCGGCCGGCCGCGAGCTCTTGCAGCGATGAACGGCCAGGTGTGAGGACCGACACGATGATCGTGCATTGGCCGGCTGGGATCGCCGGCTCCGGCGCTTTCCGGCGGCAGCATGTCCACGCCATCGACGTCGTGCCCACCGTCCTGGAAATCCTCGGTCTCGATCGCTCCTTCTTCGAGGGTACGAGCCTGGTGCAAACGTTCTCGAATCCCGACGCGCCTCTGGTCGAAGGACCGCCGCCATGCCCTTTGGGCCCCTGGACATACATCTGTCATCCGGGCCGGGTCTCCATGAGCATGAAAGCGCTTCCGAAGAGGCGGTCACACGTGATCATCGCGCATGCGGTGATCCCCGAACACGGAGCTGAGGGAGTCATCCTGGCGCAGGGTGGGCGATTCTTCGCCTCCAGCCTGTTCGTCAAGGACAACCGCCTCTGGTACGCCCGCACCTGCGCCGACGCGCCGGACGTCACGATGCGATCCAATGTGACGGTGCCCGCCGGTCCCTGCGTCTTCGCGTTCGAGTTCCGGAAGCGCCCGCCATCCCCTGTTCGCGCGACCCTTTCCGCTTCGGGGCGGCTCTACGTGAATGGACGAATGTGCGCCGAGGCGATCTTCCCGGCAGGCTCGACCCTGGTGCAGACGATCGAAGGCGATGCCTTGTGCTGCGGCTACGACTGCGGCCTTCTTGGCTTACCCGAATATCGGCCTCGCTTCCGCTTCACCGGCGTGATCAAGCAGGTCGTCGTCGATGTCTCGGGGGACCCCTATCAACCCGGAGGGTTCGGCGAGCCCGGCAGGAGACTGCAGTGAACCGGGTTACGGCCAGAGCTGACGGATGTCCGCGGGCAGGACGTGCTTCACGTCCTCGATCTCCCCCGCGGTGACGCGCTTCGCCATCACCGCGAAGACGGCGCGAGCGATGGTCTCGGGATCGGTGGGATCGTCCCTCCTGAGCTCGAGCGCGATGCGGACGAGAAACTCCTCCGCGTGGCGCTCCTTGAGCGGCTTCCCCGCGGGAGCCCAGCTCTCGTAGTAGAAGCCGCGCACCAGCATGGGAAGCTGCGCGCCGAGCTGTGCCACCTCCTCGACGGTGAGCCGGTCCCGCAGCGCGTGCAAGGTGGCCCTCATCGCCGAATACGCCCGGTGCTTGTTTCCCCCGCCCAACAATTCATTCAGATCGTTCAGCCATTCGTTCGTCTTGTGGACGGTCCTGTCGAACACCTCGAGTCCAGTGACGCTCATCGCATGTCTCCCTGGTCGGCCTCGGAATCGGCCTGCCGCGCTCCGGCGAGATGCTGCCGGAACCAGACAGTGGCGAGCCGGGCGACGGCCTCGAGGGCGCCGGGCTCCTCGAACAGGTGCGTCGCTCCGGGGACGATCTCCAGCCGCTTCTCGCACCTGAGCCGCGCGTACGCTTGCCGGTTGAGCTCGATCACCTCGTGGTCCTCGCCGCCAACGATGAGCAGCGTGGGCGCCTGGACGTGCTCGAGCGCATCGGCGGCGAGATCGGGCCGGCCGCCGCGAGAGACCACCGCCCCGACCATCCGAGGCAGCGCGGCCGCCGCGATCAGCGCCGCGGCCGCTCCGGTGCTCGCGCCGAAGTATCCGATCCTCAGCGACCGTGTCCGGGGCCACTCGCTCACGAACTGCGTCGCCAAGGCAAGCCGCCGGGCGAGCAGGAGCACATCGAAGCGCAGCTCCGCGGTCCAGCGATCCCGCTCCTCCTCCTCGGGAGTGAGCAGATCGAAGAGGAGCGTCGCGAGGCCTGCCCCGGCGAGCTCGCCCGCGACGAACTGATTGCGGGGGCTCCGCCGGGACGAGCCGCTCCCGTGTGCGAAGAGCACGATCCCCTGCGCGCCTTCCGGGACCGTGAGGTCTCCGGCGAGCTCCACGTCCCTGGCCGGAATCGTCACCGCGAGCGCTTCGAGATCTTGCGCCATCCCTGACCTCCGGATTCGGGTCCTTCACAGGCCGGTCGG
>Ga0137409_10006677_pt1 | contig 11941 bp, 8 predicted proteins | sample CZODoug1_16funga_FD_122059 | JGI IMG/M metagenome (GOLD analysis project Ga0137409, IMG submission 122059) | Vadose zone soil fungal communities from Angelo Coast Range Reserve, California, USA - CZODoug1_16fungal (Hybrid Assembly) | ecosystem: Environmental > Terrestrial > Soil > Vadose zone... | reverse complement strand
CGCAATCGGCACCGTCACGAATCTCGCGCAACGGTTGTGCGATCTGGCGCACGCCGGCGAAGTGCTCGCCACCGGCGCCGTGCTGGCCGATGTGGACGCGCAATGCGAGGCGCGCGGCCCGACCGCGCTCGCGGGCTTCGCGCGGCCGGTGGACGTGTTCCTGATCCTCTCCGTGGCGGCAAGTGGGCTGCCTGCGCGCGTCGATCGAGCGCAATGAAACACAGCGGGGCCCTCGCACACTTGCGGCTGCTGTGTTCGTTGGGTCTGGGCGCCGAGGCCGTCGTTCCGGCGCTCCTGCGTGCGCTGCGGCCGCTGGTGCCGAGCGATTCGGGTGCCTTCTTCTGGGTCGATGCGAACGGCGACATGACGCACATGTATGCCGAGCGCATGTTGCCTGCAGCGGTGACGCAGCGCTACTTCAAGCGCCACTACGAAGGCGCCATGCATGCCTTTCGCGCGCGCGTGCTGGCGCAGGCGCGCGCCAAGGAAATCACGCGCGAAACCTGTGTCGATGAGGCCACGCAGGCGAGCGAATATTTCCGCGAAGTCCTGGTGCCGTTGGGCGCGTTTCGCACGCTGCACGCGGTGGTACAGGACCACGGTGCGCCACTGGCCCTGTTGTCGCTGTATCGGCCGCAGGGCGCGCCGGCATTCACGGCCGCGCAACGCGAGATCGTCGCCACCCTGTGCCGCTACCTGCAAGGGGCGTTGCGTGGCGCCGAGGCCGAGGCGGCCGCCACTCAGTTCCGGGAGAGCGGCGAAGCGGCGCTGCTGGTGTGCGCCGATGACGGCACGGTCGCGCAGGCGTCGGGGCGCGGCCACGCACTGCTCGCGCAAGCGAGCGGCTGCCGAATTAATCGCTACACAATGACCGGCGAACTGGAACAGGCCGGGCGCTCATTGCTGCGCCGGGTGCTCGGCAGCGGCACGGCGCCCCGCGCAGCGACCGATCTGCCGATGCCGGATGCGCAAGTGGTCAACGAGTGGGGCCTGTTCCGCTTGCGCGCTTATCCGCTGGCGAGTGGCTACGGCGTGCTGATCGAGCGGCACGAACATCTGTTGCTGCGTCTGGTCGATGCGATGCGCTCGCTGAAGCTGTCGGCGCAGCAGCGCGAGGTGGCGCTGCTGCTGGCGCGCAGCCTGAGCAACCCGCAGATCGCGCGCCGCCTCGCAATCTCATTGAATACGGCGAGCTATCACGTCAAGCAATTGTTCGCCAAGCTCGACGCGCACGACCGCGCGGGTGTGGTCGCGCGCATTCTGGAAGGCCACACCACGCGGCATTGAAAGAAACAGCGCTTGAATATTCGCCGGATTGCGCGCACACATGCGGCAGACGTCGCCTGCGCAACGTGTACTACTGGTGTGGTTGGCATGTGCCCGGAGCGCCTGCGCGCGGCGTCCGGCGATAATCGCCGTGTGATCCTGCTGCTCTACGCACATCCGCATCCGCCGCATTCGATCGCCAACCGGGTCCTGCTCGACGCGGTGCGCGACGTGCCGCATTTGACCATTCATTCGCTGTACGACCGATATCCGGACTTCTCGATCGACGTCACCGCCGAGCGGCATGCGCTGGCACGTGCGCAGCTCATCATCTGGCAGCATCCTTTGCATTGGTACACGGTGCCGGCGCTGCTCAAGTATTGGTTCGAGACCGTGCTCACGCGCGGCTATGCCTATGGCGACGGCGGCACGGCGCTGGCGGGCAAGCGCTGCCTCTGGGTCACGACCACCGGCGCGCCGGATGAGGGCTACTCAGCGTCCGGCATTCATCAGCACAACTTCGATGCGTTCGTGCCCGTCATCAAACAGACTGCACAGTTCTGCCATATGCGCTGGCTGACGCCGATCGTGGTCCTGGGCGCGCATCGCCTCGATCGCGCGGAACTGGAACGGCATGGCGCGGCCTATCGCCAGCGCTTGCTGCATTTGAGCGCCGAGCTGACGCGGCCCCCGGGAGGCAAGGGCAATGAGCATTAATCGCAGCGATGCAGCCGCGCTCCCTAGGAACTGAATTCCGCGTGACTCGCCATGCCTGAATCGTCCGTGCTGCACGATGCGCTCGTGTACTTGAGCGCAGCCATTGTCTGTGTGCCGCTCGCCAGACGGGTCGGTCTTGGATCGGTGTTGGGGTACCTGATCGCCGGCGCGCTGATCGGACCGTGGGGCGCGGGGCTCGTGCGCAATACCGAATCGACCTTTCACTTCGCTGAGTTCGGCGTGGTGCTGATGCTGTTTCTGATCGGCCTGGAGCTTGATGTCAAACGCCTGCTCAAGATGCGCGCAGCAGTGTTCGGCGGCGGCAGTTTGCAGATGGCCGCCTGCGCGCTGCCGCTGGGCGTTGGGCTGCTTGCGCTCGGACTGCCGTGGCCGGCGGCGTTGATCTCGGCGCTGGCGGCAGCGATGTCGTCGACCGCGATCGCGGTGCAATCGATGACCGAGCGCAATCTGCTCAACGCGCCGGTGGGCAGGAGCGGCTTCGCGATCCTGTTGTTTCAGGACATCGCCGCGATCCCGTTGCTGGCGCTGATTCCGCTGCTGGGTGTGGCCGCCGCGGGCGCGGACCCGGGCTGGCTGCTCGCCGTCAAGGCGCTGGCCGCGATCGTGGTCGTGGTCGTGATCGGCCGCTATGTCACGCCGCCGATGATGCGGCTCGTGGCGCGCGCCAATGTGCGCGAGATTTTCACCGCGCTCGCGTTGCTGCTGGTCATCGGCATTGCGTTGCTTATGACCGCGGCCGGCCTGTCGATGGCGCTGGGTGCATTTCTCGCTGGTGTGCTGCTCGCGAGTTCCGAATATCGCCACGCGCTGGAGTCCGACATCGCGCCATTCAAGGGCTTGCTGCTCGGACTGTTCTTCATTGCCGTGGGCATGACCGTTGACTTTGGCCTGGTGCTGGCGCAGCCGCATCTGCTGGCATTGCTCGTGCTCGGACTGTTACTGCTCAAGGGCGGCATGCTGGCGCTGCTGGCGCCGCGTCTGGAGGTGGCGCGCGCGCAGCGCTGGCTGTTGGCAGCGTTGCTGGCGCAAGGCGGCGAGTTTGCATTTGTCGTGTTCGGCGCCGCGCGTCAGGCGCAAGTGCTGACACCCTCGTGGGAAGCGCTGCTGATCGCGGCGGTGGCGCTGTCGATGGCCGCCACGCCATTGCTGCTGTTGGCGCAAGACCTGTACTGCGCGCGCTCCGCGCGCAGTGCGCGCGAGGCCGACGTGATCGACCAAAACGATGCACCGGTGATTATCGCCGGCTTCGGCCGCTATGGTCAGATCGTCGGTCGCTTGTTGCTCGCGCACGGTGTACGCGTCACCGTCCTCGACCACGATCCAGAACAGATCGAAGCGATCCGTCAATTCGGCTACAAAGTATTCTATGGTGATGCCACTCGGCTCGATCTGCTGGCGGCCGCTGGCGCCGCGCACGCGAAACTCCTGATCGTGGCGATCGACGACGTGCAGGACAGCCTGGCCCTGGTCGACCGTGTCCGTGCTGAATTTCCCCATCTGCAACTGGTGGTGCGCGCGCGCAACGTGCGCCATTGGCTCGAACTCACCGAGCGCGGCGTCACGGCGATCGAGCGCGAAGTGTTCGAGGGCTCGCTGCGCAGCGGCCGCCAAGCGCTCGAGGCGCTCGGTGTCGCGCCGTTCGAGGCGCGCGAGATCGCCGACCGCTTCCGGCGCCAGAACGTGGCCACGCTGCGCGCGATGCAACCGCACTTTCGCGACCAGGCCAAATTGGTGGCGATTGCCAAGAGTGGCCGCGAAGAACTCGAGGAGAATCTGCGTCGCGATCGCGAGGCGCAGGCGCAAAGCGAGCACAGTCGCGAAGGCTGGCATTGAAGTCGCGTTTGCAATCGGGGTACGCGCCGGCACGCCGTTCGTGGGTTGCGCCGCGCGCGCCAATTGACTGTCAAGCTGCGAATCCATGGCACAGCGAATCTGCAGCGTGTCGAACCGCAGCGAAAACATTGAGAACATCGCGCCCGGAAATTCGCGCCTGACGTCGCCGCCGGTGGCGCGCCCGCCCAGCGCATCGCCAACGGGATGTGTCGCCATTGCCGCGGCGCCGTTTGCAACCCACATTGCCTGAACCCAACGTACACCCTCATGGCCGCAGCCAGTCCCGACTCCAACGCCACCGGCGAACCCGCGCGCGGGTTCGCCGCGACCACGTTGATCGCGGCGCTGGGCGTGGTCTACGGTGACATTGGCACCAGCCCGTTGTACGCGTTGCGTGAAAGTCTGGTCGGCGACCAGGGCACGGGTGTTGATGCGGCGGCGGTGCTGGGTGTGTTGTCGATGATCTTCTGGTCGCTCACGCTCGTGGTGTCGGTCAAATACGTGCTGGTGGTCCTGCGCGCCGACAACGAGGGGGAAGGCGGGATCCTCGCGTTGATGGCCGCCGTGCTGCGCCAGATGCCGGCACGTGCACGTCACCGCACGGGCGTGGTGGTCGCGGGGCTGGTCGGCGCCGCGATGTTTTATGGCGACAGCGTGTTGACCCCCGCCGTGTCCGTGCTCTCAGCGGTGGAAGGCCTCGAAGTCGTTTCGCCGCACTTCAAGCAATACGTGTTGCCGCTGTCGCTCGTGATACTGATCGCGCTTTTTTTCGTGCAGCGACGTGGACCACAGCGCGTGGGCCAGGTGTTTGGACCCGTGATGCTGGTGTGGTTCGCGGTGATCGCGCTGCTGGGCGTGTTCGCAATTGCGCGTAATCCCGTTGTCTTGGCGGCCGTTTCGCCCGGGTACGCGCTCGATTTTTTCTTGCTGCACCCCGGGTTGACGTTCGCGGTTCTGGCGTCGGTTTTTCTTGCCGTCACCGGCGGCGAGGCGCTCTATGCCGACATGGGTCACTTCGGCCGCACGCCGATCCAGGTTGCGTGGTTCTGGCTCGTGTTCCCGGCGCTCGTGCTCAACTACTTCGGCCAGGGCGCGCTGGTGCTGGCCGACGCCGGGGCCGCGCGCAATCCATTTTTTCTGCTGGCGCCCTCGTGGGCACAATTGCCGCTGGTGCTGCTGGCAACGATGGCGACCGTGATTGCGTCGCAGGCGGTGATTTCGGGCGCGTTTTCGCTGACCAGCCAGGCGATCAAGCTGGGCTACCTGCCGCGCATGGAAATCCTGTTCACTTCGACCGAAGAAGCGGGCCAGGTGTACGTGCCGTTCGTCAACTGGCTGCTGCTGGTCGCGGTCGTGCTGGTGGTGGTCGGCTTCGGTAGCTCCAGTGCGCTGGCGGGCGCCTATGGCATTGCCGTGTGCGCGACGATGACCATCACGACGCTGGGCGTGGCCGTGGTCGCGCGGCGCCGGTGGGACTGGACGCGGCCCGCGATCCTCGCGCTGTTCGTGCCGCTGCTGCTGCTCGATTTGTCGTTCGTGGCGTCGAATCTGGCGGTCAAGATCTTCAACGGCGGCTGGTTCCCATTGACCTTCGCGGTTGTTCTTTTTCTTTTGCTTGCCACCTGGAAGCGCGGCCGCACGTTGGTCACGTTGGAACTGGAGCGCAGCGGCATTGCGCTCGAGCCGTTTCTAAAGAGCTTGCAAACGTACCCGCCGCTGCGCGTACCCGGTACCGCCGTCTACATGGCGCCGGATATCGACCAGGTGCCGCACGCGCTGCTGCATAACCTGAAGCACAACAAGGTCCTGCATGAGCGCGTGATCTTCATGTCGGCGACGACCGAGAACATTCCGCGCATCCTGCCCGCGTCGATGGCGCAGGTGCGCGACCTGGGTGACGGTTGCTGGTACGTACGCGTGAAGCTCGGGTTTCAGGACCCGGTCGACTTCGCCAATATCGTGCGGGTACTCGCGCGCGAACATGACTTCGAACTGGAGTTGAACGAGACTTCGTTTTTCCTGTCGCGCCTGACCGTGCAGCCGGCGCCACGCAGCGGCATGATGTTGTGGCGTGGGCGGATGTTTTCCTGGATGCTGCGCAATGCGCAGCCCGCGTCGGATTATTTCCAGTTGCCGCCCAATCGCGTGATCGAGATCGGCACGCAAGTGTCGATCTGAGCCGTGCTGCCCGCACGGCGCGCGCTCGCCGCAGCGCGCATGTATCGCCGGTCTCCGCGTTTATCTCCGCTTGACCCAGGAATCGCCCGATCGCCTATTGCTGCCCGCGGTCGAGATACTCGCGCACCTTGCGCTCTTCCCAAGCGGAGCCGAACACGCGACCCCGTAACAGCAGATTGATGCCGGAAAAGGCGATCGCGATCGCCAACCCGAAGACGACCCACAAGAACCACCAGTAACCGCGCGACGAGATGTAATTGATGGTGCCGGTAAGCGCGATCACTACGGCCGCGGTCAGCAGCAGACGGTAGAACTGGCGCAGGCTGTGCACATAGGCGCGCGCCTCGGCCTCGCGCGCGTCGCCGATTGCGCCCGGCGCCGGCGGGTTGATTTGATTTTCCATTTTCTTAATCTCCGAACGAATGGGAACAACGGCGCCAGTTTAGAAGTGTTGCCGCAGCGCATTGCGCGCACCAGCCGGCAGGCCTCAACTTTCCGCGCCGGACGCCGATAGTCGATTGGGGATCTGTTCAGTTCAGGGCGCGCAATGTTCAAGTACGCAATGATGGCCGGCATCGCCGGCGAATGGCTGTTCGGCCAGAGCGTGGGAACGCTCGAGCAATTGGCCGTTGCCAGCCTGCGCGCGCTGGTGTTGATGCTGCTCGCCTGGATGATCCTGGAAGGCCTGCGCGCGCTCCTTGAGGCTGTGCTGACGCTGAGCGATCGCGCTTAGTGACACCGGCGGCGACAACGGGTCGCTCTTGCTGCTGCGCCGTTGGCCAGGTCAAAGCGAAGCGATCGCGCTATTTCGCGCGCCGGTATTCAATCTGCCATTGCGTGTCGAAGGTGACGCCGTTGTCGGCTGAGGACTGCCAGTCCCAGACCAGCGTGTCGGCGCCGATGTCGCGAAACACCATGCGCTGGATCGAACGCTTGCCGTTCCGTTCTTCGCTGCGAGCGAGCACCATCCGCCCGTCGCGCCAGCCGCCGACGAAATCGAGATAAGCGCCGCTGTTGTCGACCCAGGTCTGCTTCCACTGCGTTGCGTGTGGATCCCAGGTCGAGACCGACAGTCCGCGCAATGCCTGCGCGCCAGCCTCGGGTTGGAACGATTCGAAGTTTTCGACAATCACGCAGCCATCGAGCGTGCGCTCGATTCGGTTGCGGCCGCTGCCGCGCGTGCCGTCGGCATTTTTCCACGTCAGGTCCCACGTCCCGAGCCAGAAGTCGAACTGCTTCGCTTCTGGCGCCGCGCACGCGGCCGGTGCGGTGCTGGCGGCGTCGGTGATGAGCCCGGCGACCGCGCCCAGGCCGATCAATGCGATCCGCAGCGCGCCGATTTTTTCCATGACGATTCTCCCGACCAAAGTGAAGGGCGTCACTATCGCCGTGGGCGCGCGCCGCCGGCAACAGTGCCGCGACCAATGCCCGATTGCGGGGAGTGTTCAGGGCGCGAGCGGCGTGAGTTCGAGCACGCCGCGCGCTACGCGCTCGAGTGCTGCGCGAACAACGCGATAGAGATCGGGATCAAATTGCGGCAAGGGTTGTTGCAACAATTGCGCGGCGGCCGCGAGCGTGCGCACCGTGCCGCGCCAGCACCATTGGTCGAACACGTGCACGTCCTCGCGCCCGCGGGTTGCGTTCACCTCACGGACCGCGATCGCACCGGAATAAGGCCAGTTCGCTATGCGGCGGCCGGCCAACAATTCGCGTGCCCGCGCGGCGTGTTCGGCCGGCGACTCGACACCGACGCAGGCGCCACGGCACAGGCCGAGCTGAAAGTTGAAACACGGTCGGCCGTCGCCGCGCCTGCCGCCTCGGCGCTCGAGGCCCAGAGATTTCGCGCACAAGCCGTGTTCGCGGGCCAGCGACAACAGCAGCGCGCGCGCCGCCGCGCGCGATGAAAACGGTCCATATATCCGGGCAAGCGTGGCCGGCGCGATACCAAGGGCCGGCGCGAAACGGGGCCGCGCCTCATCATCCAGCGTGAACACGACCTGATTGACCCTGCGTCGGAGCGCGATGTTGTGCGCCGGCAGGCGCGTCTTGACCAGTTCCGCCTCACGCAGCAGGGCGCCGATTTCGCCCGCGGTTTCTTCCCATTCGATGCGGCGCACTTCCTGCGACAGGCGCGCATCGCGGCTGCTCGCGTTGTCGGCGTCGAAATGATCCGCCACACGGTCGCGCACGTCGATGCTCTTGCCGATGTAGATCGGGTGCGCGTTCAAGCCGTAAAAGAGATACACGCCGGGCGCGCGCGCGATCTCATCGAGCGCCTCGGGCGGCAAGTGCGGCGGAGTGGCCGGTCGCGACAGCAGGCGCCCAACGGCGGCATCGAGCTCGCCGCGTGGGTGCCGTTGGTACAGCCGCTGCAGCAGGCGCCACAACACGCGCGCATCGCCCAACGCGCGATGCCGTTGCTCGCCCTCGATGCCAAAGCGCGCAACGATTGCGTCGAGAGAATGTGGACCGCGATCCGGATAGAGCAGGCGCGACAGTCGCACCGTGCACAACGTGCGCGTGCTCCACGTGATGCCGGCGCGCGCGAACTCGGCCTTGAGGAAGCCGTAGTCGAAGCGGGCGTTGTGGGCGACGAAAATCGCGTCGCGCAGGCGTTCGGCGAGTTCGTCGGCGAGTGCCGCGAAGCCCGGTGCGTCGCGCACCATCGCATTGGTGATGCCGGTCAGCCACTGGATTTCCGGCGGGATCGGCAGGCCGGGGTTGACGAGGCTGGACCACTCCTGCACGCGCACTTCATCGCCGTCGGCGTCAACCGTGACGACGCCGATCTCGGTCACGCGCTCGCGCGCAGGCGACGAGCCGGTGGTCTCAACGTCAACAAAGCAGACACGCGGGTGAAACACGAGATATTTTCCGGTCAATCGCGCCGCATGCGAGCGTAAGCTCTGCCTCCCGCGCCGGCGCGATAGCGACAACAATCGTGAAAACGGCAACGCAATCGAGCGCGAAAATGCGCATCAACTTAGACCGCCCAGCGACTGACCGAGCAATTGCCATGGCGATGGCGCATGGCAGACGCAGGTCAGAAATTACACCCGGAGACTGATCGATCATGGACACTCCCGTTGATATGGCGGCAGCGGCTGCGGCGGCGCAGATCGACGCCGTGCTGGATCTGGCCGCGGGGCGTTTGCCGGGAGCGGTCGAGCGAGCGCAGCTGGAGGCGTTTGCGCGCGAATACTTCCGCCAGGCCGACCCCGAAGATGTCGCTCCGCGCAGTGCCGAGGATCTGCTCGGCAGCTTGCTGTCGCATTGGCAATTTGCGTCGGTGCGCGAGCCGGGTCGGCCCAAGATCCGCGCCTTGAATCCAACCGTGGCCGAAAACGGCTGGGCCGCGCGCCACACGGTGCTCGAAATCGTCAACGACGACATGCCGTTTCTGGTCGATTCGGTGACGATGGAAATCAATCGCCAGGGTCTCACGCTGCATCTGCTGGTCCATCCGATCTTTGCGGTCGAACGCAATGCCGATGGCAGCGTGCGTTCGGTCAAGCCGCGCGCGCCCGCCGGCACGGCCAGCGACGCGCCGCACGAATCGTGGATGCACATCGAAGTCGATCGCCTGATCGATCCGCAGCAGCGCGCGCAGGTGGTGAGCGATGTCGAACGCGTGCTGGCTGACGTACGCGCGGCTTGCAGCGACTGGCGGCCGATGCTGGCGCGCCTGCGCGCGGCGATCGCCGAACTGGACCAGGCGGCGGCGCCAATTACGCCGGAAGAACGGCGCGAAGCGCACGACTTCTTGCAGTGGCTCGCCGAAGATCACTTTACGTTGCTCGGTTACTGCCAGCATGACCTCGTGACTGAAGGCGGCGTCGATGCGCTGCGGCGCGTTGCCAACAGTGGCCTGGGGCTGCTGCGCGAGAAGGCGGGTGACACGACCTCCGCCAGCTTCGCGGCATTGCCGGAAGCCGCGCGCGCGTTGGCACGAGCGCCGTCGCCGGCGCTGATCGTCACCAAATCCAATTCGCGCTCGACCGTGCACCGGCGCGGGTTCACCGACTACATCGGCATCAAGCGCTTCGACGCCGCCGGCAACGTGATCGGTGAACATCGCTACATCGGCCTTTACACGTCGGTTGCCTACAGCGCGCGAGTCTCCGAAGTGCCGCTGCTGCGCGGCAAGGTGGCCGCGGTGGCGGCGCGCGCGGGCTATTCGCCGGGCGGACACTCGGCCAAGGCGTTGCTGCACATTCTGCAGACCTATCCGCGCGACGAACTGTTCCAGATGTCGGTCGATGAGGTGGCGGAAGTGGCTACCGGCATCCTGCAGCTGGGCGAGCGGCAACGACTGCGCGCGTTTCTGCGGCGCGATCCGTTCGATCGCTTTGTGTCTTGTCTCGTGTTCGCGCCGCGCGAGATCTATTCGACCGAATTGCGGGTGCAGTTCCAACAGATTCTGATCGATGCCTTCGCCGGCACCGGCGCGCAATTCGATGTGCTGCTCGCCGACACTGAACTCGCGCGCATCCTGTTCACGATCCGCACCACGCCTGGGTCGATCCCGCCGTTCGACCGGCACACGATCGAAGTGAGGCTTGCCGCCGCGGCGCGCCGCTGGGACGATGACCTGCGCGATGCACTGATCGAAGACAGCGGCGAAGCGCGCGGCCTGCAGTTGTTCAAGCGCTGGGCGGCCGCGTTTCCGCTGGGCTATCGCGAACGGGTCGCGGCGCGCGTGGCCGTGGCCGATGTCAGGAAATGCGATTTGCTGACCGCCGCCGCACCTTTGACATTGTCACTCTATCGGCCGCTGTTCGGGGCCGTCGCGGCCACACCCGGCGCCGGCCAGACGCTCGGCTTCAAGATCTATCACGCGGCCGGCCAGGTCGTGCTGTCGTCCAGCCTGCCGATGCTCGAGCACATGGGGGTGCGTGTGCTGGGCGAGCATAACGACCGGATCGCGGCGGCCGACGCGATCGTTCATCTGCACGACTTCGAAATGCAGGCGCTGGTCACCGAAGAAGTGGAGCCGGAAACACTAGCGCGCCTGTTCGAGGACGCGTTTGCGCGCGTGTTCACGGGCGCGGTCGAAAACGACGACTTCAACCGCCTGGTGCTGCGCGCGGGACTCGCCGCCGACGAGATCGTGATCCTGCGCGCATACGCGAAATACATGCGGCAGATCGGCTTCGGCCTGTCGCAGAGTTTCATCGAGCAAACGCTGGCCAATCAGGCGCGCATCGCGCGCCTGTTGGTGCAGCTGTTCAAGCTGCGCTTTGACCCCGCACGCGAGCGCGGCGCCGAGGTCAAGAACGACGAGGCCGCACGCGCTCAGGCCAACGCGATCGAGCAGGCGCTGGAGAAAGTCAGCAATCTGAGTGAGGACCGCGTCCTGCGGCAATACCTGGCACTGATCCAGGCCACGCTGCGCACGAATTTCTGGCGCACCGGTGTCGGCCATTCCGGCGCACCGATCGCGGCCGACGGCAAGCGCCGTCATTTTGTTTCGTTCAAGCTTGACTGCGCGCGCGTGCCCGGATTGCCCGAGCCTAAGCCGCTCTACGAGATCTTTGTTTACTCGCCGCGCTTCGAGGGTATCCACCTGCGCGGCGGCCGCGTCGCCCGCGGCGGCCTGCGCTGGTCGGATCGGGCCGAGGATTTCCGCACCGAAGTGCTGGGCTTGGTCAAGGCGCAGATGGTCAAGAACACGGTGATCGTGCCGGTCGGCAGCAAGGGCGGTTTCGTGTTGAAGAAAGCGCCGCCGGCGGGACCGGCGCCGGCCGATCGTGAAGCGTTCATGAGCGAGGGCGTTGCCTGCTACCAGGATTACCTGCGCGGCCTGCTCGATCTCACTGACAATCGCGTCGGCGACAAGATCGTGCCGCCGCCGCAGATCGTGCGCCACGACGGCGACGATCCTTACCTCGTGGTCGCCGCCGACAAGGGCACCGCGACCTTTTCT
>Ga0137409_10006675_pt1 | contig 11941 bp, 7 predicted proteins | sample CZODoug1_16funga_FD_122059 | JGI IMG/M metagenome (GOLD analysis project Ga0137409, IMG submission 122059) | Vadose zone soil fungal communities from Angelo Coast Range Reserve, California, USA - CZODoug1_16fungal (Hybrid Assembly) | ecosystem: Environmental > Terrestrial > Soil > Vadose zone... | reverse complement strand
GGCCTCGGCGATCTGGAAATGGGGAGGCTGATAGCGCCGGCTCTCAGCACCATCCGCGTTCATGGCGATGCCATCGGCCGAACCGCGGCCAAGCTGATACTGACCCGCGACGGGCCGCGCCATGTCGACCTCGGCTTCGAACTCGTTCTGCGCGACAGCGGCTGAGCTTGATTTCGCGATCAGCTATCGAGAAGCCCGGCGATCTCAGCGATCCCAACCTTGCGTTCCGAGAAAATGATTTCCGCCGCGTCACGTTCCCAGTCGCCATGGCGGGGCGCCAGCGGATCCTGCGCGCTGAGGCGATGTTCGAGCACAAACCTCGCATATAAGGCCCGGCGCGCGTCCATCTCCGGCTGGGCCGCTTCCCATGCCATCAGGATGCTGCTGGTGATGTGATAAAGGCCGCTTGCCGCCTGCCGCGCGCTCTCTTCAAGCGCAGGCTCGGCGGCGACGCGGTCGGCGAACGCAAGCGTGCGATCAAGCGCAAGGCGCAAGCGCTCCCGGAACGCTGCCGGCACCGGCGTGGCGTCGTTCAGCGATTTCTTGAGCACCGCCTCCAGCGTCCGGTGCGCGCGGCTCTTGCCGACCGCGCGAGTGATGATGTCGAGGGCGTTGATGCTGCTGGTGCCTTCCCAGAGCACGCCGATATGGGCATCGCGGACCAGCCGCGCATTCACCCATTCCTCGATGTAACCGTTGCCGCCGCGCACTTCCATGGCACCGGTCGCCACCGGAATGTTGTCGCGGCAGGCGCGGAATTTCAGCAGCGGCGTGAGGATTCGCAGCACGCTTTCCGCGCCCTTCGAGCCGGCATTGGCGCGATCCATCGCATTGGCGCTGAACAGGAAGATCGAGAGCGCCTGTTCGGTGGGCACCGTCATCTTCAGAAGCTGGCGGCGGAGCAGGGGATATTCGATGATGGTCTTGCCAAAGGCCTTTCGCGTTCGCGCGCAGACCATCGCCTCGTTGATGCCGCGCCGCATCATTGCGGCGGCCCGAACGCCATGGGACAGCCGCGACAGGTTGACCTGTTCCATCATCTGCTTGAGGCCGCGATCCGCCTCGCCGACCAGATAGGCGACCGCGCCCTCCAGCAGGATTTCGCCGCTCGCCATCGAACGGGTGCCCAGTTTGTCCTTGAGGCGAACGATGCGGTAGGCGTTGCGGCGGCCATCTTCCAGCCGGCGCGGCAAGGCAAACAGTGCGAGTCCCTTGGTGCCTGCTGGCGCGCCTTCCGGCCGCGCCAGCAGCAGCGCGACATCCGCGTCGGCGTGCGAGCAGAACCATTTGTCGCCGAACAGCCGCCATACGCCGTCCTCGCAGCGCGCGACGGTTTCGATCGCGCCGACGTCGGAGCCGCCGGAACGTTCGGTCATGAACTGCGTGCCCTTCCACATCGTCGCGACGTCGCCGGACAGCATCTTCGGCAGCAGATAATCCTGCAGCTCGGCGCTGGCGAATTTGCGAATGAGATGGATCGAGGTGTCGGTCACGCTGATCGGGCACATCAGCCCGAACTCGGCCTGCACGAACAGATACTGCAGCGCATATTTGGCGACCGCGGGCAGCGGGCGATCCATGTCGAGTGCGCCGGCGCGATGGCTCATGGCGTGGAACTGGAAATCGCCGAACGCGATCGCTTCCATTTCGCGATAGGACGAATGGTAATCGATCCAGTCCTCGTCGCGGCCGAAGCGGTCCCGTGCATTCAAGACCGGCGGGTGCTTGTCGGCGGCCCTGGCGAGTTCATCCAGCCGGCCGCCGGCCAGCGCGCCGAGGCGGTGGAAATGAGGCTCGAGCCGCTGAAAATCGTTCGGTTCGAGATAAAGCTGGAGAAGATCGCGCAGGCCGCGATCGATCGCATAGAAATTCTCCCCCGCACAGTCCCCGGCGATGAGATCGGGGCCGCGATCAGGGTCCGGCGCCGCGGTTTGGTCGAACGATGCCTGAGATTGAGGCGCATGCATGCTGGATCCCCTCTTTTGGATCGTTCGCCCGGCCTGTGGCGCGCTGCCGCGACGAAATGCGCCGAAGGCCGCACTAGCCGCTCAATATCGACTTCTGGCACATTATTCCAACACTATCGGATAGTTCGATAGTTCTGTGCTGGACGCCACCTGCCAATGCGTAACTATTTTGCTTGATCCCGGCTGGCTCTTGAACAGACTGTAGCCGATCTCATCTTGATCCGGCCCGGGATGAGCATGGCATCGGCCTCCATCGATTGTGACAGAAAGAGCGGAGAAGATGGAATTGAGCGCGACTGAGAAATCGGAGTGTCCAGCTCGGACGGTGGTTTTCGGTTTTCATTCGCTCCGTGGCCTCGGGCCGCTGGCGGTGCTGCTCGCGGTCACGCTGTCCGGCTGCGGGGACAAACCGCCACAACAGGCCGCAAGCGGTCCACCGCCCGTCACGGTCGCGCAGCCAACCAAACGTACCGTCACGGATTGGGACGAATTCACCGGGCGGTTCGAGGCGGTTGAAGAGGTTCAGGTTCGCGCCCGGGTTGGCGGGTTCGTCACCAGCGTCGAGTTTCGTGACGGCGCATTCGTCAATACCGGCGACCTGCTATATGTGATCGATGCCCGTCCCTTCGAAGCCGTCGCCGAGCAGGCGGACGGCCAGCTTGCGGACGCCCGCGCCAAGGCAGAGCTCGCCAAGCGCGAACTCGACCGCGCGCTGACCTTGAACCAGACCCAGGCGGTCTCCGATTCCATCGTCGATCAGCGCCGTCAGACCTTGCAGGCGGCGCACGCCGCGCAGATGCAGGCCGCAGGCGCGCTGAAAGCGGCCCAGCTCAATATCGAGTTCAGCCATGTCGTGGCGCCGATCGGCGGCAGGGTCAGCCGCCATCTCGTCAGCGTCGGCAATCTCGTGCAAGGCAGCGATGGCGCCTCGACGCTATTGACCTCAATCGTCTCGCTCGATCCGATCTATGTCTATTTCGACATGGATGAGGCGACTTATCTCAAATACAACCGGCTTTTTTTCGAGGGCAAGCGGCCGAGTTCGCGCGAGAACCCCAATCCGATCCAGGTGACGCTAACAGGCGAAACCAAGCCCTCGCATGACGGCAAGGTGGACTTCCTCGACAACCGGCTCGATGTCTCGACCGGCACGCTGCGCGGCCGGGCCGTGGTTCCGAACAAGAATTTCTCGATTCTGCCCGGGCAGTTCGGCCGCGTGCGCTTGATCGGAAGTGCTCCCTATGAAGCATTGCTGCTGCCGGATGCCGCGATCGCCACCGATCAATCCCGCAAGATCGTGTTCGTGGTCAGGGACGATGATACCGTGGAGGCAAAACCAGTCATCCTCGGGCCGCTCGATGATGGCCTGCGCGTCGTTCGCGAAGGCCTGAAGCCGGAAGACCGCGTGATCGTCGAGGGCCTGCAGCGCGCGCGCGTCGGCGCCAAGGTGAGCCCGCACGTCGCCAAGCCCGCTCCTGCTGGAAGCAAGACATGAATCTCGGCCGGCTTTCCATCAATCAGCCGATCCTTGCGATGGTGCTGTCCATCGTTTTGCTGATCGTCGGCGCCATCGCCTACACCACGCTGCCGGTCGCGGAATATCCGCAAGTGGTTCCGCCGACCGTGGTGGTCACCACGCAATATCCCGGCGCTTCCGCGCAAACGGTGTCCGACACGGTCGCAGCCCCGATCGAGCAGGAGATCAACGGCGTCGAGGATATGCTTTATCTCTACAGCCAGGCGACCTCGAACGGCCAGCTCACCATCACGGTCACGTTCAAGCTCGGCACCGACCTCGACAAGGCCCAGGTGCTGGTTCAGAACCGCGTGGCGATCGCGCAGCCGCGGCTGCCGGAAGAGGTGCAGCGCAACGGCGTCGTCACGCGCAAGAACAGCCCCGATATTCTGATGGTCGTGTTCATGCTGTCGCCCGACGACACGTTCGATCAGCTTTATATCAGCAACTACGCGCTGCTGCAGGTCCGCGATCAGCTGCTTCGCCTTGACGGCATCGGCGATATCCAGATGTTCGGCGCGCGCGATTATTCGATGCGGCTGTGGCTCGATCCCGACAAGATCACCACCCTCGGCATGACCGCGGGCGAAGTGATCGCGGCGATCCGGGCGCAGAACCTGCAGATCACGGGCGGACAGATCGCGGAGCCGCCAATCGCCGACCGCGCGTTCCAGCCGAACCTCACCTTTACCGGCCGCCTGAAAGATATCCGGCAGTTCGAGGACATCGTGGTCAAGGCCGGCGCCGATGGCCGAACGGTGCGGCTGCGCGATGTGGCGCGGATCGAACTGGGCGCGCTAGCCTATTCCACCAACAGCTTTCTGCTGCGGAAATCCGCGGTGGCGATGCTGGTGACGCAGCGTCCGGGCTCCAATGCGCTGGCCACGGCGAAAAACATTTCCAATACCATGGCGAAACTGAAAGCGGAGTTTCCGCGCGGGCTCGATTACAATATCGGCTACAACCCGACCGAATTCATCGCCCAATCCGTCAGCGAGCTGATCAAGACGATCTATGAGGCGATGGTGCTCGTCGTCATTGTCGTGCTGGTGTTCCTGCAGGGCTGGCGTCCGGCGATCATTCCGATTATCGCCATACCGGTATCGCTGGTCGGCACCTTTGCGGTGATGGCGGCGCTTGGATTTTCGATCAACAACTTGACCCTGTTCGGTCTCGTGCTCGCGGTTGGCATCGTCGTCGACGATGCGATCGTGGTGGTCGAAAACGTCGAGCGGCATCTTCGCGACGGCATGAGCCGGCGCGACGCCGCGCTCAAGACGATGGAAGAGGTCGGCGGCGCGCTGGTCTCGATTGCGCTGGTGCTATGCGCGGTGTTCGTGCCGACGGCGTTTCTGGGCGGCATCTCCGGCCAATTCTTTCAACAATTCGCCATCACCATCGCGGTCGCGACCGCGATTTCCTGCTTCTGTTCGCTGACGCTTTCCCCCGCGCTGGCGTCGCTGATCCTGCAGCCACATGAAGAAAAGCGGCCGCCCGCGAGCTGGAATTTCATTGGCCGCGGCTGGGACAGGTTTACCGGTTTTTTCAATCGCGGCTTTGATCGTCTGTCCCATGGCTACAGCAGCGCCGCAGGCTTCGTGATCCGGCATTCAGTCGTGATGCTGTTGGTCTATGTGGTCCTGATCGGCAGCGCCGGGTGGCTTCTGTTCACCACGCCGCAAGGCTTTATTCCGGCACAGGATCGCGGCTACGTCATTGTTTCCGTGCAGTTGCCGGGAGCGGCCTCGCTGGCGCGCACCACTGAAATCGTCCGCGAGATCGAAAAGATCGCGCTCGACACGCCCGGCATCGTCCGGGTCGCGGTATTCGCCGGCTTCTCCGGCGCGACCCGGACTCAAGCGGGTAATGCCGCTGCGCTGTTTCCGGTCTTCGAAGAGCCGGAAGTGCGCCTGAAAAAGGGCCTGTCCGCGACCGCGATCACCGGAGAATTGCGCAAGCGGCTTTCGGCGCTGGAGGGCGCGTTCATCATCGTGATACCACCGCCCGCGGTACCCGGCATCGGCACCGGCGGCGGCTTCACCATGCGCATCCAGGATCGTCAGGGCCGGGGTCCCGAATTGCTTGCGGCGGCCACCGACGAACTGGTCGGGGCCGCGCGCAAGGCGCCTGGCTTGACACAGGTATTCTCGCCGTTCAGCGCCAATACGCCGCAACTGTTTGTCGACATCGATCGCGTCAAGGCGCAGAAGCTCGGCGTGCCGATCGAGGGCGTCACCGACGCGATCCAGACTTATTTCGGCTCGACCTATGTCAACGACTTCAATATTTTCGGCCGTACCTATCACGTCACCGCGCAGGCCGACCTGCCGTTCCGGAAGGAAACCGCCGATCTCGCACGCCTGCGTACCCGCAATGCCGCCGGCGACATGGTGATGCTCGGCAGCGTGGTGGACTTCCGCGACGTTTCGGGACCCGATCGCGTCGCACGCTACAATCTTTATCCGGCGTCGGAGTTGCAGGGCGACACCACGCCGGGAACCAGTTCGGCGGCCGCCATTGCAACGATGAAGCAACTCGCGGAACAGACGCTGCCGAGCGGCTTCTCCTACGAATGGACGGACCTGTCCTATCAGCAAGTCACCGGCGGCAATTCGGGTCTCTATGTGTTTCCGATCTGCGTGCTGTTCGTGTTCCTGGTGCTGGCGGCACAGTATGGTAGCTGGAGCCTTCCGTTCGCCGTCATCCTGATCGTGCCGATGTGCCTGCTGGCTGCGACCCTCGGGGTGCGGATCATGGGACAGGACGTCAACATCCTTACCCAGATCGGATTCGTGGTGCTGGTCGGGCTTGCCGCGAAGAACGCTATCCTCATCGTGGAGTTTGCCCGCGATATCGAAAACGAGGGACGCGGTCGTCTGGAGGCCGTCATCGAAGCCTGCCGGCTGCGGCTGCGGCCGATCCTGATGACGTCGTTCGCGTTCATTCTCGGCGTGCTGCCGCTGGTAGTTTCGTCTGGCTCGGGGTCGGAGATGCGTCAGGCGGTCGGCGTCGCCGTGTTCTTCGGCATGCTCGGCGTGACGCTGTTCGGCCTGATCTTTACGCCGATCTTCTACATGCTGGTCCGCAATCTGGCCGACCGCTCCTCTCGCAAAAAGCCGGCGCCCACCGCCTGACGACGGCCCCTCGGCCGGCCTCTGGCGAGGTTGCCAGACTATTGGATTACTTGAAATATATGGGCAGCCGCAGGGTTATAAAATATCATGCCGGAACAGAAAATTTCAGGGAGACCATTATGAAGTCGGGATTGTTGGCTGCCGTCGCGACATGCAGCCTGTTGTTTGCCGGGCAGGCGTCCGCGCAGGGCGTCAAGATTGGCATTTTGAATGACCAGTCGGGAGTCTACGCGGATTACGGCGGCAAATGGTCGTTCGAGGCCGCCAAGATGGCGGTGGAGGATTTCGGCGGCAGCGTGCTGGGTCAGAAGATCGAGGTCATCTCCGCCGACCATCAGAACAAGCCTGATCTGGCCACCAGCATCGCGCGCCGCTGGTATGACGTCGAAGGCGTCGACATGATCACCGAGTTGACGACGTCCTCGGTCGCGCTCGCGATTCACGACCTGTCGAGGCAGATGAAAAAGATCGACATTGTGGTGGGTGCGGCGACGTCACGCCTGACCGGCGATGCCTGCCAGCCTTACGGCTTCCACTGGGCCTACGACACCCATGCGCTTGCGGTCGGAACCGGTGGCTCGCTGGTGGAAACGGGCGGAGACTCCTGGTTCTTCATGACCGCCGACTACGCCTTCGGTTATGCGCTTGAAAAAGACACCGGCGATTTCGTCAAGGCAAAGGGTGGCAAGGTGCTGGGTTCGGTCCGCATTCCCCTGAATTCGTCGGACTTCTCGTCGTTCCTGCTGCAGGCGCAGAGCTCGAAAGCCAAGATCATCGGGCTCGCCAATGCCGGCCTCGACACGACAAACTCGATCAAGCAAGCGTCGGAATTCGGCATCGTCAAAGGCGGCCAGAAACTGGCAGGATTGTTGCTGACGCTGGCTGAAGTCCACGGCCTCGGTCTTGAAGCAGCCCAGGGACTGGTGCTGACGGAAGGATACTACTGGGATCGTGACGACAAGAGCCGCGATCTCGCCAATCGCTTCTTCGCGCGTACCGGCCGCATGCCGAACATGATCCAGGCCGGCACCTATTCGGCGACGCTGCAGTATCTGAAGGCCGTCAAGGCCGCCGGTACCAAGGACACCGAAGCCGTCGCCAAGAAGCTGAAGGAGCTTCCGGTCGACGATCTGTTCGCGCAAGGCGGCAAGGTGCTGGAAAACGGCCGCATGGTGCACGACCTCTATCTGTTCGAGGTCAAGAAACCGTCGGAGTCCAAGAAGCCCTGGGATTACTACAAGCAACTCGCCGTGGTGCCGGGCGACAAGGCATTTCCGTCGGCCAAGGACAGCGGCTGCCCGCTGACGAAAGGGCCGTAGCGGCCCTTTGACCTGCGGCTTTTTTTAGAGATGCCGCGTTGCCTCCTTCGGGAGACAGCGCGGCGTTTGCTTGAGGTGTGAACTCATCGCCGACGCCGGAAGCGTTCTTCGGCATGCCAAAACAACCTGGCGGTGTGACGTGCGACGCCCTGGCCTCACGTGAAGGTCGCTAGGCGCTTGACATCGCTTCGCGCTCCCCATGTGATGGGAACCAATAATAATTAAGAAACGCGATGCACGATTTCCCAGGGGAGGTTTTGATGCTGGTGCGTAATTTGGCTCGCCTGTTCGGAGGGCTGATCGTCGCGGGTGCGGTGCTGGGCATGGCGGTTTCCGCCGAGGCCCAGGAAAAGAAAATCAAGATCGGCGTCATCTTCGACCTGACCGGTCCGCTCGCGGGCGGTGGCTCGGAGCTGCAATATATCGGCGCCAAGATCATGCTCGACCATTACGCCAAGACCGGGGTGGAAGGTTACAAGGTCGAGGCCGTCTATGCCGACGCCCAGAGCAAACCCGATGTCGCGATCAACGAGTCGGTGCGCCTGCTCGAGCAGGAAAAGGTCGACATGGTGCTGGGCTTCTTTTCCTCGGCGCAATGCGTGCCGGTGGCCGCCCGGGTCGAGCAGCTGAAGAAGTTCATGTGGATGACCACCTGCATCTCCTCGGGCGTGTTCGAGAACAAGAACTACAAATATGTCTTCCGTCCGCAGGCGAGCGGCGATCAGTTCGGCATGATGACGATGGACTTCATTGCCCAGAACGCCCTGTCCAAGTTCGGCAAGGAGCCAAAGGACCTGCGCGTCGCCATCATCCACGAGGACGGCGCCTATGGGGTCGATGTGTCGAAGGGTAACGTAGCCGGCGCCAAGAAGGCCGGCTTCAACGTCGTGCTGAAGGAAGGCTATTCGGCCACCGCGCCGGATCTCTCCGCCCTCGTCACCAAGCTGAAGCGTGCCCAGCCCGATGTGATCTTCCACACCGGATACAATCCCGATATCACGCTGTTGATGCGCCAGGCGCGCGAACAGGGGCTGAAGTTCGGCGCATTGGTCGGCCATGGCGCGGGCTATGGCGTCTACGAGAAGCTCAAGGAAGGCCTTGGCGTCGACGCGAATTATCTCTTCAACACCGATCCGATCTCGATCTGGCTGGCGAATCCGAAAGGCCTGGATGCCAAGCTGCTGCCGGTCATCAAGATGGTCGGTGAGGAGTTCGACAAGCTGAAGCCGGGTGTGGCCATCCGCTCCGCCCATGTCGGCATTGCCGCCTCGAACACCTATGTGTTCCTCAATGACGTGCTGCCGCGCGCCATCAAGCAATATGGCGGCGTCGATCCCGACGCCCTGCGCAAGGCGGCGCTGGACGTCGACCTTGCCGAAGGCGGCACCATGCTGGGCTTTGGCGTCAAGTTCTTCGGCGAGGGCACGCCGATGTCCGGGCAGAACGAGCGCTCGTTCCCGGTGGTCATCCAGTACGTCGACGACAAATCCTATGTGGTGTGGCCGAAGAGCCAGGCGCAACGCGAGGCCGTGCTGCCGCTGCCGACAGGCACCACCTATAGCTACAAATAGGCGATCCCTGAAAAACAGAAGGGACCGCCGTGCTGGTAGTCGAGGGATTGGTCAAGCGGTTTGGCGGCTTCAAGGCCGTCAACAACGTGTCGTTCAGGGTCGATCAGGGCGAAATTCTCGGCCTGATCGGTCCGAACGGCTCGGGCAAGAGCACGATCTTCAACATGCTCTCCGGCACGTTCCCGCCGTCGACGGGGTCGATGATGTTCGATGGCGTCGAAATCTCAGGTCTTGCGCCGCATCGGATCATCAATCGTGGCATCGGCCGCACCTTCCAGATTCCGCGGCCGTTCCATCGGCTGACGATGTTCGAGAATGTGGCGCTGGCCGGCTATTTCGGGCAGGGCCGCAACAGCCGTGCCAAGGCCGAGGAGGCCGCGGAACGCGCGCTCGCCATGGTCGGCCTGCCGGTCGATCGCGCCGCTCAAGTCGACGGGCTGGGCGCGGCCGGCCTGAAGAAGCTGGAGCTCGCCAAGGCGCTGGCGACGGGGCCGAAGCTGCTATTGGCCGACGAAAGCCTGGGCGGGCTCGATGAGACCGAGATGGACCAGGCCGCCGACATGCTGCGCAAGATCCGCGACGAACTCGGCATCACCATCATCTGGGTCGAGCACATCATGGGCGTGCTGATGCGCGTGGTCGATCGCGTGATGGTGCTGGATCACGGCGAGAAGATTTCCGAGGGCCTGCCGAGCGAGGTGTCGAGCGATCCGCGCGTTGTCGAGGTCTATCTCGGCACCGACGCCGGTGCGACGCAAGCCGCCGCGGCCGAAGCGCGTCGTTAGCCGGAGCGCGCGCATGCTGGAACTGAGATCGGTCGACGCGGGCTACGGAACCTTCCAGGCGCTGTTCGGCGTCAGCCTCGACGTCAGAGCGGGCGAGGCGGTGGGCGTGATCGGCCCCAACGGCGCCGGCAAGACGACCCTGATGCGGGTGATATCAGGCCTGATCCGGCCGCGCGCAGGCGCGATTTCAATGGAGGGCGTCGACGTCCTCAAGACGCCCGAGCATCGCATTGTCAGTCTCGGCATCGCTCATGTGCCGGAGAACCGCCGGCTGTTTCCCCGCCTGACCGTGGAAGACAATCTCAAGATGGGCGCCTTCATGCCCGAGGCGCGCCCCCGCTACGCCGAGCGGCTGGCGTTCGTGTTCGATCTGTTTCCGCGCATGAAGGAGCGCCGCCACCAGATGGCCGGCACCATGTCGGGAGGCGAGCAGCAGATGTGCGCGATCGGCCGCGCGCTGATGTCCGATCCGAAATTGCTGCTGCTCGACGAACCCTCGGCGGGCCTCGCGCCTGTCGTGGTTCAGCAGGTGTTCGAGCTGGTGAAGCGAATCCGCGCCAATGGCCTCACCGTGCTGATTGTCGAGCAGAACGTGCAGCAGGTCCTGCGCGTGGTCGATCGCGCCTACCTCTTGGAGGCCGGCACGATCCGCGCCTCAGGCAAATCGAGCGAGATGCTGGCCGACGACTCGATCCGGCAGGCCTATCTCGGAGTTTAGGATGTTGTTGCGCAGGATTTTGGGATGCCGGATCTTCGAATGCAGGATCTTCGGATGCAGGTGAAACGATGATGGATATTTTCGACATCTATCTGCTCGAGGCGATGGTCAATGGCATTCTGCTCGGCGGCGTGCTGGCATTGCTGGCGCTGGGGTTGAATCTGATCTTCGGCGTCATCGACGTGACCTGGATCTGTTACGCCGAACTTGTGATGATCGGCATGTACGGCATGTACTATATGGTCCAGGTTTTTGGGCTGCCGTATTACGCCGCCGCGCCGCTTGCGATCCTTCTGGTCGCAGCTCTTGGGGCGCTGCTGCATTTGCTGGTGATCGCGCCATTGCTCTCGGCGCCGCCGATCAACCAGCTTCTCGCCACCGGTGGTGTGTTGTTCGTTCTGCAAAGCTTCGCCACCGTCGCGTTCGGTATCGACTTCCGCAACCTCGGCATCCGGCTGCCGGTGCTGCAGTTCGCCGGGATGCATTTCAGCTACTCCCGCCTGCTGGCCTTTGGCGCGGCGCTGGCCGGCATGCTGCTGGTCTATTTCTTCATGAAGCGGACCTATGTCGGAACCGCGATCCGCGCCATCTCGCAGGATCGTCAGATCATGGCGTTGATGGGCGTCGACACCCGCCGCATCTATCTCATCACCTCGGCGCTGGGCGGCGCGCTCGCCGGCCTCGCATCCTGCCTGCTGGTCTTGCAATACGACATCCACCCGTTCGTCGGCCTGTCGTTCGGGCCGATCACCTTCCTGATTTGCGTGCTGGGTGGGCTGGGCAATTTCGTCGGCGGCTTCGTGGCGGCGTTCGTGTTCGCCGAGATCATCTCGCTCGGCGGATTGTTTTCCGACCTCGAATGGGGCTACGTGCTGGCCTTCGCCTTCTTCATCGTCATGATGTTCATCAGGCCCGCCGGGCTGCTGGCGAG